>ERZ1026862.1563-NODE-1563-length-13183-cov-22.158516_pt1 | contig 13183 bp, 16 predicted proteins | sample MGYA00380161_ERZ1026862 | MGnify/ENA primary metagenome ERZ1026862 (study PRJEB33269, sample SAMEA4719797) | human gut metagenome | biome: human-associated habitat; feature: organic feature; material: feces | place: Cameroon | collected 2013-10 ... | reverse complement strand
GATGATTGATAAGTACGGCGATGAAGTCCTCCGGGAGTTGGAGGAAGAAAAACAGAATAAAGAAGAATTATCTTTTACTTCTGCAAGCTAAAGATTATATTTGCTTTTACGCTTAAATACAATATAATTTAAGCACAAAAGCAAATATCAAGGATAAGGAGGACAATTATGGCAACATCAGATATTTTGGAAGCGCTAATTGAAAAAGACAATGGATATTTGATTACATCGAAGGCTGTTGAATCAGGTGTATCAAAGCCATCTGTATCAAAATACGTCAGAGAGCATGACATGGAAAAAGTGGCACATGTGGAGGTAATGGTATGATTTATACAGCGAAACAACTTAAAGACAAAGTAAAAAACATGTCCGGCGGGAATAGTGAAGTTGCGCAAGCATTAATTAGAACATATTTTATGGAAAGGTTCTTAGAAAGAGTTTCTGTTTCTGAATACAGGAATAATTTTATTCTGAAAGGCGGAATGCTTGTTGCTTCTATTGTTGGTGTAGGCATGAGAGCTGAATGATGGTATCAGCATCCGGATCAAGTTCTCTCAACCTATTAAAAAGCTGGTCGAGAAGGAGCCTGTCTGCAATTACATTTTCCATTTATGGTGATGAATCAGGAATGCAGTCGTACATATTGGCTTCACCGTCTTCGGTAGGAATGTCGAGTGAAAGCGTATCTCCGGCTGCATGATATTTGCATCCGATGCAGTCTCCATCGCACTCCCAGAGATGTTTTTTGCTACACATACAACGATGATGGTGCTGCTCTTTATGACGGATGCGGTCGGCCTCCTTATAGAAAGCATCACGCTGTTCCTTTGTGACAGAGATCTTCTCTCCTGTAGAGCGAAGATAGATGAATGGTGTACTAAGATTTTTGTGATTTGTCATAAATTTTCCTCCTGTGATTGGTTTTGTTGAGCAATCGCAGGGGCATTTGGCTATCACGAAATTCTTATCTTCCTATCATCACAAAACGTTGCGTGTAATTGAAAAGAAGTGTGGATTGTGATATACTTTATTAAGGTTTATTGGGGGTTGGTCTGATTTGTATACCAGAGAAAATTCTTCATCAAAATAAAAAAGTCCCTGTGATTTGCTCACAAGGACATCCAATAGTTGCTTGAGTTAACGTGTCATAGTTGGCAGAGTTAGTAGAGTTGGGATTTTGAAAAAGAGGCACAATCAATGACAAATAGTGAGAATATAAGACTCTGTGGCGGCACGTTTTTCACCTTACTGCTTGAGGATAGAAAGCCACGGGCTGGAGTAAGAGAACATTACGCGGGAGAAAAGGATGGGCTGTCTGAACCAGAAGTATTGATAGGATTATCTAAGGTCTTGGTGCCTGATTTTCAGGAGCCGCTAGAAAGTATGATGACAACCATTAAAGGGAATACGTCGGAATACAAGAGCTGCAAAACCAAAGGAGGCACTTATTTCCCTTTTGGCAATAGCCACTGAAAACCATAGTTATGGGAAAACCGATGAAGCGCATTATGCTCACTATGGAATTATCACCGATATAAAAGTTCAAGACAACGGAATAAAGATATACTATCAGTTTTTGAATTCGATTCCACAGCAGAAACTAAATAAGCTTTTATTTGAATTAGGCCTGCGGGGGAATTCAAGTTTTCTCTATGTAATACAGCTCGCAGACAGTAATGAATGGAGGTAGAAAATGAGCAAGGAATACGAAGAAATGAACGTAGAAAAATGGGTAAACCTTGAGGATGTAGCAGTACATCTGAGTCTCAGCCAGGATACCGTCAGGACATGGATAAAAGAAGGAAAGCTGCCTTTTTACAAAGCAGGTAAGAGATATAAGTTTAAAATTTCCGAAGTTGATGAGTGGGTTAGAACAGGGAAAATTACGGAATAAAGGAAAAGAGGTGCGGGAAAATCCACAATAGCCAGATCTCTTTGTGATAATACAGGAATAGAATGGAAAAATGGCAAGTCAGCATCAGACTATGATGTGCTTACATACAATACAGAATTTATTGATGCCAATTTCGCCAACTATGGCAATCTGGCCGGTGTATTTACCGTTTGCGAAACAAATATAGAAGTGCCAAAAAAGATAGAGGCTCTTCAAGCTGATAAGAGTGCGGTTGCGGAAGAGTATAAAAGAAGTCCGTAGCAGCTGAATCAAAGAGAAAGGAAAAAGAAGGTGCCTTAGGAGTATTTCAGGAAGCCTGCTGGAATCAAAGCAAAACACTTAGACCAACATTTGATGCAGACGGGATTTGATGCAGAGCAGATAAAAGAAGTGTTCAAGATGATTTTTGAGGCAATGCAGCAGGAACAGCATTACAAAATGATGATGAACACGGAGTCCTGATTATGGGACACGATAAGAATTAAAATAGATTTAGTCAGGGATATCTGATCCCGATGAATGGAGGATACAGCAATGGCTGAAAAGCAGGCAATTGACGCAATGTGGGATGACGCCCCTGTTGACGTTTCTACAGAGGTGAATTTTATCTGGTCTATCGCAAACAAGTTGCGCGGTACATACCAGAGTGACAAATACAAGGATGTTATCATTCCGATGGTTATCATCCGCAGATTTGAGTGCGCATTGGCACCAACAAAACAGAAAGTGGTAGAGCAGTTCAAGGCGAATCCGGCATATCCGGCAAAGGCGATGTATCGCGTATCCGGATATCAGTTCTACAACACCAGTGAGTTTGATCTTGCAGAGCTGGTAAATGATGCGGACCATCTTGCAGAGTATTTCAAATCCTATATTCAGGGTTTTTCTGCAAACATTCAGGATATTATTAAGAGCCTGGATTTTGATAAGCAGATCGACAAGATGGACAAGAACAATCGTCTGCTCAGTGTGGTGAAGGCCTTCTCAGAATTGGATCTGAATCCGGTGACAATCGATAACGTAAAGATGGGATACATCTTTGAAGACTTGATCAGAAGATTCTCAGAAAATGCTGAGGCCGGTGATCACTATACCGGTAGAGACATTATCAAGTTGATGGTCAATATTCTTCTGGCAGAAGGCTGCGATGATATTTTTGACGATGGAAAGGTCATCACCGTATTGGATCAGGCGTGTGGAACCGGCGGTATGCTTTCCACCAGCTACAACTTTATCAAACGCTACAATCCGTCTGCGGATGTGCGCCTGTTTGGTCAGGAAATCAATCCAGAATCATATGCGATCTGCTTGGCTGAGATGATGATTAAAGGTCAGAACGCAGAAAACATTTGCTATCAGGACACGATGAAAGCTGACCGATTCAAGGGAACCAAGATGCGTTTCGTTATTGAAAATCCGCCTTTTGGTACACCGTGGGGCGGTAAAGATGCAGCAGAAGGTGTGGAGCAGGCAGTTAATGATGAATATACAAAAGGCTTCGATGGTCGCTGGGGTGCGGGCCTTCCTGGTTCTGGCGATATGCAGATGCTGTTCTTGCAATCTGCTATAGATAAGATGGACGACAATTTTGGCCGTGCTGCGATTATTGAAAATGGTAGTCCACTGTTCTCTGGTGGAACTGCTTCCGGTGAAAGCCAGGTCCGTCGTTGGATGTTGGAAAACGATCTGATTGAGGCAATTATTGCACTACCTACGGATCTTTTCTACAACACAGGTATCGCTACATACATCTGGGTACTTTCTAAGAATAAGAGACGTGAAAGAAAAGGTAAGATTCAGCTGATCGATGCGTCTGGTTTTTATGGAAAATTGAGAAAGGCACTGGGCAATAAGAAAAACGAGATTTCATCGGGAAATCGTACGCAGATCACGAAGCTATATGCAGATTTCGCTGAAAATGAGTATTGCAAGATCTATAAAAATGAGGAATTTATCTACCGCGAGTACACGGTGATGCAGCCTCTTCAGAGAAGCTATGCCATTACAGAAGATAGAATTGAAGCAATGCTGTCAAAAGGCTCTCTTTCTTCCCTTTACGACCAGGCAAAGGTGGATGAACTGGAGAATATGGAAGAGCTGTCCGGTAAGGATTTAAAGAAGTTGGAGGCTTATCAGAATAACCAGCCACTCTACGAAGCAATCATTGCGGCGATGCAGGCGGCAATATCAGAGCAGGTTTATGATTCACCGAAAGCATTTATGCCGGTTCTGACAAAGGTCCTTGCCAATGCAACAGCAGATAAGAAGTTGCTTGATAAGGTTGCGGATGGTTTGTCTGTCATGGATAAGGATGCTGAAATTCAGAAAGACAAAAAAGGCAATATTCTCTATGATAAGGAAACCAAAGATACAGAGCTGGTGAAATGGGAAGAAAGCATCGACGATTATATGACGAGAGAAGTACTGCCGCATGTCCCGGATGCTAAGGCATTCTTTGAAGAGGATCTGGGCAAAAAGAAACCAGTCATAAAGACCGGTGCAGAGATTCCGTTTACACGCTATTTCTACAAATATAAGCAGCCAACACCTAGTGAAGAACTGGAAGTGAAGTTTATGGATCTAGAGCTTTCAGTTTCTGAACGTGTGTCAAAGTTGTTCGAGTAAGGCGGTGATGATATGCGAGAGATGAAAGACAGCGGGATTGAGTGGGTAGGACAAATTCCATTTTCTTGGGATGTCAAACCAATTCGAGCAAAGTTTAGAGAAGTAACGGAGAAAAATAAACTTGGAATCGAAAAAAATGCACTCAAATTTACATATGGAAATATAGTTAAAAAGGATAATTTTGATGCAGCTGATGACGACTATGTTGCAAATACCATCTTGAATTACATGGTTGTGAACCCGGGCACGATAATGCTTAATGGTCTTAATCTTAATTTTGATTTTGTAACTCAAAGAGTGGCGCTTGTCAAGGAACGTGGAATTATCACATCAGCATATATTGCCTTTGCACCGATTTTAGATGATGATATTTCCACGCAGTTCTTTACATATTTGTTAAAGGCATATGATAGCTGTAAAGCATTTCATAATATGGGTGGAGGAGTTCGCAAAATATTAAATTTTGCTGAGCTAAAAAAACAGTATATTGTGTATCCGACAATTACAGAGCAAAAGAGAATTGCGAATTTTCTCGACGCCAAGTGTGCCGAGATTGATGCTCTCACAGCGGATATTCAAACTCAGATTGATATTCTGGAGCAATATAAGCGTTCCGTCATTACTGAAGCGGTAACCAAGGGGTTGAATCCAGATGTGGAGATGAAGGACAGTGGCATTGAGTGGATTGGCGAGATTCCGTCTACATGGAACATCATCAGAGGAAAATATCTCCTCAAATATTTGCAGAAGCCGGTTAAAGAAGATGATGGCGTTATTACCTGCTTTAGGGATGGTGAAGTTACTTTAAGAAGTAATCGTCGCGAAGACGGTTTCACGATGTCAGATAAAGAAATTGGCTATCAAGGTATTGATGCAGGCGATCTTGTAGTACATGGCATGGATGGTTTTGCAGGTGCTATCGGTATATCAGATTCTAGAGGAAAAGCATCACCAGTTCTTAATGTGATGGATACGAAGCAAAACAAGAGATATATCATGTATTACCTTCGAAGTATGGCTTATAGTGATGTTTTTGTCGCATTGGCCACAGGCATCCGTGTACGTTCATGTGATCTTAGGTGGAATAAGCTAGCCGATTTGCCATATCCAGTTCCAACAATAGATGAACAGAATGCTATTGTTGAGTACATAGACGCAACTTTAGAAAAAACGGATGCTGTAATTTCTGAAAAGAAATCTCAGTTAGAAACGCTGGATGAATATAAAAAATCCCTGATCTATGAATACGTTACCGGAAAGAAGGAGGTGCCATCTATATGATCAGACAAGGTGGATGGTACTGGTATCTTTCCGGTGAAGAGACCAAGCTCGAAAAGCATAAATACGGTAAGGAATGTATTTTTTGAAGATCAGTCGGATGAGTTTATCGATTTGAAAACCGGCAGATGGATCAGAGAGGAGGCTTAAAGCGAATGGATGATAAAAATATACTTGAGCTTCATATGGAACAGCAGGATACCGACGGTACTGCAAAAAGAGCCGCAAAATACCATAAGCGCCTGATTCATCAGACCTCCATTGTTTCAGAGAAAGAATACCAGAAGTTCTTGGTAGAGCGTTTGGAGAAGGACAATGGTTTTGTAGTCCGTAAGGCTACGAATTTTGACCGCTATTATGCCGTGGATCGTGAGATGCTCTTTTGTTCGCTTCTATGAATTTCTGCTGCAGGTGTCCAGCTTTGAAGATACAGATTTACATAAAAAATATAACTTTGTGTCGTATCTGCTGGCTTATATCAATATCAAACATCCAGGCGGTGGTTTTAATCTGAATGGAAAGATTAAGGCTACTAATTTCGTACAGAAGAAGGGCGAAGAGCATAAGTCGGCTGATCTTGTTGCCAATCCGGTTATGAAGCTCCCGACAGCAGAGCATTTTGGGTTGACAGAAGACAAGGAAAAGAGACTATCTGAGATCATAGATGAAATTAACAGCCGCACCGGTAAGAATTATGACAATGATTTAGTGGTTAGAGCGATGCTGCAAATTCGTGATATCTTGATGAAGTCAGAAAAGTTGAAGACAAGTGCACGCAACAATACGCAGCAGGATTTTGAATTTTCCTATTTTGATGATATTGATGACGCTTTGATTGAGGGATTGTCACAGAATCAGGACTTCTTCTCCATGCTTCTCTCCAATGATGAGATGAAGCGGCAGGTTCTTGGTATTTTCTCAGATGAGATATACAAGAGTCTTCGTAATGCAAAATGATAAGGTGGTGATTTGTAATGTTCAATAAAATGCGACTAAAGTCAGCGCTTGTTGAATACAAGAAACGATTTGTACAGACACAGTGGCCGGACGAAAAATATAAGTGGGAAGCTGTAAAATGCTTTCAGGTGAACTGGGATGTTAATGCGGATGATTTTGCGGCAATGCTTACAAAGGCATTGTCTCAGACGGGCAATCTGCTGGCTTCAGTAAATAACTTTCCTGCCAAAATGATTATCAAGTTTGCGGAGATAGCACAGGAAGAAGTCAGAGCAATGTTCATCGAGCTCTTTGATGAAGGCAAAGATGTGTATGAACGTATTGACTCTTTCAAACAGAAAGCGAATAGCCTTCTCGAAAGATATGGCAATGGTGCGGCACAGCATTATCAGTATGAGAATGCGATATGCACCTATTTGTGGCTGCGTTATCCGGATAAATATTACATTTATAAACTTACAGAGATCAAAGCAGTTTCCAATGAGCTGGAAAGTGATTATACGTTCAAAAAGGGCGCGTATGCAGATAACATTCGTAATTTTTTTGCTTTCTATAATGAAATCTGTGACGAGTTGAAGCAAGATGAAGAACTCAAAAATATGCTTGCATCACAAATAATGGGAACGTGCTATCCGGATCCGGAATTAAAAACACTGACAATTGATGTTGGATTCTTTATAAGTCGATACTTGAATAAAGATGAATCAGCACCGACATCAGATGAATGGTGGCCAACAGATTATACTCCGGCATTATCAGTCGATGATTGGGAAGTGTTGCTTAATGATGCGGATATTTTTACAGACAGTAGCCTTGAAATAATGAAGCGCATTCTTGATTATGGAGGGAAGGCTACCTGCACTCAGCTTGCGATAAAATATGGTGAAAGTAAGAATTTCTATAATTCAGGATCATCAGCGCTGGCCAGAAGGATTGTAAATAAAACAAATTGTCCAATCATGTCGCGGGACAACGATGAAAGTAAATGGTGGACAGTTCTTTATGTTGGCAAGATTGCCAAGAAGGATGAAGAAGGATCTTATGTTTGGAAGCTTAGAGATGAGCTCGCAGAGGCTCTTGGACGAGTTGATTTGTCTAAGGTGAATTTGTATGCAAATTTGGAGCCTAATTTCTGGAAGATAAGCCATGGTAATGACTGTATTTCAGATGTAGAGGCAGCAGCGTTTGAAAAAAGACAAGTAATTGTGGTACATAAGGATACAGCTGCAAAGGGTAAATCAAAAGTCTCTCAGGGCGAAGACTTTATGGCTACAATGAAGAAAGGAGATTTCTTCTATTTGTGCCGTGGAAACAGCATACGGCTTTTAGGACGTATTGATTCGGATGAAGTAAATGAAAATCCAGAAAAGCAGGATGGCTGGTATGAGAGAAGCTATACGGTTATTACGGAGTCTCGTGATACAAGTGCCTATTCTGGAAATAAGAAGTGGTGGACGCCAAACGAAAACTCGACTTGTATTGTTGTTTCAAAAAGTGAAATGCAGCTCTTTGAAGACTACATCTTAAAACCATATTTTAACATTACAAAAGAAGAACTTCTGAAGAACGATGCATCAGGGTTGCACTACTGGTTTCTAAATGCAAATCCTAAAATATGGAGTATGTCTAGTATGCCAATTGGTGAGGTTCAGGACTATACCCTTTATAACGATAATGGAAATAAACGTAGAATTTTCCAGAACTTCTTGGATGCTAAGGCAGGCGATATGGTGATTGGTTATGAATCGACACCAGTAAAGCAGATCGTTGCAATTCTGCGCGTTAGTGCGGAGCAAGATGGACAAAAAATCTATTTTGAGAAAGTAGAAGGCCTTTCCTCTCCTATTGATTTTTCGACGTTGAAAGAATGCTCAGAGCTTGAGAAGATGGAATATTTCTCTATGACACAGGGCAGCTTGTTTAAGCTTACACGCGGAGAATATGATTTTATCATCGACATGATCCGAGAGGAAAATCCGGCTCCTTCAGGGAAAGGCAATACCGAATATACGAAAACAGATTTTTTAAGAGAAGTCTATATGACAGAAGCTAAATACGATAGGCTTGCAGCAGTTCTGAAAAAGAAAAAGAACATTATTCTGCAAGGAGCGCCAGGAGTTGGAAAGACATTTGCAGCAAAAAGATTAGCCTATTCTGTGATGGGCGAAGTAGATGACGATCGTATCGAATTTGTTCAGTTTCATCAGAATTACTCGTACGAAGATTTCATGATGGGTTATAAGCCTGTTGAAAATGGATTTGAGCTAAAATATGGTATTTTCTATCGCTTTTGTCAGAAGGCTGCAAACCATCCAGATAAAGACTATTTCTTCATCATAGATGAGATCAACCGTGGAAACATGAGCAAGATTTTCGGAGAACTGCTGATGCTGATAGAGGCGGACTATCGAGATAAAAAAGCAACGCTGGCTTATAATGGTCTGAGCTTTTCAGTACCTAAGAGATTGCACATTATCGGAATGATGAATACTGCAGACCGAAGTCTGGCAATGATTGATTATGCATTAAGACGTAGATTCAGCTTTTTCGATATGGAACCAGGATTTGATTCGGAAGAATTTATCAATTATCAGAATAGCTTTGCAAATGAAACATTTAACGCTCTCATTGAGCGTATTAAGGAACTCAACAAGGAAATAGCTCAGGATAAGGCTCTGGGTAAAGGCTTCTGCATAGGGCATAGCTATTTCTGTAATGCGGATGACTGCACAGAAGAATGGATGAAGGACGTTGTTGATTTTGATATTTTGCCGATGCTCAGTGAATACTGGTTTGATGAAAGTTCAAAGTTACAGCGGTGGGAGAACATCTTGCACGGTGTGTTTCAATGACAAGAGATAAGAGCATACTAATCAAAAATATATATTATATGCTGTCATACGCTTTTCAAACATTAAATCAGGAAAACTATGATGATGTAGCAGTTGAATCGTTTGATGAGATGTATGATCTATTGGCTGCGATTCTCGCGAAGGGAATTGGAATTCAGCTGAAACAAGGTCTCTACCGGGAGTACATAAACCGTCAGGAGGAGCTTCCGGTAATGCGCGGGAAGATTAACCTGCCGGGAACAATTAAGAATCGACTGGCACGTAAGCAGCTACTGCCATGTGATTATGATGAGTTGTCTGAGAATAATCTTCTTAATCAAATAATCAAGACGGCGGTTATGTTGTTACTGCGAAATGCAAAGGTTAAGGCGGAGTACAGGGATGATCTGAAAAAGAAGATGTTATTCTTTTCTAACGTTGATTTAATTGAGCCAACCTCCATACGATGGTCATCCATCAGATTTCAGCGAAACAATCAGACCTACCGGATGCTTATAAGCATTTGTCAGCTGATAATTGACGGTATGCTTATCACAACAGATGCTGGAGAGTATAGGCTTGCATCCTTTGTGGATGAGCAACGTATGTGTAGGCTGTACGAGAAATTTATTCTTGAATATTACAGTAAGCATTTTCCTGAGCTGTCAGTCAGTGCTTCTCAGATACCTTGGTCAGTGGACGATGGAATCAGAACGATGCTGCCGGTAATGCAGAGTGACATTCATCTGCAAAAAGGTAATACCGTACTGATTATTGATGCCAAATATTATAGTCACACAACTCAAACGCAGTATGACAAACACACGCTCCATTCGAACAATATGTACCAAATATTCACGTATGTGAAGAATCGCGATTATGAATTTGGAGATGAAGATCACAAGGTTTCCGGAATGCTGCTGTATGCGAAAACGGATGAGGAAATTCAACCGGATAATGTGTATCAAATGCATGGTAACCAGATTACGGTCAGGACATTAGATTTGAATAAGCCTTTTTCGGATATTGCTAAGCAACTGAATACCATTGCAGAGACGCACTTTAATTTACCGGAGAGGAGCAAGGGATGACAAACGAAGAAAGTTATGCCAATGGAAAATGAAGATAAGGAGCAATCACAAATGTTATTTATATGTTACCCCAAATGTTCAACCTGTCAAAAGGCTAAAAAATGGCTGGATGAGCATAATATAAAATATACTGAGCGCCATATTGTAGAGGTGAATCCTACTTATGACGAATTAAAGGAATGGTACGGGAAGAGTGGACTGACCCTTAAGAAGTTCTTTAATACTAGCGGGCTTCTTTATAAAGAAATGCAGCTTAAGGACAAGCTGCCTACAATGAGTGAAGAGGAACAGATTCAGTTACTTGCTACAAATGGAATGTTGGTAAAGCGTCCACTTGTTGTAAATGGAGATACTGTGCTTGTTGGCTTCAAGGAAGCAGAATGGGCTGAAAAATTGAATTGATAATTTTTGAGAATTCGTTTATGTATATGGAGGAAAGAAGCTGAGAATCTCATATGTCAGATTTGTTTGATTTATCGAACTTTGATAAATACAAAGAAGATAACTGCCGAGAAGTGAAAAAAGGCAGAAGGTGGATTGCCTATAGCATTATGGGAGTCGTATTCCTCATTTGCTAATTCTAATGGTGGTGTTATTATTCTTGGCGTTGGAGAGCGGCAGGATGGAACTTGGTATACTACTGGACTTAAGAATGCGGATAAACTTAAGAGAAACTTTTGGAACACAATTCATGATACTAAGAAGGTAAGCATTAATTTGCTATCGGATAAAAATGTGGAGTCCTACGAGGTTAATGGCGATACCATTCTGGTTATTTATGTACCAAGAGCTAAACGTGAGCAGAAGCCTGTTTATATTAATAACGATTTATTTGGTGGCTGCTATCGTAGAGATTGGGAAGGCGACTATCATTGCTCAAAGGCAGAAATTAAAGGTATGCTCCGTGATGCTGCGGATGAGACAGAGGATATGAAGATTGTAGAACAGTTTGATATTTCTGCAATTGATACAGAGTCCTTGAAGGGATTCAGAAATCATCATAAGAGCTATCGTCCAGAGCACGTATTTAATAATTTACCAGATGATGAGTATTTAGAGAGAATAGGTGCAGCAGGATTTGGTGAGGATGGTAAATTACATCCTACTACAGCTGGGTTGCTTATGTTCGGTGAAGAATATCATATCGTAAGAGAATTTCCAGAGTATTTCCTAGATTATAGAGAGATGCTGGACCCAACAATACGTTGGACAGATCGCTTGCAGTCTAGCTCCGGTGATTGGAGCGGTAATGTATTTGATTTCTTCTTTAGAGTAAATAGCAAAATTGAAAAGGATATTAAGAAGCCTTTTAAGCTTGAAGGTATTACGAGGGTGGATGATACTCCAGTTCATAAGGCAGTTCGAGAGGCTTTAGTTAATTGTTTGGTTAATACAGATTATTTCTTGCCTTGCGGTGTAGTGATTAAGAAGGAAGATGACAAGTTGGTTATCGAGAATCCTGGTAGCATTCGCACTGGTAAAAAGCAGATGCTTCGTGGTGGTATTTCAGATTCTAGAAATAAAACACTAATGAAGATGTTTAATATGATTGGTATTGGTGAAAGAGCCGGCAGTGGTATCCCAGATATTTATCAGGTTTGGGAGAATGAAGGTTGGCCAATGCCTGTGGTGGAAGAAAGTTATAATCCTGACAGGACTCGTTTATCACTTGAATTTGCGAAAAAACAAACGATAAAAACAAGCGAAGAGGAAAAGGAGCCAAAAAGGAGCCGAAAAGGAGCCAATAAAAGGAGCTGAAAGAAAAAAGGAAATTTTGAAGCTGATAAAAGTAAACTCAACTATTACACAAGTTGAAATTATGAAAGAATTAGATTTGACTAGAAAGCAAGTGCAAAAGGATATGAAAGAGTTACAAGAGATGCACATAATTGCAAGAGAAGGCACAAACAGAAGAGGACGCTGGATTATCGTCAAAGAGAATAAATAGAATTTAAGTTTATTAGGGGGATAGTTTATATGCTTAATCTTTCGGAAGAACAACAAAAAGCACTGATGGAAACAGTAAATAAGCATATTCAGGAAGAAACAAAAAAGAGCCTAGATGCATTTGATAAAACCCTTGATAGAGAAGTCAGTTTGGTGTAAATAGTATAAAAATAATGGATTCCGTACAAAAAAGTTCCGAAATCAGGAATTTTTGTACGGAATTTCTTTTATTTGCAACTTGGCGAAAATAAAGCATTTTTATAATACAAAATTACCTGCTTTTGTATTTTTTTCGCCGATATTGGCGTTTTAAATACAAGAAAATTCGTAGGAATCTGCAAGGTACTTTTACAATAGCTTTTTACAGTCGTTGACAGTCACAGCCTTTTACCATACAATGAACAGTAAGAATGTATGAAAAAGGAAGAGAAAAATGGGAAAATCTGAGAAACAGATGGATAAAGAGCATGAGCGCAACCAGCGGATCATTGATACAGCGTTCCGACTTTTTGTGGAAAAGAAAATCGAAGCGGTCAGCATGGATGAGGTCGCAAAAGAAG
>ERZ1026862.1562-NODE-1562-length-13189-cov-7.501218_pt1 | contig 13189 bp, 18 predicted proteins | sample MGYA00380161_ERZ1026862 | MGnify/ENA primary metagenome ERZ1026862 (study PRJEB33269, sample SAMEA4719797) | human gut metagenome | biome: human-associated habitat; feature: organic feature; material: feces | place: Cameroon | collected 2013-10 ... | reverse complement strand
GAATTTTGGGGTAATCTGTGGGATTATACAGGATTCGGGCGAATTTTTTTGTTTGGGGGACATTGATGCACATTTTCATTGACAAGTATCTTGGAGGTGGTCGGTCTGCATTGGCATTGACCTTAATCATCGGCTTGGAAGTTTGGTGGTGCGTGTTGCTTGCGGGGCTTTTTGTTTGGGCGGTGGAAGCTGGGTGAGGGAGTTGGTTTAGGGCCAGGACGAAACGGACGGAAATCCTATACATCTTCTTCGGCATCCACACGGCAAACGTGGTCAAGCTGGCGGACAGGATAGAACAAAGGGTGAGTTTGTCGGCTGCCTGACACGGAAACTTGCAGCCAATGCGGAGCTCTTGTGGGGGAACTGTATCCTCGTCATGAAAAACAGGCAAATAATCCGGCCGAAAGGACTGGAAGCAGATATAGAATTGAAATTTTGATGAGTCGGACGCAGAAATTGAAGGGATTGGTTGCTGCTTCGCTCAGATTGAAAACATTTAACGACAATCCCTACCTAAAATTCCAAAGCATGTGAATTGGTATTCATGAAGAATCTGGCGAAACACTTGCAAATGACAAACATTGTTTTTATTTTTGTGCAAATAGCAATTGTGTGTTAAACAAAGAATTACTTATGAAAAGCACAGTGGAAACACGGAAAGACATTGACATAGTGAAGGCGTCATTCAAAAAAATGATGTCTGATAAAAAGGCTGTCAGTGCCTATATTCGTGAGAAGGGGACGCTTGAAGGATTCAACGATGGTTCAATTCAGTTTGCCAAGCCATTATGATGTTTATGAGGAGGAGAATGGCTATTGCTTCAACACCGATTCTGGAAATACTTACTACGTCACATTCATAAAGTATCCGCTCATATCAGAGTACTTGTCCGTTGATATCTTTATGATGAACATTGACAGGGCTGATGAACTGAATCATCTGAATGGAGACAAAAATCTAGTGAGAAATACTATTCTTTACATCATCTGGAAATTTTTCTCGTTGCATAACGATGCTCTTATCACAATCTGCGACATCATGGATGGTAGGCAAGCCTGCAGAAAGAGATTGTTCAACAGATGGTTTAATGAGTTTGCCGATGGAGAGCTTTCCAAATTGGAAGCGACATTATCTGTCGAAGGGACAGAAACGTATGCATCCTTGATTTTCAGAACGGATATCAACAATAAAGAAAGTCTTGAAACAGAGTTTTCATTACTGTCTGACATCAATTTCTATACGTAGCAATGCGGGAGAGAATGACTGTCAACATGAAATACATCATTATTTTCATCATCCTGCTGACGGCGGAGATGATTTATTTCCGCATCGCGGACAAGTTTAACATCATTGACAAACCTAATCAGCGTTCGTCGCATTCGTCGATTGTTCTCAGGGGCTGGGGATTATTATCTTATTGTCGTTGTGGATTTGGAGCGCGGTCTTCGGGTTTCAGTATTTGTGGTTCTTGCTTGCGGTGACGCTGGTTGCCGGCGTGAGTTTCATTGATGATATCCGTTCGCTTCCTGATAGTGTGCGTCTGGCCGCACAGTTCGTGGCAATGGCTATGATGTTTTATCAGCTGGATTTGTTGCATTGGGATATGTGGTGGATGGTGATTGTGGCGTTGGTTGTTTGTGTGGGTGCATCCAATATTATCAATTTCATGGATGGCGTGAATGGCATTACCGGTGCGTATGCATTGGCTTCGCTTGTGCCGCTGGCGCTGCTTAATTTGTCAATGGGATTTGTGGGCCAGTCGTTGATTTATGTGGTGATTCTTGCTGATGTTGTGTTTTGCTTCTTCAATTTCCGTCCGAAGGGTAAGGCGAAGTGTTTCGCGGGTGATGTGGGCTCGATAGGTGTGGCGTATATCCTGCTGTTCCTGATAGGTTCTCTTATTCTTGCGACTGGTGATATTACCTGGCTGATTTTCTTGCTGGTGTATGGCGTGGACGGATGTCTGACTATTTGTCATCGTATTATGCTGCATGAGAATTTGGGAGAGGCGCATCGTAAGCATGTTTATCAGCTGATGGCGAATGAACTGAAGATTGGGCATGTCAAGGTGTCTTCGTTTTATGCTTTGCTGCAGCTTGCTGTGTCAGTTGGGTTCATTTTCCTTTGTCCGGTTCTTGAGTCTGCTTGTGGGCTTTCGCTTGTGGCTTGGCATTGGATTTACTTGTTTGTGGCATTGGCGCTGCTTTCTGTGGCGTATGTGCTGTTCATGATGAAGTATTATCATTTGCATGAGGAGTATCTGGCTTCTTTGAGGAAGTAGTGGGGTGTTGGAGTGAGGCGTGGTTGAGACGATTACGAACATTTTTATTGACAAGTATCTTGGAGGTGGGTGGTCTGCAGTGGCATTGACCTTAATCTTTGGCTTGGAAGTTTGGAGGTGTGTGTTGTTTGCGGGGCTTTTTGTTTGGGCTGTGGAAGCTGGGTGAGGGAGTTGTGGTATTGAGGTTTTTGTGGGGTTGGTTTAGGACCTTTTTTGTTAAAACGTTTCATTGGGTGATTTGGGTGTGTGGGGGTTTCGGAAGGTGTTCGGGACAGAGCTACGGTGTCAAAAGGGTTAAGGCTGGACGACGCGGACGGAAATCCTGTGCTTCTTGTTCGGCAGCGACATGGTGGCGGGTAGTTGGCTTGGAGGGTGTTTGTTGTGGGAAACATACTGAAATCTGGCGTGGACGGTGGGGGGTATAGAATTGAAATTTTTTTTGAGTTGGACGCGGTGATTTATTGGGGATGAAGAGAAATTCTAAATAGTTGGCTGAGATCTGTACAACACACTTGATTCGTCGAATGTGATATCCTTTCTCTATAAGCCCGTCGCTCGATATGCCGCGTTCGCGGACTAATCTAAATGAAATAATTGGAAATGAAGAGAAGACTAATTACCTTAACGCATGGAAGTAGTGTTCTATATGCAGATCTCTATCTTCGTAAGGCTCTGCATCACACAAAGAATTGACTTAAGAGGAACTCCACTTGTACAAAGAAAGGGGTACATTATAATGTATCATTGGTAATTGATAAATTAACAGCTTATGAAGATAAAAGAAATTGAACTTAAAAACATTGGTTGTATTCGCCAGTTGCATTTATATTTTAATGAAAACATGAATATTCTTTGTGGCCCCAACAGTGTTGGTAAAACAACGATTATAGAATCTGTTGCTTCAATGTTTATATATGGTCATCCAACTGTAAAAAGAAATGTGGCTAGTGATATGGGCTCTCTTTATGCAAAAATTGAAGTTGAAGGAAAAACAAAAGAGAAAACAATTGAAATTAAAAAGTTCAATCCAATTGATTCAGAAAACACTAGTTCATTTAGCGATTTAACTTCAAAACTCATTTCAATTAAAGTAAGTCGAAATTTTGAGTATTCAAAATTGCCTGCTATACCTAGTGATCAATCTCGGGGAAAAGCAGAGCTTTGGGAGGAGACTATTTCAGGTGTTACATTTGATGGTGTAAAAGGATGGTTTGTTAATAGATATTTGTATTCAGCACGTGAAGGAACATTGACAGAAGAACAAATTTCAAATTATCATCTTGCAGAAAGGTGTTTTTCTATCATCAATAGCCAGTATAATTTCTCAAGAGTTATGGGGGCTACTAATGACATTATGGTCAATACTCCGCAAGGTGAAATCTATTTTGAATATTTATCATCAGGATTTAAATCAATCATATACCTGCTTTTTAGTACAATTAAGGAAATAGAATTTCGTTTTAAGGAGCAGAGTCTCAAGGCTGAGGATTTTGATGGAATTATCTTGATTGATGAAATTGAGATACACCTTCATCCTGAGTGGCAGGAAAGAATTATATATATTCTTAGAGAGACTTTTCCTTGTGCGCAATTTATTTTAACAACTCATAGCCCACATGTTATCCAAACTGCAGAACCTAATCAGGTAATGGCATTGCAATTAGATGAAAATAATAATGTAAGGCTACGAACAGACCTGCAAACAAGCAAGTATGGTTTCAACGGATGGACTGTTGAAGAAATACTGTATGATGTGATGGGGATGCGTACTATGCGTTCCGAAATGTATCATGATCTAATAGGACGGTTTGGAAAGGCTATTGATAATGAAAACGAAGAAGAAGCAAAGTCCATATATGCAGAATTGGAACAACTTCTTCACCAACGAAACTCTCAAAGAAAGTTACTCAGTTTCCAACTTGCAAAAATCAGCAACGCATGATAAAGTTAAATAGACTATACACTCCTATAAAGTTAACTCCTGCATTTGTGCGAGAAAAAACAGATCTATATAAAACTACCCGGGAAGATGTTTGGAACATAGATTGGCTCAAAGATAGTTTGATGAATCTAAGTCATGGTAAATGTGCTTACTGCGAGTGTTCTTTGACAAAAGAAAGCAATTATATGGAGGTAGAGCATTTTGAAGACAAGCACCAATATCCGGATAACGTAATGGCTTGGGACAATTTACTTCCATCTTGTAAACATTGTAATGGGCACAAATCGAGGCATGATGTAAGAAAAGATCCCATTATAAATCCATTTGTAGACAACCCTAATGACCATCTATATTTCCAATATTATAGATATAAAGCAAAGGATGTTATAGGTGAAAATACAATTTCCGTATTAGACTTAAATGATGGTGAACGACGGATGGTAGATGTTAGATTTGAAATTGGAAATTTTTTACAGCAATCGCTAGAAGAACTACTGACCAAACTTGGTTATTATCAAGCGAATCCTACCATTCCCAAGAAGAATAAATTAGTCGGAGCGGTCGTTAATACTATTCGCCAATGTATGCCAGAAAGTGAATATTCAGCACTTTGTGCTACAGTACTTCACTCATGCGATGAATATCAAAAACTAAAAAATGAAATGCAGAAATGTGGATTATGGACTAAAGAACTTAATGATTGCGATCAAACCTCGAGAAACATTTGTTTGTTTAAGTGAGTCTAACATTTTTTTTATTCTAGATAGTTTAAAGTGAGAGCTTTACGTTAGAATAAATCATATATAATTTAGTAATCAATAAGATATTGAGTAAGCCTCCGGTGATAACCGTATTGAACAAATCGAATTTTTTAGCGCCCACCCGATAAGAGTTGGTGCGAGTCGTGGGCTATTGGGTACGAGTTGGTGCGAGTCGGTCACAAGAAGGACCTATTCGTTTATGTTTTCCCAGTTGTAGGGCGGGAATTATGCCAGATTTCGCTGGACACGCTGGTATTATGGGCTTTTTCTCGGGACATTCTCCATCCAGGTTCGTTGGGCAACATCTGCAGCCGTGAAGGTGCTTATGTGTGAATATGAGATTGTTGTACAATTAATATGATGCATCATTGACATGACGTGGGAGACCGGAGACTTTGACGCATCTCCAAGGATTTTCGAAGATTAGCCGAAAGATGTTGGAGGATCTCTGAAAGATTATCGGAGATTCTCCGATGTCTTTAAAAGGCCTTTGGAGACCAGGCTGGACGGCAGGAAGTTGGCAATGTCAAGACTGTAGTCGTTGTCGTACTCGTGGACGTGGTCAAGGAAGTACGTCAGCCATGCCTCGAAATTGACTCCGGCAAGTCTGCAGCAGCCCATCATCGTGTACATCACGGCGGCATCGTGGTTCTTGCAGAAGAGGTAGTTCTTGCGGGATTATGTACGGCCTTGCTCGTCTTTAGTTCATTCAAGAAGCAGCCGAATATATTCTTACCAACAGTGTGGGGCGAAAGGCGAGGTGTCATTCCTCAAACTTTCCAATGAACACGTCAAATGACTGCGCTCGGCATACAACATCTGTAAGCAGGGTGGAATCCCGACTGATGAGGAGATTGCATGGAGCCAGTGCTTCATGGGAATCTGTTCATATGTCAACAAAATGACCGCTTCCGAGCATGATACGGAAAGTATGAACCGGCATGTGGAACAGATGGTCCAAGAAACTATCCTCGCCAGTGGTATGGAGAAGGTTATGAACGAAAGTGTTGAAGAAAACATCTCCAGCGACTCTTTCACCAAATAGGTAGAAGAGATAAAGATGCCGTTCACCAAGTTTCAGATTCTCTGCAAACTCGTAGCCAAAGTAATCAGAGCATATAGTCGGACGAACAAGTACAGGCCGAACATTTCCAGAAAATGCTTGAAGAGACAATCGATGCTTATAATAGGGACAGTCGTGAAATGTCCAAAAAGTTTTCGACTTTCCTAACGAATTGATTGATAAAGTGATGGAAATTTCGTAACTTTGATAAAGGGAAAGGGGTTTCCCAACCACCGACTAAAGTGAAAAATTGGGGGAATCGCAAAATTAATCTGCGTGTCAAAAAGTACGAAGAAATAGCGCCAAACATTGCGTTTCCGGAGTTCAATTTTTACGAGCTCTACTATTCAACTTTCGAAAAGAGCGAATTGGGCAGGATATGAAATTGCTTCCTCTTCGCGAGATGGCAGAGAACTTCGGTCTGGTAAGGAAAAGCATGAGGTCGAAACTGCTGGAACAGCTGAACGGCAACATCCACTACCAGATATTCTGCGACGTGATAATAGATCCGACACGGCCATTGACAAACTATAAGCTGTTGGACAACATAATGATGGCACTTGCCAGAGTGATGGCGACTGACTGACATTGAAACTTGCTCAGATTAAAAATATTCAACGACAATCCTGAGTCTACTATCCCAAGATTGTTGATTGGTCAAATGCGATTTTTTGACAGATAATTATTATTTTTGTAAGCATGTGGTCGCTGACTCGTTTATTTCTCCGAGTTGCAAACGACTCGGTTTGTAAATAAAACCATATTTTTACTGAAGTAATGATGCGTAGATATGAAAATTAAGCATGTAATAATTGAGAATTTCAGAGCGATTAAAAAGCTTGACTTTGAGTGCTCAGGGAAAGTAAATGTCTTCATTGGTGACAATGGCGCTGGTAAGACAACGGTGCTGGAGGCCATATTCGTGCTTTGTTCTTGGTTGAATGCTAAACTTTCGTTGCCAAAGGGCAGGGGGCGAAGCATCCGTAAAGAGGACATTCGTATAGGTGCGGAATACTGTTTTCTATCTATAACTGTTGAGTATAAAGGAAAACCCGTTCAATGGTCACTAATGAGGGGAATATCTTCGGATAATTCGACGGAGAAACAAACTGACCTGCGGGAACTCGAAACACTGGTAAGATATATTCGCGAATTCAACGATGATGGACAGAGTTTGTTGTCCATTTATGGTGTGAACAGAAACCTCTCCTCCATCAGCATTGACAAAAGGGTTTATGGTAAGAAAGAAGTAACGAGGGACGTTATTGGTAATTCTATCGCCAGAACTAATTGGAAACAGTTCTTTAACTGGTATTACGAGCGGGAGAACGAGGAAAATCGCATGAAAGCAAGATTCAGCATTCAGTATCATGATGAGTCTCTGGATGCCATCAGGGAATGCTTGAATGAGGTGTTCCCGGATTACCATAATCTTCGGGTCGAAGATCGCCCAACGCGCTTTGTGATAGATAAAGATGGGAATGAGATTAACTTTGACAGGCTTTCAGACGGAGAAAAATGTTATATAACGCTTGTCCTGGATATTGCTCGCCGCCTGTCCATGCAAAGTGATGGTCAAGGACCCATTTTGAACGGAGAACTGATTATCCTAATTGATGAATTGGATTTACATTTGCATCCTTCTTGGCAATTGCAAATGGTTCGCAATTTGGAACGAAAGTTCCCGAATTGCCAATTTTTTGTTTCTTCACACTCCCCGCTGGTTTTGTCAAGTCTTTGTGACGAGGACAAGTTGGTGGTGCTTCGTAATGGCGAACAGGTTGAGCTCTCAGCTATTCCATATGGAGACAATGGAGATTATATCTTGAAACGTTTCTTTGGCTTACGCTCTGTGCGAGATCCGAGGGTACAGGAAGAGATAGATAGCATTTCGGCAGAATTAGTCAAGGAACATCCTGACTTAAATATGGTAGAACGAAAACTGGATGCCTTAAGAGATAAAGGAGTTCAGTTTGAAGAGTCTGTAAAGATGCGTCTTCAATTGGCGCAGAAAAAGAAGATGGTTCATGAGAAAGATTGATAAAGGCGCTCCATTAGAGTCATTTTCGGAGTTCGTGAAAACTCATCCGCAAGCCAGATGGGAGGACGCTAAGGATATGAGCCCTGTTTGGAGGAAACATATGCTGAATTGTGAACAGCATGGTATGAGCGGATATACTGAGGAGCCTCTTAAACTGGAGAACTCTCATATAGACCATTTTCGCAAGAGGTCTTTGTTTAGTACACTAGTCTTCGATTGGAACAACTTCATTGTAGATGGTGTGGATGAGACGTATGGGGCTAAATTCAAGGATAAGTGTGTGACTCGTTGCGAGGACAACGATAAACTCATAAATCCGGTAGTCGAAGATGTGGGCCGTTTCTTTAAATATGAACTTAACGGCAATATCTCTGTAGCCTCAGGATTGAGTCCGTTAGATGCGGAACGAGCAGACTATACAATTAGGACTTTCAACTTAAATGAGGCCAGCCTTTCTGAAAGACGGAAAAGAATCATCACTATCGTAATGGATTGTTACAGAGATCTATCAGACGAATCGGTACTTGAAGCCCTTGAATCGGAAGGATTCAAGAGTGTGGTCGAACAATTGTTGGATGAACGAAAAAAAGAGGAGGATGCCAGATGATGACTAAGAAGAGCGAAATGGCCGAATGGATATTGGATTTTTTTAGACGAGCAAAAGTGGATGTCGGCCAAGTTGTTCTGATGCGTAACATTCAGAACAAACTTTATGAACTCAATCCTAAGGAACGTGACATGTTTATGACCGTTGCCAACGAACTCATTGATAACGGCTACTTTACATATGAAGACGTCTCTCCTCAAGTTTTGCGCTTAACGAGAAAAGGATGTGACTATATCTATAATCCCAATGCTAAACTTGACTGCTGCTACGATGTTCAGAAATTATCGTCGGCTCAGTCTCGATATATAGCGAGTTGGCATGATAGTTTTGTGAATTGGGTAAAGGGTGTTTTGGATATTATCGATGTTCTGTCTTCTATGCCAAAAGTAACAGATGAAGATATGCAGGCTTTCGCTAAATGCAAAACTATTATGAGAGGGGATGAGGTGGACGCAATAGAAGAGGGCTTGTCCAGTGGAATAGTTGCAGATGACATTCTTGATAGGATAGAGAATTTGAATAAAAAGCTGGTGGATACAATTGTTGAGCGAATTAAGACAGATGAACTGGTAAAAGATTTTTTGAAACGTTTGTATTATCTTATAATCGAACGAGAAAAGAATGCAGAAAAAATGAGACTGAATATGTTGCGAATCTCGAAAGGGTAGTTCTGTCCAAACATATGCAGGTCTAGTTATGAGGAGTAGGCAACAATACAGATTAAACATGTAATTGTGATGCAAAAGTTAGTGTTTAACGGCAGGAATAGAGTTGCGGGACTTCCAACTGATTTGGACCGGACTATCGCATTTCTTCTGGCAAAAGAATCTGAGGGCTTTTTTCAGTATAGCGGTTCGGTCGAAGATTGGGAGAGCGCTGCTGAGTTTATCCGGGAACCATTGAATCTTGGATATCGTAGTCATGAATTGGCTGCTGCTGTCGGGCTGGCATATATTGCATGTCTGAATGATGGCCATATTGATTTTCCAGAGGATGTGAACCAGCAAAGTTTTGCTCACGCGATGCAGTCGTTTATTGGTTATTCGAACTGGGATGCTGGGGTTCTGTCAAATGTTGTCAAGTCATTTGATGATAGTGAGGCGGGTATTCATCATTTTTTAGGGAGTGCCATTAGAAGTTATTGCCAGTCCTATTTCGATAATGGGGTGTTGCTGTTGGGGCATCTTGAACAGTTTGTCCCGTATATTTATGCTGGTTTAATGACAGGGAACTATGACCGGTTTTGCGGAATGTTCCCGCCATCGGATAGTTCCGACTTATTTGTAGATGCGGTTCTGCATACGTGGCATATGCCGGATGAGGCAATACATAAGGCTTACGATGTGTCGTTGAGTTTTGATGCTTTCGGCTCTGAAAGTGACATGGCTTTTCTTCTGATGGTATATGCAAGACTGGATGATGCAAGAGTTTCCAGTTGTAAGGAACTGATACTTGCTCTATTACGGAAAGATGCTTCAAAATATGTGCGTCCTGTATGTGATTGGGTGTTTCGCTCTAATGGTTCTGATTCTTTTGCAGAAGAATGTATTCTTGAACTCATCGCAGGACTGGAAGGGGATAGCCGAGAAACGTCATTGAAGATCATAGATAAGTCTCTTGCCTGCTATGATAATATTGACTTTCTGGTCAAAGTGGTATCTGTGGTGGCTGATACTTATGGACCAATGACAGTCCGTCAGTTGGATTGTGTCATTGGTCATTTGTCCGAGGATAAGAATGTATTCCAGAGTCTGGTCCTTTCTTTTATCTTGCACAAGAAAGGCCTATATCGGGCTTTAGGGCGATGTCTTTGGGATGATTACTATCTGAGTATGTCGGACTTCAATCCTTTTTCTTTGTCGGAGAAAGAGCAGATTATATTCATTGTTAATATGTTGCGTGATTTTGGTAATCCCGAGACGCGTCTTCCTGGAATTGTTCCGTTGTTTGAATCGACATCGCAGAGTGTTTGCGAGGTTTTGATTTCAAGCATTAAAGACTATACGGATGAATATATGGGCTTTGTGATAAATGGTATTAATGATGCTGGGATTGACAATGAACTGACACGTGCATTGAAGAAGTATGTGGAGGATAGGTCTCGCTTGATTGAAAAACGTAGGGGTTTGAAGGAGCTGTCGCCGTCATATGTCCAGAATCATTATTATGCTGAAGCCCGAAGAGTAGAAAAGGCTCATCTTCGACAAGTTATGAATGAAATCAGTAAAGAGTCGACGGGTAGCTTTCTGAAGGATATAGGGACGACAGTCTTGGCTCGAAGTGGGGGCTGGAGGGACAAAAAGGGGAAGGTTAATCACCTTGTGCCTGTTGATGTCTCATGTCCGGCGCGACAGATGGAGCACGCAATGATGCCTATCTGTAGAAATTTATGGATGAATGAGTTGATGGCAGATTATGAAGACTAAGCAAGAGATTGTCAAGCAATATGTTGCTTCTCTGAAGGAAGATAGAGAACTTGATTACATTTTCCCATTGCTCTTGGAAAGGATGGGCTTCAGAGTTCTATCTGCTCCCAAGCAATCGAAAGGCCAGTCTCAATACGGAAGGGATGTTATTGCAGTCAAGCGAGAAAAAGGAATCAATACTCTTTTCTTGTTTGAACTTAAAGGTTTTCGTGCTAAAGACATCAACGACAAGTCGTTAAATGAAAAAGACGGTTTGATTGAGTCCATGAGGGCATCAAATTATACTCTATATCGTGATGCTTCAATCCCGGATTTGGATAAATATGCGAAGAAGTATGTTTACGTCCACAATGGCTATATCGAGGCGAATTCGGTCGCCACACTGGACGGTTTTGTCTCTATGGAATTTCCGGAGAAGAATTTTGAAAGATGGGGACTTGACAAGCTTACTGAACTGTTTTCCAAATACTTGTTTGAGGAGACAATCCTGACTGACAGTGAGTCTTATAGGCTGTTTAAGAAAGTTTTGGTCCTGTTGGATTCTGAGGGGAATGATTATTCTGATATTGTTTCATTGGTGGAGCGTCAGATTGAACTTGTAGATTCTCATGAAAAACTGTCAAAGAGAACCGAACTGAATTTTTTCGCTACTCTGAGTCTGATAGGAGGGATGGTGTATTATTATGCGGAAGATGCGGATAATCTGTATCCTGCGAAGTTTTGCATGGATACGATTGTTCTGAAAACATGGGGCTGGATATTGCGAAGAAAGTTAGAGGATACCAAGATTAAAGGCTTGTTCTTTCCAATTGTTATACAGCAGGTGAATGTCTATGAGGAATACTTGAACAAAATAATTGGGGCTACTGGTTTTAAAAACGGGTTTTATGGTTTTGTTCCGCATGATACCGAGAAGATTTTTTATCCTTTGAGGTGTTATGACTTTTTGAATGACCTGTTGTACTATTGCTGTGCAATGTTATCCTTGGGGACGACGGAGCGTGATTTGGAAAACTGCAAATCGTTGGTGAAGAGTATCATTGACAATAATGATGGTTTTGAAATGCCTTTGCTTGATACTCATTCTATTCCAATTCTATTGTTGTTCCGATATTTTATGATAAAACCTCAGGAGCGTGATTGCGAATTTGTGGCGGAGTTTCTTGCGGCTTCTGTTTTGAATGTTGTGGCTCGTTATAAAGACATGGGTATGTGGCCTGAAATGACAGGTAATAGAAAGGCATTGGCCAAGAGTCTTTATTCGAAATCGGATGATTATCATTGTGAGTCATCGTTGCTTTTAACCACGTTGGTAGAATTGTTGGCTTATATTGGTGCTGCTGATTGTTATAAGGTGCTGCGTCAGTCTATCATTGATTCTGGTGTTAATCTTCAGGTGGCGTATCCGATACATGATGAGTATGATATTGAAACGGAATTGTTTCGCAAAAGATTGTATGATGAGTTGGCTGTCGAGACTGGTATCCAATTGCCGGAGACACTTGAGGAATTCCAAGAGACTTTCAGTAAAGCGTATAAACCTATCCTGTATCGAACGGATAAGGCTGGATTCTTTTATTTGAGGATACTCGCGCATATTTATTATCAGACGGATTTCTTTCCTGATTTCTTGGGGGAAAAGTTTTGCAGACCTGAATCGTGAGGCTAAGATATTGTGTGTAATATAATGATATTTAATTCGTTTGTTAAGGATATGAAGACGATTTTTGCGACAGTGCTGCACTTAAGGGTGAAGTTTGCGAGGGAAGAGGTGTAAATATGTCGAAAGTTGCATTATGTCTAAATTTTTAGGAGTATTTTGTGGGGGAATTGATTTTGAGAAGTATAAAGTAAATTAATACTATGGCAGAGGCAAGAAAAACAATTTACCTTTGTCTTGCGCATATGTAAGAAGAGGGTTGGGAACAGAAATATGTGAAAGAGGCTTTTGACACCAATTGGGTAGTGCCTTTGGGGCCTAATGTCAATGCTTTCGAGAAGAATCTGGAGGTGTTTGTTAACAGTAAGAGTGATGGCAGTGAGCCACTTGACCGTAATGTGGTTTGT
>ERZ1026862.1557-NODE-1557-length-13222-cov-98.933014_pt1 | contig 13222 bp, 7 predicted proteins | sample MGYA00380161_ERZ1026862 | MGnify/ENA primary metagenome ERZ1026862 (study PRJEB33269, sample SAMEA4719797) | human gut metagenome | biome: human-associated habitat; feature: organic feature; material: feces | place: Cameroon | collected 2013-10 ... | reverse complement strand
TGCAGAAAGCCTATCCTCACTATCAAATAAAAGCATACGTAGCTTATATCGCAGGAAACAAGGCTTGCAAGATTTTTGAAGTGAATAGCAATGATTGATTATAGCAACCAATAAGAACGCTCTTTTCTTCCCCACCTTTATCGGCGGTAATAAAGACCAATCCTCCCGAATTTATTTACTGGCAATAAATAAATTCGGGAGGATTTTGTTTTATATTTAGAAAAGGATGATTATCGGATAACCATCTTTATCTTTTTGCCATCAGCTACTATGATGAACACACCTGTAGTAGGAGCCATTATGGTTGCGTTTTGACTGGCAGCCAATTTCTTTCCATCAAGAGAATAGAGAGCAAGCTGCTTGCATCCCTCAGCTGTAATCATTTTACCTGATACAGAAATATGGATGGCTGATACTGGAACTGCAACCACAGGATTGATACCAGTTGCCTCATCACCATATTTCATCACATACTTTTCTACATGATCGGTTGTGATGGTTACAGAGGCCAATCTTCCTTTCTTATCGTATTCGAAATCCTTAATTAAGGACGTATTTGCAGCTGCTCTTGTTGCAGTAGAGCTGTTCTCTGTATACTGTACCAGTCGGTTGTCGTTATCACGGGTATAGGACATGACACTTTCTATATAACTGTTCTTAACTGTATAAGTAAGCGTATTCCCCTCTACGTTACATGCCGATTCGTCTGCATACTCGGTTTTCCAGGAATCAGTAGATGCATCCCATGTATAGTTGGCATGAGAAGATAAATCTGATTTATCTGCAAAGAATGTAGAATCAATATCGCTGATATAAGCAGAACTGTTATATGCCTTTACCGGAGAACTTGGCATTATCAATGCAAACTGAGGTTTAGCAACATGGCTGTTTTCTTCCTTACTGCTTGGCTGCCACTCATCGCCTACCTTATTATAAGTAATGGTTGTACTTCCATTCCCATTATTTGTCTCCTCACGTTTACTGGTTTCTACAATCTTACCATCTTGCAGATCACGATAGATAGTGGTACTGACGCCATTATTTTCGACTATGATAGGAAAAACACTCGTACGTGGCTCTGGGTCAAAGTCATTATTTTCATAAGACCAATAATAAGTAAATTCTATACCATCAGAGGTTAAAGAGCGCTTATGTCCATAATCCTTTTCGCCATCCTCATATTCCAACTCAACTTCATGATAAGTTCCTTTATCATCAATATAACATTCTTTCATGTCGTAAGAATCAGGACCTTTATAGCTATCTTTCCTCTTTCTTGTATACCCATTCTCTGTATAAGTATAAGTCAAGAGATAACCGCCATCACTATCATATTTTTGATTTTTTGACACATATCCGTCCTTATTGAATTCATAGTAAGGACAGAGTTCATAGTCGCCCAATTCCAGTTTAAAGGTCGCATCAGGAATCGCAAACTTCTCCCATTTACCATTCTTGAAAATTTCGAGAGGTTTGGTTGGTCTATTAGAAGCATCCACATCACATAATCTATATCTTGCTTCTTCTTTTCCATCGGTAGCATAGTAAACCCAGGTGAGTTCATCCAATTCTTGAGAACTGCTACCTATATGTTTATATATTTCAGAACAATATCTTCCATCCTTAAAAGGATATACATCATAGTTAACGAGATTTCCTGCATCATCATACTCCAAGAATTCACGAGTCATATCTCCACCATCAAACTTATAAGTCCATTGCAAGATGTTCGGATTTTGACGTATCCAGTCATAAGCATCATAGTGATTCTGTATGAATTCTTTCTTTTCACGATCATAGGTATAGGTGATACATTCACGATGTTTACCATCGTAAATCCATGGATCATTATAATTGGCAGTCTTAACCGTTTTATTTTTTGGAATCCATGAACCTCCATTGTCTGATGAATAGACATAATCGATGATAGTAGTATATCCGTTTTCAGAAGTCTCAGCCGTTTTATTTTTTGGAATCCATGAACCTCCATTGTCAGAAGAATAGACATAAGAGATGGTAGTGGTATAACCATTTTCGGATGTCACCTCATTTTTATATCCTTTTATTATAGATTTCACTTCACCCGTAGAAGGATTATATTCTTTGTAAATGGTAGAATTGTCTGCTGCATTCCACACCTGTCCTAAGCATTTCCTCCAATTTCCCCATCCGTCTTTGAGTTCTTCTCCTTTCCAGGCTGTTGCCTCACAAACGTCACCATTGATTTCAACAGTTACCTTAATATTTTTCTTTTGACCGGAAAGAACGAAGCAGTTTCCAGCCTCATACCAGTTGTATTCTTTGATTTCAGAAATATAATGAATCTGAGAAAAATAAGCTACACCATAAGTTAACTCTTTCATCAGATAAGCCTTACCATCGGTATCATCGCCTACAAGATGGTCGTAGCCATAAGTCTTGCTGCAAAGAAGTGTTTCCTTGCCAGCCTCATCTGAAGCTTTATGCTCATACTTATCCTCGCTAACTGTTCTGCCTTGCTGATCCTCAGTATAAACATAGCGTTCATAACTTCCATCAGGTGATTTCACATAAGCCAATCGTCCCTTCTCATCGAATGTTCGGGTTGGTAAAACATTCAACGAATCTGAGTTATAAATAACATCACATCCAAGCAATTGGTCTTCCTTCTTACTGCCAAAAGAAACTACTGGCATATCAGCAGGCTTGACAACTGAGATGATATTAGGCACACTAATTTCTATTTCTGGCGTAGAGTCAATTGAAGTCGCAAGACTAATTGCAGCATCTGTGTTAACCACCTTTGCTACTTGCTTTTTAGCAAATTGGTTTCTAGCATTTACTGGTTGTAAGGCTAGCGAAGCTGCTCCCAAAACTAATAAGTAAAGTTTTTTATTCATGTCGATTATTTTTAATTAATTAAACTATCATTACTGCATATTTATTATAGAGATAATCTCTATCTATGGGGGCAAAGATACATCATTTAATTATAAACCGATTGGTTCAATTTGGTTCATTTTTCGGCGTTTAGTTTATTTAACGGATTAAGTTTCCAGTTTCTGCAGGAAGTCTACCGCCACTTCCTGTTCTTTTGCAAAGCCTAATATGCCCAATATAAATCGACAAAAAGGTGGATTTTCATCAGAAAATCCACCTTTTACACTATAATTCGCTTTTTGTCCACCTCTTCTTTGTGTTTTTTGTGTACTTTTGCAACTGTGTATTAATAACGGCATGAATTCTGGCTTTGCTTGGTTTCATGCCAACCAACAAGTAAACAAACAAACCTAAGAATAAGAAATGAATAAGAAAAGACAGATTTTACTTTCAGCAGTGTTGGCCTCTGCTTTAGCAGCCAACGCACAGGTTACCATCAATGTAGATGCCTCTAACCCAGGTATCAAGGTATCTCCTAACCTCTATGGTATCTTCTTCGAGGATATCAACCATGCTGCAGATGGCGGTCTCTATGCCGAACTCATCAGCAACCGTTCTTTCGAAGACGATGACAAGAATATTCCTACCTGGAAAACTGCCGCTCAGGAAGGTGCAAAGATCAATGCACAACTCATCAATAAGGGTTTGCTCAACAATGCACAGGGCAAGGCACTCCAGCTTACCATCGCTGCCAAGCCTGCAGCTACAGCCTCTCTCATCAATGAGGGTTTCTGGGGAATCAACGCCGTTCAGGGCAGAACCTACAAACTCTCCTTCTGGGCGAAAGGTAGCTACAAGGGCGGATTGAAGGCTCGCCTCACCAACGCCAAGGGCGATAAGGTGTATGCAGAAACTGCACTCAATGCCAAGGTTGGCAAGAAGTGGACTAAATATACAGCAGAACTCACAGCCAATGCCAACGATGCCAAGGCTCAGTTCGAACTCGTAGCCGACGGCAAGGGTACCATCGTTCTCGATGTAGTAAGCCTCTTCCCTCCTACTTTCAAGAATCGCGAGAATGGCTTGCGCCCTGATTTGGCTCAGCTTCTCTATAACATCCACCCTAAGTTCGTCCGCTTCCCTGGCGGTTGCTACGTTGAAGGACAGGAATCTCCAGAGAATGCTTTTCACTGGGAGAAAACCATCGGTCCTATCGAGGAACGTCCAGGTCATAAGAACGTAAACTGGCGCTACCGTACCAGCGACGGTATGGGCTTCGACGAGTATCTGCAGCTTGCCGAAGATTTGAACGCCAAGCCTCTCTATGTTGTGAATGTTGGTTTGTGGCACGGCGGCATGACTCCTGTGGATAGCATCCAGCCTTGGATTGACGAGTGTATGAATGCCCTGGAGTATGCCAACGGTCCTGTTACCTCTAAATATGGTGCGCTCCGTGCTAAGAATGGTCATCCGGAGCCATACAACATCGAATATCTGGAGATTGGTAATGAGAACAACCAGCCGGATCCTGCGGCTCAGAGCGACCATTACTACGAGCGCTTCAAGAAGTTCAAGGATGCTGTATTGGCGAAATATCCTAAGATGCACCTCATCGGTAACGTGGTGGCTTGGGGCGATGACAACCCTAAGTGGCACAGCGACGAGAGCGTAGAACTCCTCGATGAGCACTACTACAGAAACCCTGCCTGGTTTGCCGAGAACTTCAACAAGTATGATAACTACGACCGCAAGGGCAGCGAGATTTATGTAGGTGAATATGCCGTAACCCAGGGCTTCGGCAATATGGGTTCGCTCGATGCAGCACTCGGTGAGGCTGTCTATATGATGGGCATCGAGAACAACTCTGACATTGTGACCATGGCATCCTACGCTCCTATCTTCGCCAACCTCAACAACCGTATGTGGGCACCGGATATGATTCAGTATACATCCGATAAGGTATTCGGAACTCCATCTTACTACGTTCAGAACGTGATGGCAAACAACATCGGTACCCGTGTATTGAAGGTGAACCAGGAGAATCCATACAAATATGACCAGACTCAGGTGAAGCCAGCTATCTGCCGTGTAGGTATGGGAACATGGGGTACTCAGGTTTCTTTCGAGGACAAGGGCTACAGCGATGAGAACGGAAAGGCGCTGCCGATGACCTTGCAGGAGTTGCCTACCGATATCCGTGGACAGTGGAAGACTGAGGGTAGCCTCATCAAGCAGACCAGCAACGAAGAGAGCTGCATCCGTCTGAACCCAGGCGAGATTACCAGCAACGGCTATATATATAAGGTACGCGCGAAGAAGGATGCCGGAAACGAAGGTTTCCTCATCATCTTCAACTACGTGGATAAGAACAACTACTGCTGGTTGAACCTTGGTGGTTGGAACAATACCCAGCACGGTGTGGAGTCTATCGTGAATGGTGCCAAGAGTCAGATTGCTACTACCCCAGGCAGCATCGAGACCGGCAAGTGGTATGACATCGAGCTGAAAGTAGTAGGCGACAGCATTTTCGCCAAGTTGGATGGCAAGGAAGTATTCTCTACCAAGTTGAAGGCAAACACCCTTCCTGGCATCTTCTCTACAGCCACACTTGATGAACAGACGGGCGAGGTAATCCTGAAGATTGCCAACACTAGCACCGAGCACACCACAGCGAAGATCAATCTTCAGGGCAAGGAAATCAAGGATGGCAAGCTCATCCGCCTTTCTGCCAAGAGCGGCTTGGAGGAGAACACCATCGACAACCCTACCAACATCTATCCTGTAGAAAACTATGTAACTACAGAGAAGAACGGTGCTACGGTAGAGATTCCAGCCAGCTCGCTGAATATCATCCGTTTGAAATAACAGACTACATCCAGGGCAGGATGCCCTGGAATCCATATATAGGTAATAACATTTTAAATAGTTGATAAGAAAGTTAGTTAGAAAAGAGAAGGCGGCAACCTGCGTGATGCAGATTGCCGCCTCGTTTTTTATCTGTCGTTTAATTAACCGAAAACATAATTGAAGAGCAGGAAGATGCTCAGGATATAGAGCGTAGGATTCAAATCCTTGAACTTGCCCACCATCATCTTGATCAATACATAGCTCAGAATACCGAGACAGATGCCATCGGCAATACTGTAGCAGAGTACCATTGTAATCATCGTGATAAAGGCAGGGAAAGACTCGGAGATATCCTCCAACTCAATCTTCTTGAACGAATCAATCATCAATACACCCACCATTACCAGGGCACCACTGGTGGCTGCACTCGGAATCAGCAGGAAGATAGGAGCCAGGAAGATGCTCAGGATAAACATCAACCCTACAAAGAAAGAAGTCAAACCCGACTTACCGCCCTCGGCAACGCCCGAAGCACTCTCCACATAAGTGGTAATGGTAGAGCTACCCAGCAATGCACCGGCTGTAGTACCGATGGCATCACTCATCATCGCCTCCTTCACACCCGGAATCTCGCCCTTCTCATTCTCCTTGACACCGAGTTTGGAAACCAATCCCAGAACCGTTCCGATGGTATCGAAGATGTTGACAAGCAACAGGGAGAAAACCACCATGAACATCTTTGGAGTAAAGAAACCGGTGAAATCGAACTGGCAGAAGATAGGAGCAATGCTGTGAGGGGTAGATACCGGCATCCAGTTGTCAGAGAACTGGGTAACTCCCATCGGAATACCTATCAATGTAGAGATGATGATGGCGATAAACAGGGAGCCCTTCACTCTTCTCGCCATCAGACAGCCGCAGAGCAGGATGCTGATGAGACCCAGGATGCTGACTGGTGTAAACTTGCCGAGCTGCACGAAAGTATCAGCATTGGCAGTAATGATGCCCGCATTCTTCAAACCGATAAAGGCGATAAACATACCGATACCTGCCGAAATGGCGAATCGGAGATTCTTCGGGATACACTCCAATATCTTATCGCGGATATTGAGGAAGGTGATGGCAAGGAAGATGATGCCCTCTACGAGCAACACTGCCAAAGCCTGCTGCCAGGTCAACCCCATAGCCTGACAAAGGGTGAAGGCGAAGAAGGCATTCAGTCCCATACTAGGAGCCTGGGCGAAAGGCAACTTTGCCATGAAAGCCAGCAGGAAGGTGGCGATGGCTGAAGCGATGGCAGTGGCAGTAAACAGAGCTCCTTTATCCATGCCTGTGGTGGCGAGGATAGTAGGGTTCACTGCCAGAATGTAACACATGGTCAGGAAGGTAGTCATACCAGCAACCAACTCTGTCTTGACCGTAGTAGTCTTTGGGTCGAAACCCAATAATGCTTTTAATTTATTCATTTCTTATATTACGATTGTTTTTTCTCTATTTTTCTCTATTTTCTCTTCCCCCTTTCCACAACCCAATCCCGTTGTTTTTTCAGGGCGAACAAAGATAAGAAAAAATAATGAGGAATGTATTATTTTACATGTTTTTAACTCATCAGAACACCTTATTTTACAAAACATCTTATTTTTAACCATTATACTTGGCTAATTCGGATTTTCTTTGTAACTTAGCAGCGCAAAACGTAAAGCATGTAGGAATATGGCAAAAATAGTAAATAAATATCCAGTAGGAATTCAGACATTTGAAAAAATCCGCGAGAATGGCTATCTCTATATAGATAAGACCAAATATATCGTGGATTTCAGGGAAAAGCAGATGTCGTATGTCTTTCTGAGTCGTCCAAGACGATTCGGCAAGTCGCTCTTTGCCTCTACCCTCCAGGCTTATTTTGAGGGAAGAAAGGAACTTTTCGAGGGATTGGCCATTGCTGATTATGAGAAAGATTGGGTGAAGCATCCTGTGCTCCACTTCGACCTGAGCGGTGCCAAGCATTTTGATGAGGAAGGCTTGAAGCATTATCTCGACTTGCAGCTGAAACCATACGAGAAACTCTATGGCAAGGATGATGATGAATTGTATCCAAACGACCGACTGGATGGAATCGTAAAGCGAGCTTACAAGCAGACGGGTGAAAAGGTGGTTGTCATCATTGATGAATATGATGCTCCTTTGCTGGATGTGGTGCATGAGGAGGATGATCTCAAGCAGTTGCGTCTTATCATGCAGAACTTCTACAGTCCTCTGAAAAAGCTCGACCCATACCTGGAGTTCACCTTCATCACCGGTATCACCAAGTTCTCGCAGCTCAGCATCTTCAGCGAACTCAACAACCTCGACAACATCAGTCTGTTCGACCAGTACTCTGCCATCTGCGGTATCAGCAAGACTGAGCTTACCACGCAGATGAAACCGGATATTGAAGCTATGGGTGAAACTCTTGGTATGACGTACGAGGAGTGTCTGAAAGAGCTGACACAATTCTATGATGGTTATCATTTCAGCAAGAATTCAGAAGATATTTTCAATCCGTTCAGTCTTGTAAAGGCTTTGAATGCTCGGGATATTGCTCCTTACTGGTTTGGTTCCGGCACTCCATCCTTCCTCTTGAAACTATTGGATAAGTATCATGTCAATCTTTCTACTTTAGAGAGTCAGGAGACAGTATTGAGTTCCTTCGATCAATCTACAGAGGAAATGACAGAAGCCTTGCCATTGCTCTACCAGAGCGGCTATCTGACCATCAAGAAATATGAACCGATGTTTCAGGAATATACGCTGGGCATCCCAAACAAGGAGGTACGCGACGGACTACTCAACTCATTGATTCCTCATTATGTGAACCCTCGCCGTTCTGACAACAATGCCTTCCTCTTGTGATTCTGCAAGGCGGTTTACCGAAACGACATTGAGGCGGCACTGGAGCACATGCGCACCTATATGGCTACGATACCATACGATCTGGAGAATCATAGTGAGAAGCATTATCAGACTATTTTCTATCTGATGTTCAGTTTCCTCAACATCTATATCCGTACGGAAGTGAAGAGCGCCATCGGCAGGGCTGATGCCGTGATGCACATGCCAGATACGATATACGTCTTCGAACTGAAGGTAGATAAGAGTGCTGATGAGGCTTTGGCACAGATAGACGAAAAAGGCTATATGCTGCCATATCATGCAGAGGGCAAGCGACTGATAAAAATCGGTATCAGTTTTGACAGCACCCAGCGCACTATCAGCGATTGGAAGATTAAGGAAGAATAAAGAAAAAATCCGAAACAGAAGCTTGCCAAGTTATCTGTTTCGGATTTTTTTGATGCTTATATAGTTAGGATGAGCCGAGTACTTCGAGCCGACTTGATAAGACTTACTTTTTACCTTTTGCTACATGAAAACGATAAATGGCGTGGATGAGCACATAACGGGGCACTGTGTTATAGTATTTCTCTACCCTGCCCTGCGCATTGATTGTTCTATCCACTTTCTTCAACTGATGGAACACATCGAATGCATCAGCCTTCACAACCAATTTTCCCTTGAAAAATGGTCGGGAAAGGCGGAAGTTCCATAATAAATTGTCATCATTCATCACAGACTCCCCATATCCACGTCGACTATACATCGAAAGGTCGGTGTCAAACGAGAACCTGAAAGGAAGTGCCAATACTGCACTCAGCCCATAATGATAGTTGCAAGCATCAAGGGTTTCGAAATCCTTCTGTTCGCCATTGGAATGAAGACAGGCTACATAAGTATTCACTCCCAAAGAATGCTTACCCAGTTTGTAGTCCAGACGCAAATCTTCAGAAATGGTGGATGTCTTTACTATACTCTTCTTCATCTCCACAGTTGCAGCATCACTAATCATATCAACACTGTTAACATATCCCCAAGAGGTAACCGTATTAAACATTAACCGTTTCTTCTTATCAACATTGCCACTCAATCCTAAGCGCAAGCTTGTATTCCAGTTACCATTCACATTGGTTGGCGAGAAAGTACGTCTACCAGTGTTTTTATCATATATAAAGCCCATAGCCACTGCATCGCTGGTAGAAGCATAATCGTATTTAAGATCATACATTAGAGACTTGAAACTTCCATTATAAGCATATTGCAGATGATGCAACATTGAGTTCTTCAGTTTTTCATTTCCATAACGCTTTACATTCAGAGGGTCTGCATCATCTATATAATCAAACAGATAGAGCATCTGAGGAGCTACCTGAGTTATAGAATAGACCAGACTGCTAGAAAACTTTCTGTTTTTTCTATTTCCGCTCCAATATAGGGTAAACTCCGGGTTCAGGAAACTTAAATTACGAGAGAGTTCCTTGTCTAGAGATGCCCTTCTATAACGCATATTCTCATGCGAAAAGTTGAAGTTCCACTGGCTCTTGAACAAAATATCATTCTTTGCATCTTCTACCACCTGCCAGGAAAAAATCGCAAACGGCTTATGCGCATCAGTATGAAAATCATACAGATAACTATTAGCCGCATCTATCGTTGAAAGATAATCAGTAACAGATGGCAAGACACCTAATTCATGATTGGCATCAGCTCCCCATCCTGCAAGTTGATCCAAACGATAAAGACTATTCTCTTCATGAGAATACTTCTGCTCATAACCATATTGAATAGCTCCCCACAACTTATCAGAAACATTGAAGGAGTACCCCAAGCCGCCATGATAACGATACCCTTTAGAAGACCAAGGTACATAACGGCGACGATAATCATTATTTCCAGCAACATTTCCTGAAGCATAATCAAGGCTATAAATGCTATATCCCTCATCATCTTTACCAAGCACTTCACCACCAAGCTTTAGCTGCAACATATCTCCAGCTTCGTTTACGATGAAATCTGAACTGTAGTCCAATGATGCGAGCCAACTCTTCAAGTCATTCAGGCTCTTACTTTCCACCCTGTTTATCAAGTTCTTATACAGCTCGCCTGTTGAAATCGGGAAGAGACGATTCCACATCTGTTCCTGATTTTCCCAACTTTCAGCCATCAGAGCTGAATAAAAGATGGAATTCTGCTTACGGCGAGAGTAATTGGCTTTTTGGTCAATTGTCATATAGCATTTAGAATTTCTGCCACCAGGAGTCAACGTCAACATATTGTTCATATTGAGATAGAAATTACAATACTTTGCTTCATTCATAGAACGCTCGTATGTATCCCCCGATGACAAGAAGTTGGTGCGATACGCATTCGTTTCCTCATGATTGTCATAATGAGTAAGATCGGCATTACTCCTTAAGCGGAATCGGTTTAATCTATCATCCACATTCAGGTTCACTCCCACCTTCTTTGTTGTCAATCTAGACATCGGCAGCTTCTCCGGTGTCCAGTCAGAGCCTTGCATCGGTGCACCACCATCATTCATATTATTAAAGTTGCTGAATATTGCCAACTGCGAATGGTCAGTTGTTCGCAAAGCAAACAAGCGCGCCAAATACAGGTCATCATTTGCCATACCAGCATCCACATTGCCCAACCAGCCAATATTATATTGTTTCTTCAGGTTGACATCCATCACATATTCATCCTCCTCAACCTTTCGTTTGGCAAACAGATTTAGGTCAGTTTTCTTTTCATATACCTTGATGGAGTTTACCGCGTATGTAGGCAAGTTCTGCAAGAGTACCGTATTATTACCCTTGAAGAAATCCTTGCCATTAAGCAAGAGGCTCTCCACAAAACGTCCATTAACATAAATGCTGCCATCCGACTTCAATTCCGCACCAGGCAGTTGCTTGATGAGTGCATCGAGCATGGAGCCTTCGGAAAGTTGGAAGGCATCAGCATTATACACCAGCGTATCACCCTTGTGATAGAATTTCACCTTGGTAGCCGTGACTGTTACTTCATTCAACTGCAATTCATCATCCAGTTTTTTCTTCTTACGTAAGAAAATGGTAGGAAGATAACGGGTGTTCACTCGTTTGCTAGCCTTTACGTCAAAAGAAATACTTTGTGGCACATAGCTATCATGTTCAACTTTAATGGTATATTTCCGATTGTTAGTTACCCGAAAGACAAAGCCACCATCATTTTGATTCAACCTGCTATTAGAAGTTTCCACCTTAACAAGGTTTCCATCGGCATCCATCAGACTAACCTTTGCATCATTTATAGCAGTATGAGTAACAAAGTCTTCGACCCACCCCCAGTATTCCACAGTTTTTTCCTTATCTTGGGCAACTACAGACATTGCCCAAGATAACACCAGAATAAACAGTATAACTTTAATATACTTCATGATTACATTTGTTTGTTATTAACTTACATTATTATTTCGTATCTGCAAATTTATGGAAAAATTGTCAAATAACAAAATTTTGGTTCGTGATAATATCCACCAAGAATCCACCATTACATTTCTATATCATCATAACTCCCTGTTATCATGAGAATCAAAAGCTTTAAATATTCAGTAAATTACTGAATAAAGTAGAGGCTCTTTTATCGTCAAACAGTTTTCGATTTATTTTTTGCTTAGCATTACTTACGTTTTTGGTTGTTGTATTGATCAAAAATGCAATGGCTGTATTATCTATTCCCAGGTAAGCTAAGATACAAATCTGAAACTCTTGAGGACTCAACTTTCCCTTCCTTATTCTTTCAAACAAGAGAGGTTTATATTGCAGTAATGCATCATATAATTCTTGCCAATCTTCTTCCACTGGATCGATATGATTTCTCTTTGGCTTCGACATTTCCATAAATCTTACAACAATATCACTTTCCATCAACATCTTCTCCTTGTCTAGCAAATTATACTTTTCGTATTTTTCCCTATACTCTCGAAGGATATCCTGCAATGCGGCAATTTCTTCTTGCTTCTTGTGGATAAAAATGTCTTTATTCTCTTGTAACAAACTCAATTCCTCACTAGCTTTCTCTAGTCTTTGGTTTACTTTTGCTATTTTTTGAGACATCCGGTTCTTCATTCTCTTGTATTTCCCAACAAGAAAACCCAAACTGCACAATACCATAAAACAGATAAACATCCAGAGATACTTGTTTCGCTCTTTATGTAATATCTCCTCGTCAATCTTTTTCTGCAATCTGGTATAATCGTATAAAGAGGCTGCCTGAACAACAGCGTTAGCCTGAGTTCCGTTTAAGATTTCATCCATTTCCCGCTCACAAAGAATTGAATATTTCCGTATGGAATCAACATTCAGGCGCATTCTATAGACAGACAACAAGCCTTGCGCAGTTTCGAATCTAAAGCCATAACGACCTAACTTGCGATAGTAATACTCAGCGGAGTCTATCCGATTCACGCCTAGATAAAACATACCTTTTAACTTATAATAATGCTCATATTTTTCTTGTATATTTCCTTCTCTATTAAACAAGCCTGATTCTTTCTCATAAATATCCATATAACAACGTGCTTCATTATATTGAGAGCGTTGTAAATATACACTAGTGTCCCGTTTAGCCAGGACGATTATAATATAAGTTATTAATATTCAAT
>ERZ1026862.1553-NODE-1553-length-13246-cov-3.558638_pt1 | contig 13246 bp, 12 predicted proteins | sample MGYA00380161_ERZ1026862 | MGnify/ENA primary metagenome ERZ1026862 (study PRJEB33269, sample SAMEA4719797) | human gut metagenome | biome: human-associated habitat; feature: organic feature; material: feces | place: Cameroon | collected 2013-10 ... | reverse complement strand
TTCTCCCCCTTAAGACATAATCTTTTTTATACATTATACTATCATAAAAAAAATGTAGCAATCAAATTTTAACGAGAACAGTAACGTTTTGGCGTTAGGAGAAACTGTGCACTACAACGAAACAGTGATAGAATGTGAAGTGAAAATGTGATATCATGAGCGAAGAACAGATTTTAAGGAGGAAGTCTCATGGTAAAGCACATTATTTTATGGACATTGAAAGAGGAATACACCGATGCACAGAAAGCAGAAATCCGTGCCGGCATCAAAGAAGGCTTAGAGGGATTAAAAGGACAGATCCCGGGTATGATCGACATATCGGTTCGTACGGAGTATCTTCCAAGTTCTACGGTCGATGTTATGCTTGATACAACATTTGAAAATGCAGAGGCACTTGCTGCATATGCTACCCATCCGAAGCACGTTGCGGTAGCAGACAGCAAAGTAAGACCGTATACAGCAAACCGCGCATGTATGGATTTCGAAGTCTGAATTGATTTGTAAAAGCTGTCGCATGTTCTGACAATCGTCAGTCATGTGCAGCTTTTTTGCGCGTAAGAGAAGAATACAAAGGAGAAATGAAAATGTTTGCATGTAAAAACTGCGGCGGAAATGTGGTATATGATATTGCATCCGGTCAGCTTGCCTGTACATACTGTCACACACTTTTTGATCCGTATGTATATGAAGATAAAACTTCAGATGCTGAAGTTGAGAAAGACTTTGAGGCAACGATTTTCACATGTCCGCAATGTGGAGGAGAAATTTTAAGTACCGATGATACAGCCGCAGGATTCTGCAGTTTCTGTGGAGCGTCCACCGTACTGTACAGCCGTATCGAAAAAGAACACCGGCCGGCTTATATTATTCCGTTTACGAAAACGAAAGAGGATTGTAAAAAGGCCTATGGAAAACTTATGAAAAAGTCGATTTTTGCACCGAAGGAATTGAAAGATCCGAAGTATATCGATGGATTCCGGGGCATTTATATGCCATACTGGACTTACTATGTGGAACAGAAGACACCGATTTCCATTGATGCGGAAAAATCACACCGAAGTGGTGATTACATCATCACAGTTCACAGTAAATTAAGTGGAAATCTTGATGCATATTACAAGGGATTGTCGTATGATGCATCCTCGTCTTTTGAGGATAATCTCAGTGAAACGCTTGCACCATATGATGTAAAGCATATGAAACGTTTTACCCCTGCTTTTTTGAGCGGGTTCTATGCGGACACGGCAGATCTGCCGGCATCGGTATATCAGGATGATGCCATGCAGCTTGCATATGAAAATACAATTAATGAAATCAGTTCGCTTTCAGGGTTCGCTGGTTATACGCCGACGGAAACTGCAAGTCAGTCACCGGCCAGCTTTGGAACTACCATAAAATCAGCCGATTATTCGATGTTTCCAGTGTGGTTTCTGTCCTATCGGAACAAAGACCGTGTGGCTTATGCGACTGTAAACGGACAGACCGGAAAAGTCGTAGCGGATGTTCCGGTTTCCATCGGTAAATTTATGCTGGGATCACTGCTTGTCGCAATTCCTGTATACATCATACTCTGTATGCTTACGGTGCTTACACCGGGCTGGACACTTACACTTGTAGGGGTGCTTGCATTGATTGCTAATTTTATCTATTCAGGAGAACTTGCAAAGGTTGCAGTTCAGGAGGCGAGCGAGGAAGACAAAGGAAAGATTGCGAAAGAAAATCCGGAAGCACTGATTGCATTTAACAATAAAAGAAGTGCACACGCAGCGGCAAAACTGGCAAAGAAACTCAAAAAAGAGACGCATGTATCAAATGCAGCGTGTATTCCTATGCTGATTTTTTTGATATTTTATATACTGGTTCAATTTATGTCTTTTGGCATGTTTACGCTTAACTTTAGTAACGTGGATGGAAGCAGGATTTTATGGACGATCGTTACGATGGCATCATTTGTTTTTTTGATAAAATCATTTACACGTTTTGATCGTCTGCCCGGACACAAAGGTTTGTTCGGACTGATCTTTAACATGGTTTCACTTATCTTTGCAAGCATTGTGGTATTTGCGCAGCCGGTATCCGACTGGTGGTATTATGGCGCAGCGTTTGCTGTTGTGGCATCCGTTTTAGTGACTCTGGTAGATGTCATACTGGCATACAATGTGCTTTCTACCAGAAAACTTCCGCAGTTTGCAACACATACAGGAGGTGATGACCGTGCATAAAATAAAACAGATTGTTACAAAAATGGCAGCTTTTGTTCTGATGCTTGCCTTTATGCTGTCATCCGGATTGTTTGCAGTTACAGAGGTTTTTGCTGCGAGTGATACGAATGAAGAGAGTGGATATCGCTATGTTCTGGATGATGGTGCCGGGTTTATTGAAGATGATAAAGAAATCTTAAATCTGATGAAAGAGATGACGCAGTATTGTAATGTTGCTGTGGTTACAACAACATCTCATTCGTATAGCAGTACAGAAAGCTATGCAGTGGCTACGTTTGAATCGTATTTTGGCAATGGCGCAGATGGTGTGGTCTTTGTCATTGACCGGGATCTCAACGAAATTTATCTGGCGTCCGAGGGCAGTACGCGACGGACGATATCCAATGCAAAATGCAGGACAATCTGCGATAATACCTATATTTATGCGACAGAGGGACATAATTATGATTATGATACCTGTTGCAAGGAGACATTGACACAGGTAAATACTCTGCTTGCAGGCGGACGCATCGCACAGCCGATGCGTTATATATCCAGCATTTTCATTGCACTTGCCATTGGAATGATCCTTTGTTTTTGGTATGTATTTAAAGTTTCAAAAAGCAGAAAAGCAACTTCTCAGGAGCTATTTAATGCAGCATTCACAAAAGTGCAGGTGCACAATCCAAGTGTCCATTATGTAGGGGAAACAAAGAAATACAGTCCGCAAAGTTCCGGCAGCGGAGGTGGCGGTCATAGCAGTCACCACAGTGGTGGAGGCCACAGTGGCGGTCACAGTGGCGGAGGCCATCATATTTAATATGTAACTGTTTTGGAAGAAATCATGAAAAAACACTTGACGTGAAGTCAACTTTAGGTCGTATGATAGTTACAAACAAATAACAGGAGGTTTTTTTCGTGTATTTAGAGAAGATTCAAGGACCAGAAGACGTAAAGAAATTAAATGTAAACGAGATGCAGGAACTTGCCGTTGAAATGCGTAAGGCATTACTTACCAAGTTGAGCAAACATGGCGGTCATTTCGGACCAAACTTCGGAATGGTCGAGGCAACGATTGCAATGCATTATGTATTTGATTCTCCAAAGGACAAAATTGTATATGATGTATCCCACCAGTCTTACCCGCACAAGATGCTTACGGGAAGAAAGGATGCATTCCTGTATGAGGAGCATTATGATGACGTCAGTGGATACAGCGAGCCGGACGAGAGCGCACATGATCACTTTATCATCGGTCATACATCGACATCCGTCAGCCTTGCATGCGGTCTTGCAAAAGGCAGAGACTTATGTGGTGGCAAAGAAAATGTGATTGCAGTTATCGGTGACGGCTCCTTAAGTGGTGGTGAGGCTTTGGAAGGTCTTGATTATGCATCAGAGTTAAAAAGCAATCTGATCATTGTGATCAATGACAACGATATGTCCATCGCAGAGAACCATGGTGGTCTGTATCAGAATTTAAAACTTCTTCGTGATACTGACGGTAAGGCAGAATGCAATCTGTTCAAAGCGATGGGACTTGACTATGTATTTGTGAAAGATGGAAATGATATCCAGCAGCTCATCGATGCATTTATGCAGGTAAAGGATTCTACAACACCTGTCGCAGTGCATATCTGTACACAGAAGGGAAAAGGATACGCCCCGGCAGAGGAGCACAAGGAGCAGTGGCATTACTGTGCACCATTCAACATCGAAACAGGAGAGAGCCTGTATCCAATGGGCGGCGAGGATTATTCGAGCGTGACAGCTGATTATCTTTTAAAGAAAATGAAAGAAGATCCGAAGGTGGTTGCGATTACTTCTGCGACACCGACCGTTATGGGATTTACCGAGGACAAGCGTAAAGAGGCCGGCAGCCAGTTCGTTGATGTTGGTATCGCCGAAGAGACAGCGGTAGCACTTGCTTCCGGTATTGCAAAGAATGGCGGAAAGCCGGTATATGGTGTGTACTCTACGTTTGTACAGAGAACATATGACCAGTTATCACAGGATCTGTGTGTAAACAATAATGCGGCAACGATCGTTGTCTATGCCGGAACTGTTTTTGGAATGAACGACGTCACACACCTTGGTCTGTATGATATTTCCATGATGTCAAATATTCCAAATCTTGTAGGAATCGCTCCGACCACAAAGCAGGAATATCTTGCAATGTTAGACTGGAGTATTGAGCAGAATGCATATCCGGTCTATATCCGTATTCCTGGTGGCGCTATGGAAGAGGGCGAAGCAGTCACAAAAGATTACAGCAAGCTGAATACTTATGAGATGATCCAGAAGGGAAGCCGTGTAGCGATTGTTGCGCTTGGTACGTTCCTTAGTCTTGGAAAAGAAGTCGCTGCGGATCTGGAGAAAAAGACAGGCACGGCGGCAACTGTGATCAATCCGGTATATTTTACAGGCATCGATACAGAAATGCTGGAGTCTTTAAAAGCAGACCATGATGTAGTGATCACCATTGAGGATGGCATGCTGGATGGCGGATTCGGAGAAAAGATAACACGCTTCTACGGAAATTCCGATATGAAAGTATTGAACTTCGGTTTGAAGAAAGAATTCCTTGATCGCTATGATGTGCAGGAAGTATTGACAGACAATCATCTGACAAAGGATCAGATCGTTGCAGATATCACTGAGGTACTCGCATAGTTTTCCGGGAAATGATATACTAACGGTAAGAACAAAATTTCGGAATGAGGAAGAATGATGGAACGCTATGATATTGCGATTATAGGAACCGGCCCGGCGGGGCTTTCTGCGGCACTGACCGCAAAAATCCGCAACAAGAAAATACTGTTACTGGGATCTGCCGGATTGAGTGAAAAGGTAGAAAAAGCACATACGGTGCAGAACTATCTGGGGCTTCCGGCAGTGAGCGGCGCGGATATGCAGCAGGCTTTTTTACAGCATATCAGGCAGATGGATATTACAATTACGGAGAAAAAGGTCAACACGATTTATCCGATGGGAGATTTCTTTGGCATTCAGATGGGTATGGAGATGGCACAGGCAGATGCCGTTATTCTGGCAACCGGCGTGACGGCGGACAAGCCGTATCCGGGCGAGAATGAATTGCTTGGAAAGGGTGTCAGCTACTGTGCGACATGCGATGCGCCGTTGTATCGGGGACGCACCGTGGCGGTCATCGGTTTCGGACCAAAAGAAGAGGAAGAAGCTGCATTTCTGGCAGAAGTGGCAGAAAAAGTATACTATTTCCCTATGTACAAAGGTGACATACATGCCGATGTCACGGTAGTCAGAGAAAAGCCGGAGGCGATTCTTGGCGAAGAGAAAGTACAAAGTGTCCGGACGACATCACAGGAATATCCTGTGGATGGCGTGTTTGTCCTGAGGGAGAGTATTTTACCGGAACATCTGCTGAAAGGATTGCAGTTAGAAGGCAACCGTGTGGTGGTCAATCTGAATATGGAGACGAATATTCCCGGATGTTTTGCCTGCGGAGATCTCGCGGGAAAACCGTATCAGTATATCAAAGCGGCGGGACAGGGAAACGTTGCTGCGCTTTCCGCAGTAGAGTATCTTGCCCGAAAGAAAAATTCATAAAACCTGTCTATGCAGATGCTTGTGAACATAAGATCGCAGGCATCTGCATTTTTTTCAATTTTATTTCAAGTATCCGGCAATAAATTTATAGACAAAAAGCCTGATATTTCCAGAATTTCCCAAACACATCAGCACTTTAATCTGACAAATTCATATAAAACCTATTGACATGATAGGAATTAAGGGATATGATAAGCAAAGATTCATTGATAAAGACAATATTCAGGTTCAAAAGGAGCTGAAAAATGGAAAAGATTGCAAAACAATTGACGGAGCTGATTGGACATACACCGCTGCTGGAATTATCCAATTATGAAAAAGAGAATGCGCTGGATGCGCAGGTTGTTGCAAAACTGGAATATTTTAATCCACTTGGAAGTGTGAAGGATCGTGTGGCATATGCCATGATCGAGCAGGGAATCAAAGACGGAAAGATTAATAAAGACACCGTGATCATTGAGCCGACCAGTGGAAATACAGGAATTGGTCTCGCTTTTGTAACAGCGGCAAAGGGACTGCACCTGATTCTGACGATGCCGGATACGATGAGCATGGAGCGCAGAAAAATCGTTCGTGCGCTTGGTGCCAAAATTGTTCTGACACAGGGACGCGCAGGAATGCGGGGAGCAATCGAGAAGGCGGCACAGTTAAAAGAAGAGTACGGAAACGCATTCATTCCGCAGCAGTTTGAAAATGAAGCGAACCCGGCAATCCATAAAAAGACAACGGCGCAGGAAATCTGGGAAGACACCGATGGAAAGGTGGATATCTTTGTTGCATCGGTGGGAACCGGTGGAACACTTACCGGAACCGGAGCAGGTCTGCGGGAACACAATCCGGATGTAAAGATTGTAGCGGTGGAACCGGCAACTTCTGCAGTGTTATCCGGAGAAAAGCCGGGACCGCATAAGATTCAGGGAATCGGCGCCGGATTCATTCCAAAAGTCATGGACATGAGCCTGGTGGATGAAATTGTCAAGGTGGACAACGATGTCGCTTTTTCCACCGCACGGGCGGTTGCAAAGACAGACGGTCTGCTGGTTGGCATTTCTTCCGGAGCTGCACTTTATGCGGCAACAGAACTTGCAAAACGACCGGAGAACAAGGGCAAACGCATTGTGGTTCTTCTTCCGGATACCGGAGAGCGTTACCTCTCCACAGAACTGTTTTAAAAGCAAATGACAAATGCAAAGGAAAGGCAGGATATGAGACAGATCACAAAGCACAACCGTGCAGGAAAAAAGAAAAACAGAATATCGTTGATCGCCTGTATGCTTGTACTGGTATTTCTTATGACCGGATGTGGGAAAAATTCGGACGGCGTAATAAGAATTACGAATGTATCTTATGATCCGACGCGTGAATTTTACGAAGCCTACAATCCTTTGTTTGAAAAATACTACGAGGACACTTATGGAAAGAAAGTAGAAGTGATCCAGTCACATGGAGGTTCCGGCGCACAGGCGAGATCCGTTGTGGAAGGATGTAATGCTGATGTGGTAACCCTCGCACTGGAACATGACATCACACTGATCGAACAGACAGGACTGATCGACAAAGGCTGGCAGAAAGAGTTCGATAAAGATTCTGCCCCATATACTTCAACAATCGTTTTCCTTGTCCGCAAGGGAAATCCGAAAAACATCCGCGACTGGGATGATCTTATTCAGAACAACGTAGAAGTCATTACACCGGATCCAAAGAGCAGTGGTGGAGCCTGCTGGAATTTTCTTGCCGCTTTGTCTTATGCGAAGGAACATTATGCAGAGGAAGCGCAGCAGAAAGAATTCATGCGAAAGCTGTATCAGCAGGTGTCCGTTATGGATTCCGGTGCGCGAGGTTCTACGACAACCTTCGTGGAAAACAAAAAGGGAGATGTTCTCATTGCCTGGGAAAATGAAGCAATCGCATCGATGAAAAGTTACCCGGGAGAATATGAGCTGATCAATCCTTCCGTGAGCATTCTGGCACAGCCGAGTGTGGCGATTGTAGATGACAATGCCAACGACAATGGTACCCAGGAAGTCAGCCGGGAATACCTTTCTTATCTGTATACAGAAAAAGCGCAGCGTCTGGCAGCCGAGTACGGCTACCGGCCAAGCGATGAAACAATATTAAAAGAGTATGGCGATACATTTGATTTAAACATCCGGCTGTATACGATCAAAGATTACGGCGGATGGGACAATGCCTACAAGATGTATTTTGACGATGGAGCAATGTTTGATGAAATCTACGACTTCTAAAAAGACAAAAAAAGTGAGAGTCATTCCGGGATATCACCTGACTTTGGGAATCACGGTGACGATGCTTTCGCTCATAGTGCTGATTCCATTAGCATCGGTGCTTGTATATGCGCTGAAATTGTCCCCATCGGAATTTTTTCGGCTGGTTACCAAACCAAATATCCTGCATGCCTTCCGGACCAGCATTCTGTGTTCCCTGGTGGCTGCATTGATCAACTGTATTTTTGGAGTGATCATCGCCTGGGTGTTGGTAAAATACGATTTTCCGGGTAAGAGGATTTTAGATGGATGCATCGAATTGCCGTTTGCACTTCCGACAGCGGTCGCAGGTATTACATTGTCAAAGAGGTATTCGGAAACCGGAATCATTGGAAAGCCGCTTGCATCACTTGGAATCAAAGTTTCCTATACCCATTTGGGACTGATCATAGCACTTATTTTTATTGGCATTCCATTCGTTATTCGTGCGGTGCAGCCTGTACTTGAAAAACTGGATGGACAGTATGAGGAGGCCGCATTTATGCTGGGGGCTTCCCGGATGCAGACTTTTTATAAAGTTATCATACCTGAACTTCGGCCGGCAATCCTGACCGGTTTTGGACTTGCCTTCGCACGAGGCATCGGTGAATACGGAAGTGTTATTTACATATCGGGAAACAGTGCAAGAGAACAGACACAGGTTGTATCCTATGTCATCATGCAGAAACTTGGATATATTGATTATGCCAGTGCCACGGCAATCGCGCTGGTAATGCTGATCCTTTCCTTTTTGATTCTTCTGGCAGTCAACATCGTACAGATGCGGCAGTCAGCAAGAACGAACATATTGTAAGGAAATGGAAGCAAAGAGGATTTACACATGGAGCAGAAGAGAGAGGAACGAAAAAAGAAAATAACAAAGGCAGTACTCATTACCATCAGTGTGCTTTTCATTGGATTCATGCTGATCTTACCGCTTTTTTCCATTCTATTCAGTGCGTTGAAAGAGGGAATCGGCTTTTATCTGGAAGCGATTTCCACGGAATATGTAAAAAGCGCTCTGCTGGTCACCTTACTGGCGACTGTGATTGCGGTGGTTGTGAATACGTTTTTCGGAATCGTAGCTGCGTGGCTTTTGACAAAGTTCTCCTTCCGTGGAAAGCAGATTCTGGCGACTTTGATCGATATTCCGTTTTCTATTTCTCCGGTCATCGTTGGTCTGGCATTCCTGATGACCTTTGGAAGACTGGGATGGACATATCCTGGCATTCGTGCGATCAACCACCTGCTCGGAACAAATATCCGTATCACGTTCGCGTTGCCGGGTGTGGTACTTGCCACAATTTTTGTAACCTTTCCTTATGTTTCGCGTGAGATCATTCCGATTCTGAATGCGGAGGGAAAGGACGAGGAAGAGGCCGCAGCGCTCATGGGAGCCGGTGGATTTAAGATTTTTACAAAGATCACACTGCCGCAGATGAAATGGGGACTGATCTATGGAATCATTCTCTGTACGGCCCGTGCACTCGGAGAGTTCGGTGCAGTCAACGCACTGTCCAAGACAAGAGGTGAGACATTTACCCTTCCTCTTGAGATCGATGCTTTGTATATGTCGGGAACGGATACTTCCATTACAGCAGCATTTGCGGTATCATCAATATTGGTACTGATTGCCATTGTTGTTCTGGTTATCCGCAACATTTTTGAATATAGAAATAAAAAGAGCAGCGCACCGCGTTAATCACAATGGGAGGAAAAAGAAATGTACGTAGAAATGAAAGATATTTGCAAAAATTACGGCGATTTCAGGGCTTCCGACCATGTGAGCTTTGGGATTGAAAAAGGAAAACTGGTGGCATTGCTCGGACCATCCGGAAGCGGCAAGACAACGCTGCTTCGTATGATCGCAGGACTTGAGACTCCGAATTCCGGAGATATTTATATCGACGGACAGCGTGTCAACGATGTTCCGGCAGCCAAGAGAGGCATTGGATTTGTATTTCAGAATTACGCATTGTTCCGTTACATGACGGTATATGATAATGTGGCATTTGGCCTTGAACTGATGAAGATGCCGAAGAAAGAAATTAAAAAACGTGTCACGGAGCTTTTGGAGCTGACCGGACTTTCCGGAATGGAGAAACGGTATCCGAACCAGCTTTCCGGAGGACAGAGACAGCGAGTGGCCTTTGCCCGTGCACTTGCACCGAATCCGCAGGTGTTGCTTTTGGATGAGCCATTTGCGGCGATTGATGCAAAGGTGCGTACAGAACTTCGTACCTGGCTCAAAGAGATGGTGACAAAGCTTGGAATCACAAGCATATTTGTAACCCACGATCAGGATGAGGCGGTGGAAGTGGCCGACGAGATCATTATCACGAACCACGGAAGAATCGAGCAGTTAGGTACACCGATGGAGATATACAAATCGCCGGATACGCCGTTTGTGGCACAATTTATCGGCAGATCTTCCGTCGTGGAGCATTATGATAAATTAAAAGGATTTGATCCGGTCGAAGGTGCGCATCACGCAGTCCTGCGCCCAGAATTCGTAAAATTATCCAGAAGCGAACCGGAGCGTTACATCAGTGCGACGGAGACCGGAATTGTCAAAGACATTGTTTTCCGTGGCAATCACCTGGATATTGTGGTGGACATCGATGGCATAGAAATCGTAGCGGAGCGTTCATTGGAAAAAGATGCGTTATCCATTGGCGAAAAAGTATATGTCCTGATCTATCGTTTATACATCTTTGATGAGCATCAGACCTATCTGGTGGAAAATCAGGAGATGCAGGTAGACGATGTATTCTATATTTAGGAAGGAGCCGATATGAAGATCGAACAGAAAGAAGTTCTTTATACAGATATATTAATCATAGGTGGTGGTACCGCAGGCTGTTATGCGGCGATGACAATTCGTGAACATTCGGATTATTCCGTTGTGATCGCGGAGAAAGCCAACATCAAGCGAAGCGGCTGTCTCGCAGCCGGGGTCAACGCTTTGAATGCCTATATTGTAAAAGGCAGAAAGCCACAGGATTATGTGGATTATGCAAAAAAGGATGCAGACAATATTGTCCGTGAGGATCTGCTTCTGACAATGTCGGAGGGACTCAACCGTGTTACTGCAAAGATGGAACAGCTTGGCCTTGTCATCTTAAAGGATGAAAATGGAGAGTATGTTGCCAGAGGAAACCGAAACATTAAGATCAACGGAGAAAACTTCAAACCGCTGCTTGCAGATGCGGTAGCAAAGCTTTCCGATGTGACCGTTATCAATCAGCTGAATATCACGGATTACATTGTAAAAGACAATCGCATCGAAGGTGCCTATGGATTTTCGATTGCGGAGCAGAAAGCTTATGAGATCCGGGCAAAGAAAGTGCTGATCGCAACCGGAGGTGCAGCAGGATTATATAAGCCGAACAATCCGGGCTTTTCCCGTCACAAGATGTGGTATTCGCCGTTTAATACAGGTGCAGGATACGCCATGGGAATCCGAAGCGGTGCAGAGATGACAACGTTTGAGATGCGTTTCATTGCACTGCGATGCAAAGACACCATCGCACCGACCGGAACGATTGCACAGGGCGTTGGAGCAAAGCAGGTGAACTCACAGGGAGAAGTGTATGAGACAAAATATGGTCTGACAACTTCCCAGCGTGTGTACGGAACCGTGCAGGAGAACTTAGAGGGACGCGGACCGTGTTATCTGCGGACAGAGGGCATTACGACGGAACAGGATGAATCTCTTCGCAAAGCGTATTTGAACATGGCGCCGAGCCAGACCTTAAAATGGGTGGAGGCCGGCAAAAATCCAAGCCAGCAGAATGTAGAAATTGAGGGAACCGAGCCGTATATCGTCGGCGGCCATACCGCCAGTGGTTATTGGGTGGACACGAATCGTGAGACAACGATTCACGGGCTTTTTGCAGCAGGTGATGTGGCAGGCGGATGCCCGCAGAAGTATGTTACCGGCGCACTGGTCGAAGGTGAGATTGCAGCGTTACGTATGGTAGAGCAGCTGGATGCCGAAAGCAGAACGGAAGATGAGGCGCAGGAGAGTGAACTCGTCGCAGTTGCAGCATTGAAGGACAAAGCGGCGGAATACGATGCCATCCTTCAGAGAGAGCAGGCCATGTTTACCGTAGAACAGCTTGAGGAAGCCATGCAGAAAGTCATGGACCAGTATGCCGGAGGAATTGGTACACATTACCAGTTCAACGGAAAGCAGCTTGCCATGGCAGAAGAAAAGATCCGACAGCTGCAGGTGCTTGCAGAAGGACTGAAAGCCGAAGATATGCATGAGCTGATGTTTGTGTATGAATTAAAGGAACGCCTGACGGTATGCCTTTCCGTGATCGCACATCTCGGCGCGCGAAAAGAAACCCGCTGGCATAGTTTTGCAGAGAATCTGGATTATCCACAAAAGAGTGATGAATGGTTACGCTATGTCAACTCCCGTCTGGTGGATGGAAAGATAGAAATTATATACCGGGATCTGGTAGAAGGAGGTACAACGTATGAGCATCGCAATTGATTCCATGAAATGCAGAGGATGTAAAAAGTGTACGGTTGTGTGCCCGGGCAGCCTCATCGAACTGAATGAGGACAAGAAAGCATATATCCGTTATCCGAAGGATTGCTGGGGTTGTGCATCCTGTCTGAAAGAGTGTGCGTTCGGCGCCATATCCTTTTACCTTGGTGCAGACATCGGTGGCATGGGAAGTAAAATGACCGTGGCCAGCAAAGGAGATCTGCTGAACTGGCAGATTGAGAAAGCCGACGGCACAAAGGAAGTTATTGTAGTCAACAAGAAAGATTCTAATAAATATTAAGGGAAACCAAAGGAGGAAAATCATGAGTCAATTATCGCATCTTGACGCGTTAGAAGCGGAAGCTATCTATATTATCCGTGAGGTAGCAGCAGAGTGTGAAAAGCCGGTAATGCTGTATTCCATCGGAAAGGACAGCTCGGTAATGTTACATCTGGCAATGAAAGCGTTTTATCCGGAGAAGCCACCATTTCCATTCCTGCATGTAAATACAACATGGAAGTTCAAGGAAATGATCAAATTCCGTGACGAGACAGCAAAGAAGCTTGGCATTGAAATGATTGAATATATTAACCAGGATGGTGTAAAACAGGGCATCAATCCATTCGATCACGGCAGTGCTTACACAGACATTATGAAAACACAGGCATTAAAGCAGGCATTGAACAAATAC
>ERZ1026862.1552-NODE-1552-length-13247-cov-29.181701_pt1 | contig 13247 bp, 5 predicted proteins | sample MGYA00380161_ERZ1026862 | MGnify/ENA primary metagenome ERZ1026862 (study PRJEB33269, sample SAMEA4719797) | human gut metagenome | biome: human-associated habitat; feature: organic feature; material: feces | place: Cameroon | collected 2013-10 ... | reverse complement strand
TGCACCTTTTTACACAAATTCCCTTTTTATTTCTATACAATAGTTACAAAAGGACGGGTTTTCCTGAAGTTATTTCAGCCATTTTACAGGGATCCGGTTCCGGAACTGTTTCCAATTGTTTCCTTATGGCATCCGCTCTCGGGAATACTCTCCGCCACGCATAGTTTCCCATCCCCACCGCTGCTGCCGGGTTATTACCATGGTATCTATAGCACCACACATCAAAAACGAGTGGTAACTGTCACGTTACCACCCGTTTTCCCTTTTCTTATGCTGTTTTATGATTCCTCCCGTTCTTCCTTCTCTCCCCTGTTTCTCAGAAGAACGATCCAAATACTCAAAACTACCGCAAGGATAACCGCCAGCCACACAAAGTAACAGATTCCAAGGAAGGTCGGACAGATGTGACACAGTCCGCACTCATGGTTTTCTCCTGTCCCCCCCACCTGTTCGTAAGCAATCGCATAGGTGGAGAACATATCCGTACAGATGGTTATGGTATCCGGTTCATCGTCCATATCCGCTAAAAGCGTATATTGTCCTTCGTGAGCGCGGATAATGTAAAATGTCCTGCCATCGCTTTGCAGCTCGTCCGGAATGCCGATCACCACTTCTACCGGTTCCTGTGCCCGGGCAACGGCGTTCCAGTCGCCTTCCCCGATCTTCATGAATATGGAGATATCGACGTACATTCCCAGTGTCAGTTCCGGCATTTCTTTCCGGTATTCTTCCATACCGTTTTCGATTACACTCTTATCTCGCTCCGACACATTACCGGAAATATCCTTCACGTCTATCCGGATTTCTATGGTCTCTCCGCCAGTCACGATCTGCATCTGCTCAGGTGTCAGCACTGCGTCCGCTACTGCCGCGGTATCTGCCACTTCTGCAGTATACCCCTGCTCATCACAGACAACCCTTACAATGACGGTGCCGTCCCCCAGCTTTAGAGTCGTGCCTGTATCTGCCATGTCTTTCCCCTGATCTGTTGCCGCAGGAATTGACTGTGAGTCTTCTTTCTCAGACGGCTGTCCTTCCTGTCTGCCAGAGGATTCTTCCACAATCTGTCCAGCTTCCGAAGTATCGGGGGTTGGCCTCGGTGACGCCGATGGCTTCGGTGTCTCTGTAGGTTTCGGTGTTTCCGTAGGTTTTGGTGTCTCCGTAGGTCCCGGTGTCTCCGTGGGTTTCGGCGGTTCCGGCGGCTCGGGCGGATCCACTATTGTTCCGCCGGTATGTATGCGTACCGTAAGGCTTTTTTCCGACTGATTTCCGGCATTGTCCGTCGCTCTCACGACAATCGTGATCTCTCCCACATCGGACGGAATCTTCTCTGCCGGTATGGTAAATGCAGCTTCGGTTTTCAGGCTTATGACAAAATCTTCCTGCAAGGTGTTCTCCGCACCATTGTTCACCCGGTAAGTCACGGAAGCCAGTCCTGCAGAAACGGCATTTTCCCCGTCATCCTTCACAGTCACGGCAACCGTCGGCACTTCTTCATATTCCTCCGCCAATGCTGCACTGCCGTTTACCGAAAACGTAATCTCCGGCGCATTGTCCTCTACAATGACACCATGAATACCGCTGCCGTCCGTACCAATGGTCTTCGTATCCGAAACATTGCCCACATTGTCCGTGGCGGCAATCCGGATCTTTCCCTTAAAGTCCGGGGCGACATAGATTACAGCCGTGTAATCAGCGTTCTCCCCGCCGAAAACTTTTTTCACTGTCGCCTGACCTGTGGTTCCACTGTTTTCCGCATTTCCGGTTTCCGGGATCAGTGTGTAATTCACATTGTCTATGCCGCTTCCCGTCTCTATAATAGGAACGGTGATTTCAAGGCTGTCTTTGCGGATAATCCAGTTCCAGAAATTTTTATAGCCTTCGTTAAAGGCCGCATCCCCAAGCTGTGGTTTCGTCGTGTCAAGTTTTGCGGTCAAGGCATCTGTCACCGTTTCGTTACCGGCTGCATCCACCGCCTTGAAGGTATAGGTGTGTTCTCCCTCTTCCAGTCCGTCAAAAAGGAGTTGATACTGCCTGCTGCCCTGGGGGGTGCCGCTTTCCATGGCAAGTTCGGTGTAAGCGCCGCCGTCCTTCTGAACAGAAAGTCCTGTTACTCCTTCATTGTCCGAATACGTAAGTTGGATGGCCAGTTTCCGATACCATTTTCCCGCGTCCTTATGATCTGCCGGTACTGCGTCAAGTTCCGGCTTTGCTACATCCCTCCATTTCGCATAAAGGGTCACGTCCTGCGTCAGATAATCCTCGTCTGTTTCGCCCGCAAAATGCCAAGCGGTGGTAAAAGTATTATCACGATACCAGCCATCCAGGACATACCCTTCCTTCACCGGATCCTGTGGTCTGCTGACCGTATCCTGCCATGCCTTTCCAGCAACCAGAGTAACCGTGCTTCCGCCATTTGCATCAAAGGCAACGGTCAGCGTTCTGCCTTCCGTAATCGTTATCTGTCCCTGCTCTCCGTGAGGTGCGGTATCTGTAGCTTTCACCCGAACCAGGATTTCTCCTGCCGCAAGGCCTGACAGACCCCCTCCCGTTATCTCGCCGGAATCCACCGGTATCCAGTTTGCGCCTCCGTCAATGCTGTATTCCATCGTGGCACTGACACCGCTTAACGTTCCATCCTTTTTCCCTTTTATGGTCTCATCCCCCGCAGACACAGAAGGTATTTCCGGACGTTTTGCTATGGCAAGCTCCGCCTCGTCGCTGTCTGACGTGTTATCCGTTCCTTTTTTGGAAATCCGGATGGTACTGCCAAACCAGCTCTCTTTGATTGCAATAATTCCCTGCCCGTCGGCGGACAGAGTTTCCCCTTCCACCACGTAAGCCGCACCCGGTATCAGCCCGGTAATCTGCTCCTTACGGTAATCGGACACAGGGGCAGGCTTCTGCTCTTTTTCTTTGATACGGACAACCACCGTATTTTCGGCGGTATTTCCCGCATAATCTGAGGCATTCACCGTGATGTTTACAATGCCTGTCTTACCGGCAAGCGGTATGGCAAAGCCGTAGCTCTCTTTCAGGGCAGTGTCAAAGCTGCCGTTTACCTTCTGCGGCGCACCGCTGTTTATGGTATAGGAAATGTCGTTGATTCCCGCGGTAATGCCAGCGTCGTCCGCATCCGTTACCAACACATAAACCGTCGGCACGGCAGTTTCCTCATAGTAATTCTCAGACAGCCCCTCTCCCGGTTTGGGATTCGCCGGGTCTGTCATGTCAGCCGCCGTAAAGGTAATCTCCGGCGGGTTATTCTCCACGATGATACCGTTTGCTGCGCCTGTAATACTCTTTGTGTCAGAGACATTTCCCGCTGCATCAGTACATCTGATGTCGGTGATTTTGCCCTTCCAGTCTGCGGAAAGGACAATTTTTGCCAGACCATCCTTATTAAGCTTTGCAGTCGCAGCCTGTGCCATACCGGACGTGGACGTTATGGTATAGGAAATCTCCTCCGCCCCGCTGCCTTCCTCTGTCACCGGAATACACAGAATCAAACTTTCTTTCCCGATGATCCAGTCAAGGATACTTGCTGCCTTTTGTTCAAAGGTAATTTCACCGATGACAGGCTTTGTCTTATCCCACTTCACGATGACAGGATCGGATGTAGTCGCATTGCCCGCCGCATCCTCTGCCTTGAAGGTGTAGGTATGCACACCCTCTGTACAGTCGTAGGTTTTCGTAAATATCGTGCCGGACGCTGTGGAAATGCCGCTGATTTCCGCGAAATCGCCATCATCCACTTTGCCGTACAGCTTCTCGACGCCCACGTTATCGGAATAGGTCAGCGTAATGTGCAGAGCCGCCGCATTGTACCAGCCGTCAGCGTTCGCACTGACACCTTTCTCCATCGCTGCCGCAAGAGACGGCGCCTGCGTATCAATCATCGTCATCTCCACGCTGTACTCTTTGCTGACATTTCCCAAGTTGTCTGTAAGTCGGACTACATATTTTCCGTTTTCCGTCACGGTAAAGCTATTTCCGGTGAGGTTCCTCCATTCAGTCTCGTTCTGCCCCCGGTACTGCATTGTCTGAATGCCGCTGCCGCCATGATTTATACAGTTTCCCTTTGCATCGTAGATTGCCGTACAGTCATCCGTAGCCCCTATCAGCTGAATCGTGCCTGTTTTCCCGTCTGTAGATACGGAGCACTCCAGCTTTTCCAGCTTCGGCGCTTCGTTGTCAATGTTATTCACAAGCTCTTCTGCACTGACGGAATTGCCATATTCGTCCGTCACCAGGAATACATAGACTCCGTTTTTCGTCACAGTACATTTTCCAGTGGTGTCGCCGGAGCCAGAAGCAATCAACTGTATGCCGTCCGGCGTGTATACGGACTTAATGTTGCCGGCGTTTGTTTCAGTTCCTTTCTTCGCCGTCCAGGTAAGCACAGCGCTCTTTCCCCATGAATCCTCATTTCCTGTCACGGTAATCGTGGGAAGCCCGTTTCCGGTTGCCGGTTTCATCATATAGTAAGGCCCCGACCGGACAACTGTGGAGACATTTTCCGCGCGGTCTGTGACCTTTACCTGCAGATATTTTGCGGTCTTTGCAGTCTCTGTGGCAGTATACTCTGCCTGATAGCTGCCGTCCGCATCCGCGGTGAGCGTCGTCCATGCGGTAGGATTCGCTGTCGTTTCTGTCCACGCATACTCCACCTTATCCACGCCACTACCGCCGGCATCCTCCGGGAACACAGCAAGGTTCAGCTCATGATATACGGTCTCCGTAGCCGTGCTGCTGCCGCTGCGAATTGTGACTGTGGGCTTTAAGGTATCTATTTTTTGTACCTCAATGGTCTTGGAAATCACGTTTCCGTAACCGTCCGTCAGTGTGACGGTATACGTTCCGTTTTGGGTTACTTTCAGATACGTCGTCCCGCTTGATTTCGTAATGGTAGTTGAACTGCTCGTCGGTCCGGCAAAAGTGATCTTCGTGCCGGAGGTCTGCGCACCCGCATACTGCACCACGATATATTTTGCAGGTTTCCATACATCCGCCACATCTGCAGAGGCAACCGCAGTCCCCGCCTTCACGGATACCCCCGTGATGGCAGGCTGCATAAAGGTAAACGCCTTAGAAGTATGCGTGGAAGCTCCCGACGATGCAGTGGCAAGCACATGCAGATACCACGTTTCCGTCGCTCCCGCCGTGCCTCTGCTCTCCGTAAGCGTTGTATTGTTTTTGGTACTCTGCCAGCCATAGGCGGGCAGAGTACTATCCTTCGTCCATGTATACTGAATGGTCGTTGCCCCTGTCGTCTTGATGGTTGCCTTATGGCAGGGAAGGCTGTCGCTCGTGTCTGCCGTAACCGTCACCGACGGCTTACTGTTGTCCACGGTCATGTTGGTATGTTTGTCCGTCGGAAATGTCTGGCTGGTGCCGGACAGATTGCACATATCCTTAATGTTGGAGACATTGCTGATGCCGGTGACCTTCAGCGCGTTGATGCTATATAAGCTGTCAGAGACCGATACTGTCCCTTTAAAATACAGCACATTGGTATTCGCGCCGCCCGCGTATGTCAAAGTTCCTACGTTGGTTGTGATGGTAAGACTGCTGTTCAAAGTGCTGTTCGTACTGTCCACAATCTCGTCAAAGACAAGCGCCACCGTAATCGGATCGCCCGGAAGGTAAGTGCCTCCCGCCATGGGCGCAACACCGAGGAGCTGGGGTTCCTTCTCATCCTGCACCATGACATAGCTGGTCAGACCGTCCACATACCAACTGTCGTAACTGGCACCGCTCGCACCAAAGTAAGCATAGCATGTCTCATATACCCCCAGCTTCACCCATGTGTTATTGTCGTAAGAATCAGCCGTGTTGGAGATGTTTGTTGGATAATCTTTTCCCTTGCCACCCGTTTTGTTGCTCGGAAAAAGAAATGTTTTTTCTGTACTCCCTGTCAGTTCGAAATTACATGCCCAAAGCTGCCCGGATACTCCTCTAACTACGCCATTCTCTGCAACGTTGCCCTTATCATTTATTAAATTAATATGTTCATTCGGCACTTCCAAGTTTCCCAGATACGCATGTTCATAGCAGTCAGCACCTTCATAAGCCTTCAACCGATACCGATAGTACCACCCGCTGGCAGTGTTCTGCAAATATTCCAACTGATTTGAATCGGTATAATAATCAGAGAGGGAGCTCTTGGTATGGTAGTTCTCCACATTGTCACGGTTGGTCAGGAAACGCACATTACTATTTGTCGCGCCTTGTTCCTTTGATGAGTCCTGAATCATTTTCCCGTTGACCTTAGTGGTATCTGCCACATCGACCCTTGATTTTTCCGCGGTATAAATTGCCCTGTCGATGGCATAATTGCTGTCCATCTTCATCATCCGCGTCTTCGAGCGGCTTGCCTCGTCAATCTTCCCGCCGCCCTCCACGCGGTAAATTTCCAGTGAGTAGGTTCTGTCCGCATTGGAGTACCTTGTGCCATCATCGCTCTTATAGGCACTTGTCACGCCAAGCTCCGTCACAGTCACGGTCTTAGATGTCTCCCCGTCCGCGAAGGTAAGAGATCCCTGCACATGGGTAAAATGGGTGCTGCCGATGGCGGAGCCGTTTACCGTGCGGTAATAGACGGTCTGCTTCCCGTCTGAACCGTCGCTTCTTGTAATCGTAAAGGTCGTTGTTGTGCCGCTGTTTGACACTTTGCTCACGGAAAACGTGCCGTAGGACGGGATTCCGAAGCCGAAATCTTTCGCTTCGCTGTATATGACCTTCGTACTTCCGTCAGACGCAGTAACCTTCGCGTACGCCCGCGCATAGTATTCCACGCCAGAGACAAGCCCTGTGGCGGTTGCACTCAAGTTTCCGTTCTTTTTTGTGACAGCGCTGGAGGTCGTTACGCTTCCGTTGTTAAGCTCCAGTGTAGGAGCCGGCACAATGCCCCATACGAAGCCCGTCTCCGTGATCGTATCCGCTCCGGTATGGGTTAACACCGCCTTTAAGCTGTACTGATCCTTACTGCCGGAAACCGCTGTCAGCGTGCTGAGCTTCAATTCCAGAGGCTTTGCCGTCACCGTAATGGTACAGTTTTCTTTGCTTGTATTTCCCACAGCGTCCGTCGCCGTCACCGTAACGGTCTTAGATCCCGGGAGATCGCTGACATTCGCCGGTATCGTGTAGGACAAAGGTTTGTCAGCGAGTTTGCGGTTATCCGAGACAGAAAGCGCCTCCGCAAACAGCTTTTCCACTGTCGCCTGTGCCTCATCCTCCAAAACTGTGACCGTCGAATAGGTAATCGTGGGAGCCGTCTTGTCAATATTGTCCACCTTTACCTTATAGGATGCCGATGTGTCATTGCCGTTCAGCTTATAATTTATGGTAAAGGAATATTCGCCGTTTTCTGAAACAACCCTTGATGTTTCCGGAACAGTCACATCGGTAATCCCCATTTCCGGCACGGCCTCAGCGCTCACCGTTATCTCCACATCCGTTTTCGTAAGGACATCCGGCGACAAAGTATAGCTGACCTTCGGGCCGATTCCCAAACCCTGCATGAAATAAAAGCTGACGCTGTCGGTTGCCTTGATCTCCTCCGTTGTCGGATCCTTAAGAATTCCCGTGATCTTATATACGCCGCTCGGCGAGTCTAAGGGCATGCCAAGCGCTATCTCCTCTGTCGCCTGCACCTGTCCGAAGCATGCGTCCAGCGCATTTCCTGTCTCCTCCTGCGTCAGGACATATTCTGTGGTATACTGCTTATTCCCTGTCTGTCTGACTGTCACAAGGGATTCTACGGTAACCTGACCATCTTCCGTGACGGCATTCTGGAGCTTCAGGGAAAATTCTTGAATATTGGGGTCTGCTGCTCCACCGTCCAGTATGAGCTGCATCCAGTCCACTGTCACCACCCAGCTCGATGCAACAGTCACGGATATGACATTCTTTCCCTTTTTCAGCTTGTCAAGGGGAATCTCTAGCACGGTGGTGTTCCATGTGTTGTTCGTACCCGCGAGGTAACCGATCGTCTCATTGTTATATTTCTTCTTATGACTATTCTCCTGATCCATGGGCAGATAAATGTCGTCATTTAAGTACACATAATCCGTCTCACCGAGATCTTCATCCACATCATAAGCCTTAATCGCCAGATATGCGCTCTGGGTCGGAAGCTCGTCCAACGTAAAAGCAAGCTCAATCGGGTGCACGCTTTTCCATGAACTCATAATCACATCTATATCGCCATCCGCCTTTCCCGTATGACTGTTGTTCTCATTATCCTCGGTGAGCATCAGCGTCTGCGGGTGTGTGACAGTATTTTGCACAGCAAAAGTCTGCACCGCAATCGGAGCATTTGGTATTTCCACACCATACTCCTCCACCAGATCTGCAAGCGTCAGCATCTGAGGGATTTCATTTTCTGCCATCCGCTGTTGTATCATTTCCGGGTAGTGGTAAGGGCACTCCTCGTCCATGCAGTCTGTCTCAGTGTCGCGGATATGCTCAAGTCCCTCCAGACGCCGGATCAGCTCTGACAGGCGCTCTCTGTCTTCTCCGGAAAGTGCACTGTTATTCTCCGCATCATCTGCTCCACTCTCTGCGAGCCATTCATCCAGCGCCTCCCGTGCCGCACTAAGCTGTTCAAGGTCAATCATAGCCTCATCCGGCTCACCGGAAGCAAGATATGTAAGCGGATCCGGCAGATTTTCCAACAGCGCAAACAGCCCGGCAGATTTTTCCTCCGCAGGATTTTCTCCTGACTGTCCCGCTATTGTCACGGTAATCTGCGGAAGGCTGACCCCCTCCGCCACAACATAATCCTCCGGGATGACCGGCAGATAGACATAACAGTTCCCCGCTGCGGAGGAGTCAAAACTATCCGCTGTACGGTTCTCTCACGTCACAGCCACGGTAACTTCCGTGGAGTCTTCCCTTCCGTCAGGCTCCGCCGCACCGGCTGTCACCGGCTGTGACGCCGAACCGTCAGAGTCGTCCGGGACAAGATTTTGTGAAACCGTCCCCTCCTCCGGTGCTGCAGTTTCTTCCTCACTCTTTGTCTCCAGCGTCACCGTAAGGGTTTCGGGAAAGCGTATTTCGCTTTCCTCTGCTAAAGCGGGCAGAGACTGCACTTCGAGAGATTCGTCCAGATCTGCAAAAGCAGTGATCACTCCCTGTTCTTTTGTACCGTTTCCGTCACTGCCGACTGCCGCAAATACAGTGAAATCCACACTGGTAAACACAAGAGCAACCGTTGTGACAAGCGCCACACCCCTTGCTGTTTTCTCTCTGACCTTCCACTGAATACATCCATATAAAATTACGTTATAAATAAAAATATATGCCACTAATACGATCCAGATCGGATAGCGCAGCATCCTGTATCTGCGCCCGATTCCCGCAAGGGTACGGATCGTTTCGGATTTTGCCCTTCGGAAGGGTTCACAGGCAGCGTGCAGCTTTTCGTACTGTTCTCTTTTAGCTATCTGTCTCTTCATAGTAATAACCATACCTTTCCGTAATTTTCTTGTAGAAAATATACCCAAACAATTCTTTCCCATGTACGGCTTTGCGGATTTGGTATCTTTTTTGTCGAATTTGGTCAGGCCCCGTTTCGTTGACTCCTCCCTTCTTCTTTGCTACACTATAAGAAAACGATCGGAAGGGAGCTTAAACCTTGCAGATTGCCCTGTGTGATGACGAAGAAACATACCACGAGAAGATAAAAGAGCTTATCGGACAGTATAAACAGATCCATTCTAACCGCACCCTGTCCCTGTCTTCTTTTTCTTCCGGAAAAGAACTTATAAACCATGTAGATGAATACAGCGGTTTTGACCTCTATATCCTGGACTGCATTATGCCGGAAATGAACGGCATAGAACTGGGAACCGCTCTCAGAATGCGTGATAATACGGGTCTCCTGCTCTACCTTACCACATCTCCCGACTTTGCACTGGATTCCTACCGGGTCGATGCCTTTGATTATTTGTTAAAACCCGTGGACAGGGATTTGTTTTTCCAAAGTCTTGACAAGGCTTACCACTCTTTTTCGCAGATTATGCAGGAAGCGGTTGCCGTGAAGACTGTGGACAGCATCCGCATGATTCCCGTTGTTGACATACGGTATGCAGAGCGCATGAAGAAGCATATTGATTACTATCTGACAGATAATACCGTGATACACAGCACCAGCTTCAACGGCTCTTTCCAGAACGCCGTTACCGAACTGTTGGCGCATAAGGGAATGCTCCTGGTGGGTTCCTCTTTTGTCGTAAATTTATTCCATGTCACGGAGGTTACAAAATCAGACCTGATACTGACCGGGAACCTTTATGTCCCGGTTCCCCGCCGGATGTATGAAAACGTCAAGAAGAAATGGATGGATTTCTGGCTGAATGGAGGCAGATACCATGCTTTTTGAAGATAATATTTCGTTTTTGGTTTTAAAGGTTCTGATTACCTGCGCAGGCACGTTTGGAATGATGGGTTCCACCGTGAAATACCGGTTCGTGAAAGAGAAACCTGTTAGTATAATCATTTTCGGAGCCTATGTCCTGTATATCATAATCTCCACCTATGCCATTATCTATTTTTTGGATTATGAGCATTTTCTGCGGGTATTTATCCTTACCATATCCTGCCCCGCCGTTTTACTGTTACATAATATTTCCGACGAACCCTTTCCACGGCTTGTATTCACCCGTGCCACGCATATACTGGCATCCCTGTACATTGCAGCCACCATCACTCTCACAAATACCGCGCTGCAGGGAACGGAGCTGTCGGATATTCTGATGCGCCTGCTGGTCTATCTGCTTGTCATCCTGCTTGATTTTCATTATGTGCGGCCTGTCTATCTGGATTTTATCAGTAAAATCAGGAAAGGCTGGGGGGCTCTTTCCCTGATTCCCTGCGCGCTTATTATCCTTGCCGTAGTGCTTGCCTTTTATCCGGAGCATTATACCAGACGCCCCACAGGCATCCTGATGATCTACCTGCTCGGTGTTGTCATTGTCATTCTTTACGCCACCATCGGCTTATATCTTTCCCTGCAGTACCAAAGGCAGTCTGCAGAACAGAATCGGGAAATCCTTAAGCTGCAGGTACAGAACCTACAAAGAGAAGCCGCAGATATAGAAAATCTTGTGAATCAGACAAAAATCATCCGGCACGACACCCGGCACATGCTTTCCACCATTGCCTCCCTGGCCGAGAGTGGAGATATGCAGGCGATCCTTGACTTCATAGGTATCGCTGACAAAAGTCCCGATGTTCCGGAAACTTCCCATTACTGCAGGGATCCCCTTCTGGATACCACGCTTTGTTCCTATTTTAAGGCTGCAGAAGAATCCGGCATTCTGCTGCAGACATCGCTGGCCATCCCTGATACACTTCCGGTTGACTCTGCCGGGCTTGCCATCTGCTTTGCCAATGCGCTGGGGAATGCCATAGAGTACTGCAAAGAGCTTCCGGAAAAGGAAAGAAAAATCGTCTTCAAATGCATTGCGAAACCAAAGCTGATGTTTGAGATCGGAAGTCCTTATCAGGGCAGGATCATCCTTGACCGGAATGGTCTTCCGAAATCACCGGAAGGTGGTGTGGGAACTCATATCCGTTCCATCGTGGCGTTCTGCGAAAGGCATGATGCCTTTTACTCATTCACGGCAGAAAACGGCTGGTTTAAGGTTACGGTTGCATTATAAAGGGAGGAATACTATGATCTTCGATAATAATATGGCATACCAGACTTACAGAGTCCTTGTCTCCATATTCGGCACGCTGGGTATGATCATTTCTCTTACCCCCATGAAGAAAAACCATAAAAGGAACCTGCTTATTCTGGGCGGCTATGTTGTTTATGCCGTTGTTTACTCTTCCCTTTCCTTACGTTTCCTTGGATTCCTGTCTTTTTTGCGGAGCGCCGTCTTTACCGTTTCTCTGCCCGGTGTGCTTGCCATTTACATGATGGCAGATACCTCCGTCCCGAGGCATATCTTTAAATGCCTGTCGCAGCTTCTGCTTTCCCTCTATCTGATTATCAGCATGACTCTGCTGAATACACTTTTGAGAGGCACTCTGCTGTCAAGTGCCATACTGCTCCTTTTTGCCTATGTTGCCATGATCTTTCTGGAATCTTTCTTCTTAAGAAGTTTCTTCCTGACCAGGATAGAAATAATTACCAAAGGCTGGGGAATCCTCTGCCTGATTCCCAGTTCCTTTTTACTCTTTGTAATGGTGCTCGTACTCTATCCGGTTCATTATACGCAGAACCCGTCGTTTGTCCTCCTGTTCTACCTGACAGGGGCTGTCATCCTCATCATTTACTATGCAGTCTTCCAATACCTATGGACACAGTATCAATACCAGATGGATAAGCAGAACCGGGAGATCCTGGAAATACAGATGCAGGGTATTAAAAAGCACGCAGAAGATACCAAAAGAAATGCGGAGGAAGTAGAGAGCGTCTGGCAGGACACTCACCGGATGCTGTCCGGCATTGCTGTGCTTGCCAGGGAGGGGAATGCCGAAGCCATCCTTAACTTTGTAGCCGAATCCTCTGCGCTTGACCTTCTGACCCCACCCGCCCATTACTGCAGCGATCCCATATTAAACGCCACGCTCACTGCATATCTAAACAAGGCTGAAAATTCCGGCATTACGGTGGATCTCCATCTTGCCATCCCCGAAACGCTCCCCGTTGATTCTGCAGAGCTTTCCATCTGCTTTGCCAATGCCCTGGAAAATGCCATAAAAGCCTGTGAAGAGCTACCGGAAAATGAGCGGAAAATTATTCTCAGATGTATCCATAAACCTGCTTTCATGTTTGAGATCGACAACCCGTATAAGGGACAGATCACCTTTGGAAGAAACGGGCTGCCAAATTCCACGAAAACAGGTCATGGCCTTGGAACACGCTCCATTATGGCTTTCTGCGAAAAGCATAATGCCTTTTATGATTTTTCCACGGAAGGCGGCTGGTTTAAGGTTATGATCACTTTGTGATGCATGTCAAACGATGGTATTGGGGAAGCTCTCCGCCACGCACAGTTTCCCATACCCCACCCGGTCATTGGGGTATTCTGTCTCTCCCCTTAAGGGTCTGGCTCCTTTTCTGAGATACGCCTTGACTTTTTCGCCGTAGAGGAAGGGATCATTTCCACGCACGATTCCCCATTCCATCAAAAGGGCTGCTGCCCCGCTGACAATGGGTGTCGCAAAAGAGGTACCGGTCACGGGAGTAAAGCTTCCGTACACATCCGGGGCCTGGATATTCACACCCG
>ERZ1026862.1551-NODE-1551-length-13259-cov-15.764162_pt1 | contig 13259 bp, 6 predicted proteins | sample MGYA00380161_ERZ1026862 | MGnify/ENA primary metagenome ERZ1026862 (study PRJEB33269, sample SAMEA4719797) | human gut metagenome | biome: human-associated habitat; feature: organic feature; material: feces | place: Cameroon | collected 2013-10 ... | reverse complement strand
TTTTATAGCCATTAAAAACGCAGATTTTGTCTACTTATTTATATCTTTGCAACATTAGTATCCCGTTAAAATCGGGACACTAATGTTATAAGAATCATTTATCACTATCAAATCTTAATATATGAAAACTTCCTATTATCATTATCTCATAGTTAACATATTAATTGTCTTAATATCACATACCCCTCAAGTAGCTTTTGCTCAATTAATGGGCAAGGACAAACGGAAACATTTCAGAATATGATTCCACACTATGTGATGTGTCGTTTTGTTTATAAATTAAGTATGAAGCCTAAGAAAAAACATAAGAACATGAAATACAGAGATTATTGCAAGAATAGAAAGATTGACTTTACTCGTCAATTTGATCAAATGGACTGTGGCCCCAATTTTTACGGGACACCAATAATCTTTTATATTACATGCGTTACATTTTTATCTGGCAAAACAAGCAATATTCACACTTAAACCACTAAATATCAATATTTTAAATCAGCCATAACTTTTGTAACACTAAGAAAAATAAAGCATAAAAAATAAAGCAAATTCAAATTCATTTCTATAACTTTGTGGTTGCTTTATCTTGCTCTAAGGCATGAGACATACGGAACTGCGTTGACTTTCGACAACCTGTAGATTATAGCAATTTCTTCTTGCGTGTAATAACCAATTTATAAATCTCATCGGTGTCGGATTTTTCTGACACCGATATAAACTCGGTACTGATGTTGACATTCTTACAATTCCCCAAAGCAACAAGCCTACTGTTTTTCCTTCTGTTCTTTACAGTACAGACTAAAGCGCAGACCATAGACCTTGACATAGACATAGAAGATGCCTTCCTGAAAGAGCCGGTCATAGGTGTCGACGTGGCAGTCTATACCACCGACAGCGTCCTGGTTACAGACACTGTACATACCTTTTCTTTCCGTGACCGTTTTAACAGGCTACAGCGTGAGGTGTATGAGCTGAGGCTGAAACCAGAGAAGAGAGACTATCTTATCCATGCCTCACGGTTGGGATATACCGAGGTATGGAAACGCATATCAGTCACAAATCCGCAAGCCGAATCAATCGAGGTAAAGTTGGAGATGCGCAAAGACCTGAGCGTAGACCTTGACGAGGTTGTAGTGAAGGCTACGAGGCTGAAATTCTATTATAAGGGCGACACCCTGGTCTATAATGCCGATGCGTTCAAACTGCCCGACGGCTCCATGCTCGACGCTCTGATAAGACAGTTGCCAGGAGTAACGATGACGGATAACGGAGTGATATATGTGAATGGAAGAAAGGTTGACGAACTTATGCTTGGCTCTCGGTCTTTCTTTAAAGGTAACGGCAAAGTGTTGCAGGAAAATCTGCCATACTACACCGTTAAGGATATAAAGGTGTATGACAAACAGACCGACAAGAGCGAGGCTTTGGGATATGATGTGGAAGAACGGATATACGTGATGGATGTGAACCTGAAGAAAGAATTCAGCATAGGCTATATAGCCAATGTTGAGGCAGCCGTAGGAACAGAAGATAGATGGTTAGGTCGTGGTTTCCTGTTGGGCTTTACAAACCGTTGGCGTTATTCGCTTATGGGAAATACCAACAATGTGAACGAGAACCGGCACATAGGGCAGGAGGGGTATTGGACACCGGCATTGATGCCGCAGTCGCTTGTGAAAACGCAGAGTGTGGCTACAGACCTTGACTACGAGTCGAAGGGCAGAAACGTGAAAAATAATTTCAACGCGGACTATACGACAACAGACACAGAGTCAGAGATGAGACGATGGAGCGAGCAATTCCTTGAAGGGATAAATCCTACATCGCAGACAGAGAACCGCACGAAATCTGATAACTGGAAGTTGAAACTCAAGGACGAATTCAAGATTAAGAAGCCAGTCTATTTCGAAGTCAAGTCATTTTTTGATATAGGACGTCGAAAAGGATACGGCAATACCATGTTTGAGCAATGGGACGATCGCAAGACCGCGTCTATGCGCACCGACATGATGAGTGAGGGCAAAAACTGGAGAACACAGCATGAACTGTCTTGCATGTTCAATGTAGACAGGGAGAAAAAACGGAACGTGAGCCTGGGTGCCGTATTTATGCATAACGACGACCGTTCATGGCTTTCCAAGCGTTATGATACATGGCAGGCTGACTATCAGGAGAGCATAATACGCCACAACGCCAATGACATGTCAAACCGTTTTACAGCCTTTTTGCTCAGCGCCAATTATGTAGGCACAGGCTTGCTCAACGGTATTGACTTAATAGCAGGTGAGCAAATTCAACTCACCGACACAAAGTTGCACGACTATCTCTATCATCCCGACACGCTGCTGCTGGCGTCACAGCTCGACATGCTGACGGCAATAACAGACGTATCAAACTCCTATGACAGCCATCACAGGCTTTTCCGCAACAATGTAACTGTAAGTCTGAAAAAGCCGGCATCATATAAATTAAACGGAATTTCTATGTTTAACATAAACTACGACCTCTGGAAGTTGGAATTAGAGCTACCCGTCTACCACCAGTCACTCGACTACAAGCGTGGTGTCATTGACACCTTGGTAAACGAGAGCAACGTGCTCTTCTCCCCATCTTTTTCTTTTAACAAATCTAACGGCAAGGGAAAATTCCGCTTTAACATAAAATACAAAAGCGACGAGGTAGACTTGATGAACAAGATAGATTTCCGTGACGACAGCCAACCATTGATAGTGAAGCTTGGAAATCCCAAGCTGAAAGGACAATCCAACACAATAGTCACAACGAGCTATTCAAATGGCAGTATAATGATGCAGCGCAATTGGAATGTGGGGGCGACATTCGACTATCGTCATACCGATGTGGCACAATCCTCAACATATAATCCGGAGACGGGCGTCTATACATACAAGCCGGTGAATGTGTCAGGCTCATATAGCGCCACTACCAGTTTTGGTTTTTCAAGCTCCATTGACAAGAAACGCCATTTGACCTGTGGAACCAATCTCAGCGCCAATTACCATCATTCCGTAGACTACTCCATGCTGGCGGGCGAGACGGAAAGCCATGAGAATAAGGTTAACACGATATCACTACGCGACGGTGCATATATCCAATACAACAGGAACACGCTGAATATCAAGCTTACTGGAGATATAAACTGGAGAAACTCAAAAGGCAGGATGCGCGATTTCAAGACTCTGAATGTCATTGACTACAAATACGGATTTACAGCACGCTATACCATACCGGTACTGAAAACAACAGTGGCGGCAGATGCTACAATGTACAGTCGCCGTGGTTATGGAAGCTCTTTGAACACCGATGACTTCATCTTCAATGCCTCATTGAGCCAGTCCTTCCTCAAAGGCAAGCTTATAGCACGTGTCGATGCTTTCGACATATTGCAGCAGCTTTCATCAGTGCGCTATGAGGTAAATGCCCAGGGACGAATTGATACATGGTACCGCTGCCTGCCACATTACGTAATGTTCCATTTGGCATATCATTGGAACAAGAACCCCAAAAAACATTAACCATGGCTAAACAATTTCCTCATTATAGGCAAAATAACACCTCAGATTGTGGTCCAACGAATACCGGAAGAACAGCCGAAGCACTACGCCATTGGGAGCAGACCAGCTATCTGCTGAAAAGGCAGTGCATAGTTTTACATAACATGTCAGAAAATGAAAAAGTTAAAAAGATTTGTTATTCATAATGGTATAAAGCCTATAGGAAACGTAGAAATGAAGGCTATTTGTGGGCGTACCGACTCGCATTTTTGTAGTACTGATGACAGAAACAAAAAAACTTGTAGTGGATACTGTACTAGTCCGGGAAGCCCATACTGTGGTTGGAGTTCAGCTCTTAATACCTGTACATGCCAAAGTTCCGATGGAAATTACGCATGATTCACTGCTCTAAAAAGTATGTCTGGTCTATTTTCAAATAGACCAGACTTAAAATTCATATAAACGAACAACTTTATTAATCAGACCTATATGTTACGTTTCGCCTGTATCGTCATTATGCTATTCGGCTTCAAAGCCACATTTGCTGATGCCCAGACGGTTAAGACCATCTCGTTGTATCAGTATGTGAAGGACAGTTTTACAAAGGTAGGAATCCCAAACGCCAAGGTAACTCTATTGGATGAAACACTCACGGTTATAGACACTATGAGAACAAGAGGGAGTAACGGCTATTGGGATAGGGAACTGGAACGGACTCCACGCAAATACGTTGTAAGAGTGGAACATCCTGACTACGAAACCGGGGAGATGAATGTAGAGTTGAAGAATCTGCATCGTAACAGGTATTTGGAGCTTTCCCCCCTGCTGATGAAAAGACGATTCGTTCTCGACGAGGTCGTTGTAACGGCATCAATAGTGAAGATAGCCTACAAGGGGGATACCATAGAGGTGAATGCTAATGCTTTCAACATTCCGGAAGGCTCCATGCTCAGCGGGCTCGTTGGCAGCATTCCAGGCTGCGAGCTGAAGCCAGGTGGGGAAATTCTGATGAACGGCAGGCGGGTGGACTACCTGTTGCTAAACGGAAAGGAATTCTTCAGAGGTGACAACAGCGTCATGCTCGACAACCTGCCCTATTATGTAGTTCAGAAGCTGCAATTCTACGAGAAAGAGGACGAGGAGAAATATGCCAGCACCCTGCATAAAGACTTTGTGATGGATGTGACGCTGAAGCGTGACTATCAGACAGGTCTGGTTGGCAATACCGAGCTTGCCGGCGGAACAAGCAACCGCTGGCTGGCACGCACCTTCAACCTCCGCTTCACCAACAACTCCCGCTTGTGCATTTTCGGCAACGCAAACAATGTAAACCAAACAAACAAGCCAAGCAATGATGGCAACTGGACGGCTACCACCCAGACAGGCGAGCTTACCACCAGACGCCTTGGCATAGACGTGGAGGTGGATGACAAGGACGGCAGGTTCAACGAACATGCCGAGGGAACTGTCAGATGGGATAAAAGCGAAGACGAAATGCGCAGTGCCACGGAAAGTTATCTTGCCTCAGGCACGGCGTTTGGCAGGAAGCATGACTTCACGACAGGACGCAACAAACAGATAGACTTAAAAAATAAGTTTAAGATAGGAGCCTTGACTCTAAATTCTGAATGGAACCAACACAGAAACGACGGAACTGCCATGCGGCGCTCAGCCCAGTTTGCAGCATCGCCTTCATCATTTGGCACTACGACCGTCATCCTGGACTCATTACTGCAGGCAAGCACGTCTTCGGCTATAAGTAGAATAGCGACCAACAGCATGAGCAACCAAATGGAAATGAACGGTACGGAATGGGCGTTGGGTCAAAAAGCGAACTGGCAAAAATACACAAAGTGGGGTGATGACTATGCCTTGGATTTTGACGGCTCAGTGGGCAACATTAACCATAACAACACCAATCTCTACAGGCTGAGTTTCTACCAGTCACCGATACGGCAGGATGGACGCGACCAATACAGGGAGCATAATGAGCGCAGATACCGCTATGCCATTGGCGGAGCCTATCGTTTCCATCTGCTATCAGGATTCCATTTCGGCTCAAGCTATCATTACCAGCAGAGTTATAATTCTACGCAGAGCAATCTCTTTAAGGCAAGTTGGGATATCAATGAGCTCACCTCGGTCACTGATTTCAAGAGGCAGCAGGACTTTGCCAACAGCTATGCCAGCCGTCATTACGCCCGTAAGCATGAGGCAATACCCTATATGGCATATCTCAAAGGGCAGGGCTTGGATCAAATGATAGTATCACTGGAGGTGAAAATCTCACACCTTAATGAACGGGAATGCTACCAACGTGGAGAGATAGACGCGGATGTAAGTAGGAACTATCTCTTGATAGAGCCTAATCTGCAATTCAACAGAACCAAAGGGAAGTGGTCATGGACTGCGAACTATACATTGAGACGCGATGTTCCCGACATCATTAAGACAATAGGGTATAGCGACACTTCAGACCCGCTAAGAAAGGAACTCGGTAACCCAAGCCTGAAACCCTCAGACAAACATGCCATAAGGTTTAGCATAACAAGGAGTTTGAACGATTATTCGCAAAATATATCCTTAATGCAAAGCGTAAACGTCATGAACCGGCTCATTGCCGAAAGTGTTGCCTACGATGCCAGGACGGGAATCTATACATATAAGCCAGAAAATGTCAATGGCAACTGGAACAGCCAGACCCAACTTAATGTCAGGAAGGCGATAGACAGGCAAAAAAGGCTGTTCGTCAACTCTACCACCCGCTTTAGCTACTTACGAAATGCAGACCTTGCCATGCTCGAAGGTTACACCAACAGCATACTTAACAAGGTGAACAACTGTCTCACGGAACAAAACCTAAACATGGAGTATCAGAAAGGCAAGCTCTTCATAGCTTTCATTGGAAACATCGCCTGGAACAAGGTGAGTCGGGAGGACGATGACGAATACGACGTGAGCGCATGGAACTACAGCTATGGTCTGAGCTGTCGTTACAGCTTGCCTTGGGAAATAACGCTGTCCACTAATCTGAAGATATATTCCCGACGCGGCTACGAAGATCACCTGTTGAACAGTAACGACATAGTTTGGAATGCCACAATTTCCAAGTCATTCTTCAAAGGCAGATTTGTCACCCAAATCGAAGGGTATGACCTACTGCATCAGTTGAGTAACGTGAGGTATATAGTGAACGCACAAGGCCGCACAGAGACATGGCACCATTCCCTGCCGCACTACGTCATGGCGCATCTGGCGTATCACTGGAACAAAAATCCGAAGAGAAAGTAAAAAAACAGACATGATAGAACGACAAATGGATTTTATTTTAATTTTTGGTTTGTCTTTTCATCAGTTTTGGCTTTATATCTGCCATCTTGCTTCCCGTATCGTCTCGACATAGCCCGCTATGCCTTCGACGACACGGTCGCAATCTGACAGATATAAACTCCAAAACTACGATGAACTCTAATGACCGATTTTGGTTAAATTAATAATGAACAGTTATTTAATATAATGAATAAATATATTAAAAGAATAACCATTTTTCTACTTTTGGCAGTCTTTGAATCGAATGCATTTTCACAAAGTCTGGTATTTGGAAACATACAAGACGCATTTTTAAAGAATCCGCTTCCAAAAGCAAAAGTGTCATTGCTTCTTGCTTCTGACAGTACAGTGGTCATTGATTCTATTCCCATTCGAGAAAAGCACAGGAAAGACGGAACGGTGAGTGAAGCAGAATTCTGTTTCCGTCCAAAGAAAGAGACCTGTGAATATCTGATTCGAGCACGACTTGATGGGTATGAGGATGGGTATCTCACTCTTTCTATAGATGAGAACAATGATGGTATTTGGATGATGGACAATCCACTTGAGTTGCGTAGGATTAGGCAAGTGAATTTAAAAGAGGTTGTGGTGAGGGCAACAAAAGTGAAGATGTATCATAGGGGTGACACGCTCGTATATGATGCAACAGCTTTCAAATTGCCCGACGGCTCAATGCTCGACGATCTTATTCGTCAGATGCCCGGTGTGACTATGAACGAAGTAGGAGAGATATTCGTAAATGGTCGCAAGATTGACGAGCTGCAACTCGGCTCACGCTCGTTTATGCGCGGAAACTCAAAAATCATGTTAGAGAATTTGCCTTACTATACGGTGAAACACATCAAAGTATATGAACAGGACACTGAACTTAATCGCGCAATCAATGCCCAAGTTGAAAAGAAAAAGTTTGTGATGGATGTGAATTTGAAACCTGAGCACCAAAGAGGATATATTGCCAATGCTGAGGTTGCTGGTGGCACGGAAGAACGTTGGTTGGGACGTGCATTCCTGCTCGGTTTCACTCCAAGAACACGCTATACGTTGTTAGCAAACTCAAATAATGTTAACGAAAATAGGCATTTAGGAGTTTCCAGCCATTGGACACCCAATAATATGCCTAACTCTTTACTAACAACCCACAGCATAGCAGGTGAAGTGGACTATCAGTCGCCTGACAAAAGTGTTCAGGAGAATCTGAATGTGGATTTCACCTCTACACGAAGCGAGGGTGAGATGACGAAGTATAGCGAACTTTTCGTTTTGGATAATCCTCTACAAACAACACATGAGACATCATTGGCAAAGGCAAACAGACTGAAACTTAGTAACTGTTTCAAGTACATCAAGCCTCAGAGTATAATGTTGGAAAGTGATGTTTCCTTAGACTATAAATCATATAGCGGTAACTCACATATACTGACAAATCAGTTTGTGAATAGTATTACAAAACGTACACACACCAATGGTTTCAGCGATGGCAAGACATGGGCTGCACATTTCTATGCAAAAATACAGCCTAAGTTAAATAACATTTGCAAATGGAATCAATATTTTAATTTCAAGATTCACTTCGACTATACGTCTGATGAAAACCAAAATGCTCGGCATTTCTTAGTCGAAGATCTTGTCAATCAACATTCTGAAAAAACTTACAATTCTAACGATTACTCCAATCGCAAGTACACCCTACGGACTCCAATATACTATAGTTTGACAAAGAATATGAATAATTTGTATGTCGAAGTAACTCCATCATACTCTCAGAATAAGATACATGACTGGCTATATCATCCCGATACGCTTATGCTTCCCTCACAAATGGATATGCTGCAGGCAATTACGGATTATAAAAATTCTTACACAAGCAAGTTGCAGAGTCATGGAGGTGACGTTAGGCTTCAATTTACCCGTCATCGGATGCTTGTCGGTATGAATGGTAATTCGAAAAGTCAGGTAGACTTTTTTCGTCTTAATCTTACGACAAGTCTCATGAGTGAAGATTTGAGGTATCAACGCAACACTTTTGATACTTTGGCTATACGCAACACCATTAGATTTGAACCATGTATTGATATAAACTTTTATGTGAAACAAGATTTAGCACGCTCTGGAATCATAAGTATAGGTCATTATGAGCACAACACTCCACTTGTAAACCAAATAAATTTCCGTGACGACGCAACCCCTCTTGTTGTTCGTCTTGGTAATCCAGACTTGAAACCTTATACATCCGTAACTTACCTGCAAATAAAATATAGTGACATACACAAATCCAAACTCCATTACAATTTGTTTGCACGTTGTGGATGCATTCATAATGAAGTTTCTCAGTCCGTCTGCTTCAATCCATTGACAGGTGTCTACACTTATCGCCCGGAGAACACCCATGGCACCTACGATATCAAGGCAAGAGCTGGAGTAGTTTACATTTTTGATAAAAATAAATATTGGACAGTGGAGAGTAATTTTGACGGGAACTACATCCATTGGATTGACCATGCCATGCTCGATGGAGAGACTGAAAGTCATGTAAACGCTGTGAACACACTGACCCTACAAAATAAGGCTTATATACAATATAACAAGGAATCGTTTAACATCCGTATGATAGGCAACATAAAATGGCGGCATAGCGAAGGCAGATTGTATGGTTTCTCTACACTTGATGCTTTTGATTTCCATTATGGTCTTTCAGCCCGTTATACGATACCATATATGAAAACCATCCTCTCGGCAGATGGGATGATGTATAGTCGCCGAGGTTATGGAAGCATAGGCCTGAATACAGACGACTTCGTTATGAATGCCTCAGTTTCCCAACCTTTCATGAAAGGAAAACTGATAGCCCGCATCGAAGCCTTCGACATTCTTCATCAACTGTCACAGACACAGTATGAAGTCAATGCAACGGGACGCACCGAAACATGGTATCGCTCCATTCCGCATTATGTGATGTTGCATTTAGTATATCACTGGAACAAAAATCCCAAAAAACATTAACCATGGCTAAACAATTTCCACATTACAGGCAAAATAACACCTCAGATTGTGGTCCAACCTCTCTCCGTATGATTGCCAAATTCTATGGCATGAACTATTCGACAAAGATGCTGCGGAAGCATTGTCATATTATTTTATGAAAAACTTGTGGGTGAATATATTCATCCACAAGTTTATACAGTACCTAAATTTGAACAATGAAATTATTCTTCTTGCATTTATTACTTCTGATTCCGTCAACAATGTTGGCTGTTCAGAAAGACAGCATATTCATCAGTCAGTTCGTGAAAGATTCTTTCACGCAGTATGGTGTCAGAAATGCGTTCGTGACAGTCATGAATCTTGAGGGGTACGTGCTTGATACCATACGTACACAACCAGGAAATGGAAGTCACGATGCACAGGTATGGCAATTGACAGTTCCACGACGTAATACCACGTTTCGTATTCGTGTAGAACATACAGACTATGAAACTAACGAGATGGTCGTCGAAATGAAAAATCCGGCGCGGCTCAACTCGTTCCATTTCCCCGACATGCTACTTAAACGTATATTCGCAGATAAGGAGATCAGTCTGAATGAGGTCACAATAAGTGCCACACGCGTAAAACTATGTTACAAGGGTGACACGATAGAAGTTGACGCGAGGGCATTCAAACTGACAGAAGGCTCAATGCTTGAATCATTGGTGAAGAATGTGCCGGGCTGTGAGCTACATGATAATGGTGACATATACATGAACGGCCGCAAAGTGGACTATCTGACGCTTAACGGCAAAGATTTCTTCAAAGGCAACAACCGTATCATGCTCGACAACCTGTCCTATTATACTGTGGACAAACTACAGTTCTTTAATCAACGTAGCGAGCGTAGCCAGTTGATGGGCAAGGATGTGGAACGTCCAGACTTCATCATGAATGTCAAACTGAAGCAGGAATACAGTATTGGCTATCTTGGTAATGTGGAAGTCGGTGTAGGCACACACGAGAGATGGATGGGGCGAGGGTTTGCACTACGATTTACAGACAACTCAAGAATTTCTCTTTTCGGCAATGCCAATAATGTCAACGAGTCGCGCCATCCAGGCGGGGACGGGAAATGGGGACAGTCTGACAGTCCGGAAGGCGACACAGATACTTACAGTGTGGGTGGAGAATTGTTGGTCGACGACAAGCTTGAACGCTATAAGGAAGTGTTTAATGCTTCGCTTTTGTGGAACAAGTCTCACGACGAGCAACGCACAACATCACAACAATTTATCCAACAAGGTGACATATTCGGATATAGCAGCGACGTGGCAGCAAAGCAAGGCTTCAAGTTCAACATCAAAAACAAATTCACGCTCAAACGTGTTGGCCTTATTTCCGACACACGATTCGACTATTTTGATTATGATAATGACGCAGTAATGCGCAGTGTCCAATTCTCGGAACAACCAAATGAAGACTGGACGCAAGTTCTGGACAGTATTTTCAGCACAAGCCAGAGCAATAAAATGCTTGACATCATGGTTAATAATGTGCAGGACGCATCATACAATAGCGGAAGAAGGTGGACTGCAGAACAGAAGTTCGACTATCATAAATCTCTTCCGTGGGGCGATGATCTCATGTTGACAGCACGAGGCTTGTGGAATGGTGCAAATAACGATGGAAACAGTCACTATTGGCTAAGATATGCCAATGGGGATATACCCGACGATGTTCAGGAACGACTCAGCAGAAGTAAATCTCATTCATATGACCTTCATTTCGGTGTTGAATATGCCATCCACTTTTTGACAGGCTGGCATCTGATTTTTGATATGGCACACAATCAGCAGAATGCTGATGAACGAAATAATCTCTACCGTTTAGACTGGGATGAGAATTTCCGCCCGGGCGAAATGCTGCCGTCATTAACAGATTACATTCACCTTTGCGATGCGAACAACAGTCCGGACATAGACAACACCAAGCATGAGGAGTACGTTACGGCTTCATTGCATAAACATGACTACGACAGCCGTCGTGGACGCTATTTCTCGTTTACTACAGCACTAAACGCACGATACGTCAGTCAGGACGGTATCTACACCCGAGGCGAAAACACGGCACGTCCTTCCGATCATCGCTGGCTGTTGAGACCAAGTGTAGACATTGAGTATCAGACTCGCCAATGGCACGAGACATACAAATTGCATTACGACACAGAGATGCGTCCACTTAATCTTGCGCAGGTGGTTGATTTGACCGACACGTCCAATCCGCTTGCTATACAGAAAGGTAATCCCGATTTGCGCCCGAGCATTGTGCATAACCTCTCTTTCCTGTTCTCATCCCGTTTTGGAACTCATGGGCAGTTTGCCTTGCTTCGCTCAAGTGCTACTGTTATGAACAGTCTTGTGGCAGTGAACTCAATCTATGACAAGAATACCGGAGTCAGCACATTCATGCCTGTCAATGTGAATGGAAATTGGGCATACAACAGCAGCATAGACTTACACCGCGCACTGACAAAGGACCGTAATCTGAACATTGAGAGTCACACTTCTTATAATTATCAGCATAGTGTGGACATAAAGGACAATGCCAGAAATACGGTGAAACAGCACATTGTGGAACAGAACATGAAGCTGGAATACAAAAGAAAGCAGTTTGCACTCTCACTTTTGAGTGGCATCTCATGGAATGGGATGCGCCTGATTGGCGTTGACGACATCAATAATGTGAATTTTAACTATGGGGCTAATCTTCAGGCGGACTTGCCTTTTAAGTTGCACCTGTCTACCGACATCAGAATGTACAGCCGTCGTGGTTATGCAGACCGCTCTCTGTGTACCAATAATCTGTTGTGGAATGCGCAAATAAATCGTACATTCCTTAACGGCCGTCTGCTTGTGGCTGCCAAAGCGTTCGATTTATTACATCAGATTTCGTCAACCCATACCACATTCAATTCACAGGCGCGCATCGAAACGTGGCGTCTTAGCCTCCCTTCTTATTTTATGTTGAGTGTACAGTATAAGTTTAACAGAAATCCAAAAAGGAAATGATGAAAAATAAACGTTTCCCACATTAATTAGGTACGAAGAACAAATTGTTTCACCCGATAAAGTAACTATTCCGATTTACTTAGGGTGTTTAGCTTGGTTTATTTTTAAAACGCAAACAAGAAACGGAAGTTGGTCACGGTGAATGTCGAGGTAAAGGGCTATTGCTTTCTATCATGCCTTCCAGACTGATTGTTGTGACTATTCCCCATGAAATATCCACTGATCCGCAATAATGGCAGCAAACGAGCGAGTCAAAATTATTGGCTCGCTCGCTTTGTATTTCCCCCAATTTGTATTAATTTTGCACTTAATTGTAATAAGCCATTACCCAATGCGATATATACTATTCTTAATCCTAATATTTGCTGTTAGCTGCAGCGACAAC
>ERZ1026862.1549-NODE-1549-length-13271-cov-7.477603_pt1 | contig 13271 bp, 12 predicted proteins | sample MGYA00380161_ERZ1026862 | MGnify/ENA primary metagenome ERZ1026862 (study PRJEB33269, sample SAMEA4719797) | human gut metagenome | biome: human-associated habitat; feature: organic feature; material: feces | place: Cameroon | collected 2013-10 ... | reverse complement strand
CTGGTTCTTCAGCTGTTAATGAATAGAACACTTGATGAAAAATACTGGGATATGATATTTTAATTTTAAAATAGTTGAAATTATAATGATGATATTAGAACACAAAGATTTTGATGATTAAACAGTTTGGAATGATAAAGCTTCCATAAATTACCACACTGAAGGAAGATTACAGATTATGGCATATGAATCGGAAAATTTTAAAGAGCATCACTTGACGAGACTTCCAATTTTAGAGAAACTCGTAAAGCTAGGATGGGAGAGAACACAGATTATTTGCCCATCTCCAGATTCGGAGGATACAGAGTGGCATGTGCTGAAAACTCCTTCTGAAGCTACAAACCGAGAAGTTAAGCGCAAATTTAAAGGATTTCCTGTAGATATAGCATTGTTTGATGCGGTTGAAAATCTAGGTGATTATGAACATATAGTGGCAATTATTGAGTGCAAGGAGCCGACTAAAAAAGAAGGAATCAGTCAACTAGAAGTATATCTTGGTTTAGAACCACATGCTCGGATGGGTATATGGACAAACGGAACGGAATTTGTTCGAGTATATAAGTTACCGCTGGCAGGAAGTTTTAAGGTGGTTGAGGGAGCAGGACTTCCTAACCCAGACGAAAATATGATTCTTGCAGGAAATCAGAAGATTACTTATTTTGATCTTCATGTTCCGACCACGAAAGAATTGAAAAATGAATTTGGAGCACTGCTTAATATTGTAACATCACGTGATACACGTTCGACGCGACGTGAGGATCAGCTTAGTCAAATGTCAAATATCTTGCTTTTGAAACTTGATTCAGATCATGAAGGCGAGTGGGATAAAGATGAACCGTTGACTTTTCAATTGAGAGATAATCCGACAGAAACAAGCAAAAACATCAATCGAGCCTTTGTAAATTACAAAACGGAACATCCAACATTATTTGCCGACGATGAATCCAATCAAATTCTTCTGGATGAGGACACAATTCAAGAAATTGTATCTAGACTTCAGTTGATGAATATTGGAAAGATGGCACCAACGGCACTGTCGATGGCATTTCAGATCTTTAGAGATGCTACGCTCAAGTTGGGCGATGGACAATATTACACACCACTGCGTGTAATAGAAGCAGGCGTGGAGATGATGTGTATTACCCACAGAGATGTTGTTATTGATCCTGCATGTGGTACAGGAGGATTCTTGTCAGCGGCTTTAATGAAAATTGCTAACAGTGGTATGAGCGAAAAGGCTGTAACACAATGGGCGCACTATAAGCTGTTTGGAGTTGATCGTGACAGAACAAATATAAAGCTTACAAGGGCATTAATGGTTGGCATTGGAGATGGATCCACAAATGCATATCATGGAGATTCTTTAAGAGAAAGCAAATGGAAAGGTGATACCAAAGGAATTCAAACGGTCCTTAGTGATGGTCGATATACAGTGGTCATAACCAATCCTCCATTTGGAAAAGACCTTGTTATAAATGCGGCAGATGCACGTAACTCGAAATTGGAAATATGCAAACACACGAAAAATGGACTTGCATCTGATATGTATGCTTCAAGTACTGAATTAGGAATCGCTTTTGTTGAACGGGCGTGAAGGATACTGCAAAATGGGGGACGGTTGGGTATTGTTTTACCTGAGACCTATTTCTTTTCAAAGTCTTACACTTGGTTTCGAGAGTGGATGGACAAGCATTTTATTTTGCGTGGAGTACTCAATATTCCCATGGAGGCATTTCAGGGATTTTGCCGTGCTAAGACAAATTTTTATGTATTTCAGAAAATTGGAGAAGGAGAACATGTGGAGTGTCCATCTTGGTTTCGAGAGGGGTACGTATGGGTTTCTAATGCTCCAACTATAGGATTGAACAAAGACGGGCTTGACTTATATGTTGTGAATGATAAAGGTGAAAGAACACAAAGCATAGATGATAAAGCAATAGAAGATGTAAAGGCTTTACTGAAACAGCAAGTAACTAGCACGGCTGGATATGTAAAATTGAAAAAAATGGCAACATCATTTGTTGCAGTGCCGACTTTTTCAGGAAATAGATCAGAATCTGCTCTGGAGGAAAAGGTAAAGAATAAGCTCAAGGGTTTTAGAATGTGTTCGCTTGGAGAGCTTATCGATAAGGGCATTATTGCGGTACGTGCAGGTCACGGAAGTCCTTCTGCCGATGTCAGAACTGGAGATATTCCCTATATTAAAGTAGTGGATTTGCGGGCGGGGCGCGTAAATCCTAACAGCACAAATATGGTTCCAAGGGTAGTTGCGGAAAAATTTTGGCGAGGTAAAAGTAGTGGTATTCCGGCATGGGCTATTGTAACACCATCAAGAGCGTCAAAGAATATTGGGGAGCCGTGTATGGTTATGCTAGGTCAAGAACAAATGGTTTTTACAAAGGAAATACTTCTATTTACGGTATGTGATAAGGCTCCAATCGATCAATTTTATCTTTTTTGGGCATTGCGCTTAAAAGATGTTCAAAAACAGTGGGAACGGGTTGTATTTATGCAGACAAACCGTGAGGACTTAGGAGATAGATATAGGTTAATAGAGATTCCATACACGGAGGATACTATGGCAGCAAGAGAGGTGTCAAAAGTATATAGAGAATATTTTAGAGGATTGGATGAACTGTCAAAACGATTTGAACGCTTGAACAATGACTTGTGATAGGAAAAATATGAGGCACGCGACGATAGCTAATATTTAAACAGAATAATAACGAGTTTTATAAGTTGCATTGCAATGTTAAAATGAATCGAATTGATTCGGCCCGTGCAATGTGGTAATATAAGAAAAAGAAAGGCGGTGAGTCTGTGGCAGAAAAGGACGCATCTGAAAAAATTCTGGAATCCTATAACGATGTCTTTTCGGACATTGTGAATGTGCTTCTGTTCAACGGCAAACAGGTTTTGTTGGCGGATGAACTGGAAGATCAGGCTCCACGCTCCTACTACAAAGTAGATGGCAAGATTCGTGAGATCGAGCGGGATGTTGCCAAACGCTGGAAGAACGGAAATATCCGTGTAGCCTGTATCGGTTTTGAAAACCAGACCGCTTCTGATCCCAATATGCCGCTCCGTGTCATGGGTTACGACGGCGCAGAATACCGGGCGCAGTTGCTTGGCGATGGCGAAAATCTCTATCCTGTTGTGACGTTGGTGCTTTACTTCGGTCACGATAAGCCGTGGAATGGACCGCTTTCCCTGAAGGAACGGCTGAACATTCCCAAGGAGTTTGAGCCGTATGTCAACGACTATAAGATCAACCTGTTCCAGATTGCCTATCTGACCCATGAGCAGGTAGAACTTTTCCAGAGCGATTTTAAGGTCGTGGCAGACTATTTCGTACAGAAACGGGAAAACGGCGACTATATTCCGAGTTCGCAGGATTTGACCCATGTGCAGGAAACGCTTCAACTGCTGAGTATTATGACGAATGATAATCGGTTTGAGGAAGCATACAATACAAATACCGATGGCCAGAAAGGAGGCCCACGCAATATGTGTGATGTGCTTGATAAAGTGGAAAATCGTGGAAAGGCTGAAGGCGCAAATAGTGTAGCTCTGCTCATGAAGAAGCTCTTCGATCAAAACCGCATTGAGGATGCAAAACGGGCTTCTGAAGATAAGGAGTACCGTGCTCGGCTGATGAAAGAGTTCGGCATCAGCTAAGCAAAAAATTGTATGTACAACTGGGAGAGTATCTTCGGATGCTCTCCCTTTACTTTTGCAGGACAGTCCGTGTGGAGTGTCCTGTTTCTTTATATAAGGAGAGAACAGATTATGACCTTTAATGCAATGACCGAACGTTACGAAGAAATCACGGTTTGCGGAAAGCCTGCACTGTTCACCAGCATCCGCATACAGAAAGAAAAAAGTTATGAGTATTTATGGCTATTGCAGAATTTCCACTGCAAAACAGAGCATTGACCGTCAGATCCGCAACATTAAGGCTGAATACCCGACTGCCCACATCGTGCAGGAAGCTTACACCGGCACATCCATTTTTCGCCCGGAGTGGCTGAAGCTCTATCGGATTTTGAAATCCGGTGATATAGTGGTATTCGATTCGGTGTCCCGGATGTCCAGAAATGCAGAAGAGGGGTTTGCTCTGTACGGTGACCTCTACCACAAGGGCATCCGACTGGTGTTCCTGAAAGAGCACCACATCGATACCGAAACGTACAAAAAAGCCCTGTTCGGCAGCATTGCCATGACAGGGACGAGTGTAGACTTCATCTTGAAGGGTATCAACGAGTATCTGATGACCTTGGCTAAGGAGCAGATCAAACTGGCCTTTGAGCAGTCCGAAAAAGAAGTTGCCGATCTGCACCAGCGCACCCGTGAGGGTCTTTTGACTGCCCGGTTGAATGGTAAGCAGGTTGGTCGAAAAAAGGGTGTTGGATTTGAAACGAAAAAAGCCAGAGATGCTAAGCAGATCATCCGCACCCATTGCAAGACCTTTGGCGGCACACTTGACGATGCCGAATGCATGAAGCTCACAGGTCTTGCCCGGAATACCTATTATAAATATAAGCGTCAGATTCGGGAGGACGCTGAAATGAAGGATTGACTTTCTATGTAGAAGAAGCGCTGCAAAAACGGACAGAAGGAACACGGTACATTCAAAATGAGAACGCCGTGTTCCTTTTTTGTGGTTTGTGTAGGATGGACAACCATACCGTCCAGCCAAATCCGTATAATGAGGGCAGAAAAGTGACGGAATCATAAGACAGAAGGAGAAGAGCGTATGAAAAAATTTTTGATGGTACTGTTGAGCATTGCATTTGTGCTGAATCTTGCGATTGTGATTGGGCTGATTGGCGGATATGGTTCGCCACGCCGGGCGCTTTACACCATCACAGATGAACTGATGAATAGTGCCTATCGCTTCAAAAGAGGTTGGCAATTTAAGAATAGTCTACCTTGACTTTTTAGAAGATGGACAGGCAGTCTGTCCATCTTTTTTTGTATACTGGAGTTGTGCAAAAGAAACAAAAATTTTTTTGTAATTCTGTAAAACGACAAAAATAACACAAAGAATTGCGACTGCTGTTGCACTGTGTTACAATGAGCAGAGAAGGAGAATGAACTGTGCGTAATAGTAGATTGGACCGTATACTCTATATCCAGCAGGTGCTGGTACAGGGTGGTGTGCTGAACAAACAGCAGACGGCTGACCGCTTCGGTGTCAGTGAGAAAACCATCCAACGCGATCTTGACACCCTGCGCAATCATTTTGCAGACAGCGAGCCGCGCCGGGAGATCTTATACAACTCCGCAAAGGGCGGCTATCTGCTGGATGACACGCTTTCACGCTTCCTCACCAGCAGCGAGATTCTGGCAGTGTGCAAGATTTTGCTGGAGAGCCGCTCCATGGTCAAGGAGGAGATGTTCCCCATTCTGGACAAGCTGGTGCAGGTGTGCACCCCGCTGGACCGATTGAATCAGGTCAAAGATCTCATCAGCAACGAACGCTTTCATTACGTTGAGCCGCAGCATGGCCGGAAGTTTATCGAGAGCCTGTGGGAGATCGGTACGGCAGTAGAAAATCACAATGTTATGGAAATTACCTACTGCCGCACCCACGACGGCGAGACCCGTGTGCGCACCATTGAGCCGGTGGGCATCCTGTTCAGTGAGTATTATTTTTATCTGGCTGCGTTCATTGAGGGCATCGACAAGGATAAGCATTTCCAGAATCCGCAGGACAATTCCCCCACCATTTACCGTATCGACCGTATCCAGAACTATAAGACCCTCGAACGGCACTTTGCTCAGCGGTATACTGACCGTTTTCAGGAAGGCGAAATGCGCAAGCGCATTCAGTTCATGTACGGCGGCGAGTTGCAGACCATCCGGTTCGAGTATACCGGGCCGAGTCTGGAATCTGTGCTGGACCGTCTGCCCACCGCAAAGGTCCTACAGGTGACGGAAAAAGGCTGGATTGTAGAAGCGGAAGTGTTTGGAACGGGTATTGATATGTGGGTGAGAAGTCAGGGAGACTATATAAAAATTATAAATACATAGGGAGACTATCATCATGAGCAAAATTCAGGTGGAAGTACGTTTTACGGATAAACTGGAGTCTATCCGTGTGGGTGGGCAGGATATGGAGATCCCGAATGCCATCAAGACAAAATCTGTTGAAGAATGGTTTGAGCCGGCGGCTGGCCGTGTGAATTGGGACGGTCTGGGGGCTGAGATCAAGGCTATGGGTTTCAGCGGTGAGAAAGATGCCGTGTACAGCTTTCAGTTCAATGGGCCGGAGGATAAAAAGCGAGAATTCATGGGCTTTGTGGAGAGCTTTTGTCTGGGTGAGGAAGCGCAGCAGGAAACGCAGGAGGAAACCGAGCAGGACTACCTGCAGGATGCCAGTGATTTTCAGCAGGTCGGCAATGCCGAGATGGCGTTTCAGAAGTACATGGTTGCGGCTAGTGAATACGGACGTCCAGAGGCACAGCTGGAAGTGGCACGGTGTTACCAGAACGGCACTGGTGTGGAAAAAAACGAAGAAAATGCGGTCGTGTGGTACAAAAAGGCCGCAGAGCAGGGATATGCGGAAGCGCAGAAAAAACTGGGCGACTGCTATAACTATGGAACAGGCGTTGCAAAAGATTTGGAACAGGCATTTGAATGCTACCGCAAGGCGGCAGAACAGGGCAACGCAAGAGCGAAGAACAATCTGGGCGTTTGTTATATGAAGGGCAATGGCGTAACAAAAGACCCTGTACAGGGCGCTGAATGGTATGCGAGAGCCGCAGAGCAGGGACTTGCAGAGGCACAGAACAATCTGGGCCTTTGCTATATGAATGGCAATGGTGTAACAAAAGACCCTGTACAGGCCGCTGAGTGGTATGCGAGAGCCGCAGAGCAGGGACTTGCAAGGGCGCAGTATAATCTTGGCTATTGCTACAAGACAGGAGAAGGCGTAGAAAAAGACCCGAAAAAGGCTGCGATGTGGTGCGAAAAAGCCGCAGAACAGGGAATAGCAGTTGCACAGAATAGCATTGGCTACTGCTACGATACCGGATTTGGTGTGGAAAAGGATACGAGCAAGGCTGTTTTCTGGTATCGGAAAGCCGCAGAGCAGGGCAATGTGGGAGCACAATATAAATTGGGCAAGTGCTATTATGATGGAAATGGCACAGAAATGAATTATAGTGAAGCAGTGAAATGGTATCGGAAAGCAGCAGATCAGGGCTATGCAACCGCACAATACAAGCTTGGTAATTGCTACTACTATGGCTGGGGCGTGGCAGAAAACAAAGCAGAAGCGGTAAAATGGTATAAGAAAGCAGCAGATCAGGGCTATGCAACCGCACAATACAAGCTTGGTAATTGCTACTGCTATGGCTGGGGCGTGGCAGAAAACAAAGCAGAAGCGGTAAAGTGGTACCAGAAAGCTGCAGAACAGAATCATGCAGAGGCACAATATACTCTTGGCGAATGCTATTACTGGGGTAATGGCGTGCTGGAAAACGGGGGAGAGGCAGTAAAATGGTATGAGAAAGCAGCGGAAAACTATAATGCAGATGCGCAGTATAGTTTGGGTTTTTGCTACGAAAGAGGCATAGGTGTAACGCAAGACTTTGCCAAGGCAGCGGAGTGGTACCGCGAAGCCGCGGAACAGGGTGATATGACATCACAATGCAATCTCGGCTATCTTTATGAGAGCGGAAGAGGTGTTGAAAAAGACCTTGCCAAGGCAGCGGAGTGGTACCGGAAATCAGCAGAGCAAGGATACGCAGACGCTCAATATAATCTAGCAGAACTTTTGCTGTGGAAAGATGGAGAAGAGGCATTCAAATGGTATCAGAAAGCTGCGAAACAAGGCCACGCAGGTGCACAGAATAGCCTGGGCTTTTGTTATGAGGAGCCGGATAAGGAGATGGAGATGATGGAGATAGATATATATCCGAGTGTGGGTGTTGAGAAAGACTCAGCCAAGGCAGTGGAGTGGTACCGGAAAGCTGCAGAGCAAGGTCTTGATTCAGCGCAGTACCATCTAGGCAGTTGTTATGAGGGGGGTAAGGGTGTGACGAAAGACCTTACGAAGGCGGCAGAGTGGTATCGTAAGGCTGCAGATCAGGGAAATGCAAGTGCCCAATATAAGATTGGCTTGTTCTATGAAAATGGATACGGAGTGACGCAGGATAAAGAACAGGCCATGCAATGGTACAAAAAAGCGGCAGATCAGGGCAACGAAAATGCAAAGAAAGCCCTTGACAAAATGCAGGGCGGCGGCCTTGGCTCTGCCGTCGCAGCAGGTGCGGCACTGGGTGGAGCTGCCCTGCTCTGGAAAATTTTGAGGGGTTAACAGCAGAAAGGAAAATAAATCATGGCAGACGAGCTTGAGGTGCTTGAAAAACAGCAGCTTTCCGCGCAGCGGTCGCTGAATGACCTGACGGACCAGCTGACCCTTGCAGACCATCTGGTGTATAAAAAATATCTGACGGAACTGCAGAACTATGGCATGGTGGAGCTTTCTCAGAAGATGCTGGAGGTGCAAAATCCCGCTCAGTGTATCCGAATGTTCCAGCTGAAGAAACTGACCCTGAAAAAGGGCGAAGATATGTTCCAGAAGCTTTCCACGGTGTATTATTCCAGCATGGCACAAGGCTGTAGCCTGGCGGTGATGATCGATGTGCCGGAAGGAAATGCCGGTGCCAATATCTATCTGGGCGTTCGCGAGGATCCCCTGAAACAGAGCATGAAGAGCCGCAAGCTGGAAATTTCCAGCAAGGCGTTGCAGAAAGTGCTGCTCTCCAACTTCCCCGGTTCCGATATAAAAGGCATCCCCCAGAAAGAGGGAGAAAAACTGCTGGATGAAGCCTTTGGCGAAGAGCAGGAGGCGGTGGCCTCAGTGTCCTGTGTGGCAGCTCTGCGCGATAAGTCCAAAACGGAAGACAAAGCCTTTGTGCAGGGCATCGAGCGCTTTATGGATGCGATGGAAGGAGAAAAGTATACTGCGCTGTTTTTGGCAGAACCTGTTTCCAATGAAACGCAGGCGGCTATCCGCAGCGGGTATGAAAATCTGTACAGCACTCTTTCGCCCTTCCGCAAGAGTACATGGTCTTATACCGAGAACCAGAGCACAGCTGTGATGGAGAGCCTGTGCAGTGGAACTTCCCATACCATCAGCGATACTGTCAGCACGACTACAACGAACGGTACGAACCAGTCCTCTTCGGTGACGGATGGCACCCAGAAAACGAAAGGGGTCAGCGGTGGTATCAACGGCGGTATCGGCAGCAGTTCCGGCACCTCGGTTACAAAGGTCTCGCCGGTAGTTGGTGGTATTGCAGGTATTCTTGGACTGGGAGGCGTGGCGGCCTCGGTTCTGATTCCGGGCGCGGGGGCCGTCATCGGCCCGCTGCTTGGCACGGCGGGCAGGGCCATAGGAGGCATGACGCCAGCCAGAACGGCTTTCAACAGCATCGCCCGGAACATCGGAGGCTCCATGGGCGTAAACGCCTCGTGGGGTACCAGCCACTCTACCACCGAGCAGACCGGCACTTCGCACAGCACCTCCGATGGAACGTCCCATGGCATTTCAGACAGCACCAGCCAGCAGGAGAGCCACGGCACAACGGACACCCGCGGTACGGGCCGTACTCAGCAGGTGGAACTGTGCAATAAATCGGTGGAGGAACTGCTGGAACGCATTGAAAACCAGCTCAAGCGTGTAAAGGAAAGTGAAGATTATGGCTGCTATAACTGTGCAGCGTATTTCCTTTCGTCTACTCAATCCACAGCACTTTTGGCGGCCAACACTTACCGCGCATTGATGGTAGGCGAGGGCTCCTCGGTGGAGAGCGGTGCCGTCAATGTGTGGAAGAACAATGAGGCAGAAGTGGCACAGCTGCGGGAATATCTCAAGCGGTTCATGCAACCGGTCTTTGCTCGCCCGCTATGGGAGAATGCGCCGGATAGTCTGCTTTATACACCTGCAACGCTGGTCAGCGGGCGGGAACTGCCGATGCACCTTGGCTTGCCCACCCGCTCAGTGCATGGTTTGCCGATTATTGAGCACGCGGAGTTCGGACGGAATGTGCCGATTGTTTCCGCGGATAAAAAAGAGCAGCTTGCGTTGGGCTGTATCTACCACATGGGAAATGAGGAAAAAGAAAATAAGGTCTTTTTACAGAAGCAGGCACTGCGGTCGCATACTTTCATCACAGGCTCTACCGGCTCGGGTAAATCCAATGCGGTCTATCAGCTATTGGCAGAAGTAACAAAAGACTCTGATACCACATTTCTTGTGGTTGAACCAGCCAAAGGCGAGTACAAGCATATTTTTGGAAATGGAAAAGCAAAGGTGTACGGCACAAACGAAAACCTGACACCGCTGCTGCGGATAAATCCATTTACATTCCCGCCAGAAATTCATGTCCGGGAGCACATTGACCGGCTTGTGGAAATCTTCAATGCCTGCTGGCCGATGTATGCAGCGATGCCTGCCATTCTGAAGGATGCAGTGGAACGGTGCTATCGTAATACAGGATGGGATTTGCGGCGGTCGGTAAATGTACAGATGACTTACCCGACGTTCTATGATTTGATGGATATTCTTCCGTCGGTCATTCAGGAGTCGGAGTATTCTAAAGATACCCAGAGCGATTATACGGGTGCTTTGTACACTCGTGTACGTTCTCTGACAACAGGAATTTACGGAAATATTCTCTGTGCAGAGGATGGACTGGAAGACGCTGAGCTGTTTGATTGCAATGTAATCGTGGACTTGAGCCGGGTCACTTCGATGGAGACAAAATCGCTCCTGATGGGACTTTTGCTAATAAAATTGCAGGAGTACCGGATGTGTACGTCTGAGATGAACCAGCCGCTGCGACATATTACCGTTTTGGAGGAAGCACATAACTTGCTGCGCAGAACATCGGATGTACAGGCACAGGAAAGTGCAAACCTACAAGGAAAATCTGTAGAGATGCTGACGGATGCCATTGCAGAAATGCGCACTTACGGCGAGGGTTTTGTAATCGCAGACCAGTCCCCCGGTTTGCTGGACCCGGCGGTCATCCGAAACACCAACACGAAGATGATTCTTCGGCTGCCGAGTGAAGAAGATAGAAAACTGGTTGGCAAATCAGCAGGGCTGAACGATAAGCAAATTGAAGAACTGGCAAAACTGGAAATGGGTGTTGCGGCGGTATATCAGAATGAATGGAATGAGCCGATACTGTGCAAGGTGAACTACTATCCAGAGCCGGAGAACTGCTATCAGAAACCTTGCAGTATGGAGATGGATTCTGACACAGAACTTGTAATGCGAGAGCTTCTGTCGGAAAAAGAAAAAAGCGAGCTGCCGAAGGAAGTTCTGGAACACTGGTGGAAACATTGGCAGAACCGGATAGACACGACAACGGGGCAATATCTTTGTGAAGTGCTGGAAAACCAGAATGATAAATGCGATGAAGTAATCCAAAAAGCCGTTTATGATATTTTTGAAGGGAAGCAGCTGTTTGGTTGGTACGGAAACAAGATGGAGTCTAGAACGGATGCCTACGGTGAGCTGATAGAGCGACTGTGCGGCCGTTACCGGTTGAGCGAAAAAATCGCAAAAGAAATTCTGGACTGTATCATGACAACAGGTCTGGAAGAAGCAAAAAACAAAGAGGGCGTAGAAGCCATTCGTAAGAAATACAATGAGCAAAGGAGTGAACAAGTGTGAGCGGTTTTCATGAGGTAGGACGAAATCTGGAAATTAAGCAGAAGATTGAAAGTGCGGTGGTAAAAACAATAGAAAGCGTTCCAGAAAAAGTTCTCAAACCAGAACATATCGAAACGCGAAACCAGAAATGGGAAGGGCAGACCTACCCGGGCACGGATGTGTCATATCGGAAAAGCGTATTTGTACAGGATGGAAGATTAAAGGAAGGCGTCTTCCCGAAATTTAGTCCAGTATTTGAAACGATGCTGCCCAAAGATATGCGGCAAATGTCCGATGTGGCACAGTTCAAATATTGCACGGACAGTCTGGCGGATTATGCGCTCCGGCACCCGGAGTTTGCAGAAAAATTCAATAAGACCCAGCTAGAACAGATTCTTGGCAAAAATCCGACGATAGATGGCTATACATGGCATCATACGGAGCACCCGGGTAAAATGCAGCTTGTAGACCGCACAATTCATGATAGCTGTCGCCATACGGGAGGCCGGAATATCTGGGGCGGTGGTACGGAATGCAGATAAGGAGAGCAACGATGAACAACACATGGAACTATAAGGAAGATTTACAAGACCCGGAAGCCTTTGAAAAAATTGAAAAACAGTATGACATCAAAATCCCGGAAAAATTGAAAGATTTTGTGGCAGAACATAATGGTGCCAGCCCGAGCGAGTGTGTGTTCGACTCGGAGGGCGGGGAACATTTGTTTGGTGCAGTACTGTCTTTTGACAGCGGAGAAACTTGCAAAACAACTATATATCAGGCGATGGATACCGTTCAGAACAAGTCGGTGATTCCATTTGCAGAAGACCCATTTGGAAACTATATCTGCCTTTCGATGGAAAATGGAAAAATTTTATTCTGGAGCCATGAAACGGATGAAATGACAGTTGCGGGCGATGAATTGGAAAGCTTCCTGAAAGGGCTGCACCCAATCAAATAAAATGGTTAAAATCTATAATTTATGAGTCTATTGCACTTTTGAGTTATTATAATCTAAATCGATTGCACATACAATACAAGTATCACTTCATGGAACGGAGGGTACTTGTACTATGGTGGACTACGCCGACATCGGAAAACGCATCCGTGCCTGCCGCCTTGCAAAGGGCATGACGCAGGAGCAGCTGGCCAATGAGGTCGGCGTGGTGGTCACGCACATCAGCCATATCGAGACAGGAAACTCTGTCCCCAGTCTGAAAACATTGATCGATATTATCAATGCGTTGGACTGCTCAGCGGACGAGCTGCTCTGCATTGAAATCAAGAAAGCAAAGCCTGTGTTCGACAGTTGGATGACGGAACAGCTTGCGGATTGCTCTGCCGATGAAGCTAAAATCATCAAAGAAACAGTGGTCAATCTGAAAAAATCGCTCCGAAAAGTGTATGGGAAACCATCTAAGAATCGGTATGACTAAAATCTCAAAAGGCTAAGATTGAGAGCCTGAAAAGCATCAGTAAACAGAATTAACCGCCCCGGTTTCCGTAACAGGAAGCCGGGGCGGTTTTTTGCGCTCACGGAGGGGCAGATGAAAAACGCAGCATGAATATATACCATATAAAAATGAATATATGC
>ERZ1026862.1543-NODE-1543-length-13331-cov-4.620066_pt1 | contig 13331 bp, 12 predicted proteins | sample MGYA00380161_ERZ1026862 | MGnify/ENA primary metagenome ERZ1026862 (study PRJEB33269, sample SAMEA4719797) | human gut metagenome | biome: human-associated habitat; feature: organic feature; material: feces | place: Cameroon | collected 2013-10 ... | reverse complement strand
ATTTCCGTAGCATCCGCGAAGACGCCAGAAACCGTTGTTGCAATTCATGTAGAAGCTCTGTTCTCTTCCACCGCTGCGTTTTTCCAGATACAGGTTTTCGCCCTGGGTTCCCCAGATATCAAAATAGAGATCCTTATTATCCGCCGGACTGACCGTAAACTCCAGACCGGAAATCAGATAATCTTTCGTTACCACCTGATATGCACGGTAGAACTGGGAGATTGCCGAATCTCTTGTGACCTTCTCGTTGTCCCAAGTGCCCACGGATGCTGCCTTATATACTGTATTTCCGGCTTTCGTTTTATTCACCATTTTTTTCAACAGTGCATTGTACTGTTCGGGGGTAATCACCTTATTGGTAACTTTCTTACTCGATGCAAACGTCTTCTTTCCGGTTGCTTTGCACCATAATGCCGCCAGCTTATAAAACTCTTTCTCCGTCAGTCCCTTGTCATAGTTTTTCAAAATGCCGCTATAGGTCAGCTTTGCCTTCTTTGCAAGCTTGATATTCATCATGCAGCCTCTGCCGGCACCGGCAAGATAGGAATCCGCATACGAAACATTTTCTTTTTTGATATAGCAGATACGATTCTGCCACTTAATCTGTGTCCACTCGGAATTGTAATCTTTCTTTAAGATTTCGAGTGTATCTCCGACAGCAAGAACACCATAGCAGTTGACCGGCTGTTCCTCCGGCTTGGAATAAATATAGAACCAGTTATTCTGCTCCGAAAGATTTCCTACAATGGTTTTCTTTACCACTTTCTTCCCGACCGCACTCTTAGGCTGATTTACAGCTACCAGATGTTTCTCATTGATGTACTTCTTATTTACATACATCAGTCGTCCCTTATAGATGACACCGTAATACGTCTTTCCGGAACAGGTATAATTCCAGTCCCGGATATATATGGTATCTCCAGCGTAAAGTTTTTCCTGATTAAAAGCATAACTGGTTACAAGAAACGAGCCGTCCTTTTCCATTGTGTATACCATCCGGATCGGTGTTCCCGAGCCATTGATATCCACAAAATCCAGCTTATCGACCCATGCAATACTGGAGTAGCCGGTCACCGCCTGCACCGGCTCTGCACATGTCACAACCATCATGACGACCGCAAGCAGCGCACAGATCCATCGCCTCATTTTATTTATCCTCTTCATAAGCAATTCCTCCCTCTTACCTTACGATTTATTATTGTAATTATATCAATTCAGGGCCGTTTTTTACCTTTTCCGACATGAATTACAGTTTTTTCGACATGAATTACATTCTTACCGGTAACGTTTTCAGGCTTCAATTTTTTGCACGCCGCATATTGCATAGAACCGGTAACCAATTTTATTCCACAACAACAATGGGACGTGATTCAAAGAATCACGCCCCATTATTTGATATAGAGTCTTTCCACCTGAAATCTATTGCATATTTACCGGACGATACACTGTGTAAGTATAGGTTCCATCCGTATTCTTTGTGATCGTATCACAAGCCGTTCCCGCAAGAGTTCCGTCGGAAGAGTATCCGAACACCGTCTCAACACTGGTCTCTTCCGGCAACGCTTCTGCACTATACTCTGCAGCTCCTGCATCGGACTTCACCGAAAAACCGCCGTCCGCATTCGCTGTATAAGTTTCCTGTGAGATAATTTCGGCATGCTGCCTGATGTACTCCTGTGCCTCCCCGGACGCAAATGTGCCGAACCCGATCAGTTTCTGCTCCCATTCACTTGCCAGCCGACCTTCGTCTGATGTCGCTTCAACATCTGCAACGTCATCTTCGTCCTCTGTAATCTGCGACTCTTCCTGCTGTTCAAGCTGCGCAAAATACATCTCTGCCGCAGTGTCATCCGCCTTTGTTTTATCGAGCGGAATGGTAAAAAGCGCCTTCATTCCATCAAAATCTTCATTAATGGAATAATCTCCTGTTTCTTCATCCAATGTAAACGCCTGCGACTCGTTTCCGAAGCTTTCAACAACGCCCATGTAGACGCCCATGTTCGCAAACGTTTCCAGGTTATCGCATTCAAGAATTTCATACTGCACCCCGTCCTGCACGAAAGAGGATACGCCAGCGTTTAACGTTGCATTATTTACATCCAGAAAATTTTTACCATGGATCAGCGCTGAAACACAGAATGTCTGATAATCCGCATCCATGATATCTGGCATTGCTTTGCCGTCTTCCCGCGCAATGGCAACGACCGCATACGTTTTCTCCTGGTCAATCTCTTCCTGGCTTGCCTCCGGCGCAACCGGGCTTAAATGTTTTCCTGAAACGAGTCCCATCAATGTAATATCGTACCCGTCTGTCTTCTGTGTCTCATTTACCGTGATCGCATCCTTGCTCTCAAATGCTTTTGCCAGTCTGCCGTCCTCCGTCATCTGATCTGCCACCTGCGATGGGGTGAGATAACGGTATGCCGCATAACCGGATACCGAACCGATCGCGAGTATTGCAACGGCTGCCGCTGCGGCAGCGCCTGAACGAAATGTTTTCTTTTTCATAGTCTGTGTCTCCTTTGCCGTTTTCAGAATTGATGCATTCAGGCATTCTTCTGGAACACAGTCGGGAAGAAGATTTCGTTTTAATAATTCATCCATATCTTTCATGAATAATAATCCTCCAATTCTTTTTCCAACAATTGTCTGGCTTTGTGCAGTCGGCTTTTGACCGTTCCCTGTGGGATTGATAAAAGCTCTGCCAGTTCTGCGATGCTTTGCTCCTCCATATAATAGAGAAGAAGCGGGATACGGTAGCGGTCATCCAAAGCATCAATTGCCTTCCAAAGCATGCCTCGTTCCTCATTTGCGACCGCTTTCTCACTCACGTCAGGGGTTGCACCACCTTCCTGCTCAAGCGTCGTCTCTCCAACCTGCGGCGCAATCCGGTTCCGCCACGCGAGTTTTCTCACGCGGTTCTTCCACAAGCGGATTGCCACAGACAACAGGTAGCTTTTCGGGTTATCCTCATACCGAATCGCTGCCAGCTTCTTCATCGCCTCAAGAAATGTATCCTGATAGAGATCGTCCGCGCTCCCCTTCTCTTTTGTCAAATGCATACAGAACGAGTAGATATCCTTGCCGTAAAGCTGAATGCATCGTTCCAGTTCCTGAATTGTCATACTGTTTGTGTCCTTTACTTATCGTGAACGTCAGCCCATGCGAATTGCTGACACCAATTGCGGCATTGCGTGGCTGACACTTTTGCGGTACATCAAAGATGTATCACATTCTGTGCACAGATTATGAAAAACGTGTTCTGTTCGCCTTTCACTTATACATTGTAATAACTTTGAGGGTGGTTCATTTACAATATGTTTTTATCAATCTTTTCGCTTTTTCTTAATCATAACAAAGGCAAAAACTGCGACTACAATATATGCAATCAATGCAATCACCGATGACTCAACTCCAAACTCGCCTCCTGTAATGGCAAACGCCTTACTATCAAGCACATAAGACAACACCGAATAGGAATCTGCCTCCTCACCGATCGAGTTTGCCGCGCTCAGATTTAGAAAGTCACCTTCATCGTGGTACCCTTTCCCGGTTCACTCTCCACCGTAATCTGTGCATCATGGAGTTCTACAATATGCTTAACGATCGCAAGTCCAAGTCCCGTACCGCCAGTCTGCTTTGACCGACTCTTGTCTACGCGGTAGAATCGCTCGAAAATGCGTTCCTGCTGATCCTTCGGAATTCCGATTCCGTTGTCCGACACGATCAGTACCGGCTGCATATTCTCATGCTGTACTTTCACATGCACCTCGCCACCTTCGTTGTTGTAGCGAATTGCATTGGCGGTCAGATTATCGATCAGTTCAGACAGCATGCCGCGATCTGCACGAAGTTCACATGGCTCTCCCTCGTAGAACAATTGAACACCGCGTTTTTCGGCATTAACCGTCAGATTGCTCACACATTCCTGCGCAACAAGGTCTAAATCCACCTGTTCATAACGGATCAGGCTCTCACTGTTATCCAGCTCCGAGAGACGGATGATGTCATTGATCAGAGAAAGCAGACGGTTTGAATTCTGCTGGATTTCCTGTGCAAAACGCGTCTCCTGTTCCGGTCCCACCATATGATTTTCGATCAGTTCCGCATATCCGGAGATTGCGGTCAACGGTGTCTTAAGCTCATGCGATACATTCGCCGTAAAATCCTGCCGCACTTTTGCTGCCATCAGAATATTCTCATGCTGCGCGCGGATCGTATTGACAAAAGGAACCAGTTCCTTGTATGCCGGAGCTTTCGTCGTATCCTCCATATTTTCTGCCATAAACTCAATCGGCTGCAGAAGCTGTCTCGTCAGGACATGTGCAAGACACACACATACAACAATGATCAATGCCAGGATTGCGGCGATCATTGGTGTTGCAGTCAGGAAAACATTCCAGATACTTCTGGCCTGTGTTGCAACACGAAGTACCGTTCCGTTGTCCAGACAAAGCGCATAATAAAATGTTGTCATATTCATCGTATTGGAATTGCGGACACACTCACCTTCTCCGGTCTGCAAAGCGCTCCTAACCTCCGGACGATCGCCATGATTCTCCAGTTTATCCGCATTCGCGTCATTGTCATAGAGAACGGTTCCATCCGTATCAATCCATGTAATTCGAAGATCTTCCTTGGCAATATCAAAACTTTTGGCTGGTATTCTTACATCGTCAAAAGCACCTGTCTCACCAAGCACCTGTGCCTGAATCTTTAAATCTTTGCGCACCTGCTTCTGAAAAAGGCTGTAATATACACATGTCATGCAGATCAGTGTTGCCAGTACCGCAAGTACTGCGATGCCGATGAGGCGAACGTTGATCTTCTGCTTCATCGTTTACTCCTCCTTTATCTAATCGAGTCACCTTAGGTACAAGAAAAATATTGCTTACATGCAGGCATGTCGCATCATTTTTCCTGCCCCTGTCATACCTGCGTAGTTACGCTTTCTCGATCACATATCCGACATTTCGCACGGTTCTTATCTTGCTTCCTGCCTCTCCCAGCTTCTGACGCAGCGTCTTAATATGCATATCCACCGTTCGTGACTCTCCCTCGAACTCTGTGCCCCAGACATGCCGCATGATCACCTCACGTGACAACACCACATTCTGGTTGGTCATCAGAAGACGAAGCAATTCATACTCCTTAAATGTCAGTTCCACCTGCTTATTGTCAACAAATACCATATGGCGCTCATGATCAAGCACAAGATTGTCCACCTGCAGATACTTGATATCTTCCGTGATGGTTCTGCGCAGCAACGCTTTCACTCTCGTGATCAGCTCCATAATAGAGAATGGTTTCTTGATATAATCATCCGCACCCTCGTCAAGTCCTTTGATCATATCCATCTCCGCCGTCTTGGCAGTCACCATAATGATCGGGAGCTGGCGCGTCGTCGGATCCTTTCTAAGCTTTCTTACAATATCATATCCGCTCTCATCCGGAAGCATGACATCTAGAAGCACCAGATCCGGCATAATGTCTTCTAACTTGCGGTAGAAATCTTTTGCCTTCTCAAATGCACACACCATATAATTACTGTTCTTAAGTGCAATTGTCTCGATTTCCCGAATATTTTCATCATCTTCTACGATATAGATTAAAGCCATCTTACTCACCTGTTCCTTCTTATTTTTTATTACACATTCTTCGACTTCTTATCCGGCAATGCATACTTCTTTGACAGACGATAAAACTCCTCCTCGAACCAAGGCGCTTTCTCCTCCTTGATCACGTCCAAATACTCATGGGTATCAAAGCCATCTTCATTCACACGGATCATGCATACGGCAATGTTCGAACAATGATCCGAGATTCTCTCAAAGTTCGTGATCATATCTTCAAGAATCAGTCCCAGTTCAATCGTACATTTTCCTTTACGCAGACGATGGATATGTCTCTGCTTCAACTCAATATTCAGACTGTCAATGACCTGCTCAAAAGGTTCGATCTGTCTCGCTTTGTCCAGATCATTCATGGTAAACGCTTCCATCGTCTCATCAACGATATCGCAGAGTGCATCCGAAAATACCTTCAGTTCCTCCATCGCTTTCTTCGAGAATTCCAGCTTTTTCTCATGCATCTGTGTGGAAGAATCCGTGATGTTGACTGCATGATCCGAAATTCGCTCAAAGTTGCCGATGCAATGAAGCAGAATGGAAAGCGTCCAGCTATCCTTCTGTGAGAGGTCACAATTATTTAACTTGACCAAATAGGTTCCAAGCGCATCCTCGTAGCGGTCCACACTCTCCTCCATCTCAATGATCTTCGCCACTCTGCTTTCACTATACATGGTTACGTTGTCGAGTGCAAGATGAAGTGCATCCCTCGACTCCTGCGCCATGCGGACTGCCGCATTACGGCAAAGCTCCATTGCGAAAGCTGGCTTCTCTAAGAAACGCTCATCAAGGACAGCAAGCTCGTCCGGCTTCTCCTCGGCCTCTCCCACATGATCCGGAATTGTCAGTTGTGCAAGTTTCACAAGCTTGTCGCCAAACGGATATAAGACAAGAACGGTTCCAATGTTAAAAAGAGAATGAACCACTGCGATTCCTGCCGCATTTGCCGAATCATTTAAGAACGCGAAGCCACCGATGATCGCATTGATACTGTAAAATACAACCATGAACAGAACCGTTCCGATCAGGTTAAAATACAGATGTACCATAGAAGCACGCTTTGCATTCTTGCTGGCACCGATGGATGAAATCAAAGCTGTCACGCACGTTCCGATATTCTGTCCCATGATGATCGGGATTGCCGTCTTATAACCGACCGCACCGGTCACACACAGTGCCTGTAAGATTCCGACCGATGCTGATGAACTCTGAATGACTGCTGTCAGCACAAGTCCTGCGATCATTCCGAGGATCGGATTCGAAAACATCGTCAGAATACTGGTAAATTTCTCGTTTTCCGCAAGCGGAGCAACCGCGCCACTCATCGTATCCATTCCAAACATCAGGATTGCAAATCCGACCAGAATGTTTCCGATGTCTTTCTTCTTATTATTATCCTTCGCCGTCATAATCAGTACAATACCGATTGCTGCAAGCACCGGTGAGAACGACGTTGGTTTCAAAAGCTGTATAAACAGGCTCGATCCCCGAATGCCGGACAGTGACAGAATCCACGAGGTAACCGTTGTTCCGACGTTTGCACCCATGATGATGCCCACCGCCTGTGAAAGCTGCATAATACCGGAATTTACAAATCCGACTACCATGACCGTGGTCGCGGATGAGGACTGGATCACTGCCGTAACCGCAATACCAAGCAGCACCGCCATAATTCGTTTCGAAGTCAGCTTCTCTAAAATCTGTTCCAGCTTACCTCCCGATAATTTTGCAAGACCATCTCCCATCGCATCCATTCCATACAGGAACATCGCGAGACCGCCAATCATTGTCAGAACACTGAATATGTTCATACTCTCTCTCCTTTATACTTTGTGCAGGCAGCCTGTCCATTCCAAATGAACAAGCGCCACCTTCTTTCTTAGGTTCGAGAGTATCATATCGTACGAATGTAAAATGTAAATGTATCGTTATGTAAAGTTTGTGTAAAATCAAAAAGCAGACTCCTCCCTTATTTCTTGTTTCTCAAAAAACTTAGGAAAAAGTCTGCTTTTTTATTAATTCTGCATTGTATTTTTCTTATCATCCAAAGCGAAAATAATAAGTTCCGCAAGGTTTGTCGCATGATCGCCGATTCGCTCAAAATACTTGGCTACCATCAGCATATCCGCAGCCTGCTCACTGACTGCCGGATTCTTTCGGATCATCTCGATGAGTTCCTGCTTTACTTTGTTGAACAGTTCATCCACGATATCATCATGATCGATCACAGATTGCGCCTTGAGCATATCTTTTTCAACGTAAGCCTCGATGCTTCGGATCAGCATAAGAACGGTTTCACTTGCCATCTTTTTGATGTCGCTGAGATCCACAACATATGGCTCACTTGCCATCATAACGGTCATCTCAGAGATGTCTGCCGCATGGTCACCGATACGCTCCATGTCCGTTACCATCTTCATTGCTGCGGAAATCACACGCAGGTCACGCGCAACAGGCTGCTGCTGCATCAGAAGATTGAAACAGATATTCTCGATCTTCTTCTGCTCGCGATCTACCTCGTTGTCTGCCTCCATAATTTCTTTCGCCAAAACACTGTTCTGTCCGATCAGTGCCTCGATTGCCTTCTGAATCTTGTCCTCTATCATGCTGCCCATATGCATCATTTCCTGGTTGAGCATATGAAGCTGCTCGTCGAATTTTGCTCGCATTAGCCGAACCTCCCTGTAATATAATCTTCTGTCCGCTTATCCTTCGGGTAAGAGAAAATTGTCTTGGTATCGCCGTATTCCACCATCTCTCCGACAAGGAAAAATGCGGTATCGTCCGACACGCGGAGAGCCTGCTGCATATTATGGGTTACGACAACAACCGTATATTTCTTCTTTAAGTCCTCCATCAGTTCCTCGATCTTGGATGTCGAAATCGGATCCAGCGCCGATGTCGGCTCATCCATCAAAAGAACCTCCGGCTGTACGGCAAGCGCTCTTGCGATACAGATACGCTGCTGCTGTCCTCCGGAGAGACCCAAAGCGGATTTCTTCAGTCGATCCTTAACTTCGTCAAAGATTGCTGCGCCGCGAAGACTTTCTTCCACGATCTCATCAAGCTTTGCTTTGTCCCTGATGCCGTGGACGCGCGGTCCATACGCGATATTGTCATAAATACTCATTGGAAATGGATTTGGCTGCTGGAATACCATGCCGACTCTTTTTCTAAGAACCGTGGTATCCACACCCTCACCATAGATGTCCTCATCGTCAAGCTTCAGCTCGCCGGTGATTCTAACATTATCGATCAGGTCGTTCATTCGATTGATCGTTTTTAGAAATGTCGATTTTCCGCAACCGGATGGTCCGATTAAAGCGGTCACGCCTTTTTCGCGAATATCCATATTGATATCCTTGAGGGCGTGATTCTCGCCGTAATACAGATTCAGATCGCGGACCGTAAGTTTGATACGTTTCTCCATGTTACGCTCCTTTATCTATCCTTTCTTAGGATTTAAGGAGATTATACACATGAAATGTAAAGTCTGCTTGCAAAGAAATGTAAAATCTATGTAACTATTCAGCGCCAAGGCAATTTACAAAAATTGCGAATCATGCTTGCATGAATGAGCATATTTTTGTAAATTTCTTTGGCGAAGTAAACACATGAGCAAAAGCAAAGCTCTGAAAGAGCGATTTTGCGAATGGGTTTCTGAATAGTTACCTCTTCTCCCGATCAAAAAACATAAGCAAAAAACTGACAAGAAGCAGTCCGCAGCATACCCAGATAATGCGGAATCCAAACTTCGCCGACAGATTGCCGCCGACACCTGCTCCGATCGCAAAAAGCCCGATAATTCCGAAATAATGGAGCGCCTGACGGATCTTCTCCTTGTTGTGTGTGCGCATGTAATCGGAAAGTGCCGCTGTACCGCTTCTCAAGTTTCCGATGCACATCGTGCTGGCGTATCCGTATCCATTGACCTTGCGGAAGGTCTGTACCTGCATCGCACAGGAGAAGGAAACCAAAACCGTCGCAACCATATTCGCCTCCTTCGGGATGAAACCGACCGCAAACAGGATCAGAATCTCCAGAAGCAGAATTCCCTGCCGCCAGTGAAGTTTCTTGGCATATTTGTATTTTGCCTGAAGACGCTCCGCAAAAAATACACCACCGGCGAAAGCCAGAAGTGGGAACAGATACTTGATTCCCTGCATCCACTCTCCCATCATCAGGTGCGTGCTCATCAATACGACGTTACCGGTCTGCGCGTTGGAGAATACCTCATCTCTTGTAAAATAAGTGTACGCATCCTGAAATCCTCCGGACAGCGCCAAAAATATACTCGTAATAAAAGCTTCCGACATCTGCACATCGGAAGCCAATTTCTTAAATTCTCTATTCATCATTCAACTTCCTGCCTTATCGATGATTCGTGATTCAACCAGATTGTCTCAAATAATCTGCTACGCAAATTCTGGCACAATCTGCCATATGAACCGAAAGTATTATAAAACGGGAATCCCAATTTGTAAAGTTATGGCAGCCGTTGTACCCTAAAACATACAACCGGCTGCCATATTTTTATCTTGCCACATCGAAATGCTTTGCAAGGCCTTTTGCAAGGAAATTAATTCCAAGTACAATAATAAGAAGTACGAAAGCGATACCGAATGCCACACCAAACTCACCCTTAGTCGCACTCAGATAAAGCTGAATCGTCAGTGTTCCGCCCGGCTCGATGATCTTCTTTATACAACCCATCAGGCTGTTCGGCAGTACCTTGAAACTTCCTGCCGTAAACAGTAATGCGGCTGACTCGCCTACGATTCGTCCAACCGCAAGAATCACACCTGTGATGATTCCCGGCATTGCGGACGGAAGAAGAATGGTTCTTATCATGTGCCACTTACCGGCACCAAGACCGATCGCACCGCTTCGGTAACTGTCCGGAACGGTTTTCAATGCTTCCTGCGTATTTCTTGTGATCAGAGGAAGCACCATCAATACCATCGTCAGTGATCCGGTCAGAATACTGTAACTGAGTCCCATCAACTCTCCAAAGAATGTCAGACCGAAGAGACCGAAAATAATGGAAGGAATACCGGAAAGTGTTTCGGTTGCGAACTCGATCGCATTCACAAATTTTCCCGGTTTTGCATACTCATTCAAATAGATGGCTGCGCCCACACCGATTGGTGTAGCGATCAGCATCGTAAGAACAATAATGTAGAGGGTATTGACGATGTTACCCGCAATACCTGTCGTACCTTTCAGTACCGAAGTAACGCTGGTCAGGAAGGACCAGTTTACATTTGGCAGGCCTTTTACCGTAACAAATACCGCAATACCTAACAATAATGCGACAGCCAAAGCGGCACAGACATAAATGAGTGAAAGCATAAGCACATCCATCGGATGTCTCTTTTTCGTTTGAATACTAGTCATTTTCTGCCACTCCTTTCTTCTTCAGCTTCGCAAGAATCAGATTAATGATCATGATAAATACAAACAGTACAAGTCCGACGGTGAAAAGTACCTGTCTGTGAAGACCGTCTGCATACGACATCTCGCTGACGATCTGTGTGGTCAGGAAACGTACGGAGTTGAACGGCAATGGAAGATTTACCGAACCTCCGGCAACCATGTTGATTGCCATCGCCTCACCGATCGCACGTCCGATGCCAAGTACTACACCGGTCATGATTCCGGATTTTGCTGCCGGAATCAACACCTTAAATACTGTCTGCATATGGGTTGCACCGAGTGCAAGAGATGCCGACTTCAGATGACTTGGCACCGCGCGAAGGGAGGATACGCTGATGCTGATCACCGTCGGCAGGATCATAATTGCAAGTACGATGATTGCAGATAAAAGGTTGGATCCACCGGTGAACTGATGCGTGGTGCTTCCCGCAAAGATTCTTTTTTCAATTCGGTACATAAGCGGGTTCAAAAGCATCATACCGAGGAGACCGTAGATTACGGACGGGATTGCTGCAAGGAGCTCCACTGCTGGCTGTACAACTGCTGCAAGCTTTTTGTTTGCTACTTCCGTAATGAAAACGGCGGTCATAAGTCCGACCGGCACACCGATCAATACCGCTGCCGCTGTACCGACGATTGATGTCAGAATGATATATAGAATTCCGTATGATGCAGGATTTGCTGTCGGTGCCCACACTGTTTTGAATAATAAGTCAGTCACCCCGACACGTTCAAGTGCCGGGGTTCCCTTTATGATCATGTAAACAGTGATGGAAAGAACAGCTGCAATGGCAACGACCGCACACACTAAGAATATGATTTTGGCGATCAGTTCCACGATAGATTTTTTACTGCCTTTCATCTTGTTCCTCCTTAAAATCAGTTCACATCTGCGACATATCATAGATGCCGCAGATGTTACTTTTTACCCGGTTTTCTTCAAAACCGATATATTCTACTGTGGAATGATCAGTCCTACAGATGTGATAACCTGCTGGCCTTCCTCAGAATGAATGAAGTCGAAGAATGCTTTTACAAGGTCGTTCTGTTCTGAAATCTCGCCCATAGTTGCCATAACGAATGGTCTCTGTAATACATAAGTTCCAGCAAGGATGTTATCTTCTGTAGCATCTACGGAATTTAACTGTAATGCCTTAACAGTATCATCAACAACATCAAGTGATACATATCCGATTGCACCAGGAGTTGCTGCTACCTTTGCAAGTACTGCACCTGTGGAATCAAGTTCCTGTGCATATTTGCAGGCATCCTTTACATCGTTTAATTCCTCGAATGCATCTCTTGTACCTGATCCAGCCTCACGACCGATAACTACGATCTGCTCATCAGCTCCGCCAAGGTCGCTCCAGTTTGTGATCTCACCTGTGTAGATCTGTGCAAGCTGCTCACTTGTGATATCCGATACAGCGTTCTCAGAATCTGTGATAACTGCGATTCCATCGATTGCTACGATGTTCTCAACAGCTCCGCCAGCCTTCTCATCATCCGATAAAGCACGGGAAGCATCTCCGATATCTACAGTTCCTTTTGCAAGAGACTCAAGTCCTGCACCAGATCCTGTGAACTCAGGAGCTACGGTAACATTCGGATATTTCTCCATGAATGCTTCTGCCATAGCGTTTGCAAGCTTCTCCATAGAAGTACTTCCTGCAAGTGTGATCTTACCACTTAAGTCTGCGCCTGCTGTTGTATCGGTTGCTGCATCTGCAGCCTGGCTTGTTGTGTTTGCATCTGCGTTACTGTCGGTTGCAGTGTTTCCGCCACATCCCATTACTCCAACTGCTACAACTGCAGCGGATAACATTGCCATCATTTTTCTCATTTTGTTTTTCATTTCTCATGTCCTCTTTTCTTCTTCATTTTGCAGATTGGATACTGCGAATCAATTCTTTTATTCTCTCGATTACAGATGCTATCTTAAATTCCTTCTGTAAAATGCATAACCAGCGCTCCGTAAATTCTGTGTAAAAAGCGTGTGGAGTCAGTTGTCGTTTCGAAAGAGATGCCACTGCATGAGAAATTCAAGCCAACGCCCTGATTTAAAGTTCATTTAAGGAATCGGAGATATAATTCTACTTATAGATATGTTAGAAACGGACGATACCGGATATAAAATAATCTATGAAAATTAGCAATAAGTTTGTCTTTGATCGACGGACTTGGAATGATTTCAATGACTAGAGTTTTTTGAAAGTTACGGCATCGAACCATACAATTATTTTGTTCAGGAAAATTTGCAAGTTAACT
>ERZ1026862.1537-NODE-1537-length-13376-cov-67.033481_pt1 | contig 13376 bp, 7 predicted proteins | sample MGYA00380161_ERZ1026862 | MGnify/ENA primary metagenome ERZ1026862 (study PRJEB33269, sample SAMEA4719797) | human gut metagenome | biome: human-associated habitat; feature: organic feature; material: feces | place: Cameroon | collected 2013-10 ... | reverse complement strand
TGAGCAAGAAAGAAATCGCCGAAAAAGAAAAGGCTTTCAAGAACCTTCAGCATCCGTGGAAAGGAAAGAAAGTGGCTTACTTCGGCGACTCCATCACCGACCCTAACATCAAGGCATCGAAGGTGAAATACTGGGGATTCCTGCAGGATTGGCTCGGCATCACTCCATACGTTTATGGCGTGAGCGGCAGACAGTGGAACGACATTCCCCGACAGGCAGACCAGCTCCAGAAGGAGCATGGTGATGATTTCGATGCCATCCTCATTTTCATGGGTACCAACGATTATAACAACGGTGTGCCTGTAGGCGAATGGTATACGGAGACTTTCGACAGCGTGAGAGTGGCACGTCACAAGCCAAGCGAAATGGTACAGCGCCGCCACCGCCACTTCTGCATGGACAAGAATACATTAAAAGGTCGCATCAACATCGCCATGTCGAAGTTGAAGCAGATGTATCCTACCAAGCAAATCGTGGTGATGACTCCTGTGCATCGTGCCCTCTTTGCCAGTGGTGACAAGAACATCCAGCCAGATGAGATGTACGAGAATGCTCGCGGCATCTTCTTCGATGAATACGTAAAGGCTATCAAGGAAACAGGCAATGTATGGGCAGTTCCGGTCATCGACCTCAACTCTCTTTCCGGTCTTTTCCCTATTTACGATGCAGGTGCCCAGATGTTTAACAAACTGGATACCGACCGTCTTCATCCAAACGATGCCGGTCATGCCCGCATGGCAAAGACCATTATGCAGCAGCTCTCTGCATTGCCTTGCGTATTCTAGAAACCCGCATCATTTTCTACCCACGTACATGAGCATCCATACCCATGTACACGGGTATCCGTGACCACGTACACGGGTACGCATGACCGAAACGATGGGTACGAGTAACCGAGACGATGGGTAAAGATACCCGAGGTAGTTGGGCAAATTTGCCCAACGCCTCGGGTACAGGCGGGCATCGCCTTAGCGTAACTTTTCCTTCTATCAATAGACACTTTTTTACTTTATAAACTAGAAAAGTAGACACTATCTATTTTATAGAACTGAAATAGTAGCCACTCTGCCTTTACTTAGCAATAAGGCTTAAAAAGTTCACTTTTTCTATAAAAAGTTTGGAAGAACCGATAAAAAAGATTATATTTGCAACATAAATCAAACTGTATCGCTTATGCTTAGCAAGAATGTACAAGAAATGATACCCAAGATACAGCAGTATCTTGCTAGCCAGCCCATAGAAAAGGCGTGGCTGTTTGGTTCATGCTCTCGTGGTGAAGAAACTCCAAAAAGCGATGTTGACTTGTTGGTAAGATACCAAGACAGTGACTCCATGTCTCTGTTCGATATCTCTGGAATCATGGTAAATCTCAAAAAGATTATCAAGCGCCCTGTAGATTTAATAGAAGAGGATTGCCTTCTTCCTTTTGCATCAAAATCAGCAAACCGAGATAAAATATTGATTTATGAGAGAAAAAGTATATTTTAAGGCATGTTTTGGTGCATGGATACTATACAATTAAGCCAAAATAGCTTTGGAATATCATAGAGAAGGATATACCTGTTTTGATGCCACAAATTAAACAACTACTTGATTCTGAGAAGCTTACAAAAGAATAAACAAGAATAAGGCGTGGCATTAGGTGGCAATAGGTGGCAATAAGAAAACGTCTTATTGCCACCCATTTCTTTCTGTGTATCAATAACTTACACTCTGCGTGGCAGATGTGACATTAAAAAAGAAAAACTTTTTCCTACATATACTGCAAAATCATATTCACCATTGTGTCCAGATAGACTTTATTATCCTTAAACAGCACATGATTCTTTTGGAATTCACCTTTCTCAAATGGATTCTTCAACCAAAACTCAACCTGCTCCATTGGCGTATTGCTGATAATGAAACTGTTCAACATCAGGTGAGCGTTGCCCAACTGAGAAGACACTTCTGTCTGTAAATACTTGAAGAGTTGAATCTTATCATCCTCCAATCCTTTAAGATTGCGAATACCTTTCGGATCGATGAAAGTGATGTATTGCTTCTCTCCATCCAATATCCATAAGATAAAATCAGGATAGAAGTTGTTTGCTTCAAAGAAACCCAATCCCCTCTTGCTCTCATTGCGAAGCAGATAAACCTGCTTACCAGCCAGCACATCGTCTTGATGAGCCTTACAATATTCACGGAAGGAAGTAACAAAATTCTGCTCTCCTAAGTTTAATGCCACAGGAGACACCTTCAACTTTGGCTCACCAGTTACAACATCTACATAAGGACGATTACCATTGGTATTTTTCTCTGCAAGGAAAACCAAAGGCTTATACAGATGTTCCTCCACATTCAATGCCTTGAAATAAGGAGCATCAAGAACCAAGTCTTTACCAAATTCATTGGCCTCCACCTGCGCCTGCAATTTTTTCAAATGATCCACCACATTATACAAGTCGTTACGAACCTCTATTTCATATTCGTCAGGCATACCTATATTATAATAGGTAACCGGCGTCTCCTTCAGATGTTTTTGCTCTTCCTTCGACTTGGCTTTCTTATAAGCCATATCCATATAGCCTCGAAGCAGACTGATTGTAATATCCTGCCACAACTCCACATTCTTTCCGAAATCATGAAAATTCAAACGGTCCTCAGGAATAGACAATTCGTACCAGGAAGGATTTGCCATCAGATACTTCAAGTCTTCCAATCGCAATTCCAGATTATACCAACCTCGCTCTGCCTTCATACCCTGCAAGGCAAAGAACACTTCCGTCCAGTCTATCCAATTCAGATGCTCCTGTCCCAAAACACCAATATAGCGACTTGCAGCATTAGCAGTTTGAACATTCTTGCTTCTCAGCAAATCCACCTTTGGATATTTGTCCAGTTTTACATTCACCTTTTTCATCAGGCTTCCATCGGCAGGTTCCACCACGGCAGACTTCTTGAAGTTATAGCCATCCACGACTTTCGGCAATGAAAGATGAAGCGCGTCTAAATCAACAGACTTAATGGTTTTGATGACAATCTTCTCATAGTCTATCTCATTGGTTGGTAAACCTTCATCCTCCAAATATGCCTTGAAGGCTTCCATATAGTCGGCACGCACGCCAAAAATATTCAGAGTCTCGATAGTTGACAATCCTTTTGGAATCATCTCGTCCTGATAACAGGCATCCAGCATCTTACTTCGCTTCAGGGAATATCTGTATCCCTTCAGACGAACGCCACGACCAAAGAGCTGAATAATCTCAGAACCTTCGCTACGTCCCACATTCATCAGCCCCATCACAGAAACTCGCCAACTGCTCCATCCTTCGGTAAACTTCTTGGAACCAATCAGGATGTTGACAGTTGAATTTTGAGAATTGATATTGTTGAAGAGACTTGAAGTACCGAATGCTTTCGTTTCACAAAGGAATCCTTTATCCTGCAAGAGTTTCAGCAATTCCTTACCATCTCCCACATTGATGACACCGAAATAATCCTTAGCACTTCCTACCCTCAATCCAATCTCCTCAAAACCTCCTTTTTGAAGGTCGATATGAAGTTGGGCACCATGGATATTGGAGTGGAAAAGATCCCGCAGGATAGCATCATAGATGTTCTCGGCAAACTTCTGTTTGTCATCTTCTACGAGATAACCACCTTTAAGCGCCAGGAAAGAGTTGCCAAATACAGAATAACCATTCTTTGTTTTCAATCCATCTTCCGAACTGAGCAAGCGACGGATATAACCAGAAAATTCGGTACGATTCCGGATAAAATTCTGCAAGAACAAGAGTATCTGAGTTACATCCGATACCTGATTCTTATTTTCCTTACTCACAGCCTTCACGCTACTTCCCACAAAAATTCCCAATGGCTTCTCCACCAGAAACCTGTTATGAATCCGCACATCACTCTGATAGATTTTTGTCTGCTCATAAAGACATAACAAATATGCCGTGAGATACATATTGAGCAGATCATCATCATTCCAGTCGTTCATATTCATGATACGGTAATCCTTGCCATATCCATCGGCATAGAAATAACGATAGGAATAATCAAAAAGTGTTGCCTTACCATATTGGTCGAACATCGCCTTCCGGTCTTTGGCATTACTCTTTGCAGAAATGGCTTGACCAAAGGTAGCGGAATACTCAAAAGAGAAGCCTTCCTCGGTCAACTTCTGGCGATACCCCATCCAGACATCACCACTGGAACCTTTGTGACCTTCATCTACCAATACCAGGTTGTTGCCCTCGAAAGCCTCAACTGCTACCGTTTTATCTCCATCTTTATCTGCCAATTTATTGATGTCGATGATTTCTACTGCCTTGCCTTGAAACAAACCACCAACACCTTGTTTGCTGAACATAGCAACATCCATATTAGAAGCCTTCAACTCTTCATAATGCTGACGGCTCAATCCTTCATTCGGAGTCAATACGATGATGCGGTTGAGTTTCTTGGCATGATGGATTCTGGCATACTCCTGATATTGCTTGATGTTGACATGCATCAGCAGAGTCTTACCCGAACCTGTTGCATTCCAATAGGCCAACTTATTCAAGTCATCAATCGTAAAGTCGGGCAACTCATGCCAGGTTTCTGCACGATGATTGAAGTCATCATGCAGAAAACGATTCAGGTTGTCGCAAAGTGCCTGCGGATTACTGAAATACTGGTCAAGATAGATTTCCGTGAACAAGAGGGACAGATACTGGAAGTACTTCCACTTGATAGGTTCACTTCGCTTCTCGTTAATCTCATCAGTAAACTTCACGATATGCTGGTCGTAAAAGAACAGCTGTTCTATGGACAAAGGACCTGTAGCATAGAGCTTATGACAAAGCTCATGATAGAGTTTTGACTCGTGGTCATCATTCAATCCTTCGTATGCAGGATCCTTGAGATCACGAGACAAAGCCTCCAAGTCCTTACAGCCAAACAGCTGCAAGATATAATGAAACAGGACCAGTGCCTGCTGCAGTTTTCCTTTTTTCTGTATTTTCTTAGCCATAATAAGACCTATTCAAACATTCTCTTCTTAAACTCTTCCTCAATGAGTACTACTTTCCAATGCTCCTCATCCGTCTTGATATTCGGTAATGTATTATCACCATTTACATAAATCTTATCGAACTCTGAGTCTGTGGTGCAGTAGGCTTGCTTACGGAAGAATTCATTCAAGTCTTCGCTGCTCACCTTGTTGCAGTTTCTCCAAATCACGAGAGTTCGCTCATTGCCGATATGGGTAGTTCCTTCCACCACACAGTAGCCATCCTTAGGATAACGGAGAGTCTCTACATTCAGACCGATGAGGTAGTTGAAGGTTTCCACCATATCAACATGGGTATCTACCAACTCATTATCCTTGGTTGTCTTGATAGACATGGCAAATGGGTTCTTAAACCATTCCAGGTTGAAGAGATCTCCCTTGGTTTCTGTATCGAGCATATAACGGAGGAAATAGGTTTCCTCGAAATCGCCCTTACCATTCTCGTTATCGAAGTCGAGTCGCTGGTTCTTTGGCTGCAAGTTATTCAGAGTATCCTCGTATTGCTCCAGACGGATGTACTTGAAGCATTGAGAAATGCCTTTACGGGAAATAGGCTTGCCATCCTTCCAATCCTCGGAATAGATTACTTTTTCGATGCGAGGAAAAAGAAGTTTTTTAAAATGTTCCCCCATCTCTACCATTAAATATTTTCGCTTTCCTTTATCTTCTTTATTCATAGAAATCACAGAATGGGCAGTTGTACCAGAACCTGCAAAATAATCAAAGACATAATCATTTTTAGAAGTGATAGCATTGAGAAAATACAACAACAATTCTCTTGGCTTAACAGTATCAAAACCATGATCTGGTATTATATCAGACAATTCGTTTTTACCATTTTCGGCCGTACTTGAAAGTTCCTCTGGAATATAAGTCCAAAAAGGAATATGTTGCTCATCCTCATCTCCTTCATAATGCTTACAATAAGGCTCACCATCTTCATTAAATCCCAACCGATGATTATCAAACATTGTTTTTATTTCATTATAACCAGCTTTCCAACGTTTATCATAAGGTGGAGTATAATTTCCTATTGTAAATCTCATTGTCTCTCTCTTATATCTTCCTAAATTAGATGTTAAGATTGTTGTTGTTCGGTAATTTCCATAATCATCATGATTATTATATTTACGCTCTATTCCAGACGATATAGGATTAAACAATTGCTCTTTATCATTTTGAAGCATATATACAAATTCGCCAACTACCTGAGGACGTAATTTTGCAGTACCGGTATTAGTTGGTTTAGCACGAGATTTCCACAGATAAGGATATACCTTATCATAATCTAAACTATTACAAAGAAGACGTAGTTCACCCTCCATATCAGGCCCGATACTACATAACAGATTAGACTTTTTTGAAAGGAAACTTCTTCCTAAGACCAATCTATCATTCATCATAGATGTCCAAGTACTATTTCTATAATTATCCTTGTATACGAAGTCATCACCTTGGATATTATAAGGCGGGTCAATATATACACACTTTACTGTCTCACGATACTTCTCCTGCAACAGTTCCAAAGCTTGGAAGTTCTCACTATTAATCAGCAATCCATTACACTCCTCATCAACTTTCTCCATACTTCCCACGAGTTTATGCTTGAACTCGGCACTAAAGAACTTAGTATCAAGCACAAGGAAAGGATTGTCTTCCAGGAACTTTTCTGATAATGGCTCACTATAGCCCTCTGTCATCATATCCCCTTTGATTTCATCGATGGCAAAGAGGTGAACCCATTCTTTTCTTTGGGCATCATTGGCTATAATCTCAGAGTAAAGGGTACGAGGAATGCGGTCGAGCGTGATACAATAATCACAACCGACTACAAACTTTTTCTTGAGCCACAACTTCTTTTGGAAGTCTTCAAGCTGGGCAAGGAAGGTGATAATCTTCTCTCCTACCAGCTTGATGGCTTTCATTTGTGCCAAATGCTCCATGATATGAGTGGCATCCAAATCATCCAAAAACATTACCTCGTTTTTGATATAGAAATCAAGTTCTCTACGAAGGAAACCGCCCAGGTCTTTGTGGATGAAATAATCAAAGTTGTTCTTTGCCGTATAGTCTTGCAGATGCTTCATCAGTAAAGTACGTTCCTTGTTCTTTTCTGTTGGCACCTTTTCATTGACCAACTCCGCAAAGTCTGCATATTTTCCATCGGCAAACGAAGAAACAATCTTAGCCTCAGCATCCTTGATAAGTGCATCCTGCTTGGTAGTCTTCGGCATCAACTCATAAGTAAAGAAGATGTTTAGCTCACCATCTTCCTCTGCGATACAGTCCTCTTCACAAAGTTGGAAACGGCGCTCCATATTGTTGGCTGCCTTATTGTTGTTCTGCTCCGTATCCGCATCACGAAGAACAAAGTGTATCTTACGACGGCTGGTTGGCAACACGAACGAGTAATTCTTGAAATACTCAGAAGTCTTGATGTAATACTGGTCGGCATTTGCCCAATACAACTTCACTTCCTCACCACTATAAGGAATAGCATAGGCATCGTCCTTATAGCGACGCTTAGAGATAAAATCGCCACCCTCATAATAACGGCTAAAGAATTTAGCCAAATGAGAAAACACCTCATTCTCCATGGCAGAAATATCAGTTCCTGCAACAGTTTGAGCCTTCAAAATCTTTGTGACTTCAGGAACAAGGCGATTGTTCAAGAACGCCTCAATATCCTTACGTTTCTGATTCATAATGCGATATATGCCAAAGTCGAGTTCGGCTTGGTCTAGTTGCAGTATTTCTGCAAGTATATCTCTAAATTTCTGTTCGTATTGTGTCATTGTTTTTATCTTAGTTATGTTATCTTGCTTTGTTTCCGTCTCATTTCTTTAAAGTCCAATGCACACAGAAGAGTTCTTCTTCCGTAATATGCTGCTGGATAAAAGCCTTCACTTTGTCTATCATTCCGTCTCGCTTCTCCTCTATCTCATCTTCCAGATTAAAGATTTCGGCTCGCTTACGCTTCTGCTGGCGAGTAAGAGTATTCAAATCCTTTTCCAGGGTCAATGTTTGCTGTGCATTCTCCGAACGACTCAAAAGTCTTTTCTTTTCTTTGATTTTTGCCTTGATGTCTTTCAGTTCATTCTCCAAAGAGAGCTGCTGGTCTTCTGCCCACTTCTCGATATGCTGAATTTCGGTATCAAGCAAAGCCTTGTTTCGTTCTTCTATCTGAACGGTCAAGGCTGCTCGCCGGTTATCATACAGGGAAGCTAGCTTCTGGCTTGCTTCCTCCTGCACACGAACATTTCCGGTACTTATCGTTGGAACATTCAATAGTTTTTCTGCAAACTCCTGCCCCAAAGCCGTTCCATCTTCCGCAAGTGCCGTCAGCACAATGTGCTGTTCCTGCTGTCCTTCGGATATAAAAGAAACAAGATGAGCCTGAAGCCATCCACTTTCATAAGCACATTGTTCAATATCTGCTACCTTATAACGGTATAGGCTATAATCGAAGAAGAGATTCTGCAGACTTTGCTCATTCTGCTTACACAAGGCAATGACCTTTTGAGCCAAAGGATGTGACAAACGATAATTGATGTATTGCGATTGCAGCGTCGTTATCTGATACATGCCACATTCTGCTGCCACATCAGGATAAGGATTGTGTTTCAAGCGAAAGACGAGATTGGTTTCATCTACCACTTCTACATTTTCCTTACCAAGCGTAGCTATGGTTATCGTCCAAAGCCAACGATGGAACTTATTCAGATTTCCCATATCCTTGCCTTGGCGAATCTTCAGCAATCCCACCACATCCTCATCAAAGTTTTCAAGCAGTTGCTTGCGGGTATCTTGCATGGTCGCCTTGATACTCGCATCCATCTCTTGCTGAATCTGGTCGAAAGCAGCATTGATTTCTTCGGGAGTACGGCACTGCTGATAGATGTTGAGCATCCGCTTCTCGAAGTCAACACCCGACTCGATGCTACCCAACACCTCATCACTCGAACCGAAGACACCATCAAAGAGATGGAATTTCTCAGAAAGCAGTTGGAACACACGCACATCAGCCGCATTTGCCTTGTTGATGAAGTTGAATACCACAACATCATTCTTCTGCCCATAACGATGGCATCTACCTATGCGCTGTTCAACCCTTTGAGGATTCCACGGCAAATCGTAATTTACGATAAGCGAACAAAACTGAAGGTTGATACCTTCGGATGCCGCCTCGGTAGCAATCATGATTTCGGCTTCGTCTCTGAAATAATCTACAATAGCCTGACGCTTGTTTGCCGACAAAGAAGGGGTAAAGGCTGATGTGCCTATATTCCGCTCTTTCCATGCCTTATATATCTTCTGGGAAGTTTCATCGTTGTTGGAACCATTGAAGAGTACTATCTTGCCCATATAACCATTCTCCTCTAAAAGTTGTTTCAGATAAAGCTGGGTACGGGTACTTTCCGTGAATATCAAAGCTTTGCGATTGGCTCCCAACTCTTCCATCTTCTGAAAGCCGGTATGGAGTGCCGACAAGAGGCAATCACCTTTTTTATTGCTACTGATACTATTAGCAAGATCATACAGACGTTGAAGTTCCTTGATTTCATCCCTGATACCTTCTATCTCATCGGGAGTAAGGATTTCTCCTTCCAGTTCGTTCTCATCCTGTTCATTCCATTCATCCCAATCATCGCCCAGCATATCCTCGGCAACCATGGCTATTTCTCCATCTTCTCCATACCAGCCCTGCTGTTTATCGGCAGAATAAGGAGCTATCTTGGTCTGTAAACGGTCGATAAGTGTTTTGAGCGTATAGCCGATGGCAAAGGTTGATGAAGACATAAGTTTACGGAATATCAACGTAATCAACTGACGTTGACTGGTTGGCAATCCGTAAGAATCATCACGGCGAAGATATTCGCTTATTTGATTATAGAGTTTCTGCTCTTCAACAGCAGGATAATATTCCTGCGCCATCGGGATACGGGAAGTATATTTCACATACTCCGTAACCTGTTTACGAAGCGTGCGATGCACGATGGGGCGAAGACGCTTGCGAAGATCACCAAAAGCAATATCATCGTTTTTGTTACTATAGCAATACTGAGCCTTGAAACTCTTCAAGTCACCAAAGTAATGGTCATCAATGATACTTACCAGACCATATAATTCCTCAATATTATTCTGAAGCGGAGTGGCGGTAAGGAGGAGTTTATGACTATCAGAAAAAGCGGATTTCAGACGGGAAGCCATCGAAGGGGTTGACTTATAAACATTGCGCAGTTTATGAGCCTCATCATAAACCACCAGGTCCCAATGAGTGCGCGACAAGATTTCGGCTTGTCTGGAAGCAAACTGATAAGAGCAGATATAGATTTGCTTGCCATCGGAAAGATGGTCTAAAGAAATCCCCTTTTTCTTTTCGAGAATAAAAGAATCCAGAAAGAACTTTTCCTCCAGCTCCATGCTCCACTGTCGGCGAAGGGTAGCTGGGGCAACGATGAGGATACGACGCTTACGTTCAGCCCAAAACTGGCTGATAACAATACCAGCCTCTATTGTTTTTCCCAATCCCACCTCGTCGGCAAGGATAACACCTTTGGAGAAAGGAGATTGGAATGCAAAAAGAGCCGCCATCACCTGATGGGGGTTCAGATCGACACGTGCCTCCGACAAGACACCCGTCAACTTATCATCATCTGCACCGCCCCTATTACGTGACAACTGCCAGGCATAATACAAGAGTTGCGCAGATGAATAAGGGATTTCCTTTTTCATCGTCGCTATAGAAAAAATGAGCGTTGAACTTCATTCAGAGAATGGGCTAACACATAATGCCCGAGAGATAGATACAAAAGAAGCGTAGGCTTCCCTTATCTATACTCTCGGGCATTTGGCGTGGCCCATTCCTAACAGATAAGTTCAGCCCACGCTATAGCGCAGGCATTCACTTATTCTATGTTAGGAAATACGTCTTTAAATCGCCAAATTTCGAGAGTATTCCGAATATCGTAAACGCTTTGTATATTATTATATTATATGTCTAAAGTTTATTCTTTCTGTTTTTTATTATTCTATTTTATTTGTTCAACTTATGTTACAAGGGAGCGAAGCCGAAGACGCCGACACCCTATTCGAGGGCAAAGGTACGAAAAATAATCGAGACTTCCAAATATCAAGGAAGATTTTCCAATCGGTGATTGGAAAAATTTCTGTCTTGCTATTCATCCTCAGCACCCAATTCCTTGGCAATTTCCAGCGACTTTCTGATTTGCTCTATCAAAGTCTGGAGACATATGCTGTCATCTCGCAAATCTGCAAGTTCTTTCTTAATGAGTTCATCAGGCTTGGTTGCAATGGCAGTACGCTCGAAGAGCATGCTGTCAATTTCCTTGCGAAGACGATTTCTTCCCCATCTACCAGAAGACGACATTGTCAGATAAACTCTACAGCTAAAGGGGCTTTTACCGGAAGAACCTCTATTATATGCGACCATGTCAATTGGGTCGCAAGTTGCGACACATTTTGTTCTTTTGGTATTTTTTGAGCAAATTGCATCATTCTTCTTATATTTCTGATTTCATTTCCCTCCTTGAACCATCAGCCCTAAGATAGCAGCTATCAGATGGCAAATTTACAAAGAAATATCGAGAATACCACATTTTTTATATATAAAAGTTTGGAGAATACAAAGAAAACTTGTAATTTTGCTAGAAAGAATGGATTTTTAGTGAAACAAACAAAATAAACAGAAGAAAACATGATAAACGACAGAAGACAACTGGCTGACGTGTATCAGCAAACTATAGATATTGTACTGGAGGGACATTACACCTCTGAGAATGGGGAGGAAGTAAAACTGCCCGACAACACGAAGATGCTGAAGGGAAGCAGATTCTATACCAAGCCACTGGATGCTTCTAATGTACCTAGCCTAACAGAAGGCTCCACCAAGATTATTGTGAAGAATGACGACAGCATCCATTGCGGTCATCAGTTGCAGCAAGAAGGATACAATCCCGTGGTTCTCAACCTGGCAAGCCGGCGCAACCCGGGCGGTGGAGTGAAGAACGGAAGCCGGGCTCAGGAGGAGAGCCTCTTCCGCAGCACCAACCTCTTTCTCTCTATGTATCGCTATGCAGAATATGCCGAGGATTACGGTTTGGAGAAAAGCAAGTTTCAATATCCGATGCCAGTGAGATTCGGAGGCATCTATGTGCCATACGCTACCGTATTCAGGGCTGGAGCCAAGGATGACTTCGCCTTGCTCGATACTCCTTATTATATGTCGTTCGTGGCAGTAGCGGCCATCAATCATCCTAATTTAGATAGAGATGGGAACATCTGCGAAGAAGATGCCGCACTGACGAAAAACAAAATGAGGACGATGCTGCGTATCGGTTTGCTGAACGGACACGACAGCATCGTGCTCGGTGCATTCGGTTGCGGTGCCTTTCACAATCCTCCGAAACATATCGCAAGACTGTTTCACGAAGTCATCGACGAGAAGGAATTCAAGGACAAGTACAAGCTCATCGCCTTCGCCATCCTTGAAGACCATAACTCGCCAAGAGGTGGAAACCTGCAACCCTTCATCGAGGAATTCAAGTCATAAACTCCCACAGATTTGGCTTTCCCTTCGGCCGCCGATTTTCAATTCACAGATTCACACAGATGGGGGCTTGATTAGCAGTAATCAATGCCTCGTTTCTCACACTCTCCTCGCAGGGCGGCGAGAAAGTAACTGCGCTCGCTGCCCCAACCACGAACCTTGCGCTCGTGATCCACGGTCTGCTTCAAACGCTCATCGCTGTAAGCGGCAAAACGGGCAGCATACTCTGAAATTCTTGACTCGGCATAACATGCATCAACAGTTGATGACTTGGCATTAGCTGCCTTAGTTGATGAAGACTCGGCATTAACTGCCATTACACTCTCATTGTTCTTTAAATCTGAATTTGGATTCATAAAGATAATTATTTTAAGTTGTTAAACACTTACACATTCTTTTACCACCGTGGTTATCTCTATGCGAAACTCGGTTGGTGTGCCGCAACTGGGCAACTCTTAATGCTTGATTCGGGTGCAAAAGTACATCATTATTATGAAACCACCAAATTTTTTCGGGATTATTTTTTCTGTTTTTTTCCTTCTTCTAAAGAAGATTTTTCGGGGTAGCAGATAGTAAGGAAGAGAAATCCTTTAATGGTTAAACTTTCCTATATTTGCATTATAATAGTATTATAATAATAAAATTATAATTACCTTTGTAAATTGACAATCAGAAAGATACAAACAATTGAAATATAAAAACAAAGAATGATATGATACAGCAAGTAGAATTTTCATTGCGCCCGCTTCCTCGCGGCTTTCACCT
>ERZ1026862.1535-NODE-1535-length-13423-cov-8.009500_pt1 | contig 13423 bp, 9 predicted proteins | sample MGYA00380161_ERZ1026862 | MGnify/ENA primary metagenome ERZ1026862 (study PRJEB33269, sample SAMEA4719797) | human gut metagenome | biome: human-associated habitat; feature: organic feature; material: feces | place: Cameroon | collected 2013-10 ... | reverse complement strand
GTTTTTAAATCACAAAAATGTAGGACATGTTATGCCGGCAGGGGCCTTCGGAGCGATACGGGGTCAGGAGGGGGAAAAAAACTATATAGATATCCTGAATTTCTTTGACAACAGATCAACCAATGCCTCTGCCGAATCTTTCAATGCCAAAATAAAAAACTTCAGAGCTCAACTGAGAGGCATATCTGACATAAAATACTTCCTTTTTAGACTACAGAAAATCTATGCATAATACACAGGGTTTTCCCCCTGACTCCCTTCGCGCAACCAAATTTAGGATTTGGTCAACGTCTGTCATCAAGGAATATATGCGGCGCGGGTATGTCGTAAACCGCAATGCCGTATCCGAGCAGAAATACGAAGACTTGAAGAAAGCTGTCGGCCTTCTTGAGAACGTATTCAGCAAGGAACTGCTCCTTACATCCGACCAGGCAACCGACTTATTTGATGTGATTCGCGATTACACCTATGCCTTGGACACATTGGACGCCTATGACTACCAAAGTCTCAAAATCGCTGACACGACAGTCCCGGGCGCCTTCCGAACATCGTGACGGTCGACAACATCTTCACGACCCGCTTCGCCCGCAATCCCCTCATCTCCCGCGTTCTCACGGAAATGGAACTCGTTCGCGAACTCAACGAGGGTGTCCCCCGCATATTCGAAGAGATGAAAGCGGCAGGACTGCCTGAACCTAAGATTGTTGAGACCACGACGAATGTCACGGTCGTGTTGTACAACGGGAAGACCGCCGCCAATAACGCTCAGACTACGGAGAACACTACACAGAAAACTACGGAGAACGCTACGGAGAAAACTACGGAGAAGATTATCAGAATTCTGAAAGAACGCCCGTATACAACCGCAGGACAACTTGCCGAAGGACTTGGCCTCACCGTAGATGGTGTGGACTACAATATCCGCAAACTAAAGAAGCAAGGCCGGATTGTCCGCATCGGAGGAGACAAAGGCGGTCATTGGGAAATCAACGAGAAATAATTTCATCAGTCACAACTGACGAATTTGTACTGAACCTCGATTCGGCTGCAATGCCGGAGCGGGATTCTTCGTTTTTGTCCCACGCCGGAGAGAATGCCCGAAAAGAAAAATGTCCCCCAAAAAATTAGGGGACAATCGGGGGACAATCAGATACCTATCTCAGTCCCATGACCTGCTCCGCGACTCCCCTGAGGTATGCCGCCTGATCGTGAGGAAGGCCGCAATCGACCGAGGTCAATGATGCCGGGTCCGGCTGAGAATGGAAACGTTCTCCGGTAAGTATCAAATAGTTGACACAAGCTTTCAGATACGAGCCGTACTCAGACTGGTGCTTTCTGTCAGTGTCATAAAGATCAATGCCACTGTCACCGGTCCTTACGATGCTAAAGGCTTTTCCGATAGGTGAAACGCAGAACCCGTTGTTTCCGAAAGTCTCAGCAGCAGCCGCTACCATCCTTGCTGTTCCCTCATCCATCAGCCTGTCGAATTCCTCATAACTTCCGAAGCCTCCGAATTCTCCGGTCTCATAAGCCCAGGTATCCTCGAGTGCAAAACGGCAACCTGCTGATCTTGAAATCACTCTGTCTGCCATCTTCAGGAAATCATCCTTCACATATGCGAACTCCACGCTGTCTTTCGCATAGTTTGCAGGTGCCTGGCTCTGGTCTTGCAGGAAAGCAAAGTCATAATGTCCGACATTCGACACGTTTCGTGAAAGCGGAAGCGCGAAATGCTGTCCCAATGTCTGTCCGCCTTTCAATGATGCCTTGATGCGCAGGAAGTGTCCTTCGTTCCAGGCAATCTCCTTCAGCATTGACGCTGCCCCGTGAAAGTATGTGAATGAGTTTCCGATGCAGAGCACGTTCATAGTATCCTTAGGCTCGGCTGTCCCGAAATACTGCACATATTCTCCTGTATATCCGTACTTTACGAGACTCATGGAAGCGCGGCCCCCGTTATATGACGAAGTGTCCGCCTTTTCCCTACCTGTCGGACGGAATCTTATGTCCAGTTCGCCTTTTATTGCCTCCGGCATCCTGAATGTCTGCATCACAGTCGTAGGATGAGCGCCAGGGCCGTTTTCAATGCCGGAGCACATGAACATGTCTCCCTTGTACCATGTCTTTCCCGCCAGGAATTCAGTAACATAGTACTTGCTGCACGCTGGCGTCGTATTCACATTGACATTGAAATCTATCACTCCCCCTTTAGGAATGTATCCTACCGGTATCTTGAAGTGGAAGGTCCCGTCTTCGCCCGCGACCATCTCCTGCGGTTCGTCGCGTACGACTATCTTCACCGGCAGGCTGCCGGTATCTGTTTTAGGGGTACAACTCTGGGCTCCACCCAGCGCCATTCCCGCCATTGTCAATGCCAATGCACTTCTGATAATGCTGCTCATAACTGAAAAATTTAAATCCGAATCACAAAGTTACTGAAAAAAGGCACAGGGTGAGTCTGGAAAAAATATTAACTTCGCAATATCTACACATATATTGATTCTGACTCTATGAGAAATAAAATAGCCGTTGCCATCATAATAATAACGACCCTTATACCAACTGTTGAGACATGTCTTGCCAAACAGTTGACTTTCAGCAAACCGGTAGATTTCATATCGAGCAAGATCTATGGAGGAAACAAGAAAGTCTGGGACGTGGAGTTCGACGATGAAGGAAGACTGTTCGTGGCCGCAAGCGAGAAATTGTGTATCTGGGACGGGATGGACTGGACTAGCATTGACTTCGGCAACTGCTTGAGAGATCTATATTTCGACAAAGAGACCAGACGGCTGTATGCCTCTGGTGACAACATTTTCGGCTATTGGTACACAGATGATTACGGGCAATTGCAGTTTGTCCGGCTGTACAGCAACCTTGACAACAGAAATTATCTGAACTTCTGGAGAATTGTCCCGGTCAATGATATACTTTATGTGCAGACACATAACGACCTTTACGCATACAATCTGAAAGAAAACAGGCTGGAGGGAATAATCGATTCCGGAATCATCGGCTACATATTTCCGGACGACAATAACATTTTCGCACAAATAGACGGAGTCCTGTATTCTTTCATTGACAAAACCAAGACACCTACTGGCATTGTGGACAAGGACAGGATTGTCGAGGTCAGGCGGGACGGCCAGGACATCATCTATGTGACAGAGTACGGAGGAGTGAAAAGATATCATGACGGGAGAGTTTCCGAAGAATTCCCGGATTTAAACAGAACCATCGGCTCTCAACGGATTTTTTCTGCAAAAATAAGAGCGGACAAGAGTTATCTGCTTGGTACCGTAATGGACGGATTGTATATAGCAAGTCCGACAGGAGAGATTCTGGAGCACTTCAACGAATCGAACGGGCTGGAATGCACCACTATCCTCTGCGTGGAAGAAAGCCACAACGGAGACTGCTGGTTCGGCCTGGATGAGGGTCTGGCCCACTTTAACCCCAATGGAGCAGAAGCGGCATTCATTTCACAGGAACAAAACATCGGCGACGTGTATGATTACGCACTATGGAACAATACGCTTTACCTCGGCACCAACAAGGGACTATATCGGATAGATGAGAACAAGAAAGCACACCTTGTGACAGGAACAAGCGGAATTGTCTGGAACATAGTGAACTGCAAGGATTTTCTGGCCGTCGAAATCGATGAGAATCTATATGTGATATATCCTGACAATACCTACGACAATATCCTTTCAGGCATATACCATCTCACCAAGTGGGCTTACAGCGATAATCTGGTCATGTGTTCCGATTCGAAAGGAATCATCATGCTGGAGAAGAGAAACGGCAGGCTTGAAATAAGAAACAGGCTCGGAAACTGTGACGGATACTGCCAGGCCCCTCTGAAGAACGACAACTTGGGAAACATATGGGTGGACGGGCTATTGGGCGGAGTGCAGAGATTGACTCTGGACAAAGGAAAGCAAAATGTCATAAAGGACAAGTTCTACCCGATAGGAGACAAGAGAAGAATTGTAAAATCGCACTACGTGGACAACCGCATAGTGTTCTCCCAAGGACAGGACTGCTATACATATAACATTGACGCTGACAGCATTATACTATCAAAGTACTATTCAGACATCAGCCATTGTTTCGAAACTGACATTTTCTCACTTGCGCAGAAAGACAACCTGTATTTCAATTATTGTGATGACAATGTCGGAATCGTTGAAAGACAAGGGGACACATTGAAACTTATCACCGGGACATTCTCCAAGGCATACGATTTTTCTCAGAACTACAGTCATTTTTCAGAGCTCAATGACTCTCTCATGGCAATCGGATGCAACAATGGTCTGGCTCTTTTCAATGTCAATGTCCGCAGACACAACATGCCTGAGTTTTTCGGCATAAGGCAATGCAGTTATATGTTAGATGGGATGCTCAATTATGCAAAAACAGCTGATAGTCAGAATATTATACTCCCATACGACTCACAGGAAATACGGCTTCTGCTGGCCGGGATGTCACATAATAGGACTGTTTACTACTCCATTGACAACTCTCCGGAGACATTGATAAGAGATCATTCTTTTATCCAACTGCCGCATTTGTCCAAAGGTATCCATAAAATTTCATTTACGGACAATTCCGGTAAGGTCCTGATGGACACTGACATTGAAATACTCGGTCATTGGACAAATTCGTGGTGGTTCTTTCTGGCGGTTCTTTCGGCTCTGGCAGGTTTGATTTATGTCATTGACAGAATCCTGAAGAGGAGATCTCTTGCGCTTGAAAAGAAGTATAAGGAGGAACAGGATGAATTCATGGAAAGGGAGCGAATCAAATATGAGAACGAGAAACTGACAATGGAGCTCCGCGAGAAAAATGCGAAACTTTCCGCGATGGCCATCAATGACACCACTATCAACAATATGCTCAAAGAAATAGAGCAGGCGATAAATGAGGCCATCGGCGATTCATCTGAAATAAAGACATCGATGAAGCCGGTCAAAAGGATCATTGACAGGCACTTCCGGGAAAACGGCTCATGGAAGGCCTTCGAATTATATTTCAACGGGGTTTATGACGGGTTCATCGACAGGCTGAAACAAAAATATCCCCACCTTACCCAGAACGATATAAAAATCTGTTCTTACATAAGGATGGGGATGTCGTCCAAAGAGATTGCGTCCCTGATGAATATCGAGGTAATCAGCGCACAATCAGCCAGATACAGACTCAGGAAGAATATGGGGCTCTCTCAGGAGGATTCGCTCTCCGATATCATTTCCAAAATCTGACGGGGACCGGGTTATTCATTCCAGAGATCCGGAACAAGTTCATGGCCTCTGGCATTTTTCGGCTGCCTGTCATACGGCCTGGATTCTCCTGAATGGACCTGGAACAAGTTGTGGGATGTTTCTGACACTGCATTGACCAAATCCTTATAAGGACGGTCAGTGACATCCACGAGTCCGCAGTTATAATTCTCGCCGTCGAAACGTCCGGTAATGTCCTGGTCACACCATTGGAAGTAACCTGTTCCGATGAAGTTCGGATGGGAATAGGCATTCTCCACATAATAGCGGTACGCAACTCCCCTTTCGGCCTGAGAATCCACCTGCCAAAGAGACTGTGCCAGACCACGGTCGATAGTACCGAAATGGAACTCGCCCACAATCATCGGCAAATCAAGGATTTGCGCAGCCCTGTCGAGCATTGCCGCATCTGGTTTCAACTGATAGCAATTGAAACTGAAGACGTCGAAATGACGCTTGCACACTTCCAGAAGGTCCTCTCCCAAAGTATCGGGATCTCCGAATCTGATACCGAGATTCAGATGGTCAGGATCATATTTCTTCAATGCTTCAGAAACAGTCGAAAGGAATGTATCGAAGGTTTCGAGGATGAAACGTCTCCTGTTCGGAACAGTATCCCCATTCTTGGCAAGATACGTTTCCAATGCCTTCTTTATCGGCCTTTCGGTTCCATTGAGAATCATCTGGCAGAGCCTGGTCTCATTATTTATCCATGAAGGTTCATTGCTCACAAAATAGCCTATCAGCCAAGGATTTCCCTTGAACTGAGCCACAAAGGATGATACGGATTCATCTATCACCTTCTTGTAGATAGGGTCATAGACATCGCACAGGCTCATCAGCTGGGCATCCATTCCAAGATCCCTCATCGGCACGATAAAGGCCATTTCATTTTTGTCGAAGACCCGCGGCTCAGACCAGTTGGCAATGGTATTAAGGCCCCACTTGCGCATTCTTCTGATGGTCAAATCGATGGCCGGAGACTCATAATCATTGCCGAAGCGACGGATCAGGTTCCAGCGCCCGAAAGAAGGATTTGTTCCATTGAATGCTGAACTGTCGGAAGGCAATTCCGCGTAGATTGCCCTACGCTTTTCCAAGTCTCTTACATCTCCTCCATGGCCGATGCCTACGCAATCGACACCTACTGAGAGGAACAGATATCCTTCCGGATCAATGAACCACCAGCGTCCGTCAATCTTTGCCACACGGAAGTAACCTGTTCCCTGGTCATATCTGGATCTCAGATAACCTCCGAACTTGGAATATCCGTATGACTCATAAGTGTCTATCGAGTCACTTTCCTCTGCCCACTCTTTCTTCAGTCCGTCCAGAGAACTGACCTTTTCAGGATAATCACATCTGATGGACTGGCCGAACTCATCGTATGCCGGAGTATCTTCAAGATACGCATCACCCGGGTCATCTATGGAAAGAGTAATATTTCTGATGGATATTTCAGGATTTCCTATAGGTTTTCTGATTCTGACTCCGACAGAATCCACGCCCTTCATGGGGCCGCGTTTTCCGCCGAGATTTATCCAACCCATATAACGCGGCTTGTTGTTAGTCGCAGCCAGGTCAAATGCAGCATCAGGCAACTGGGTGAAGTATTTCATAGGTATGACAAGTCTGTTCCAGGCACCCGGGACATAGCTCATTATCCTAAGTTCATTGTATCCCCATTCGGTGGTAAATCCCAGCTGGAATCTCTGTGCAGTAGTGGTCTTGTATTCCAACACCACGTAGTTATAACCGTCCCAGTCAGTCGGCAAGTCAGGATTGATGTCCTTAAGAGCTATCTTCTTTCCGGACATTTCCACATCGTCAGAGAAACGTATAGTGATTTCTCTTTTACCAGCACATCCTGCCAATAGAATTGACAGGATGCACAACACTACCAATTTATACTTCATTACTTAAGCATCATTGATTTTATATACTCCTCATTAGGGGTGCAGTTTTCAAACTTCACGTTTTCCACCAGCTCAAGCATCGCCTTGCGCATCTCTTCCTGATTCGGACGGGCGGCCCTGATTTTGCCGAAGTCGCTTCTGTCCCCCTCAGCGAATGCAACAACCTTGTCCCAATTCTCAGGTCTCGCAAAGGCATTGACACATTCATGAGTCAGTTTCTTATATGGCCAGAAGGTGTAACCGATGTTATTCTCCTGCATGATACGGCTGTAAGATGTCTGCCATTCCCATGTATTGTGTCCGATCTCGCCCATGTACATAGGCAGATTCGTCTTGTTCCTGAAGTCAATGTAGTCTTGTATTCCCTCGACATTGGCCTCTCCTCCGTAACGGTGGCATGTGAACATTATCTTGTCATCGAACTGCCAGTCGGTCAGAGGTTTGAAGTTGGTATTCCACTGAGGGGCACCGATAAGCACAATGTGATTGTTGTCCACCTCCCTGATAGCCTTCGTCACCTTTATGTACAATGGCTGGAGACTGGCATTGAGGCTGTCAATATTTTCGAAATACGGAGCGATAGGCTCATTGCAGAGTTCGTATCCGAGAATGACAGGCTCATCTGCATAATGCTCTGCAATCCTCTTCCAGATGCTGATGAACATGTTCTGGCTTCTCTCCGATTCGAACAGCCAAGGATAGCCGTAACTGTCATCAATATTGTCTCCGGTCTGTCCGCCAGGAGCATCATGCATGTCAAGGATAAGGTACAATCCTGTTTCACGTGCCCATTCTACAGCAGCATCGATTCTTCTGAATCCTTCATCAGGGTCATTGAGTCCCATGAAGTCTTCATAAGTAAAGAGCCTGTAATTGAACGGAATACGAATTGTGTTGCAGCCTCTTTCCTTCAGAAAGCGGAAGTCTGCCAATGTCACATAATTGTCCTTGAATTTCTGCCACCATTCTGAGGTGAAGTCAGGACCGACCATTTCGCAGAACATCTGGTTGATAAGGCGTCCGGAACTGGTACGTCCGAAATCAAACATATACCCCTCAGGATTAAGCCAGTTGCCGAGATTGGTTCCCTTGATAAAGAGTTTATTGCCGTCTGGAGACACCAGGTCAGTTCCCTGGATGGTGACAAACTCTGTCTCAGCCTTGTTGCCTGCGCATCCTGTCAGAAGAAGAGCCGACAGGGCTGCCATAAACAAACCTTTCTTCATGATTATTTAAGATTAGGGTTAACCAATGTCTCTGTAGCAGGAATCGGAAAAGTATAGTCCTTGTCGCCTGCCGGATGAAGATTGCCCGGATCATAATTGTTGTCTTTTCCCGCGAAAACTTCATCTTCAAGTTCCAGGCGGAGGATATCATACCATCTCACATTCTCACCTGCGAATTCCCACTTGCGCTCATCCACAACTGCCTTGATGAACTCTTCTCTTGACAGTCCGGAATATGTGCTCAGACCGGCCCTTGTGCGGATCTTGTTGAGCCACTGATAAGCTTCATCGGTCACGGAACCGGATCTTGCAGCAGCTTCCGCATAGGTCAATGCTGTCTGTGAGAGACGGAGCAGATGTGCAGGTATCGAAGCAGAGCAGCTCGAATAACCGTTCTGAGGCAACATCATAAGCTTCAGATATGAAGGATGCTGTTTTTCCCAAGTCTCCCAAGAACGTCCGTCCGGTGTCTTGGTATAGAAAGTATAATCCTTTCTTACGCCCTCAGGGAATTCCTTGAAGAACTGAACTTCGGCGAACAGGATGTTCCATCCTCCGATTTCACCAGGCTCTGACCACCAGCCGTAGAATACGCAGACGTCGGATACTGATGCAGGAATCACGAAGAGATCTTCCTTGGTAATGTTGTCGCCCTTGTCAATGTTTCTGAACAGGTCCTTGAAATCATTTTCAAGTTCGAAATGTGCAGAGGCAGCACCATCCAGAACAGCCTTCGCCTCATCGGCTGCCTTTGCATAATATCCGTCCTTCTTGAGAGGCCAGCCTGCCTCAACCAGATAGACTTCAGCTCTCAAAGCCCTAGCCACCAATTTGTTAGGACGTCCAACCTCGCCATTGCGCCTTTCATTACCAAGGAGCTCTACCGCATTTTCAAGGTCTTTTTCTATTTGTTCGTAAACTTCGGCAGGAGAAGATGGGGCCATTGTCGCATCTGCCACATTGTAGTTTGGAGAAAGCATCAGCGGCATGTCTCCCCAAAGCTGGCAGAGGATGAAATTGGCATAGGCACGAAGGAAATAAGCCTCACCTGCAATCACTTTGATTACATCCTGGCTGCCGGTGCAAGACTCGTAATTTGCAATGACCTTATTGGCATTGACAATGACCTTGAAGAGGCCATTCCAAGTGCTTCCGACGGAACCGTTTCCGTCAGTCACGCAGCAGCGGTCGATTTCAGTACCGGCGGCATCGGTGGTAGGCAGATACATGTCATCTGCACCGGCCGTAATCTGGTGGTAAGTTCCATTGCAAAGACCTGCAGCCCATGGTGTATTCAGTCCGCGATATGCACCTGTAAGTGCAGCCTCAAGGCCATTCTGAGTCTGAAGGTACGAATCGAATATTTTGCCTTTTGACTCCTCATTAAGGAAATCTCCACAACTTGTTGTCAATGCTAGAGCGCATACGGCAACCATTATATTAAATATCTTTTTCATGATTGATGTGTCGGATAATTAAAATTTGATATTCAGGCCAAGAGTGAATGAACGGGCATTAGGATATGATCCATAGTCAAGTCCCTGCATGATATCTGAAGTTCCGCCGCCAACGTTGGAAGCCTCAGGGTCAATGCCTTTGTACTTGGTGATTGTGAAGAGGTTGGTCGCGTTCAATGATACTGTGAAGTTTCCGACCTTCTTTACATTGAAGTTGTAAGCCAAACTGAGGTTCTTCAGTCTTACATAGCTGCCTTTCTCAAGCCAGAGACTTGATACAGGGTACCATTTGCTGGTCTCACTCCATGCAGGAAGGAATGCATCCTGATTTTCAGGAGTCCATCTTTCCTTGATTTCGCTGAATCTCGCTCCGGTAACATCACGTGAAGCCATCATATTGATGCAACGGTTGTAGTTCAGTTTGTCGTTTCCGAATGTGCCCTGCCAGAACATATTGACAGACAAATTCTTATAGCTGAAATTGGTATTCCATCCCATTGTGGTCTTAGGCATACCGTAACCGATTATCTTGTAGTCAGATGCGTCGATTACATGGTCTCCGTTCAGGTCCTCATAACGGGCATCACCCGGAACCATGCCATACTTGGCAGCTTCTGCAGCCTCGCTCTGCTTCCAAGGACCGAGATAATTCAATCCGTAGATTGTTCCGAGAGGCTGTCCTACACGGTAGATGAAATCATACATACCGTCATTGATACCGGTAAGGTTGGATGCCACATATACTGTTTCCTGCTCTCCGAGGTCAAGAACTTTATTCTTAAGGAAGGATACATTGACAGTAGTTTCGAGAGAGAAATCCTTGTTCTCGATGATTCTTCCTGTGATTGAAAGGTCAACACCTGAGTTTCTGATGCTTCCGATATTTGAAACGACGCTTCCGCCACCCTGATAGTTAGGAACGGACTTGTTCAGAAGCAAATCGCGGGTTTCCTTTGTATAGTAGTCTGCTTCCAATGTCAATCTGTCGTCAAACAAACCGAAGTCCAGACCGAAGTCAGCCTGAGATGTGGTCTCCCATTTGAGGTCAGCATTGGCAGGATTTCCTGCAGACAATCCGCTGTTTGATGAACCTGGGACGAACGGATAGGTTACATTCACAAATGCGGATTTGGTCGCATAAGGTGAAATTGCCTGGCTACCGGAAAGACCCCAGCTGGCACGGAGCTTCAATTTGCTGATAAAGTCAACATTCTCCATAAAATGCTCTTTGCCAATGTTCCATGCGGCAGCAAATGCCGGGAAGGTAGAGAATCTGTTGTCCTTCGTAAACTTGGATGAACCATCACGACGTACAGAGGCAGAGATGAGATATCTTCCGTCATATGAATAGTTTACACGTCCGATATATGAAAGGAGAGTCCACATTGAATAGTCACTTGACACCTTCTGGGTACTTGACTGGGAAAGGTTGTCGTACTTCAAGTCCGGGAAGAGCAGGCCAAGTGCCTGGGAATTCTGGCTGTTGTACTTGTAAGACTGGGTCTCCACAGCTGCAACGGCACTCAACTCATGCTTGTTGAAAGTTCTGTTATATGACAGCTGTGATGTCGTCTGAATGGTTCTTGCCTGTGAATTGAAAACATTCGCACTAGGTGAACCTTTGGAAGCGATATTTCCTGACCAGTTCTTGTCTGTGGAAAGTACCATGTCCGTAGCTGCCTGGAAATCAGCGGTCAATCCAGGAATAATCTCATAATTCGCACCGCCGAGCATTGTCAGGAATGTCTTTTCTGAAATTGATTCCTGGTCATAGATAAGCGCAAGCGGATTGGACTTGAGGGAGCCGTTGGTATCATTCATTCTGAGAGTGACGCCGTCTGCTTCGTACGGACCGATTGCAGGGTTCCATGCAATAGCCTGATTGATGACGGTAGATGCACCTGAATAACCGCCGTTGTTCTTTCCTGTCGAACGGCTGGCATTGATATTGAAACGGACCTTGAACTTATCTGTAATGTTGGAATTGAGGTTTGCCCTTACATTGAAGCGCTCATAGCCTGATTCCTTCACAATACCCTGCTGATTCAGATAGTTTCCTGAAACTCGGTACTGGGTATTGTCGTTTCCGCCGTCAATGCTGATCTGATGCTGATGTGAAACGGCTGTGCGGAGAACCGCTCCGAGGTAGTCGTAGCCGCCGGTCTTCTCCAGTTCAGCAATCTGGGTCGGAGTAAATACTTCTCCCGTACCGAATGCCTTGTTATGCTCGTTGTAAAGTGTCGCATATTCAGCGGCGCTCAACAAATCATAGTTCTTTATAATCTTGGATGCTGTGACGCTACCGTCATAGGTGACATGTGTCTTGCCCTGCTTATCACCGCTCTTGGTAGTAATGAGGATAACGCCGTTGGCACCGCGTGAACCATAAATCGCAGTTGAAGATGCATCCTTGAGGACCTCCATCGACTTTATATCATTAGGATTGATGGAATTGAAATCGGCACCGACGAATCCGTCAATGACAAAGAGAGGGCTGTTGTCGCCGAGGACAGAGTTGGCACCACGCACACGGATTCTTACGTCTCCGCCAGGAGCACCTACGGTATTGGATACCTGCACACCTGATGCACGGCCCTGCAGGGCCTGATCGACGCGTGTAACTTTCTGTGCTTTGAATGACTCGGAACTTACCTGAGAAAGAGCTCCTGTCAATGTACTCTTCTTCGCGGTACCATAACCGATCATCACCACCTCGTCAAGCATGGTGGTATCATCGTTAAGCACGACATTGATAATAGACTGTTCGCCCACAACAACAGTCTTTGTCTCATATCCGAGACAGGTGAAGACAAGTTTTGCACCTGTTTTTACAGAAATCGCATAGTTACCGGAAGCGTCAGTAACTACTCCGGACGTTGTCCCGTCCTCTACGACTCCTGCACCGATGACAGGCAGTCCGGCATTGTCAGTCACCTGACCGGTGACCTTTACATTACTCTGCGCGCTGGCGTAGGTAAAAAAGCCTGAACAAACAATAAAAGTGAATGAAAACACAAGTGCGACTAAACGCATTGCAAGAAACCTTTTCATTGCATCATTCGTTAAAGTGTTATTACTAAAAAACATAAGCAGAATGGTTGCTCCGAGAAGCAACAATCTCCGGCCCGTCGAAAAATACCATTACGATATCTTTCATCGAACCGGAGCAAAATTACATTGACAAAGACATGTCTCCAATTTCTCAGCCCATATTATGACAATGCAGGCCGAAAATATTCTGAAAAACACCTATGCAAAACGATAAAATTAAGAAATACAATCAACTGATTTACAGATAATTATGTAGCATTTCCACCCATGCATCGGAATTAAGTAGTAAGCGTCTCCGCGGTTAGGTGTTTGCCGGGCTATTGTTATCTGGAAAGCGTTTTCGGAGTTATGTCTTTTGGTAAGCGTCTCCGTCGGGACGACGCCACATCAATTTTTGCAATAACTTGATTTGTAGAGAGTTGTAAAATTAGGCGTGGATTAGTGGTCAAAAAATCTTCGGTAATCCACGCTTAAAATAAATGATACTT
>ERZ1026862.1534-NODE-1534-length-13434-cov-14.533597_pt1 | contig 13434 bp, 17 predicted proteins | sample MGYA00380161_ERZ1026862 | MGnify/ENA primary metagenome ERZ1026862 (study PRJEB33269, sample SAMEA4719797) | human gut metagenome | biome: human-associated habitat; feature: organic feature; material: feces | place: Cameroon | collected 2013-10 ... | reverse complement strand
GTGCCACTTTTATCATGCAATAGCGCCACTTTTACTGTCTAATAGTGGCACTATTTGACTGTAAAAGTGGCGCTATTGTTAAGCATGGGTGCTGTTTGCACAGCAAAACACCGTAAAAACAGCAATCTAAATCTCTAGAATCAATTTTATTTTTGTAACAAGTTTTTACTCTTTGTACGATATTTGCATAGTGGACGGCGGACGCCGTCCGAATTAGGAGTTCTTGCTTAGGCAAGCGGCAGAGCCGAGCGGTGAGTTTTGAATTAGGAATTGTGCGCCAAGGCGCATTGTGAATTGTTCAATTTTTGAATTGGTAGAGTAATCGCTGTTTATCGGTGAGATTATAAATGAGCAAGAGTGCAAACATAGGAGGCTATGGCGTCTCGCCGTAGCCACGCACCCACGAACACAGGCTAATTGAGTATTCTGCTACAGGAGGCTGCACCCACGAACACAAGCTAATTGAGTATGAGCTGCGGGTTCCGCGAAGCGGGACCTATATCATGAAACCCACTGCAAGCTCCGAAGGAGCGCCGCTGTGGGTACGTGCAATACTTCCACCCCATATAGTTCCCCGAAGGGGGAATGATAGATAATCAGCTATGGGAGGGTGCGTGGCTACGGCGAGACGCCATAGCCTCCTAAGTTTGCCTTGTCTGCTGTAATTCACAACTGAATAATTCACCACTCGGCTTTGCCGCTTGCCTAAGCAAGAACTCCTAATTCGGGTGTTGCACACCAGTTTGTGTTTTTATATGTTTTTCCGCTTATGGGCGCGTGCTGTGCACAAATAAAAGGCTTTACGTTAGGTTGTCGAGAACTGGTTCTCGTAAGACCTAATGTAAAGCCTTTTATTTAAATCCGATAGGATTTGCGCCAATAAGCGGATTGTGGATAAAGGTTTTTGTCAAAGCCCTGCCTTATACAGCAGATAGTCTCGCAGATAAATCCCTGTTTGTGTTTTATATTCCGAGACTATCCCTAAGCCGCTCCAGCGCTTCCTTCAGCACGCTACGCGGCGCAGCCACATTCATTCGCATAAATCCCTTGCCACCCATTCCGAACATCTCGCCATCGTTGAGCGCAAGACGGGCACGGTTGACAAAGAGGTCGATGAGGGCGTCGTGGTCGAGTCCGAGGCCGCGACAGTCGAGCCATACGAGGAATGACGCCTGGGGACGCAGAGCGCGAACCTGGGGAAGATTCTCCTTCAGCCATGAGATGACGAAGTCGACGTTTCCCTCCACGTAGCGCAGCATCTGACGGCGCCACTCCTCGCCTTCACGATAGGCGGCGATGGTGGCGATGGGCGCGAAGAGATGCGGCTCGTCCAGCTCGTTGGCGGTAAGCCATGAGAAGAACTTCGTGCGGAGCTTCTCGTCGGGCACCACGCAGAAAGAGCTGACGATACCGGCGATGTTGAACGTCTTGGACGGCGCCATGAACGTGATGCTGCAATGCGCTGCCTTCTCAGAAACCGATGCAAATGGATGGTGCTTGTTGCCGTAGAGCGCCATGTCGCAATGTATCTCGTCGCTGATGACGATGATGCCACGCTCGTAGCAGAAGTCGGCGAGGCGGCGGAGCGTATCCACGTCCCAGACTATTCCAGCAGGATTGTGCGGGTTGGAGAGGATGAGCACGCGGCACTTAGAGTCTGCCACCTTTGCAAGATTGTCGAAGTCCATGGAGTAAGAGCCGTCGGCATTCTCGATGAGCGGATTCATCACCACCTCACGACGGTTGCCTTCGGGAGTGAGGCGGAAGGGATGATAGACGGGCGGCTGGATTATCACCTTCTCGTCCTCCTTCGTGAAGACGTTGATGACGAAGCCGATGCCCTTCACGATGCCGGGGATGAAGCGCATCCACTCCTCCACCTCCCACTGATGATGGTCGGCTATCCACGTGCGGACGGTCGGCCAGAAGCCGCGCGGCACGATGGTGTAACCGAATAGCGAGTGGTCGAGACGGCGGCGAAGCGCGTCGGTGATGAACTGGGGAGTCTCAAAGTCCATGTCTGCCACCCATAGCGGCAGCAGGTCGGAACGTCCGTATCGTTCGGCAAGCACCTCATGCTTGAGGTCGCCCGAACCTGAACGGTCCACAATCTTGTCGAAATCGTATGTTGTCATGCTAATGCGTGTTTGATGTCGGTCATGCCAATGCTTGTTTGAAGTCGTCGAAGAGATCGTCCACGTCCTCCATGCCCACGGAGATGCGGATGGTGGTGTCGAGCACGTCCATGGCAGCACGCTGCTCGTCGTTGAACGGACCGAAGATGGTGCTGGCAGGATGGATGGCGAGGGTGCGGTTGTCGAAGAGGTTGGTGGCACGGCGGATGAGCTTCAGGCTGTTGATGAACTTGAAGCAAGCCTCTTTCGACTCAAGGTCGATGGTGAACATGCAGCCGGCGGTCTTGCCGAACTGGCGCTGCGCTAATTCGTAATAAGGATTGTCGGGCAGACCTACGTAGTTGACGCTCTTGATGGCAGGGAGGGTGCGGAGTCGATTGACGAGAGCCACGGTGTTGCGCACCTCATACTCGTAACGTGCCTTGAGGTTCTCCAGTCCGAGGTTCTGCATGTAAGCCACGTGCGGAGTCATGTAAGCACCGAGATTGAAGAGCATCTCGTCATGGAGGCGACGGGCAAACTCGGGATGACCGCCGTAGTCGATGACGATGCCACCGAGAGTGGTGGCTCCGCCTGAAAGATACTTGGTGGTGGACACAACTTCGATGTCGACGCCAAGCTCATGTGCGCTGAACTCTGTGAAAGGAATGACCGTGGTGTCTGCCACGAGGGGAATGTTGTGCTTGTGGGCAATGCTTGCCAAAGCGGCAAGGTCAGCCACCTCAAGCTGCGGATTGGTGATAATCTCAAGGAAGATGCAGCATGTGTTCTCGTCTACGGCAGCCTCCACTTCTTCGAGGTTGGTAAGGTCGCAGAGATGAGGAGTGACACCCAGACGCGGCAGGGTCTTGGTGAGGAGCGAGTATGTATTGCCGAACATGTGGCGCGATGACACCACGTTCTTGCCCTGCTCAACGAGAGAAAAGAGAGCGCCGGAGATTGCTGCCATACCTGACGACATGGCTGTGACGCGCTCAGCACCGGTGAGAGCCTTGATCTTAAGCTCAAGATAATTTACCGTTGGGTTCATCACACGCGAGTAGTCGGGCTCCTCAATGCGTCCGCAGAAAGCGTCGGACATAACGGAGGCGTTATCAAACTCGTAGGCGAGCGTATGATATACCGGCATGCTGAGTGCGCCGTATGCGTCGCCTTTCTGGAATGGGGTGTCAATAGCAAGTGTCTGCTTCTTCATGACAATAAAAGCTTATTTATTAATTACGCCGCAAAGTTATATCATTTTTATGGTTTACACGTCATTCCGTTTGCTTTTTGTTCATTATAAATACGTAAAAACAATACATACAATCATATATACGACATAATATATAATATGTACGTGCTACGTACGTACAAAAAAAAAGACCGCCTAACATCACTGCCGAGCGGTCAATCTTTTCTTGATTATCAAACAATTACAAACTGCTTTTTCTAAATTCTTTACCTATTAATCGATTGAAATTATCCCTTTAGTCTGTGTCTAGTGATATGGGACGGAAGATACACTTTCTTCTTTTATATCACCATATTCATTTAGTGCTTGTGTTTTTTGAATATTTAATTAGTCTTATGTGTTGGCTTTCATACGTGTCAAGAAAAAACGGCGCCGTCACGGCGAAGGTTCGTTAGCCCGACGGCTTTCGCATTGTTCCTTTTGACGATTGCAAAGTTAGAGAAAAAATCGAAGGGTTATGGTTCAAAAAATAAAAAATAATTGGAAAATAACGGAAAATTTGCATAACATAAATGTTACATCAAAAAATACAAGAAAGGCGAAAATCGCCAAAAAAACTAAGTTGGAAAGAATGGATAGATTTGCAAAATCAATAGCAAAAATTTGTACTATTTGACACTTTTGACATATAAAACCGTAGAGTTTCACGAATTTACAATTACTAAAAAGCATCTTTGTGTATTTTTACAAATACAAAATAGACAAATTAGCACGTAATTTTACAAATGATTCAAACATTTAATACCAAAAAATAGATACACAAAGAAAGTATTGCACATACTTACACAAGAGGATTCATAAATAAAACATAGAAATATGTAAAGACTTCTCAACAAAGCAAAGAAAAGACGTTTTTCTGAATTAAAAACTTATTAAGACGAGGAGAAGATACAGATAATCACATAAAGGAGATTATCATAAGAGCGCAAGTAATATAGGTGATGAAGGATGGGGAGTTTTGCGTCATACAACAATCGAAAATTTCCAACCGAAGGTCAGGATTTTCTCACGGGGGGGGGAATTTCTCCCATTCTCCACTGCTTCGGACTGCATCCGCACATCTGCTGAAAGGCTCTACGGAACGTTGAGAGCGAATTAAAGCCAGACATGGAGGCAATCACCTCACAAGTATAGTCTGAGTCGGTCAGGAGGTGCTTGGAATAGTCCAGACGGTACTTGTTGACATAGTCATAGAACGTAGTGCCGCAATATACATTGAAGAACATACTCATGTACGTACGATTGATGCCGAGTCGGTTAGCGAGAGTGGAAAGACGCAGTTCTGGATCGAGATATATCTTCTCTTCCTTGAAAATCGCAGACAAACGGTCGGACATCTCTGCGAACATAGTGCGGTCAGCAGCTGTAAGGCCTTTAGAATCCACATCGTCCACATCGTCCGCATCGTCCGCATCGTCCGCATTGTCCTGCCCCATATTATTCTCAACATTGATAATGGTTTCTGATGGTTCTTCATCATCAGCCTTACCGTCATCTGTGGTTTTGATCTGAGAGAAACCAGATAGGGAAGGAGAAAGCGAAGCCTTTGCTTTATCCGCAAGGAAGGTATGGTAAGCATCTATATCATCGAAACCATTCATAATAACAGACTTTACTACTGTCTCAATCTGAACAAGACAATTCGCCACAAGAGCCCAACCGAAGATGGAAATAAAGATATACAGCATATCAGCATACATGTTCTTGGTAGCTGTACGGATCATCCAGGTGATTAGCATTGCAATGAAGCAGGAAAGTATGTAATACGTCCAATGGAAATGCACTTTATTGATATTGGAATACTCTTGCAGAATCAGACGACGATAGACCGGCAGACGCCATAAAACAAGGATTATAGCAAGTATTCCATACACTACAGACAATGCATACAGCAGGAAATAAATGCGTGAAGATAGGGTGCTCAGGAAAAGAGCTACGCATAAAGCGAACGGAGCTATAATGACCGTACCTTTAAAGAAAGTGAGGAAGCGAGGGAAACACAGCTCAATGAGCACTAACACGAAGAGCGGTAGTGCAGTAATGTCGATGGAGGCAATGAAGGGGCTGTAAACGGAAAAAGCACCTTCCACATTGTCAGGATTGGCAAGGAAAAAGAGATCCTTGAAATAATTGACGCCCATTAAAGCCATGAGTGAACACAAAAGTATCCTCACACGACTCTGGCGACGGTATATGAATAGCCAAGCCATCATGAAGTGAAACATGACAGCCATTCCATATACGGCATACAGCAAATGTAACTTATCAATCATATCCTTACGTTGTAAATTGACCAATGTGGTCCACCGACTGCTGATAATACAAATAAACAATAATAAAGACATTCTTAGACACAATAAGTTAAAGAGAAGTCTTACATATCCATTAGACACAAAACGACCTCACAGGCCAATTAAAGTATCAGAAATGACTATTTAAATATTCAAATGTAAAATCGTAAGCAGGTAACCATTGTAATTATGAATAGCAAATATAATACTTTGATGAATATCAAACCCAAAAAGTGACCTATATTTCTATTTCATTAACACAGCCACATCGGTTTTAACAAACGTAAACACACAAACAAATAATACAAATATAAGTGTCAGTTTTTTTCCTTCTTGCGGTTGGCTATAAATCCCATAACTAAGGTAACGGCAACAATAGTGCAAAGATTGAGCACGAGATAATAGAGTAATATAGATAAATTACTCTCGTATGTGTTCTCGTTATAACCAAAGAGGTTAAACAAGATGGAGAATAAAAATAAAAAGAGCATATAAACACCCATTTCAAGTATAAAGCTATGCTTCTTGATTTTCTTTGCCATGATGTGTAGAGTCTTATGAATTAATAATAGAATACTGCAAAGGTAAGTCTTTTTTTGATACAACAAAGTAGCCAGATTATTTTTTATGACAAATTCCTTGACATAGCCTCCGCCAAACTATAACTTTGCAAACAGAAAGTATAGACATTAAAATAAACACTAACACAAAACCATGGAAAACAAAAGAATTGACATTAATGAATTTGAAAACACCATCATACCGGATGGTTGGGCAAGATGCTTCAACAAAGCTTGTAGACTACACGACTCATGCGTCCGCTTCAAGGCGGGCGAAGCACTCTCTGAGAATCAGACGGAAGGTTGCTCGGTTTACCCGAATGCTGTAAAAAAAGACGGCGTATGCAAGTATTACAAGTCATACAAGACCATACGTACCGCATGGGGATTCAGAAAGATAATGGAGAACATTAAGGTGACTGACGCGAAAGCAATAAGACAAGAGTTGAGACAATTCTTCGGCAATAACACCAGATACTATCGTTACTTCAACGGGAAGCACAGATTGACGGAAAAACAAAAGGTATGGATAGAAAAGCTCTTTGAAAGCTATGGTTACGCTGATATACAATTCGACCGTTACCTTGAGGAGGTGGACATATAAAAGAAAAAGGTCTGGCAGGACCACTTGGTTCCGTCAGACCTCATTCTATTGAGATAAAGTCGATAAATCGAATTATTCAGCCTTCGGCTCCTCAGTTGGAGCAACCTCAGCAGCAGGTGCCTCAGTCTCAGCAGCTGTAGACTTGCGGCTACGGCGAGTCTTCTTGCCAGCCTTAGCAGTCTTAGCCATGTTCTCGTCGAAGTCAACGAGCTCGATGAATGCTATCTGAGCAGCGTCACCCTTACGAGTGCCGAGCTTGATAACGCGAGTGTAACCACCGGGACGGTCGCCAACCTTCTCAGCTACTGTGCTGAAAAGCTCCTTAATGGCGTACTTGTTCTGGAGGTAGCTGAATACTACACGACGAGAGTTAGTGCTGTCGTCCTTGCAGCGTGTGATCAGCGGCTCTACATACATCTTCAAGGCCTTTGCCTTGGCGAGGGTCGTAGTGATTCTTTTGTGCATGATCAGCGAAACAGCCATGTTAGCGAGCATAGCGCTACGATGAGATGCAGTACGACCCAGGTGGTTGAATTTCTTATTGTGTCTCATTTTGTTTTATTCTTTATCTAATTTGTATTGAGAAATGTCGGTACCAAACGACAGATTCAGACTCTCGAGCAAATCATCAAGCTCTGAAAGCGATTTCTTACCGAAGTTGCGGAACTTGAGAAGGTCCGTCTTGTTGTACTGTACGAGGTCGCCAAGAGTCTCGACATCGGCTGCCTTGAGGCAGTTGAGGGCACGAACCGAAAGGTTCATGTCTACGAGCTTAGTCTTAAGCAACTGACGCATGTGGAGTACCTCCTCATCAAACTCCTGGTTGGTCTCATGGTCGGGATTCTCAAGTGTGATCTTCTCGTCAGAGAACAGCATGAAGTGCTGGATAAGGATCTTAGCGGCTTCCTTAAGCGCGTCCTTCGGGTGAATGGAACCGTCCGTTGTGACTTCGATGACGAGCTTGTCGTAGTCGGTCTTCTGCTCGACACGGTAAGGCTCGACAGCGTACTTCACGTTACGGATAGGGGTGTAGATAGAATCGATTGGAATTACGTTGACATCAGTGCAGAACTCCCTGTTCTCATCGGCTGTGACATAGCCACGACCCTTGTTGATGGTCAGATCAATCTGCATAGAGGCTTTTGCGTCTAAATGACAAATCACCAAATCAGGGTTTAACACTTCAAATCCAGTCAGATACTTGCCTATATCACCAGCCTTGAACTCAGTTGAATTCTCAACGGTGATACTAACTTTTTCGTTCTCGAATTCTTCTACTACTTGCTTGAATCTTACTTGCTTCAAATTCAAGATAATGTTAGTTACATCCTCCTTTACGCCAGGTACTGAAGAGAACTCGTGCTCAACACCACCAATCTTGATGGTGTTGATGGCATAGCCCTCCAGTGACGAAAGAAGAATGCGGCGCAGGGAGTTACCGATGGTGACACCGAATCCTGGCTCCAACGGACGGAATTCGAACTTGCCGAACTTGTCATTGGAATCCAACATTACAACTTTGTCAGGTTTTTGAAATGCTAATATCGCCATTAATTTAATGATTATTTAGAGTACAACTCAACGATTAACTGTTCCTTAATGTTCTCGGGGATGTCAGCACGTTCCGGCTTGTGGAGGAACTTGCCACTCTTTGTGGTCTCGTCCCACTCAATCCAGGGGAACTTGCTGTGGTTGTAACCTGCAAGAGCAGCAGCGATTACCTCGAGAGACTTTGCCTTCTCGCGAACGCCTACAACCTGACCCGGCTTAACCGAATAAGAAGGAATGTTTACAACCTGTCCGTCTACGACGATGTGCTTGTGGCCAACGAGCTGACGGGCAGCTGCACGTGTAGGAGCAATACCCAAACGGAATACTACGTTATCCAAACGGCTTTCAAGATTCTGAAGGAGCACCTCACCAGTGATACCGTCAGCCTTGGCTGCCTTCTCGAACATGTTACGGAACTGACGCTCGAGAACACCGTATGTGTACTTAGCCTTCTGCTTCTCTGCCAACATGACAGCATACTCAGACTGCTTTCTGCGACGGTTGTTGCCATGCTGTCCAGGAGGGAAGTTTCTCTTGGACAAAACTTTGTCAGCGCCGAAGATGGGTTCACCAAAACGGCGTGCAATTTTAGATTTCGGACCTATATATCTAGCCATAATAAATAAAATGCTTTATTGTTTGTATCTTTAATGTTATGCGGGGCAGAAAGACTGCCCTGCAAAGGGAATATGCTTAGACCTTACGTCTCTTCGGAGGACGGCAGCCGTTGTGGGGCAGCGGAGTTACGTCTACAATCTCCATTACCTCAATACCGCAGCTGTGAACGCCACGGATGGCTGACTCACGGCCGTTACCCGGACCCTTAACGTATGCCTTTACCTTGCGCAGACCAAGGTCGAATGCTACCTTGCCGCAATCCTCTGCTGCCATCTGAGCTGCGTACGGTGTGTTCTTCTTTGAACCACGGAAGCCCATTTTACCTGCAGAAGACCAAGAAATTACCTGTCCCTCGCTGTTTGCTAAAGATACAATAATGTTGTTGAACGAGCTGTGAACGTGAAGCTGTCCTATAGCGTCAACCTTTACATTTCTTTTTTTAGATGTTGCTGTTTTCTTTGCCATAATTGTTTTTAGTTAAAAGTTAAAAGTTAAAGTCTGCCGATCATTCACTGACCTGCTGGGACTCTGCTTTCAACTAAATTTTACTTAGTAGCCTTCTTCTTGTTAGCAACAGTCTTCTTCTTTCCCTTACGAGTACGGGCATTGTTCTTTGTGCTCTGACCGCGAACAGGAAGACCGTTACGATGACGAACTCCACGATAGCAACCAATATCCATCAGTCGCTTGATATTCATCTGGATCTCTGAACGGAGATCACCTTCTACCTTGAATTCAGCACCGATAATTTCGCGGATCTTGGCAGCCTGCTCGTCGTTCCAATCGCAAACCTTCAGGTCGCGGCTAACGCCGGCTTTGTCCAATATCTTTGCTGAACTACTTCGACCGATACCATAGATATAGGTCAATGCGATTTCGCCACGCTTGTTCTGGGGCAAATCTACTCCAACAATTCTTATTGCCATTGTTTAATAAAATTGATTGATTAATTAAAATTTTGATTTTGCGAATCACGCACTCTCACTTTCGCAAGTGTGGGCACTATGACTCAGTTTCGTTTTTTAACCCTGACGCAACTTGAACTTAGGGTTCTTCTTGTTGATAACGAACAGACGACCCTTACGACGAACGATCTTGCAGTCGGGTGTACGTTTCTTTAATGATGCTCTTGTTTTCATATCTAATAATTGTTACTTGTATCTGAAAACTATTCTGCCCTTAGTAAGATCATAAGGACTCATCTCGACCTTCACCTTGTCGCCGGGCAGGATTTTAATGTAGTGCATTCTCATCTTGCCAGAGATATGCGCGATTATCTGCACGCCATTCTCGAGCTCGACTCTGAACATAGCATTCGACAACGACTCTACGATTGTGCCGTCCTGTTCAATAGCGGATTGCTTTGCCATAAATTATTTTCGTCTTCTTTATTTAGGAATGTTCTATTTCGTCAAACGTGGAGAGTATCTCCGCTTTTCCTCGCCTGATAGCGATTGTATGTTCGAAGTGTGCGGCGGGCTTGCCGTCGCGGGTGCATATGCCCCATCGGTCAGGCATTAGCCAAATCTTTCGGTCGCCCATAGTTATCATAGGCTCTATTGCTATGCACATACCTTCCTTGAGAAGCACTCCGTTACCTTTCCGCCCATAATTGGGCACAGAGGGATCTTCATGCATCTCACGTCCGATTCCGTGTCCAGTGAGTTCACGTACGACTCCATAACCATGACTTTCACAAAAAGTCTGTATAGCGTCACCAATGTCTCCCACATGGTTGCCTGCCACTGCCATTTCTATACCTTTGTACAAAGATTGTCGTGTCACTGTCAGTAAATCTCTGACATCCTGGCAGACATCTCCGACACAAAAGGTGTAGGCAGAGTCTCCGTTATATCCAGCAAGAAGTGTGCCACAATCGATGGAAATAATATCTCCATCCTTGAGAATAGTCTTTTCGTCGGGTATTCCGTGCACTACGACATTATTGACAGATGTGCAGATACTAGCGGGAAACGGCCCTCCAAATGGATTGGGGAAATTCTTGAACGTTGGAACGGCTCCGTTATCACGGATAAATTCCTCCGCCACCCTATCCAGTTGAAGGGTCGTTACTCCTGGTTTGATATGCTTGGCCAATTCAGCAAGAGTAGCACCGACAAGTCGGTTAGCCTTGCGCATCAGCTTGATTTCGTCTTCAGTCTTCAGAAATATCTTCATTTCTTCGGATGAAATTAATATGCAGCTACGCCGCCGTTACGGGTGCGTCCTGAATTGAGCAGTCCATCATAGTGGCGCATGAGCATGTGGCTCTCAATCTGCTGGAGTGTGTCGATAACAACACCAACAAGAATAAGAAGCGATGTTCCGCCGAAGAACTGTGAGAACGCCTGCTGCACATTAAGCAGACCGGCAAGTGCCGGCATTACAGCGATGAATGCTATGAACAGCGATCCAGGAACTGTGAGTCTGGTCATGATAGTGTCGATGTAATCGGCAGTATCCTTACCAGGCTTTATGCCCGGGATGAAGCCGTTGTTGCGCTTCATGTCCTCTGCCATCTGAGTGGGGTTGAGTGTGATGGCCGTGTAGAAGAATGTGAAGGCGATAATCAGTGCGACATAGATGCAGTTATAAGGAAGACTGCGGTTGTCCATGAGGGCTGTTGCCCACGATGAGGCACCGTCGCTCTGATAGCGTACGAACGCCAGCGGAATGAACATCAACGCCTGCGCGAAGATGATAGGCATAACGTTGGCGGCAAAGAGTTTCAGAGGTATATACTGGCGTGCGCCACCATACTGCTTGTTACCTACGAGACGCTTGGCGTACTGTACAGGTATTTTGCGGGTACCTTGAACCAGCATGATTGAAGCGCAGACCACTGCGTACAGAACCAAGATCTCGATGATGAACATCACAAGTCCGCCACTGGAAATTGCAGTGAACCGTGAGCCCAGTTCCTGCACGAAAGCCTGGGGCAGACGTGCGATGATACCAATCATGATGATCATTGAGATACCATTTCCAACTCCCTTGTCAGTGATACGCTCTCCGAGCCAAAGGATGAACATTGAACCTGCAGCCAAAAGGATGGTGGCAGGAATCATGAACAATGTCCATGAAATGCCGGAAGAGAGAGCAGACTCTGCCTGAGCCTTAAGGTTGAGGAGGTAAGAAGGAGCCTGGAGAAGGAGAATGCCCACTGTGAGGATTCTCGTATACCAGTTAATCTTCTTGCGTCCGCTCTCTCCTTCGCGCTGCATCTTCTGGAAGTAAGGCACTGCCACTGCCAGAAGCTGCATAACGATGGAAGCTGAGATGTATGGCATAATTCCAAGCGCAAAGATTGACGCATTGGAAAATGCACCACCAGAGAACATGTCAAGCAGTGACATTAGACCGCCCGCTGTTTGCGACTGTAATTGGTCCAACTTGCTCGGGTTGATGCCGGGAAGCACAACGAACGAGCCGAAACGGTATATAGCCGTAAACAAGAGAGTAATGAGGAGTCGCTGACGCAAGTCCTCAATTCTCCAACAGTTCTTTAGTGTCTCAATAAACTTTTTCATCTACTTTTTTAGATAATTGTGGTGTTACCTCCAACTGCCTTGATGGCCTCTTCTGCTGACTTAGAGAAAGCGTGTGCCTCTACGTCAACCTTAGCTGTGAGAGTACCGTTGCCGAGAACCTTCACAAGCTCCTTGCCGTTAGTGAGGTGAGCAGCCTTAAGCTCCTCGATTCCGATCTTAGCAAGGTTGTTCTGCTCAGCGAGCTGCTGCAGTGTAGAGAGGTTCACTGCGAAATATTCCTTGTGGTTGATGTTCTTGAAACCAGCCTTCGGAACGCGGCGCTGCAGAGGCATCTGACCACCCTCGAAACCAATCTTTCTCTTGTAACCAGAGCGAGCCTTGGCACCCTTGTGACCGCGGGTAGAAGTTCCGCCGAGTCCTGAACCAGGACCGCGACCGATGCGACGACGAGAGTGTGTGGAACCTGCAGCAGGCTTTAAATTATTTAATTTCATAATTCTTTCCTTTAAGATTTTATTATTCAACTACAGTTACCAAGTGGTGTACCTTGCGAATCATGCCACGGTTGCTGGGAGTATCCTCAACTTCAACAACCTGAGAGATCTTGCGAAGTCCGAGAGCCACGAGAGTAGCCTTCTGGTCCTTGGGAGCACCGATTTTGCTCTTAATCTGCTGTACTTTTATTGTTGCCATTGTATTGATTCTCCTTTATCCGTTAAACACCTTATCCATGCTGATACCACGTACGCCTGCGATAGTGTAAGCGTCACGCAACTGTGAAAGGCCCTCGATGGTAGCCTTTACAAGGTTGTGAGGGTTAGAAGAGCCCTTTGACTTTGCAAGGATGTCCTTAACGCCTACGCTGTCGAGAACGGCACGCATAGCACCACCGGCAACAAGACCGGTACCGGCAGCAGCCGGACGCATGAACACCTGAGCGCCGCCGAAGC
>ERZ1026862.1533-NODE-1533-length-13439-cov-4.545577_pt1 | contig 13439 bp, 8 predicted proteins | sample MGYA00380161_ERZ1026862 | MGnify/ENA primary metagenome ERZ1026862 (study PRJEB33269, sample SAMEA4719797) | human gut metagenome | biome: human-associated habitat; feature: organic feature; material: feces | place: Cameroon | collected 2013-10 ... | reverse complement strand
ATATAAGAATTCGGGAGGATACATATGGATACGAATATTCTGTTAGAGTCAGGAACAAACGAGCTGGAGATTCTGGAGTTTACTCTGGCGGACAATCATTACGGTATTAATGTGGCAAAGATTAAGGAAATCCTGTCATATCAGAAGGTTACACCGGTGCCGAATGCACATCCGAGTGTAGAAGGTATTTTTATGCCGAGAGATACGATGATTACGGTCATCAATCTTAAGAATTGTCTGGGAATCGAAGATGACGGACAGAAGGGCTTGTTTATTATAACCAATTTTAATAAGCTTAATATTGCATTCCATGTGGATCAGGTAATCGGTATCCATCGTGTTTCCTGGAATGAGATTATCAAGCCGGATTCTACCATTAATGGCCAGGACGGAAGCGTTTCCACCGGTGTTATCAAGATGGATGATAAGCTGGTTGTTATTCTTGATTTTGAGTCGATTGTTTCAAGCATTAGTCCGGAAACCGGTCTTCGTGTACATGATGTGGAAGAGTTCAAGGGACGTTCCAGAAGTGATGCAAATATTCTGATCGCAGAGGATTCTGCATTGCTGAGCAGCCTGATCACAGATTGTCTGAAGAAAGCGGGATACGGAAATCTGATCGTGACAACCAACGGTCAGGAGGCATGGGATCAGCTTGTAAAATTCAAGAAAGAGGGAGACCCTGCCGAAAAGGTTCAGTGTATCATTACGGATATTGAGATGCCGCAGATGGATGGACATCGTCTCACGAAACTGGTCAAGAGTGATGATAAGCTTAAGAACATTCCGCTTGTCATTTTCTCATCTCTTGTGAATGAAGAAATGCGTCGCAAGGGCGAAAGTCTCGGTGCAGATGCACAGTTGACAAAGCCTGAGATTGGAAGTCTTGTTGAAGCCATTGATGAACTGATTGCAAAGAAAAATCAATAATTTTTTGTGAGAGTAGGGGGATGTGGTGTTTTCATCACATCCCTTAATTGGTTAATATATTTTACTGGAGACTGTTTTATGAAAGATCACTCATCGGAGAATTATCTGGATCAATTATTAAACTCTGTAAATGGAGAACACAACGATATAGAGGATACAGCGGAACAGAAGCCTCCTAGCAGCAAGGATCAATGGGAGAGAGAATTGTTCGGGGCGCCGGAGAGCGATGAGGAGATTACGGCGAAGAACGAGGAAGATTTCCTGCGGGAATTTGAGGCGGAACTTCTAAAAGATGATATGATGACACCTTTCCCGGATCTGGAAAGCGAGAATGACAAGGATGTGGATGAAGCAATCAATGATATGATCGGTCATATGTCGGCAGAATCGAAGGGGGAGGAAACAAGTGAACCTGTTGTAGATGAGGATGCGGAATTTGAGGGAACGCTTCCGGGAGAAGATGTGCCGGAGGAGAATGTATCGGAGAAGAAGATGGCAGAAGAAGCGGATTTGTCGCAATCTATGGATGCCGCTGTTGGTGCGTTTGATGATAGTCTTGCTTCTATGCCGGATGAGCTGCCACCATTTGCTGCGGAATCGAAAAATAAGCAGTCAGCAGAAGGGGAGGAACTGGATCTCTCCGGAATGGGTGATGCAGATTTGATGGATATGCTTTCCGATTCCGATGATCTCTCGGAACTGGGGGATTTGTTATCCAGCGCGGATGAAGACAAGCCGGTAGAAGACGGCGATTCGATCGGTGCGTTTGCGCAGGCGGAGATGGACGCGCAGGAGCAGGAGATGGAAGGCGAAGAAGCGCCGGACGAACCGGATAAAAAGAAACGTGGCAAGAAGAAAAAAGAAAAGAAGAAAAAGGAGCCGAAGGAAAAGGGAGAGAAGACTGGTTTCTTAGCGCGCCTTTCTAAGTTATTTTTCGGGGAAGAGGAAGCTGATGTTCTTGATGAGATTACGGATCAGACGGCCGGAATGTCGGATGAGAACAAGAAAATCTTAGAGGAACTTGAGGCTGCGGGAGAACTTACTGAGAAGAAACCAAAGAAAGAGAAAAAAAAGAAAGAAAAGAAAAAAAAGGAACCGAAGCCAAAGAAACCGAAAAAGGTAAAGGAACCGAAGTCCAAGAAGGAAAAGAAGCCGAAGGAAATCGACAATACTCCTCCGCTTCCGAAGGGACCGGTAATCGCAATTGTGATTATGGTGGCCTCTCTGTTCGGATTGATCATAGTTGGAGTTAATCTTCTTGGTTATCAGTCGAATATCAATCTGGCGAAGGAGGCGTACGGAAAAGGATCCTTTGTTGAGGCTTTTTCCGAGTTGCAGGGACTGAAGATACGTGAGAAAGATACGGAATTCTATAATCAGCTGCAGGTGTTAGCGGTGGTCTCGGAAAAATATCAGGATTATCTTGTGTTTGAAAATAATGGCAAGCATGATATTGCAATGGATAATCTGATCTGTGCATATGGTCGTTATGACTTAAATAAACAGAAGGCGCAGGATTATAATTGCAGTGTGGAATATGAGCAGCTCGGCGGCAAGATCATCAAGTCGCTTCTGGAAGATTATGATATGACGGGAGAGGAAGCTTTGCAGATGTACAATGCAAAGAACCGCAAGGAATATACGTTGCAGCTGCACGCAAAACTGAAAGCATTAGGACTGGAATAGGAGACATCAGATGATTGCAATTATTGATTACAATGCAGGAAACTTAAAGAGTGTGGAGAAAGCGCTTCATTTTCTTGGACAGGAATGTGTTGTCACGAGAGATTTTCATGAGATTGAACAGGCAGATAAAGTAATTCTTCCGGGCGTTGGAGCCTTCGGAGATGCGATGGGACAGCTGAAAAAATATGAGCTGGACAAGGTAATCCGCGAAGTGACGGAAAAGGAAACTCCGTTTCTTGGTATCTGCCTAGGACTGCAGCTTCTGTTTGAGGGAAGCGATGAGAGTGAGGGCGTGGAAGGACTTCATATCCTTGACGGAGCAATCAAACGGATTCCGGATCAGCCGGGACTCAAGATCCCGCATATCGGATGGAATTCTTTGAATCTTCGGAATAACGGACGCCTTTTTGTGGGACTTGAGGAGCATCCTTATGTATACTTCGTTCATTCTTATTATCTGCAGGCAAAGGATGAGCAGATTGTGAAAGCAACGACAGAATACAGTACGACGATTCATGCGTCGGTTGAGAAGGATAACATATTTGCATGCCAGTTCCACCCGGAGAAAAGTGGCGATGTGGGCCTTGCGATACTGAAAAATTTTGCACAGCTGGGAGGTAAGGCATAATGTTTACAAAGCGAATTATTCCATGTCTGGATGTGAATAACGGAAGAGTGGTCAAAGGCATTAATTTCATCAATCTTCGCGATGCGGGAGATCCGGTTGAGGTTGCGGCGGCGTATGACAAGGCGGGAGCAGATGAGGTTGTTTTTCTTGATATTACGGCTTCCAGCGATCATCGTGCGACGGTTGTGGATATGGTGCGTAAGGTTGCGGAAAAAGTATTTATTCCGTTTACGGTGGGTGGAGGCATCCGTACCGTGGATGATTTTAAAGCACTTCTCAGAGAGGGGGCAGATAAGATTTCCATCAATTCATCGGCAATCAATAACCCTCGTCTGATCAGTGATGCTGCGGACAAATTCGGGAGTCAGTGCGTGGTCGTTGCAATTGATGCCAGACGTAGAGAGGATGGAAGTGGCTGGAATGTCTATAAGAATGGTGGACGTATCGATACCGGATTAGACGCAATCGAGTGGGCAATGAAAGCAAATGCGCTCGGTGCGGGAGAAATCCTGCTGACCAGTATGGACTGTGACGGCACGAAAGCCGGTTATGATATCGAATTGACCCGTATGATTGCGGACAATGTATCGATTCCTGTGATCGCATCCGGCGGAGCGGGAACGAAGGAACATTTCTATGATGCTTTGACGGAAGGACATGCGGATGCAGCGCTTGCAGCTTCTTTGTTCCACTACAAGGAACTTGAGATTATGGATCTCAAAAATTATCTCGCGGACCGTGGCGTGTCAGTGCGACGATAAAGCGTTATGTGTTTCATACATAAGAAGAAAATTTGCGAAACGTTTAAAAGTATGACAAACAAAAGGAGTAATGCAGCATGGCAATGATATCAAACGATTGGCTGCCGGCATTGGACCAGGAATTTCATAAAGCATATTACAGAGATTTATTTACATTTGTGAAGCAGGAATATAATACACATGTGATTTATCCACCGGCAGATGATATTTTTAATGCGCTTCATTTTACACCGCTTAGTGAAGTGAAGGTGCTGATACTGGGGCAGGATCCGTATCACAACGAACATCAGGCACATGGACTGTCGTTCTCGGTGCTTCCGGATCAGAAAGACATTCCGCCGTCGCTTCAGAATATTTACAAGGAATTACAGGATGACTTAGGCTGTAAGATCCCGAATAACGGGTATCTTAAGAAATGGGCGGATCAGGGGGTACTTCTGCTCAACACCGTGCTTACGGTGAGGGCGCATCAGGCAAATTCCCATCAGGGAAGAGGATGGGAGCAGTTTACAGATGCAATCATTCAGGCAGTCAATGCACAGGATCGCCCGATCGTCTATATGCTTTGGGGCAGACCGGCACAAAGCAAGATCCCGATGCTCACAAACCCGAAGCATCTGATCCTGAAGGCTCCGCATCCGAGTCCGCTTTCTGCGTACCGCGGATTCTTTGGGTGCAGGCATTTCAGCCAGGCGAACGCGTTTCTTGAGAGGAATGGAATTGCGCCGATCGACTGGCAGATTGAGGACGTATAAATATACTTGACAAAATTACAAAAAAGGGTTTATTTTTTGAAGTAGAGATCGATATATATTATAGGATAGGGTCACGGATTGACCATTTTATTTCAAAGGAGTGATACTATGAGAGGCATTTCTTCTTACGATTCATCATCAATCAGTACATTGTTTTCGAGCCTTGGATCATCATCGGGATCCAATTTCCTCGGAATTAATCTGCAGGATTATGCAACAATTAAGAGTGGAACATACGGAAAACTGATGAAGTCTTACTACAGTAAGGTGAATGCAGATTCCACAAAGACGTCTTCTAAGGATAAGACAACATCCACCTCAACATCCAAGGATTCTACGAAGACGATCGCCAATATGGAGGAAGCGGCACAAGAACTGACTACGTCTGCAAAGGAATTGTATTCGACGAAGACGGATTCTGTTTTTGCTAAGAAAAATGGTAATTACGATACCAAAAAGATTTCAGAGAAAGTCGGATCGTTTGTTGAGGACTATAACAATCTACTGACAACAAGCGCAAAGTCGACATCGAGCCGTATTGAAAATTCTGTTGATTCGCTCAAACTGTTGACGTCAGGCAAGAGTAAGGATTTAGAAGAGATTGGTATCAGTGTGGATTCCAAGACGGGAATTCTCTCCTTTGATTCGGGCAAATTCAGCAGTGCAGATATGGACAAAGTAAAGAAATTATTTAACGGAACTGGTTCTTATGCTTATGGTGTGGCAACCCGTTCTTCTCTGATCGACTCTTATGCACAGTCAGAGGCGGAGAAAGCCAATACTTATGGTAAGAATGGTAAGTATTCCTACAATTACAATAGTGGAAATATTTTCTATGACTCCTTCTAGGAATAAGAAGACAAAATGAATGAATAGAAATAACAAAGGGTGTTGACCGGAACTTAGAAAGTCCAGGCAACACCCTTATTTTTATCGATTAATTGTTTTTAATCATCGGCCTCCTCGTCAGCAGTTGTGTTGTAAACCTGACGCTTTCTTGCCATAACATCGCTTTCAAGATATTCATCGTAAGTGGATACCTTATCGATCATGGTTCCATCCGGAAGGAACTCAATAATGCGGTTAGCGGTCGTCTGTACGACCTGGTGATCTCGGCAGGCGAACAGGATGACACCAGGGAATTTGATCATACCATTATTCAATGCGGTAATGGATTCCATATCCAGGTGGTCAGTCGGCTCGTCAAACATTAAGACATTGCTTCCCATGATCATCATGCGGGAGAGCAGTACACGAACCTTTTCACCACCGGAAAGTACACGCATTTTTTTGACACCGTCTTCTCCGGCGAAAAGCATACGGCCAAGGAAACCGCGGACATAAGTGGCATCCTTGATCTCGGAGAACTGGGTGAGCCAGTCTACAATCAGCTCATCGGTATCGAAGATCGTGGTGTTATCCTTCGGGAAGTACGACTGGCTTGTGGTTACACCCCACTTGTAGGTTCCCTCGTCCGGCTCCATCTCTCCGGCAAGAATCTTAAAGAGAGTTGTCTTGGCAAGTTCGTTGCCGCCGACAAAAGCAATCTTATCATCGTGTCCGACGATGAAGGAGATGTTATCGAGAACCTTCACGCCGTCAATTGTCTTGCTGATTCCGTCTACCGTCAGTACTTCGTTACCGATCTCACGGTTCGGACGGAAATCGATGTATGGGTACTTACGGCTGGAAGGACGGATGTCATCCAGCTGGATTTTCTCCAACGCACGCTTACGGGAAGTTGCCTGCTTTGACTTGGAAGCGTTCGCAGAGAAGCGGGAGATGAACTCCTGTAACTCCTTGATCTTTTCTTCCTTTTTCTTGTTCGCTTCCTTCATCTGACGGACAAGAAGCTGACTCGATTCATACCAGAAATCATAGTTTCCGGCGTAGAGCTGAATCTTGCCGTAATCCATATCGGCAATGTTGGTACATACTTTATTTAAAAAGTAACGGTCGTGGGATACCACGATGACCGTGTTTTCGAAGTTGATCAGGAATTCTTCAAGCCATGCAATTGCATCGAGATCCAGATGGTTGGTCGGCTCATCAAGAAGCAGAATATCAGGGTTGCCGAATAATGCCTGTGCAAGAAGAACTTTGACTTTGACAGCACCCGGAAGGTCTGCCATCTGTGTGTAATGATCTTCGGTTGGAATTCCAAGTCCGTTTAAGAGGGTGGCTGCGTCGGATTCTGCGTTCCATCCGTCCATATCTGCAAATTCGGCTTCAAGTTCACTTGCGCGGATGCCGTCTTCATCGGAGAAATCTTCCTTCATATAGATGGCATCTTTTTCCTTCATGATATCATAAAGTCTCTGGTTACCCATGATAACGGTATCTAATACCGTAAATTCATCGTATTTGAAGTGGTCCTGCTGCAGAAATGACAGACGCTGTCCAGGAGTGATCACAATCTCGCCGCTCGTCGGTTCGAGCTGACCGGATAAAATTTTTAAGAATGTTGATTTTCCGGCACCGTTCGCGCCAATCAGTCCGTAACAGTTCCCTTCGGTAAATTTGATGTTTACATCTTCAAATAAGGCTTTTTTGCCTAATCTTAAGGTGATATTATTTGCACTAATCATACGAAAACCTCATTATTTCTTCAATCCATTTAGTCACGAGTTCTATTTAAACATGAAAAGTCCTTTATTTCAAGCAAAAAACACTTTATTATTAAGAAAAAACGCATTCTTATTGGAAAAAGTCAAGAAAACTGTTATAATAAAATCAATTATTAGGTGGATTGGGTGAAAAGATGGATTATAATGAATTGATGGGGGTGGATATTCCGATTGCAGCGGCGATTGCTACATGCGGAAATTCCATTAAAATTGAAATGGTTAATGCTGAGTTCGTGCGTCTTTTTGGATATACGGAGCGAGATCTTGCGCAGATGGGAGCTGAGAACATGATCTCGAAACAGGATATCTATTTATTGGAAGAGACGGTTGCTCAGGCCGTGCAGGGACAAAGGGTGGCGGATCAGGAAGTGCGGATCCGGCGGAAAGGGCATGACTTTTTCTGGGTACAGGTAAGATGCAGCAGGCTGACCTATAAGAATGCCTTGCCGCAACTGATTTTTCTGTTCTGGGATATTCATGCGCAAAAGTCCAGCGAACTGGAACAACAGCTTTTGACGCAGAAATATGAGATGATGGAAAAATTATCTCAGGAGTATCCGTTTGATCTGGATGTACCGAATTGGAGGATGCTGCGCTCCCGGCGTCTGATGGAGCTGCGAGGGGAATTTGAAGCACAGGATCAGTATTATCCTGTCGATGAAGAAGTGAAACTGCTTTTCCTTGCGGATCAGGATCTGTTCCTGAAAGCGATGTATGAGGCTACACAGACAGAGGTGACAGGATCGATTGATACCAGATTTAATGTGAGCGCGGAAGAGGATGTGCCGTGTTATCAATGGTTCCGCACATACTACCAGAGCGTAAAGGATGATATGGGCAACATCGTGCGCATTATCGGCCGGAGCTTTAATATTGACAGAGACAAGGCTTTGCAGGAAAAAGTGCGCAGAGATCCGCTGACAAAACTTTTGAATAAGCTGGAAATCCAAAGAGTTGTTACGTCATATATTGAAGAGAATCCATCGAGCACCAATGTCATGTTTTTGATTGATATTGATAATTTCAAAGGGATCAATGACAATTTTGGGCATACATTTGGCGATACAGTGATCATGGATGTTGCCAATCTCATAAGAAGCCAGTTCCGTGTGGATGATTTTGTCGGACGGGTTGGAGGAGATGAGTTCCTTGTCTTCATGAAGAACACGAGTGTGGAGAAAGCAAAGGAGAAAGCGCAGAGACTATGTGGCATTTTGTCGCGGGAATACAGCGGAGAAAATGTGAATTATCGTATTTCTTCAAGTATTGGTCTGGCTGTGTACCGCTCGCCGAAGGATACCTATGTCGGTCTGTTTGAAAAAGCGGATCATGCAATGTACCGTGCGAAACAGAGCGGAAAAGATGGCTTTGAACTGGCTGGGGCAGAGGATGTCGGACAGACGCGCAATGAAGCAATCCGCATTGACCAAAGAGAACTGATCGATCAAAAGGATCAGGAGTTTCTGGCTTTTGCGGTCAGTCTGATGACCCATGCTAAGAATCTGGAAGGCTCACTCAATATGCTGTTGAAAAAGATTGCGGATCGATATGATCTGGATTTTGTGGCTGTCTTTGAAGAGGATGAAGTTGAGGAGCATCTGACGATGACCAACTATTTTGCAAGACGCAAGCTGATTACGGACAATCGGATTTTTGCCAAGATGCATATGGAGAATGTGCGGATTAAACCCGGACAGTGTGTGATTCTGACACATGAACAACTGGTAAATGCCGGACATGTTTATCCGGATGAAGATGGTCTGGAGGTAAAATCGAATGTGTCTTTTTCTGCGGTGATCGGTAAATTTGAGTATATCGGTGACCGTATCGGAGAAGTTATGTATCTGACCAAAAATGAACAGAAACAGTGGTCGACGAGCGAGATGGCACTTTTTAAGGAGCTGACCCGTGCTATGGCAATCTTTGTATCGTTGCGATTCCGGATGGATGAGAGCCGTGCACAGATACAGAAGATACAGATGAGAGATCCGTTGACGAATCTGTATAATCAGGAGTCCTTCCGCCGACAGGTAGCCAAAGTGCTGGCAAAGGCAGATCCGGATAAGGTATATGCAATCGAGTATCTCGATATCAATAATTTTGGTTATGTCAATGAAAATTATGGCTATAAGGTTGGTGACAGCATCTTAAAGATGCTTGCAACAGATGTGTCAAGCCAGCCGTATTTTGTGGCAGGCTGCCGCTTATATTCGGATTTCTTTTTGATTCTTGCTGCGGATGAAAGCAGTGAGATGCTTGAAATGCATTTGCAGAAACGTAACCAGAGATTTACAAATATGCAGAACCATCAGTACCCGAACAGTGGCATGGGTGTGACAGTGGGTGTGTATATTTTTGAAAATACCAAGATTGATTTTGATCAGGCTATGGAAAATGCGAATCTTGCATGGAAGAATGCAAAACGATCCGGCAAGAAACAGATTATGTTTTACACGCAGGGACTCCGGTCCATGCGTGTGGAAGAACAAAAAGTAGTCGGAGAGTTTTTTGAAGCTTTGTACCGTGATGATTTTCAGATGTATCTGCAGCCGAAATTCTTCCTGGGCAAGGAGATTATTTATGGTGCCGAAGCTCTGGCACGCTGGAAGAAACCGGACGGAACCATTGTCCCGCCTGCCTATTTCATTGATTCTCTTGAAAAGATCGGCTATATTACGGAACTGGATTTCTATATTTTTGAGGAAGTGCTTAAGACACTCGATAAATGGGACCGCCAGAAGAAAAGAAAAATTATTATTTCAACAAATTTCTCGGGAAGACATTTTGAGGGTACCGGCGAAGAATTTTTAAATCGTATCGCTCATGTTATGTCAAAATATACGGTGCTTCCAAGCAATATTGAGATTGAGGTTACGGAGGGGGTTCTGGTCAAGAATGTGGAGGTACTCAGGCATTGCCTGAACCGCTTGCATGATATGGGGTTCCGTATTGCGATCGATGATTTCGGAACCGGTTATTCTTCGCTTTCCATGCTGGCAGATATGCCATCGGATGTGATCAAAATCGACAAAAGCTTTATTAATGTCGGAATGACGGATCAGAAACTGAAACTGTTGTACGAGATTGGTCGCATGGTTAAGATCCTGGACAAAGACATCATTATTGAAGGCGTTGAAACCAGGGAACAGGAGCAGCAGCTGATCGAGGGGGGATTCGAGTGTGGACAAGGCTATTTGTGCAATCGTCCGGTGTCTCTTGGAGAGTTTGAAAGGTTGTATTTGTAAAAATACAAAAATGGTGTCGCTAAAACTTGATTTTTGGCGGCATTCATTTTATATTATTAAATTAGAGACATTCTGATTCAATGTCTGATTTTTAATACGTTTGAACATTAAATTAAAATAGGAGGACTAATTCATGAAACGTTCAATGAAAACCATGGATGGAAACCATGCAGCAGCTCATGCTTCTTATGCATTTACTGATGTTGCAGCAATCTATCCTATTACTCCTTCATCTGTTATGGCTGAGGCTACAGATGAGTGGGCAACCGCAGGTCGTAAGAATATTTTCGGACAGACCGTTCAGGTTACAGAGATGCAGTCTGAGGCCGGTGCAGCAGGTACTGTTCACGGATCTCTTGCAGCCGGTGCATTAACAACTACTTATACAGCATCACAGGGTCTGTTACTGATGATCCCTAACCTGTATAAAGTAGCTGGTGAGAGACTTCCGGGCGTATTTAACGTATCCGCTCGTTGTGTCGCTACACACGCACTGAACATCTTCGGTGATCACTCAGATGTATATGCTTGCCGTCAGACAGGTGTTGCAATGCTTTGTGAGTCATCTGTACAGGAAGTTATGGATCTTACTCCGGTTGCTCATTGCGCAGCAATCAAGGGAAGAGTTCCATTCATCAACTTCTTCGATGGATTCCGTACATCTCACGAAATTCAGAAGATCGAGACATGGGATTACGAAGACCTTAAGGATATGGTCGATATGGATGCAGTTGATGCTTTCCGTAAGAATGCATTAAATCCAAATCATCCGGTAGAGATGGGATCTGCTCAGAACCCTGATCTGTTCTTCCAGTCAAGAGAGGCTTGCAACTCTACATATGACGAGCTTCCGGCTATCGTTCAGGAATACATGGACAAAGTTAACGAGAAGATCGGCACAGATTACAAGTTATTCAACTACTACGGAGCAGCTGATGCTGACCGCGTAATCATCGCTATGGGATCTGTTTGTGAGACCATCGACGAGACAATCGATTACCTTATGGCTAAGGGTGAGAAAGTCGGCGTTGTTAAGGTTCGTCTTTACAGACCATTCGTTAAGGAAGCATTAATCGATGCTATCCCGGATACTGTTAAGAGAATCGCTGTATTAGACAGAACTAAGGAGCCGGGTTCCCTTGGAGAGCCTTTATACTTAGACGTTGTTGCAGCACTTAAGGGATCTAAGTTCGATCAGGTTACAATTACAAGTGGTCGTTACGGATTAGGATCTAAGGATACTACTCCTGGACAGATCATTGCAGTATACAACAATACAGAGAAGCCAAGATTTACAATCGGTATTATCGATGATGTTACAAATCTTTCCCTTGATGTGAAAGAGAATCCTGTTACTACACCGGAAGGAACTACAAACTGTAAGTTCTGGGGTCTTGGTGCAGACGGTACAGTAGGTGCCAACAAGAACTCTATCAAGATCATCGGTGATAACACGGATATGTACGCTCAGGCATACTTTGATTATGACTCTAAGAAGTCCGGTGGTGTTACAATTTCCCACTTACGTTTTGGACATTCTCCAATCCGTTCAACATACCTGATTTCTCAGGCGAACTTCGTAGCATGTCACTGTACAGCATACATCTACAAGTACAACATGGTTCAGGATCTTGTTCCTGGTGGTACATTCCTGTTCAATACACAGTGGTCAGTCGATGAGTTAGACGAGAAGTTACCTGGACAGGTTAAGAGATATATCGCTGAGAACAACATCAACTTCTACATCATCGATGGTGTTAAGATTGGTAAGGAGATCGGTCTTGGTAACCGTATCAACACTGTTCTTCAGTCAGCATTCTTCTCACTTACTAAGCTGATTCCGGAAGAGGAAGTTATCAAGCTTATGAAGGACGCAGCTACAAAGTCTTATGCTAAGAAGGGTGACGATATCGTTAAGATGAACCATGACGCTATCGATGCCGGTGCTACAGCATACGTTAAGGTTGACGTTCCTGAGAGCTGGAAGAACTGCACAGATGATGATTTCTCTGTAGAAGTTAAGGGAGATAACAAGGAAGTTGTTGACTTCGTTAAGAATATTCAGCAGAAGGTTAACGGACAGCAGGGTAATACAGTTCCTGTATCTGTTGTTAAGAAATATGAGACAGGCTGGACTCCATCCGGTACAGCAGCATACGAGAAGCGTGGTGTAGCAACAGACGTTCCTGTATGGGATGCTACAAAGTGTATCGAGTGTAACCAGTGTTCTTATGTATGTCCTCATGCAGCAATCCGTCCGGTTGCTATGACAGAGGCAGAAGCAGCTGCAGCTCCGGAAGGAATGCAGATGAAAGACTTGAACCAGATGCCTGGATACAAGTTCGCAATCGTTGTATCAGCATTCGACTGTACAGGATGTGGATCTTGTGTAAACGTATGTCCGGATAAGGTTCAGGCTATTACAATGACTGGTTTCGAAGCACACGAGGATGAGCAGAAGTACTTCGATTATGCAGTAACACTTGAGGATAAGGAAGACGTTATCGAGAAGTTCAAGATCAATTCCGTTAAGGGATCTCAGTTCCGTCAGCCATTACTTGAGTTCTCAGGAGCTTGTGGTGGATGTGGTGAGACACCTTACGCTAAGTTGATCACCCAGTTATTTGGTGACAGAATGTACATTGCAAATGCTACAGGATGTTCTTCAATCTGGGCGAACTCTTCACCTTCTACACCTTATACAACAAACAAGAAGGGACATGGTCCTGCATGGTCTAACTCATTATTCGAGGATGCAGCAGAGTTCGGATATGGTATGTTACTTGCTCAGAGAGCAATCCGTGACA
>ERZ1026862.1529-NODE-1529-length-13464-cov-14.144828_pt1 | contig 13464 bp, 8 predicted proteins | sample MGYA00380161_ERZ1026862 | MGnify/ENA primary metagenome ERZ1026862 (study PRJEB33269, sample SAMEA4719797) | human gut metagenome | biome: human-associated habitat; feature: organic feature; material: feces | place: Cameroon | collected 2013-10 ... | reverse complement strand
GTGATGAACTTGCGAGTTTTTTTATTTAACAAGACGGGGGATTTCGGATGGTTACTTACAAAATAAAGAAGGAAATCCCCCCATCTGCCTTTGAATCCCGCCAACGCAATAACACAAAAATCCCCGCCAACGCAATACCTGTCGGATATTGCATGGCGGGGATTTTATGGTTTATGTATCACAGACTGCGGCACGGAGGCCACTATTGTCTGAGCGAATTATCAAATCGTTGTAGGGATTTTGTTCTTCTCCATCTCGTCGGCATCACCAACGATGATTTTGTTGAACTCACGCAAACCAGTACCAGCAGGAATGAGGTGACCGCAGATAACGTTTTCCTTCATACCCTCGAGGTAGTCGGTCTTTCCGCTGATGGCTGCTTCGTTGAGCACCTTCGTTGTTTCCTGGAAGGATGCGGCAGACATGAAGCTCTTTGTCTGGAGAGAAGCACGCGTGATACCCTGGAGAATCTGGGTTGAAGTGGCAGCCTTGGCATCACGAACCTGAACGAGCTTAAGGTCGCGGCGCTTGAGCTGAGAGTTTTCATCGCGCAGCTTGCGGGCCGTCACGATCATACCCTTCTTCATTACCTCACTATCACCGGCATCAACAACAACTTTCTTGCCCCAGATGCGGTCGTTCTCTTCAGCGAAGTCGAGCTTGTCGACAATCTGCTGTTCCAAGAAGCGCGTATCGCCTGGCTGGTCGATCTGAACTTTGCGCATCATCTGGCGTACGATAACCTCGAAGTGCTTGTCGTTGATTTTTACACCCTGCAGACGGTAAACGTCCTGGATTTCGTTGACGATGTATTCCTGAACAGCGGTAGGACCCTTGATGGCGAGGATGTCGCTCGGCGTGATTGAACCGTCGGAGAGCGGCGTTCCAGCACGCACATAGTCGTTTTCCTGAACAAGAATCTGCTTTGACAGAGGCACGAGGTATTTCTTGACCTCGCCCAGCTTAGAAGTAACGACGATTTCGCGGTGGCCACGCTTGATGTTGCCCATCGTGATTTCACCATCGATTTCTGAAACGACAGCGGGGTTGCTCGGGTTGCGGGCTTCGAAGAGCTCGGTCACACGGGGCAGACCACCGGTGATGTCACCAGCCTTACCAACGGCACGAGGAATCTTGACGAGGATGTCACCAGCCTTGAGCTGCTGACCGTCTTCAACAACGATGTGACCGTTGATTGGGAAGTTGTAGGTGCGAATCAACTCACCGTTTTCATCCATGATATGGCACGATGGAACACGGCCACGCTCCTTGGATTCAACGACGATTCTTTCACGGAGACCGGTTGCTTCGTCTTCTTCAACACGATAGGTGACACCTTCCGTTACGTCTTCAAACTGGATGCGACCAGCACTTTCTGTTACGATGACGGCGTTGAATGGGTCCCACTTGGCAATGACGGTGCCCTTTTCAACTTTGTCGCCATCGTTGACGAAGAGCTGTGAACCGTAAGGCACGTTCTGTGAAGAAAGGACGATGCCTGTGTTCTCATCGATGAAGCGGACTTCGGCCAGACGACCGACAACAACCTTGCAGGCTGTGCCGTCTTCGGCTGTCATGTCAACCGTACGGAGCTCTTCAAATTCAAGGCGGCAGTCGCTCTTGGCCACGATGGTGGCGTTGGCTGCAGCATTCGAAGCGATACCACCGGCGTGGAAGGTACGGAGTGTCAACTGAGTACCAGGCTCACCGATTGACTGGGCGGCGATGACACCGACAGCTTCGCCCTTCTGCACCATGCGGCTTGTTGAAAGGTTGCGGCCGTAGCACTTCATGCAGACACCATGCTTGCTTTCGCAGGTGAGAACCGAGCGGATTTCGACGCTCTCAATCGGAGAGGCTTCGATTTCGGCAACAATCGTTTCGGTGATTTCTTCACCAGCGGCAACGATGACCTTGCCAGTTGTCGGGTGAACGATGTCGTGTACTGACACACGGCCGAGGATACGTTCGCCAAGAGACGAAATGATTTCGTCACCATCCTTGAGCGCTGTGCAGACGAGACCGCGAAGCGTTCCGCAATCCTCTTCCGTGATGATCACATCGTGGGATACGTCGACAAGACGACGGGTGAGGTATCCGGCGTCGGCCGTCTTCAAGGCGGTGTCGGCCAAACCCTTACGGGCACCGTGGGTAGAGATAAAGTACTCCAACACGCTCATACCTTCCTTAAAGTTAGAAAGGATCGGGTTTTCAATAATCTGAGCACCTTCTGCACCGGCTTTCTGAGGCTTGGCCATCAAACCACGCATACCTGCCAACTGTGCAATCTGGTCGGCAGAACCACGGGCTCCGGAGTCAAGCATCATGAACACAGCGTTGAAACCTTGGTCGGCTTCTGTCATCTGCTTCATGAGGGTCTTCTTCAGGTCGGTGTTGACGTGCGTCCAAGTATCAATTACCTGGTTGTAACGCTCGTTGTCGGTGATGAAACCCATATTATAGTTAGCAGTAATCTGCTCGATGTCTTCGTTACCACGCTTAACGATGTCTACCTTTTCCTGCGGGATGATGATATCGTCGAGGTTGAAGGACAGACCGCCCTCATATGCCTTGCGGTAACCGAGGTTCTTGATACCATCCAAGAAATCGCAGGCACGGGCCATACCAACTGTCTTGATAACCTTGGCGATGATGTCGCGCAGAGATTTCTTTGAGATAACGGTGTTGATAAAGCCACACTCAACAGGGATGATCTCGTTGACAATCACACGGCCGACAGAGGTCTCAACCAAATGGCGGACACCCAAGCCGTTTTCGTCTACATCATCAACCATGACCTTCACTGGGGCATGTACGTCAACACGCTTTTCGTTGAAGGCGATGAGGGCTTCTTCTGGACCGTAGAAAATCAGGCCTGAGCCCTTTGCGCCTGGACGGAGCTTGGTGATATAATACAGACCGAGCACCATGTCCTGTGAAGGCACAGTGATAGGAGCACCGTTGGCGGGGTTCAAAATGTTGTGGCTCTGGAGCATCAACATCTGAGCTTCCAAGATTGCTTCGTTGCTCAGAGGGAGGTGAACTGCCATCTGGTCGCCGTCGAAGTCGGCGTTGAATGCCGTACATGCCAACGGGTGGAGCTGGATGGCCTTGCCTTCAATCATCTTAGGCTGGAAGGCCTGGATACCGAGACGGTGAAGTGTCGGTGCACGGTTGAGGAGCACAGGATGGCCCTTCATGACGTGTTCGAGGATGTCCCAGATGACAGGCTCGCGACGGTCGACAATCTTCTTGGCGCTCTTCACCGTCTTCACGATGCCGCGCTCAATGAGTTTGCGGATGATGAACGGCTTATAGAGCTCTGCGGCCATGAGTTTAGGCAGACCACACTCGCCCATACGCAATTCAGGACCAACGACGATGACGGAACGTGCTGAATAGTCGACACGCTTACCGAGGAGGTTCTGACGGAAACGTCCCTGCTTACCCTTCAGATAGTCGGAAAGTGATTTCAAAGGACGGTTGCTGTCGCTCTTCACGGCGCTGCTCTTGCGAGAGTTGTCGAAGAGGCTGTCAACAGCTTCCTGAAGCATACGCTTTTCGTTACGCAGAATGACATCTGGTGCCTTGATCTCGAGCAAACGCTTCAGACGATTGTTGCGGATGAGCACGCGACGATAGAGGTCGTTCAAGTCGGAAGTGGCAAAACGGCCACCATCGAGGGCAACGAGCGGACGTAAATCTGGAGGCGTGACAGGAATGATCTTCATGATCATCCATTCAGGACGGTTCTTGTCTTTGCTTGCGCGGAAAGACTCAACCACCTGCAAACGCTTCAAAGCCTCGTTCTTGCGCTGAACGGAAGAGTCGGAGTTGGCTCTGTCGCGCAATTCATACGAGAGTTCATCAAGATTGATGCGGGTCAGGAGGTCGTAAACGGCCTCGGCACCCATCTTGGCGATGAATTTATTTGGATCGGAATCCTCAAGATACTGGTTGTCGTTTGGCAACTTCTTGAGCAAGTCGAGGTATTCGTCCTCCGTCAGCAAATCGTTGGGAGCCACGTCGTCGCTCAAGACACCTGGCTGGATAACGACATAGCGCTCGTAATAGATGATGGTATCGAGTTTCTTGGTCGGGATGCCGAGCAGATAACCAATCTTGTTTGGCAAAGAACGGAAGTACCAAATGTGGGCCACAGGCACAACCAGCTGGATGTGTCCGGCACGCTCACGACGCACTTTCTTTTCAGTGACCTCCACACCGCAACGGTCGCAGACAATGCCTTTATAACGGATGCGCTTATATTTTCCGCAGTGGCATTCGTAATCCTTCGTCGGACCGAAAATGCGTTCGCAGAAGAGACCATCACGCTCTGGCTTATACGTACGATAGTTGATGGTCTCAGGTTTGAGGACCTCACCGTAAGAATTGGCCTGAATTTCTTCAGGAGAAGCCAAGCTAATGGTAATCTTCGTGAAGTTACTCTTTATCTTGTTGTCTCTTTTAAATGCCATGTTTTATATGAAATATTGGTTGGGAAGCCATTGGCTCCCGCCACGGAGGGCGGGATGCCAATACTTGTCCTATAAATAGGTGTTTGGAAAACGCCTACCTATGTAAAGAGTTACTATGTGTATCTGTTATTCAAGCGTAATGTTGAGACCTAAGCCGCGGAGCTCATGAAGCAATACGTTGAGCGATTCTGGAATGCCCGGTGTTGGCATCGGGTCGCCCTTGACAATGGCTTCGTAAGCCTTTGAACGGCCAGTGACATCGTCCGACTTGATGGTAAGGATTTCCTGAAGCACATGTGATGCACCAAAGGCCTCGATGGCCCAGACTTCCATTTCTCCGAAACGCTGTCCACCAAATTGCGCCTTACCTCCGAGAGGCTGCTGCGTGATGAGCGAGTACGGACCGATGGAACGAGCGTGCATCTTGTCTTCAACCATGTGGCCGAGTTTCAACATGTAAGTCACACCAACCGTTGCCTTCTGGTCGAAAGCCTCACCAGTTCCGCCATCATAAAGCTGCGTAGAGCAGTAGCGCGGCAGGCCAGCCTTGTCTGTCCACTCACACAAGTCTTCGAGTTTCGCACCATCGAAGATTGGCGTAGCGAACTTCACGCCGAGTTTCTTACCAGCGGCACCGAGCACGGCTTCGAAAATCTGACCCAAGTTCATACGCGAAGGCACACCCAGTGGGTTGAGCACGATGTCGACCGGCGTACCGTCGGCCAAGAACGGCATATCTTCCTGACGCACGATCTTTGAGACGATACCCTTGTTACCGTGACGACCGGCCATCTTATCACCGACACCAATCTTACGCTTCTTAGCGATGTAAACCTTGGCCATCTGGAGGATGCCGGAAGGAAGTTCGTCACCGATGGTGAGGGCAAACTTCTTGCGCTTCAAAGCGGCATCCATGATGTTGTACTTCTTCAAGTAGTTGATGATGAGCTGACGCAACAGTTTGTTGGTGTGCTCGTCTTCCGTCCAAGCACTCAGGTCGAGCGAGGTATAATCGAGCGACTTAAGCAAATTGCGCGTGAAAGTAGCGCCCTTGGCAATCACCTCAGAACCGATGTTGTCCTTGACGCTGCAAGCGGTCTTGTCGCCAGCCAGTTTCAAGAACTTCTCAATCATCGTGTCCTTGAGTTCCTCAGCCTGCTTGGCAAACTCGTCGTCGTAACGCTGGAGAACCACCTTGTCGGCAGCCTTATCGGCACGCGACTTGACAGCCTTGGCGTAGAGCTTGCGGTTGATGACAACACCAGAGAGCGAAGGATTGGCCTTCAAAGAAGCATCCTTGACATCGCCGGCCTTGTCGCCGAAGATGGCGCGGAGGAGCTTTTCTTCCGGAGTCGGGTCGCTTTCGCCCTTCGGCGTGATCTTACCGATCATGATGTCGCCTGGAGTGACGCGGGCACCGATACGGATCAAACCGTTTTCGTCAAGATCCTTAGTGGCGTCTTCGCTGACGTTAGGAATGTCGTTGGTCAGTTCTTCCATGCCACGCTTCGTTTCGCGCACCTCGAGAGAGAACTCATCAACGTGAACAGAAGTCAGGATGTCTTCACGAACCATACGTTCGTTGAGCACGATGGCGTCCTCATAGTTGTAACCCTTCCAAGGCATGTAGGCAACGAGCAAGTTGCGGCCAAGGGCGAGTTCGCCGTTTTCAGTGGCATAACCTTCCGTCAGGATGTCGCCCTTCTTCACACGCTGTCCCTTCTCGCAAATCGGACGAAGGTCGATGGTCATGTTCTGGTTGGTGCGACGGAACTTAGGAATCTTGTAAGTCTTGGTAGCAGAGTCGAAGCTGACAAACTCTTCTTCCTCGCTACGGTCGTATGTAATCACGATGCTGGTGGCATCAACGAAGTCGATCACGCCTTCGCCCTCTGCCGTAATCATCGTGCGAGAATCTTCACAAACCTGCTTTTCGATACCAGTACCCACGATAGGAGCCTCGGAACGAATCAAAGGAACAGCCTGGCGCATCATGTTCGATCCCATCAATGCGCGGTGGGCGTCGTCGTGTTCCAAGAACGGAATCAAAGAAGCAGCGATAGAGGCAATCTGCTGAGGAGCCACGTCCATGAGTTCCACCTCTGAAGGCGGCACAACAGGATAATCGGCGTCCTGACGGCACTTGACTTTGTCGCGGATGAATGTACCGTCGTCGTTCAACGGTGCATTACCCTGACCGATAATCTTGGCCTCTTCTTCTTCTGCCGAGAGATAAACAACATCGTTGTTGTCCAAGTCAACAACAGAATTTTCCACCTTGCGGTATGGTGTCTCAATGAAACCGAGTTCGTTGATCTTGGCGTAAACGCAAAGAGAAGAAATCAAACCGATGTTCGGACCTTCAGGCGACTCGATAGGACAGAGACGGCCGTAGTGGGTGTAGTGTACGTCTCGAACCTCGAAACCTGCACGCTCACGAGACAAACCACCAGGACCCAGGGCTGAAAGACGGCGCTTGTGCGTCACCTCGGCCAGCGGGTTGGTCTGGTCCATGAACTGCGACAGGGCGTTCGTACCGAAGAACGAGTTGATAACGCTGGAAATGGTCTTGGCGTTGATCAAGTCGGTCGGGGTGAACACTTCATTGTCACGGACATTCATACGCTCGCGGATGGTGCGGCTCATACGGGCCAGACCGATGGCAAACTGATTTGAGAGCTGTTCGCCAACGGTACGTACGCGGCGGTTGCTCAAGTGGTCGATGTCATCGACAGTGGCCTTAGAGTTAATCAACTCGACGAGATACTTGATAATCTCGATGATGTCTTCACGCGTCAATACGCGAACATCCATATCGGTTGTCAAGCCGAGCTTCTTGTTGATTCTGTAACGGCCAACCTCGCCCAAGTCGTAACGCTTCTCTGAGAAGAAGAGGTTGTTGATAACTTCACGCGCACTGGCATCATCGGCAGGGTCTGCATTACGCAACTGGCGATAGATGTAGAGCACGGCCTCCTTCTCGGAGTTCGACGGGTCTTTCTGGAGGGTGTTGAAGATGATTGAATAGTCGGAAGAAGCGGCTTCTTCGTGATGCACCAGAATTGACTGCGCACCGCTTTCGATGATCTCATCGATGTGTTCAGCTTCGAGCACCGTCTCACGGTCGAGGATAATCTCGTTACGCTCGATTGAAACAACCTCACCGGTATCCTCATCCACAAAGTCTTCCACCCAACTCTTCAAGACACGTGCAGCGAGCTTGCGGCCCACCAGTTTCTTGAGGTTGGTTCTGTTGACCTTGACCTCTTCAGCCAAGTCAAAAATCTGAAGGATGTCCTTGTCGTTTTCAAAGCCGATGGCACGCAAGAGGGTTGTCACAGGCAACTTCTTCTTACGGTCGATGTAAGCATACATGACATTGTTGATGTCCGTTGCAAACTCAATCCAAGAGCCTTTGAAAGGAATGATACGGGCAGAATAGAGCTGCGTACCATTCGCATGCACGCTTGAGCCGAAGAACACGCCCGGCGAACGGTGCAACTGAGACACGACAACGCGCTCGGCACCGTTGATGATGAAAGTGCCGTTGTCGGTCATATAAGGAATCGGGCCAAGGAAAACATCCTGCACAACCGTGTCGAAATCCTCGTGGTCGGGGTCGGTACAGTAAAGCTTCAATTTGGCCTTCAAGGGGACACTGTAAGAAAGTCCACGCTCAAGGCATTCATCGATGCTGTAACGGGGCGGGTCGATATAATAATCGAGGAACTCTAACACAAAGTTGTTGCGAGTGTCTGCGATAGGAAAATTCTCGGCAAAAACTTTGTACAGACCGTCGTTCTTACGCAACTCCGATGGCGTATCAAGCTGGAGGAAGTCTTTGAAAGACTTTAACTGTACGTCCAAGAAATCCGGATAAGGCATCGGATTCTTGACAGAGGCAAAGTTTACACGTTGGTTAATAACTCTGGAAGACATTCGTGAAAAATATGATTTAGGATGAGAACTTCATTCCGGGCGGCGCTCACCGATTGGAAATGCGTTGTGCAAAAGAGCGGGTGTTCCACTATGATAGAGGCACCATGCTTTAATGAGGCTTATAATATGTGTGCATGCTATGCTGGAAACGCTCGCCACGTACGAAATGGAACAAGCCAAGCGGACAAGACCAAGCAAGACCAAGCAAGCTGTTGTAAATGGAAAGACGCAGGCTGTTTTATCGCGAAACAGCAGCCGTTGCCCTGTATTTTTTTTTGCACAAAAGCCCCCACGAACCATTTGTTTGCGAAATGTGTCGGGGAGGAACAATGAACCGGCATCAGCCGATCCAACAAAACATCTGAATGCGAATAGGAATGCGAAGCAGAAACGCCAGCGGAAAAGCAGAGCAAGAGCGCAAGGCGCCAGCCACATCGGCATACCCAAACATCCCTAAAAAAGAAGTTCTAATCTGACTTAATTTATAGACACAAAAAGGTTAAGAACCCTCTATCAGAGGATCCTTAACCCAATAAATATGAGGTAGCTTATTAAGCGAGTTCTACTTCAGCACCAGCCTCTTCGAGAGCCTTCTTCAATGCTTCAGCTTCTTCCTTAGCAACGCCTTCCTTCAACTTGCTAGGAGCACCGTCAACGAGGTCCTTAGCTTCCTTCAAGCCGAGGCCGCAAGCTTCCTTAACAGCCTTAACAACCTGGAGCTTTGCAGAGCCAGCGCTCTTCAAAACAACGTCGAAAGCAGTCTTTTCCTCAGCGGCAGCAGCGCCACCAGCAGCGGGACCAGCAGCAACAGCAACAGCTGCAGCAGCGGGTTCAATACCATATTCGTCCTTCAGGATCGTTGCCAACTCGTTTACTTCTTTCACTGTCAAATTTACCAATTCTTCAGCAATAGCTTTGATATCTGCCATTTTCGTAATGTATTTTTATTGTTTTTATTCAGTTTGATTGGTACGGATATATCCGATTATTCAGGGCGCTCGCCCATAGTTTTCAGCACGCCATGGATAGTCTGGCCTGCAGATTGGAGTGCAGAGATAACGTTCTTTGCAGGAGATTGCAGCAATGCAACAACTTCGGCAAGAACTTCTGCCTTGCTCTTGATAGCGCAGAGCGTATCAAGCTGATCAGCACCTACGTAGAGACCTTCCTCAGCGTAAGCAGCCTTGAGGGCTGGAACGCCGCTCTTACCTTCTTCCTTGATCAACTTGGCAGGAACGTTGGCAGTGTCACAGAAGAGGACAGCCGTCGTGCCTTTCAAGCAGCCGTAGAGCGGAGAGAAGTCAAATTCAGCAGCTTCGAGAGCCTTGTGCAACAAGGTGTTCTTCACGAGAAGCATCTTGATGTTTGCGCCAAAGCACTTTCTGCGCAAATTGCTTGTAGCCTCAGCGTTCATACCGGTTACGTCAACCAGGTAGAAGTGAGCATATTCTTTTAATGTTTCACCGATGTGCTCGATGATCAAACCTTTATCTTCCTTTTTCATGATTTGCCGTCAAATTTTAGATTTCGTCAACAGATTTGGGATCTACCTTGATACCCTTGCTCATAGTGGAGGAAAGATAAATGCTCTTGATATATGTACCTTTGGCAGCAGCAGGCTTCAACTTGTTGATGGTAGCGATGAATTCCTTTGCATTGCCGAGAATCTGCTCGGGAGTGAAAGAAACCTTACCAATTGAAGTGTGAACGATACCGGTCTTGTCAACCTTGAAATCGATCTTACCCTGCTTAACCTCACGGATTGCCTTGGCAACATCCATGGTAACAGTACCACTCTTAGGGTTAGGCATCAATCCGCGCGGACCGAGAACACGGCCGAGAGCACCGATTTTACCCATGATAGCTGGCATAGTGATGATTACATCAATATCAGTCCAACCACCCTTAATCTTCTCGATATATTCATCGAGACCTACATAATCTGCACCTGCTTCCTTAGCAGCAGCTTCTGCATCAGGCGTACAGAGGCAAAGCACACGAACTGTCTTGCCAGTACCATTTGGCAGAGATACAACGCCGCGAACCATCTGATTGGCCTTACGAGGGTCAACACCGAGGCGAACGTCGATATCCAAAGAGGCGTCAAACTTAGTCGTGGTGATTTCCTTAACCAAGCTAGATGCTTCCTTCAAAGTGTAAGCTTTCCCTGCTTCAATCTTGCCAGCTACAGACTTCTGATTTTTTGTCAGTTTACTCATGTTCAGTTCAAAAATTGAAGTTAATTATTAACCAGGGAAGTCTCCCTTAACTGTGATACCCATACTGCGGGCAGTACCTGCTACCAACTTCATGGCAGATTCAATAGTGAAGCAATTCAAGTCTGGCATCTTGTCTTCAGCGATAGCCTTAACCTGATCCCAAGTGATTTCAGCAATCTTAGTACGATTAGGCTGAGCGGAACCACTCTTCTTCTTGGCTGCTTCGAGCAATTGAATTGCTACAGGAGGAGTCTTAACTACGAATGAGAATGATTTGTCATTATAGTAAGTGATAACAACTGGCAATACCTTACCAGCCTTCTCCTGAGTTCTGGCGTTGAACTGCTTGCAGAAATCCATAATATTGATACCCTTTGAACCCAAGGCAGGACCTACGGGAGGGGAAGGATTTGCAGCGCCACCTTTAATCTGTAATTTGATTAATCCAGCAACTTCTTTAGCCATTGTAATATTTTATTTTTAAATTGTATGAAGGTCAACGGAGGTTCGTAACAGCAACCGTTATTCCTTCTCTATCTGCGTAAAACCAAGGTCCAAGCCCGTGCTGCGGCCAAACACTTTGACCGTAACCGTAACCTTCTTCTTCTCAGCGTCAACCTTTTCGATGACACCGGTGAACCCGCTGAAAGGACCGTCGCTAACCTTGACAGATTCCCCTTCAACAAATGGGATTTCTGCATCAACTGCATCCACCTCCATTTCATCAACTTTGCCTAAAATCCTGTTCACCTCACTGGCGCGAAGAGGCGTAGGATGGTCAAGACCGCCTAAGAAACCGAGCACCTGCGGGGTGTTGCGGAGTTCATGAGCAATTTCACCAACCAAGCGCGCTTCAACCAAGACATAGCCTGGCAAATAATTGCGCTCCTTGACGATGCGCTTACCGTTGCGAATCTGAACGACCTTTTCGGTTGGAATGAGCACCTGCGAAACATGACCGCCAAGGCGGCCATTATTAATTTCTGCATCAATGTACTCCTTCACCTTAGCTTCTTTTCCGCTAACGGCACGCAAAACGTACCATTGCATTTCAACTTCAGCCATTGTGAGATTAGAATTTAATGCTGTAAATAAGTTGCATGAGAGTTTCAAAGACCTTATCCATGGCAAACACCACAATTGCGATTATCACGGAAGCAATTAAAACGACAATCGCACTATGAGTTAGCTCCTTACGTGTTGGCCACGTGGTTCTATGAGCTAGTTCTTCATAAGAATCTTTACAATATAGATATATATTCTTAAACATTGCTTTTTGTATTAGCACGGGAAGAGAGGCTCGAACTCCCGACACCTGGTTTTGGAGACCAGTGCTCTACCAACTGAGCTATTCCCGTAGGATAGTTCCTGCGCTATGCAGCGACAGGAACTATTTTTATTTTAGACAACCTTCTTGCGAAGGTCAGCCTTAGGCTGTGATTAGTCCTCGATGATCTTTGTGATCTGACCAGAACCTACTGTACGACCACCCTCACGGATAGCGAAACGGAGGCCCTCGTTCAAAGCAACCTTGTAGATCAACTCTACCTCAATCTCTACGTTATCACCAGGCATTACCATCTCAACTCCCTCTGGAAGCTTGATCTCACCTGTACAGTCCATAGTACGGAGATAGAACTGAGGACGATACTTGTTACCGAATGGAGTGTGACGACCACCTTCTTCCTTCTTCAATACGTAGATAGAAGCCTTGAACTTCTTGTGCGGAGTGATAACACCCGGGTGAGTGATAACCATACCACGCTTGATTTCAGCCTTATCGATACCACGGAGGAGAAGACCTACGTTGTCACCAGCTTCACCCTGATCAAGGAGCTTGCGGAACATTTCAACGCCAGTTACAACTGACTTCTTGTCTTCACCGAGACCGAGGATCTGAACTTCGTCACCAACCTTAACGATACCAGTTTCAACACGACCAGTAGCAACAGTACCACGACCAGTGATTGAGAACACGTCTTCAACAGGCATCAAGAAAGGCTTTTCAACGTCACGAACCGGTTCCTGAATCCAAGTGTCAACAGCGTTCATCAATTCCATTACAGAATCTTCCCACTTAGCAACACCGTTCAAAGCACCGAGAGCAGAACCACGAACGATAGGAGTATCCTCTTCGAAGTCATACTGTTCGAGCAATTCGCGCATTTCCATTTCAACGAGTTCGAGCATTTCCTCGTCCTCAACCATGTCACACTTGTTCAAGAAAACAACCAAACGAGGAACGTTCACCTGACGAGCGAGAAGGATGTGTTCGCGAGTCTGAGGCATCGGACCATCAGTAGCAGCAACTACGATGATGGCACCGTCCATCTGAGCAGCACCAGTAACCATGTTCTTAACGTAGTCGGCGTGACCCGGGCAGTCTACGTGAGCATAGTGACGCTTTTCAGTTTCATATTCGATGTGAGCAGTATTGATAGTAATACCACGCTCTTTTTCTTCAGGAGCATTATCAATCTGATCGAAAGACTTAACATCTTCACCAGTTCCGAGACGCTCGTGGAGCACCTTAGAAATAGCGGCAGTCAAAGTAGTCTTACCGTGGTCTACGTGACCAATCGTACCGATGTTTACATGCGGTTTGGTACGTTCAAATTTCTCTTTAGCCATAGCTTTTATTTATTTTTTATGAATGAATTGCTAATTTGGATTGTTCTTCACAAATAAGAGAGCTGTTAGTGAGACTTGAACTCACGACCTCTTCCTTACCAAGGAAGTGCTCTACCGCTGAGCTATAACAGCAAACTAAAAAGTTGAGCGGAAAACGGGGCTCAAACCCGCGACCCCCAGCTTGGAAGGCTAGTGCT
>ERZ1026862.1524-NODE-1524-length-13482-cov-4.758695_pt1 | contig 13482 bp, 8 predicted proteins | sample MGYA00380161_ERZ1026862 | MGnify/ENA primary metagenome ERZ1026862 (study PRJEB33269, sample SAMEA4719797) | human gut metagenome | biome: human-associated habitat; feature: organic feature; material: feces | place: Cameroon | collected 2013-10 ... | reverse complement strand
GTTGAGGCTGGCAGCGAATTGACAGCTTCGTTCGATTATACAGGCGAATGGATGCATAGCTTCGTTTACATCGACTTCGACAACGACGGCGACTTCTCTTATACAGAGGGACAGTGGGAACAGACTGGCACCGATTTGGTAGCATTCAGCTTCTACTCTCTCGACTCTAACCCGAAGAACGATACATCTGGTTACAACTCGGTAGGTGAGGAACTTACCGGAGATGCTCGCAATACTTATGCAGCACCTTCGTTCAAGGCTCCTGCTAAGGCTGGCGAATATCGCATCCGCTTCAAGCTCGATTGGAACTGCATCCTTCCTGGTGGTTCAAGCAGTATCCTCTCTGACGGTGGTGGTATCTGGGACGCAACTCTTAAGGTTGTAGAGCCGGTTGTTGACGGCATCAGCACAATCAACGGTGAGGCTGCTAACGGTGAGGCACAGCTCTTCACTATCGACGGCGTTAAGCTGAACAAGCTCCAGAAGGGTCTGAACATCGTTCGCACCGCTGACGGCAAGGTTAAGAAGGTACTCGTGAAGTAATCTTTCAGTGCACCCACTGAAAACACTCATAAGAGGGCATGGCATTCCGCCATGCCCTCTTTTCGTTGCTCCCCTCCCACAGACACATCGTAGGAGGGTATGGCATCCTGCCATATCCACGCCACCCTCTTAGGGGGTGCAGCGGTCTCCGCTGCACCAACCAAGCAAACGCTGCACCAACATTACAATCCTCCCACGGAATTCACCGAATTCACAGAATCTTCTGGCGGAGAAGAGCCTCCCACGGATTTCGCAGATGCTCACAGATTTTTCTTCTCTGCCAATAACTTCTTCGTTCTTCGTTCTGTGTGAAGATAGTTTAGTGGCAGCGTGGGTATGGCAGGGATGCCATACCCTCCTATGGTTAGCATTGTTTTGCGATGAAGTGGAATTCATGTCGTGCCAATACTCAATTTTCTTCTTCGTTACTAACAGCGTATGATGTGAGTGAATAGGCTGTGGTGACTCCCGAGAACTGGATAGGATGGGTTGTGTATGGTGCTACAAAGCTATAAATAAAATCGAGTAGATGAAAATATCTACCATATCTTCTAGCCAGCGCATAACCTCCTGCGTATCAGTGAAGTAATGGCTGGAAGATACCTGACCAATAGGGGTTATCTTCCAGCCTATCTCCCAGCGCATCTTCCAGCTCATTTTCCATCCGTCTCTCTGCTAATATGTAGGGTAGGGGTTCGTTCGTTTCTTGATTGTTTGTTCGTTTCTTGATTGCTTGTTCGTTTACGGTGTTTTATCGTAGCGTGGCAATCTTGTTGTTGTAGCGTGGCAATCTTGTTGTTGTAGCGTGGCAATCTTGTTGTTGTAGCGTGGCAATCTTGTTGGTGTAGCGTGGCAATGCAATCTGTGGGAGTTTTTGTAGGAGGGTATGGCATCCTGCCATACCCACGCCACCCGCTGGAACTCCTAATCTGTGCTCATCCGTGTGCATCTGTGGGAGGCTCTTCTCCGCCAGAAACTTCTGCGCGTTCTGTGGCTTCTGTGGGAGGATAAGCAAGAGGGCCGCGTGGGTATGGCAGGGATGCCATACCCTCCTAAATACCAACAAAGACTATAAATAATTTGCGTCACATAAATTTTATTTTTAACTTTGCAGTCGAAGATTTATATAGCTTATAATCAATAGATTTGAAACAAAACCGTGCGTAAATAGCGTATATCCTATACGTATTGAAAGCAATACAATTAAATAACTAACATTTAACAACTAACAAAACAGATTTCTTATGAAGAAAATTTTATCTCTTATCGCAATGTTGGTGGTGACAGCGACAGCGTTTGCTGAGACCACAAACCAGAAAATTGTAGAGGATAACTATGCCCTTGCAGGCAAGGTTCTCTCTCCTAAAGCGGTCACAGTCGACTGGGCAACTCAGAAACTTGTTGTTGTATTGGATATGACTACTTGCAGTGACACAGAGAACGAGCGTGTTTTCTCTGTTTCTAACAACGAAACAGATGTTGCAAACTGGGACCAGACCAACGGTGGAAGCACAGTGCACCTCTTCTATACAAAGAACGCACAAGTATGGACAAGCAAAGGTATGGAGACCTTTTATCAGAAGTTCGCTGTTCAGTATCGCTACCAGGGCGATGCAGGTGCAACAAGTTACTATGAGGAGGTTGCCGATCCTTCTACAGTGACAGTCGTCATGGATAAGACAGGTATCAGCATCGATGATAAACTCGTGTTCCCAGCTGCTGATATGCCAAACCTCTACAATGAGGGCGAGAACCAACTCTACTTCGGCGCAGGTTGCGGCACTCCTGGTTACGCTACCTACAAGTCTGTAGAGCTCGTAACAGAGAAGGCTGAGACATTCTCACCAGTTACTCTCTCTACAACTGACGTTGCTAACGCTGTTTACAATGGCACAACAACCAACTACGACGCAAAGACTGTTGACTTCGTGCAGTACGAGGAAGGCAAGTATAAGCTCGTGTGGAAGACTCTTGAGGCTGGCTCAACCATCTTTGGCGACTATACTATCGAGAATATCACCGTTGCTGAGGACGCAGAGACACACGTACTCACACTCACCACTACTGACACCGAGGGCACATGGTCTAATGTGAACCCTGCTTATGGTTTCTTGTTCAAACTTGCTGACGGCACCAAGACCGCGTTCACAGGTTTCGAGGGCACATGCAAACTCAACGAGGCTAAGGATGCTATTGAGAAGCTCAAATTTAAGTTTAACATCAGCATCTTGGATAATGAGGCTAACTTGGTATTCGGTGAGAAAGCTCCAGAAACAGGCATCAACGCTACAACAGTGGCAGAGGGTGCAGCAACACTCTTCACGGTTGACGGCGTTAAGCTTTCTAAGCTCCAGAAGGGTCTGAACATTGTTCGCTCTGCTGACGGCAAGGTTAAGAAGGTGCTCGTGAAGTAATCTCAGGGGGTGCTTTCAGGGGGTGCACTTGTCTCAAGTGCACCAACCAAGCAGCATCCCAACAATTCTGTTGGTGCAGTTGGGACAACTGCACCCCCTAAGGTGCACCAACCAAGCAAAAATATAAGAGGGCATGGCGAAAAGCCATGCCCTCTTTGCGTATATTTCTCATCTTAGGAGCCTATGGCAGGGATGCTATACCCTCCTAAATACCAACAAAAACTACGGATAATGTTTGCGTTGCAAACATTTTATTCCTAACTTTGCATTGTCAAAACAATAGAAAAGTATCTATCGTGAGCTTTTCTGTCACACGCAGCAGCGATTTATACAATTCATTTACAAACAGAACAAAAATTTATAAGCAAGGATTATGACCGGTTGCAACTTGTTATACTTCTTATATGGAGCGAGCATTATGTTCCATCTGATGATGGCGTTGTTGTTCAGTTACAAGCGTCGCACTTCGCTGAACATCTATGTCAGCACGCTCATGCTCGTCACCGCAGCGCAATACGTTAAGAACCTTGCGCTTATAGGAGATGGCTATTATGACACTGCCCTCGAATCATTGTACTCTTCGAGCATAGACCTGTTCACCATGCCGCTCTATGCCATCGTTCTTATCGAAGCATGTCGCCCTGGATGGATCAACTGGTGGCGTGCGTCGTTGTTGTATATCCCGTTCTTAGCGTTTATGACCGTGTCGTTAGTTTACCCCGAGCCGTTAGTGTTCGACGTGATACACATCTCCTCGTTTGTTTATGGCGTTTTGCTCTTGAGTTGGTCGCTGCACGAAGTGCCCCGCTTCGAGCGTGCGCTGATGGAGGAGTTCTCCTACGAGAAATACATCAACTTCAACTGGTTGCGCGGTATTATCGTGTCGTTCTTCTGCATCCTTCTGCTGTGGATATACGACAGTGTGCACCCCAGTTGCGAGAATGATGCCATCTACCTTATTGGTTCGCTCGTGGTGTGGGCGGTGGCTTGTTTCTTCTTCTATCGTCAGGCTCGCGTGATAAGCATTGTTAAGGCATACGAGTCTGCCGACTCACAATCGGTAGTAGCACCTTTAGAGGCAGAGGATGAGGCTTTGGCATCCGTTGTTACCTCGCTGAAGACCGACATCGATACGGATACAGAATTGTCGGACGCTCCCACTGACGAGCAGAGCGTACAGCAGGAAGCAGCCTTCGCTGAGCGTATGCACCTGCTCTTCGAGCGCGACCATGTGTACCTCAATCCGCATTTGCGACTCACGGAGTTGGCTGCTCTTCTTGGCACCAATCGCACATACCTATCGCAATACATCAACCAGTGTTGCGACACCACGTTCTACGACTTTGTCAACGATTATCGCATACATCATGCTAAGCTGCTTCTTCACTCCACTGATGACACTCTCGACACCATCGCCATGAAGTCGGGCTTCAATTCTTTGTCCACTTTCCGCCGTGCATTCCAGCAGCGTGAGGGTAAGAGTCCGATAGAGTTTCGTGCGTCAAATGGTAAAAATAGCGTGTCAAACGATTAAAAAGTCGTTGAAATCGACGATTTTTACACAATGACACATATCTTTTACCGATTGCAATCGCAAGTTTATCGAAAGTTTGTACTTTTGCAGTGTAATGTTGAGACAACATTTCGTTATTAATACAAATTAGTATTAGTAAAGCCAGTAATGTAAATGAATGAATAAATAAGAAGCAGTTTGTAATTGTTTGATAAATCAAGAAAAGAGTTTAAAAACCGCCAAGCAGTGATGCTGGGCGGTTTTTTATTTGTTGCTTGCTTAAGTTACATATATTAGCTACCGCTCCTACTTCTGTTTCTCGTAATAATCTATAGCTGCCTTTATGTTTTTTTGTACAGCCTTGGTGCTGAATGTAGCTCCAGTGCATCCGTCTATATCGGTGCGTTGGGTTAGCTTCTTTGCCTTTGAGATTTTGAGGTTATTGTATAACGGCAGCAGAAACTGCTTTACACGGGCAAAGTAGGGTACAGTTTCTTCGTTTTTCAGTGCTACCACTTTCTGCACCTTGCCGTTCTTGAAGTGTACTTCTACGGGCGTGGACTTACGATATCCGCGTGCGTTGCATATAGTGGTGGTGCGCACGATAGTGGTGCCATCGGTATGGCGTGTTATTACGTTGTCAGAGTGGATGTTTGAGGCTGCGAGGAGCAGCAATAATGTAGCCGCTCCTCGTTTTATACACTTATGTGTTGAAAGCATAATGTTTGTCGTTTTTTATGAATTCAATTATTTCATCGTTACCTGAATGCGATTGTCCGGGGCTGTGAGCTGTCGGCAGAATTGGCGTATGTCATCGGTGGTGAGACTGTCTACCTTCTGCAGATAGTTGCGGTTGAAGTCGATACCTTCTCGCAGCTGGTGGTAGCGCACGTATTCCCACCATCCGTTGGTGAGCACGGCACGTTGATAGTTCTTGCGCTCATACTCCTTCACCTTCTGCAGTTGCTCGATGGTGGGACCTTCGGTGGCCATGCGCTGCAGATTGAGGTCGATGAGTGGCAACAGTTCGTCGTATTTGTCGGGGTCGCAACGAAAACTTACGGTCATGGAACATCCGTCTGTAGGATATTTCCAGAACTGGCCCTCTACGCTCACTCCGTATGTGCCGCCACGTTCCTCGCGCACCTTTTCAGTGTACACACCGCGCATTATCTGCGACAACACATCGAGCTTGAGGTCGGTGTCGGCGGTATAGGCTATTGGGGCTGAGTATACGATGTTGGTCTGTGCCGAGGGTGTTATCATCTGTTTGTGGAACACCTTTGTCACCTGTCCATTCTGTATGTTGAGTGTGTATTGTCCTGGCTTGCAGTCGTTGTTGCTATTGCGCTTTCCTGGTAGGCTTGCCACGTATTGGCAGAGTAAATCGTCGAAATCGTCCTGACGTATGTCGCCCGTAACGATGAGGTGCATTCCTGCAAGATTACTGAAACGCTCATTGTAAATCTGGTAGATGCGGTCGAAGTTTACCTCGTTCATACGTTCCGCCGTGAGCGGTTGAGTGCGCTTGCGTTTACCGTATACGGCTACGCGCAGCGAGTCGTTATAGGTGACATTAGGGCTTGCGTTGCGATTTCGCAGCATTGACTGCTGTTTGGTTATCATATTCTGAAATATCGCCTTGTCCTTGCGTGGATTGGTGAGATAGAGATACATTATCTGTAACCATGTCTTAAGGTCGGAGGCTACACACACACCCTTTACGCCCTCTTCCTCGGCATCGATGTATGGAACTACACGCAGTGCCTTGCCACGGCGCTTCTTCTCGAGAGTGAGAAAATCGAAGTCAGCTGCTCCGCTCTCTTTAACTACGCTGTTAAGGAATTGTAGTGTAGGGGCATCTGTGTCGGGATATAACGAGCGGCCGCCAAGACGGAACATGTTGATGGTGAGGCGGTTGGGTTCGATGTCTGAATGTCTGGCACTTACCTTTATGCCGTTCGAAAGGACGTATTCGGTGTAACCATTGTCGGTTGCTCGCTTTGAGAGTATCTTACCCTTTTTGGGCAGCTTCTTCATGAATACGGGGTCTACCTGCTGCGCTGTGTTGTCGTTGGTGTATTCACGCTGTTGCGCGCTTTCTATCCATGTCTTGAGCTGGTCGGATGTGGGCATGGTGTATGGCTTGCCGTCGTACTTTGTGGGTCCGAAGACGATGCACACTTGATTTTTGTTGTCCACTATCTCCGCCATCGTTTTGTTGATGTCGTCGAGTGTAACGGTAGCTGAGAATTCTGCCTCCAGTGCAGCCTCGTATTCGATGTTCATGCAAGGCTCGTTGTTGCAGAAGTTGGACACAATATTCTTTGCATATTCGGCATTGCGTGTCTTGTTTTTGTTGTCCAAACGGTGTTCGATGTTTACGGTGTGCTGCACCTTGGCATGCTCAAGCTCGGCAGCGGTAAAGCCGTAGCGTCTTGCCTTCTCCACTATCTCGATGGCAGCATCTATGCCAACCTGCGGATTGTTGGGCATGAGTCCGAGGTTGAGGGCGAAAGCATCCTTTTCAGTGGTGACGTAGAAGTTGCCTACGCGACAGTTTGCCGACATCACTCGGGGTTGTGCCTCGTGTGACAGCTTTGCCAGACGCTGGCGCAGTATGAACATGGCGAGTCGTGACTTGTAGCTGCTGAGGAATGCCTCGCGTGTGGCTCTCGACTGGCGTTGCTCGGCATCGTGCTTCATGTAGAGTGAGAAATTGAGTGTTGGCTGCTCGTTGTCGGCCTGTGTGTAAACAATCATCTCTTTGTTGTCGGGTACTGTATAGTATGTGCGCTGCGGAGCACCAACGGGCATGGGATTATCACTGAAGAGCTTTCGTATCTTGGCTTCTATCTGGTCTACGTCGATGTCGCCCACTACGATGATGCCCTGCAGGTCGGGACGATACCACTTTTGGTAATAGTCGCGCAGTGTGTCGTAGTGGAATGTGTCCACCACTTCGATGTGTCCTATTGGTAGGCAGTCGGCATATTTCGACCCAGCGTATATCACGGGCATAGCATTCTCCATCATACGCTGCGCTGCCATGCGCGAACGTCGTGTGCGCCACTCTTCTCGTATCACGCCACGTTCTTGGTCAATCTCGTTGTCTTTAAGCAGCAGTGAGCCTGCCCAGTCGTGCAGTATGGTGAGACAGGTGTCGGTTACGCCAGCCTTGCTCACAGGAGCATTGGATATGTTGTACACGGTCTGATCGATGGATGTGTAGGCATTAAGGTCGGCCCCGAACTTGATGCCGTTGCGTTCGCACCAGTTGCGTACAGAGTGTTTGCCTCCATTGCCGTCAGGAAAGTTGCGTGTGCCGTTGAACGCCATGTGCTCAAGGAAGTGAGCCAGTCCGCGCTGCTCGGGTTGCTCGAGTATAGAGCCTACACGCTGTGCAATGTAGAAGTCTGCTTGCCCCGGAGTTTGGTCGTTGTGGCGTATGTAGTAGGTAAGCCCGTTGGCGAGCTTACCTTTGCGTATACAACTATCGAGAGGCAACGTCTGCGCCGATACAGCCATACTGCAGCCCAGGCACATCAGAAGAGAGAAGATTCGTCTTTGTTTCATATAAAGAGATTAAGTGTTAAAGTTGGGAACTGATATTTATGTCTCAACTGTTATTTATTACTCGGCAATCTCAATGCCGCTGATAGTGTACTTCTTGTTGTTCTTGACGATAACAATCTGTCCGTTTCTCAAGAATACGCCGTTGACAGTTTTGCCGGTGTTGACATTCGTGTTGTCGATGCCTGTTTCTTTGGCAGGGTCGAGAGGCAGGGCCTTAAGACCGGCACCAATAACGTTGCCTTCGCCAAGAGCGATGTTGGTGTTGCCGCGAAGGTTGCCAATAAACTCTGTAGTGCCAGTTGATGTAACCTCGCCATTGTTGGTGCATGATACTACAGACACCACTCCCTCTTTACGTGCAGAGTTGGCTACGATGCCGGCAACGTACATGTCTTGTCCGCTAACCGAGCCATCGTTGCGACAATTCTTTATAACAGTGGCAGCCTCGTCGCCCTTCATCACGTTGCCAACGATGCCACCGACATTCTTTACGCCGCTTATCGCGCCTCTGTTGTAACAGCCTTCGATGTCTACTGCAAAGCTGGCGCAGCTTACGATGCCTGCTGTGTACAGCTTCGACTTGGCTGTACCCTGGGTGTCGTCTACATTGCCATTGTTGTTGCAATTCTTTATGGCACCCGAGTAAGAGCCGGCAATACCAGCCGATCCTACGCCATTGGTTGTAGACAGCTTGCCGCTGTTGAGGCAGTCTTCTATAAGATAGTTGTAAGTGGTGATGCTCTTGCCCGACTGCGAACCACCGCAGATGCCCGACGCATAGGTCATGGCCTTGACGTCACCGTAGTTTTCACAGTCTTTTATTGTGCCACAACCGTTGACCATAAATCCGCATATACCGCCAGCGGCAAAGTTGGTGGCAGTGATGTCGGCATTGTTGACACATCCCTGTATAGTGCCCATGTTGATCGAGGCTATAGTGCCAACGTAGTTGTAGCTTGTGATGTGGTTGTTCTCGTCGAAGACGATGTTTCTAACGACACCGTTCTTGTCGATACAACCAAACAGGGCGTTGTACTTTCCTGCTGCATTGTTGCCGCTCTCGGTGTGGTAGATGCCTCTGATGGTATGGTTGTAGCCGTCGAAAGTGCCATCGAAGCCATAGGCTATCTGGGTAATTTTGGCGTTGCCGTCCTTGCCTATTGCGGGCAGCTGAACGGGGTTTTCTGCCGAACCGCCGAAGTCGATGTCGTTAGTCATCTTGAAGTACTCGCCAGTTCCTTTGTGGTTGGCGTTGCAATTCTTAGCCATTGCTTCGAAATCGGCTGCTGTGCTGATGAGGTAAGGGTCGCCTTGTGTACCCGAACCTTTAAGTCCCCAGCTATTAGATACTGTAGAGCCATCGCTCTGTGCCATAACTGTCATCGTTGCTATGCAAGCGAAGATGAGTGTAAAGATTTTTTTCATATTATGTTTTTTAAAGTTGTGTTTAAAATGTTGCTGCTGCTGTGATGATAAGCGTATTGCGTGTTTGTCCTTTAGTGCTGCTATTGGTAGCTTGGCGGAGGTTGTACCTCAGGGAAATGGCAGGTCGTATGGACGTGCCTTTTAAGGGCATCTCGTAGGTAATGGCAGCGTGGGCTGCCCATTGTCTGTAGCTGCCCATTGCGGCAGAGCCTCCTGCCTCTGCCGACCATAAATATCCTCCTCGTGTGAGTACACTGCGTCGTGCACTGACAAACGGGGTTATGATGTGGTGTGAGGCGGTGTATATATCGGGATATACGTAGGCAGTCTGTTGGCGAGTCCAGTACTTGGCACCTCCCGTTATGTGCCATAGGTATATATTGCCAGATGGTTCCCAGTAGGCGTTGAGGGCAGCTGTACCGTATGTCTGTACCTTGTCAGCCATCTTTGTTGGTTCGAAGTATTCGTAGTATATGGCTGATGTGCCGTTGGTGGCTATGGTGCGGCGATAGTTCTCGCGTTCAGACGTAAGCCGCTCGGTGGCGATGCTCAAGTCAACCCATACAAGCCGCTCAGCCCTTTGTGTTATGTCGTAGCGCAGATGCAATGCGAAGTTATCACCATGGTGCTGCTCGTGTGATGCACTGTATTGCGACTTGCGTCCATAGTAGCCATTACGATGACTGTATACGATATCGGCAAAGAGGCGGTTGTATTTGCTTTGAACCCTCACACCAATGTATTCAGACAGTAGTGGTAAACGGTTTTTGCTATCGGTGAATCCTTCGGTGCCGAATGCTTCGCGTTCGCCATGATGGTTGGCATAGTCGATGAGTGTGTAGTATATTTGGTCAGTTGTACCATAGGTCTTGAACTGCATCGCCTCAGTGCGGCGGCTGTACACCATCCCTATGCCAATGCCACTGTTGTGTGGTAACAAAAAATGTGCGTCAAGACCAGCGTTTATATCCATCAGCGTGTTACTGTGGCGTAGGTCGCGCTGCTTGGCATATGTGCCAGCCGTATAGTTGAGTTGTGCGCCAATGGCAAGACATCGCCATGCCTTCCACCCGATGGCTCCGTTGATGCTGAATGTCTCCATGCTCTTGTCGCCAGCATTGTTATCCGCCTCGACAAGGTCGAACGGCATTAACTTCATTGTAGGCATAAGCATACTGCCTGCTGCTTCTGAGATATTGTGTCGGCTGTACGTGGCTCTGCCGTAAGCCACAATGTCAGACGAGAGCCTGTAGTATGACTGCACATCGGCATCATAAGTTTCCTGCCGCTTTCCTTCTGACATGGTGTGCAGCTTACCTCCGTCGTGACGATAAGATAGGGTGGCGTGGGCTATGGTGCTGTCTGCATAGGTGGTCAGTGCGGCGGCATTGCTTGCTGTGAGCCATGGGTTGCGCTGTTGGGTCAGCTGGAAGTCGCGTTGTGCCATGGCTGGTAGGCACAGCAGATTAGCGTAGAGAACAATTGTCAGCTTCATAGAAATCATTCGTTGAATTATTGGTGTCTTGATATATGGCATGTCCGTCTACAGTCTTCTCCACCTTTCTTATTAGAGAGTGGCCGTAACCTCCGGTCAGAGTTGCATAGCCGTTGTCGAGGTCTGGCGTGAGGCGTTTCTTGCATTTGGCAAGAGCCGTGGCGTTGTATACTTCCATGGCATCAATCACCCACCTGCGTGGCATTTTCAGGCAGGCATACACTATGTTGCCTTCATTGCCCGTTGGGTATATTATGTTGTCTGGGTTCTCGCCGAATTGCTTTGGTGTAATATCTTCTGTGCGGAACAGTATCACGGCTGGCGAAGTCTGGCTCATAGGCCAAGCATTACTTTTGCCGTATTTCACAGCCTTCAGATAGTGGTTTGTGGCGATGACATCGGCAGGCGAGGGATAATACCGAGTGTTGTTGTACTTGCCTCCGTCGCTGCTTGTTGCCTCCATGTCGTACATACAATAGTAGGCAGTGTTGGCATAGTTGATGGAGTTGCTGTAGGTTGGAGTGTTGTCAATGGCGCCATGCACGTTTACTACGAGTTCTGAGTAGGGTGCTATTGTATTGCCCTTCTGGAAATACCAGATGCCGTTGAGTGCTGGAATCCAGTCTTTGTCAGCATAATCGAGTTTACCACCGTTGAGAAACGAGTGGGTGTTGGCTTCTGCATTGTATGGCTCGATAATGCCGAAACCTACGTTGTCGAGCGACACCGTCTCTGATGAGTTGTTGTACAGGATTATACATTTGTCTATGGCGAATTTTCCCGAACCGTCGTCCTTCTGACAGCCTCCATTATACAGTTCCTTTATGAGGATAGGGTTGGTAGTCTGCATAGTTGTGATGCTTACGGGCAGCTCTATTGTAGTGTTGTTGCTGCCTATTGCTACGTCAGACAATGATCCGTTGTATACATGACGGAAATATCCGTCGTCGCTCACCTTCGATGCGCTGACACTGTATATTCCGGTGGGTAGCGTGAAGCGAGCTATACCGTTGGCATCGGTAGCTGCTTCGAAGGTGCTGCCTATGCTGTTTGTCATCTTTACGGCAACACCGTCTACGTTATGATTCAGCCTCACCTCGACATTGTAGGTGTTAATTTGTTCGTCGTAGCTGCACGATGCCACCAGCATGGTCAGCATCGTAAGCAGTATGAAGAATGAGTGTTTTATTATATTATTCATATCTCCTTGTTTTACTTGTTTCTTGTCAACACGTCTATTGTCTATAGTTTCACTCTGACGGATGCTCCATAGTAGAATTTTGGTATGTATCCGCTATCAAACAGCGATGTCTTCAGTCCCGTTTGCTTATTTCGGACGGATGCCAGATTGTTGAAGAAGTTGTTGGCGTAGAACGATAGGCTCACCCATCTGCCTATCTCCTTCGTCACGGAGAAATTGGCTGAGTAATATGCCGATATATTCTGCGGATTGAAGTAGTAGGCGGTGTTGCTTCTTACTATTAGATCGCACAATTGCCGGTAGAGTGTGGGGTTGTTGTCTTTGGCAGCCAGAAGAGCCTCAGCGTATGGAATGCGCTCCGAAGGGTTATCCCATGTTGAGTAATATTTAGGATACACAGCCACATAATGGTCAGTCTGCCCCACGTATTTAGTTCCAGTCACGTCGCCAGCCTCATTTAATGCTATCGTTGTGCGATTGCTTGACAGGTTGCGTCGGTAGTTGAGCATGGTTGCTTCAAGTCGCATTGTCATGATGAGTCTCAGTCGTGGTATGCGTGCCGTCAGCGTGGTGTTGAGGCTGCATCCCTTGTTCATCATACCGTTGCTCACCGTAGGGGTGCTTGTCGTTGAGGCTGATGCGACGTTGCTGCCTACGTAATAGCCTATAAGCGGTTGTGTGCCCGAACCTTCGGCTTGGTCGCCGATGCCATTGGGACATCCGGCTATGAGTGTATTGTCTGTGCCACGATAGTGATAGTACTTGCCGTCGATGCGCAGCGACAGTCCCAGAGTATGGTGGTTGTTGATGATAGGCATCTCTGCCACCCATTCCAGTCCGTAGCGTGTCACGGGAGAACCATTCACATACTGACGGTTGGCAGTGTATGTGCGGCGGATAGAGTAGGGTAAGTTTACGGTGTTGCCGTTGGTTGCAGATGTTACGCTTATCACACCAGTCGATGGATTGACACTATATATGCGGTCGGCAGCGGCAATGCTACATCCTTCAAGAGCCGACTGCGATGTCTGGTTGTAGGCAAATGGAGAGTATACATTCAGTGTCTGATACGGATTGTACGTGCGGTTCCAATATGCCGACAGGCTCAGTCGTGCCTTACCGACCATTGCTTCCAATCCTGCCTCCATTTGATTGGAGTGCTGCCATTTCAGATTGCTGTTATATATAGCACGCTGCACATTGGTGTAGTAGGCATAGTATGCTTTGCCGTCGGCAGTAGAACCAGGGGTGAACACGAGTCGGTCAGTATAGGTGTCGGCAGGATAAAGCACTTGAAACGATGGCAGTTTGACGC
>ERZ1026862.1521-NODE-1521-length-13490-cov-7.617119_pt1 | contig 13490 bp, 10 predicted proteins | sample MGYA00380161_ERZ1026862 | MGnify/ENA primary metagenome ERZ1026862 (study PRJEB33269, sample SAMEA4719797) | human gut metagenome | biome: human-associated habitat; feature: organic feature; material: feces | place: Cameroon | collected 2013-10 ... | reverse complement strand
TCGATTTGCCAGATGCATTGGCTCCAAGAATTATACTGGTTTTAAGCACACTGACACCATTGATCGCCGGGGCCTTATGCTCTTTTTTCAAAGAGCCTTTGCCTGGAATCATCGAAAATTCAGTTCGCTGATTGAATGAAAGAAAATTCTCTACTGAGTACCTTATAAGCATATCTTCAGATGTTATTTCGGACAAATATGGTGATTTTTTCACATCTTAGCGCAAAGGAGCAATGATCTTCCTCAATATCTCTGGCACTTCCTTATGGTCTTCATACCAAATCACCTGTACCCCTAAGTCGCATAATTGGGATTCTATCGTATTGAAGTGCAGTTTATTCTTCTCGACCTCATTAGATTTAAATAGGGATTGTAGTTTAATGTTTTCAATCTGAGCAAAGCAGTGACCAGTCCATTCAATTTCTGCATTCTCATAGTCTCTCTCGATTTCACGTATCTCCTTCAGTATCTTACCGAGCAGGCCAAGGAACTTTGTCCAAGGACGGTTGATCCCCAGTCTGCTATTCAACTCGCACATCATCGCATAGCTCTTCTCAATCCCTTCCAACAGCAACTTCGTACAGCTGAGTCCCGTGTACATCTTCAGGAACATCAGGGCCACTTTTCCCTCAGGCGTGAAGAACGACTTGCGTCCCAGCTTCGGCCTCATGCTCTTCCTTACCAGACCGAAGTTCTCTGCCATCTCGCGGAGATGGAGCAGCTTCTATATCCTGCCCGATTCGCCAATCCTTTTCTTTCAAATACGGTTCCCCGAACATCGCTTCACAGCGAGCAGGAATTTTTATCCATCCTGAATTAAATGAACGTCCAACCTTATTTTTTGGACATGATGTCCCCATATAATTCTTCCATTCTGCGCCCTCCAGCCCTTCAACACATTTTATCAGCTTGAGCGTTTGAAAGCATTCCATTTGTTTAAGAGCCCTAAAGTCTCGCTCATTCCTAATTTCCTTGAACCTTTCTTTCCCGTCCTCATCCACTGCCACACCACCATGTTCAAAGTTTCTTTTCCGAAAAATATGACTGGCTGTTTCTGCCCCGAGAGAATTGTTCCATCTCTCGATTATCTCTTTCTTCTCATCATCGGAGAATAGCACATCTGGCACTCTCACGCGCAAAATAATATCATCAGAGAGACACCGTTTTAATAAAGACTTAGAATAGCCCTTAGGTCTATAGTTTGCAAAGGCCTCATTAAAGACGTCAAACGAAAATACGTTTTGCTCCGCTATGGACTTCGCTTTATCCACGAGTTCATCTTTAACCCAAAGACATTCACCAGATCCAAACTGCCTATGATATGACTTGGATTCTTCGCAATTGAACGAAAATCTATACATATAAGCCTTGATACTTTCGCCATGCTTTAAATGTAAACCATAACCTTGCTGATTCCCAGGTCGTTTAAAGGCTTGCAGCCCAATGGGACGGATACTCCCATTCAAGAGAGTTTTACCAAAATCAGCCGGGCAAGGTTCATTGTCAAATAACGGATTGAACACATAGAGAATCGCTTCATGCGAGAGACCGTCATCATGAAATGTGTAAACATCATTTGCTCTGTCGTATGGACACACTGCAAAGAATAACGCAATATCGAGGCTGCTTGTCAAATCAAGCACTGAAGTCTTTAGACCATAATGCTGAGCAAGCCCTTCTACATCTACCAGAAAGTTATGTCTTCCAAAGAAATGTTCAACAACTGGATGTGAATCCAAAAGGCGCTTGAATACTGTCAAACGCATCCGCTCGACAAAGATTTCCTCTTCACTAAGATGTCCCCGATATAAGACAGGTAAGCAAGGTGAAAACTCACAGCATTGACCACGGAACAAAAAATTCAATGCTGCTACTTGCGGGATCAAGCACTTCTCCCGTCCATTACCAGTTTCCACAGCCTCAAATGTCCCCTCGCACATTTTCTTGAACACAGACATGTTCCCCGTCGAGTGTTCATATAAAAGATCCCTCTTTTCCTCTTCTTTAAGGATAAGAGTCTTTAGTTCTGACAATGTAAGCATTGTATGTTGGATATTATCGTTTCACTTTGCGAGTTCTGCAGTCTTCCAGCTTAGTTCATTTTCGCTACAGCATCCATAACCACACTATTCCCTCTGTATATGTAGTCATCAAACAAGTCCATAAGCTCATTTATAGATTCATCATCCCCATTCTCCCTCAATTTGTTGTAAATTTGCAACAACACCCTCACCACATCGTTATCGGCATTACATTGTCCCTCTATTTCAGAATACTTTTGATCTAATATAAACCTGCAACACTTCTCCGGATATTTCGAAATACATTTCTGAAGATATTCGAGTTGATCATGAATTATACGATTCTTCTTGCGGGGCAATGTTTTAGTGATATCACAATAAAAGCCTAATGCTTCAACGGGAAGCCTATTGCAGTACTCACAATAAGCCTTTACGACAGAGTCTCTGTCATCAGCTGAAAAACGACGAAGCAATTCAGCCGAATACTCTCTCATTTCTGAGTCGTCAAATGATTCCATTGCTGTTTGAACCATTTTGACAATTACATCTTCCTCATTATATGAGAGTATTCTTTCCAATCTCAAACTGCAATTCCCCCGAGTTTTATCATCACATAATCCATAAAAGTAGATTTGTGCTAAAATCTTGTGACTGTCAGGATCAGGCTCAATCCGGTCAATATATTCTTTCACGACTTCGTTCTTATTGTAAATACAATGTTGGATTGCATCTGCCCTTATGAACAATGCTTCCGGTCCAAGACCGGCAAGAAGTTGTTTCATCAGACGAAAATAAAGCGACTCATCAAAGGCACATTTCACATACAAACATACAACAAGTACAATGGCAATGTTTTCAATGATTCAGAGAAACCTGCTTGAAGTTTGCTGAGAATCCCGTAAATCTGAGACTTTCTTTCCGGCAAAGAGCAAATCTGTATCAATAATTCGACAGATCGTCCCTGATATGAATTGATTGCCTGTTCAATGAGTTTGCTTGCCCTACGCTCAACGCTATTTGTGTCATCCTCATAGATGCAGTCATGCTCATCTGAAGGCAAGGCTGCAATTGTTTCTGCAACCGCTATAACCTTATCCAAATATGGATTCTCTGACTTGACGAAGTATTCTGCAATCTGTTTGAATGAACTGCTGTTTGTTTTGGCATATTCAACTGAGATATATGGCTCAGCCAAATTCCATAGAGACAAAGGATCTTCCACTCCAGCCAAAAGTCCCTTAATCCCTGCTACTTTATAGATAGGCCTCACATCATTATTCGAGGCTATGCCCTGGATAAAGTCTCTGAATTTATTCGGATTTGCGGAGACGCATTTTTCAAAAGCATCTGCATGACCTTCCAAATCAAATGGATGTTCGTGATGACGCCAACTACGAGACTCATCAAGTTTCAAGAAAGAATTTGACCAGTTCTCTAGCGAAAATCTCGAATATGTATCATCGCTTACAAGTCCACCACCATAATATGTTACAACAGTTCTGTCTTCTGGACGTTTGACAACAGTACGTTTTCCAAACCTGCGCAACAACTCCTGCGAGCATTTCTTCATTTCAGGAATCAGTCCATCTTCCGGCAACGTATTACAAATCAAATCCCACTTGCTCCTCCAAAGATGAGGACAGAGATAATAATCCGGACTATTTTCCCTGTCATAATAAAGATCGACTGGCGACTTGAACGACAGTACTTTTTTCTGATACATAGCCGCATCGTGAGCATCTATATTCTGATACCAGGATTTAATCAGTTTCAGATAAAAGAACTCAATATTACAAGACAAATACTTGTTAATTTCATTGTCATCAGCAATAAGCTGTCGTATCAGTTCATCATATGCCTTCGGATTTGCTGCCATGGCTGCAAATGCCATTGAAATAGACGTCTCATTCCTCAACTCCATCAAACGGTCTACTATCGGCCTCATAATTGACAAATCAGAAGAGCACCTGGTCAAGAGTTCTTCATATATGGCTAATAGCCTTTTTGAGTAATTATCCGAAGTGTAGCCATAAAATGACGTTGTACAGGTAAAACCATGAAAGCCCTCATGTGAAGTCCGTTCGATGATTTTTACAATAGCGCTATTAATGGCCAAAAGGAAATCCTTAGGGTGGTTTTTTAACAGAAGCGGAAAGAGGACTTCAAATAACTCATATTCGTCATTTCTGTATTTCTCTTCTTTTGACGTAAAATAATTCACAAGTGAAATTTCAGCCTCTTCAAGCGCGAATTTTTCATTTGTCATTAACGCATCTTTTATCAACTCAATAGAGTAAAGCTGATTATGTGGCCTTATTTCTCGATATGCATCTAAAACACATTGCTTACCATAGTCGTTGTGGCCCCTCAATATATATGCAGTAGAGAACAATCTTGTATCTGAGTCATTGATCATATTGACAAGATCATACACATTTTCCGGATGTTCAAAGACAAATTTAGATAAACATCCTGTAAGAGGGAAACAAATTGGGCTGTCTTTCGTTAAATCCGCCAATACCGGCTTGACGATATTGCATACTGTAGCAAACCATCCATCCGCTTGCACTCCTCGAAGAAAATACACCAGAAGTCTATAATCTTTCTTGCAGAAGTCCTTGATCAGTCGCATTTCTGCAAGTTTAGGCTCTTGAATAGATGCCAACACTGATATCGCCAACAACTTAACATGAAAACGGACGGATTCTGATGAAAGTATCGAGCGAACTTCTTCGACAAAGAGAACCCCGTTATGACTACGCTCATATTCCAATACAGCCTTTACAATTGGCCTCAATTCCAATCCTTGAAAGTCATTCTTAAAATCATCCACTAATGACTTTCCGGAATAAGCATATTGTCTGGCAAGAATGTATTCGTAAAACGACTGATGAAAGAAGGACACAGAATTGCCGTCAATGTTTATCAACCCGGAGCTGGCCAGATAATCAAAGGATCTCTTTTGCGCTGTAGCTGGAGTCAATATCGGTCTCAATGTCCCGGCAGCCCTTGCCGAGTTTGCAATAAGATACAATGTATCCTCTAAAGTTCCGCTGTCAATGTGATTCGGCGATTTGCAGATATATTCTTCCCATATCGCGTCATATAATTCTATAGGATTTCCAAAATGGAGACCGGCAGACCTTCTTTTGTACAATATGCAGAACGCATTGAGATATTGCACGGTCTTTAACATTCGGAACGTAGCATCATCAAGTTTGTCCCGAAGGCCGGCTTCCACCTTTTCCAATGCACCTGCAACCTCATTGTCCGTCAAATTGCCAATTTCAATCAGGTGCGCCCTATTCTTGAGGTTACATAAATCAGAATCATAATTCAAGTCATAGTTCCTGCAAGATACTATCGCCCGGACATTAGGCCAATTCTCCAAAGAAGACAGCAAAGTCATCATCACATTCAAATGACCTCTGTCATTGGACATACATTGGGAAAGTGCGTCAATTTGGTCTATAAACAGTAGAATCTCCTTCTTACCGATGCTATAGAATTCTATAACACCACGCATCTTCTCCAATGTTATGTTATTGCCAAAGTCATCGATGGCGTCAGCTTTGATGCAGAGCAATCTGAACGTATCCGGATTCAGAGAATCTACGACTTCTTTCAAAACTGCAGACTTACCGACTCCCGCATCTCCTACAAGAAGGCAAATTCGTGCATCATCGTCGCCACGAGAATTGAATATCCATTCTTTTATTTCATCTACCTGATGCCTGATAATATGAGAATCCGATATTCCATGTAATCGCGTGGATATTATGTTGAAATATGATTTCTGCAGAGCAGCGAAATCTTCGGCCAATTTCTTATCATCTTGGATACTCGACATCTTCTGGTTGTAAAGTTCTCTCCAAGCGTTTACTGTCTCAACCACAGAACTTTCGGAACATTTTTCCGAATCACGGAAATAGTATCTGGCGCTACCTTGAATGTGGTCAGACTTGTTCTTGAACTCTTCGATTGCGATTGAATCAATGTTCCGCCAATAGAACTTTTTGTTTACATCATCACAGGCGACAAACAAAACCAATTCGCCTTTATGTCGCTCCGCGTATGCATAAATCGACATCGGTATAGGATAGAAAACAGAGCCATCTTTCTCTGGACAAGTAAGGTGTTTTACCTGAACTACAATTTTTCCACAAGAAGTATCGTCTTCGCATAGGAGATCCAAATACCCATCAATATTGGGGAGTGTCCCACCTTCCTGAAGTTGTTGGCAGTCAACCAAATGATCTGGGAGCATTGCCTTAAGCAGCAGAATTGAACGGCTGTCAAGTTTTCTTGACTCACTCTGATTTTTATTTGGAACTAATTCACCCACACTCATTTCCTTCAATCTACGTTTTACTGAACACAACTAATCTTGTCTCTCCAACACCAAAAGTATCATCATATCTGCAAATTCGCTATTTTTCATCCGAAATGCAAATATATTTTGCAATTCCTCTCGTTGGGTGGAGTTAGGATTCAAATATCGCTGGACGTTAGCCTGGCAATACAGTTTTTTCTATGACAAACTCTGTAACTTGGCATTGTACAGTCTCAATGCCAAGAAATTTGGCTTGGCAGACGCGATGATTTCCGCCGCCGTTGATGAAGTAGATGTCGCCATACTTGCTGAGATGAATAGGTTCAAAACACTGCGTATTAAGAATAGCCTCTTTCACTTTCTCCACGTCAAAGTCGTTCTTGTGCCGCTGCAGGCTCATCATCATAACCAACCAATTGTTATCATAATAACTCGCATGAAGCGTTCCCTTAATGTCTACGACGGGAACGCTGTCTCGATAAGTCTTACCCTCAACATAGTACGCGATGTTCTTAACCAAATCTGCAGGATGATAGACCAACTCAAAGTATTCTTCCTTCAGATCGAAGCCTTTTAGCTTAACGAGACGCTTTGCCGCCGACAAGGTTTGAACCTTTTCAGGAGCAATCTTGATGGACTTCAATTCAAGGATATTCCGGCTCATAAAATTCCAATTCTATATCTGATTCCGGTCGTTTCGGCCGGATTTTTTTGTCTGTTTCTCATGGCGTACCCAATAACCATATAAACCGATAGTTGAAGGTGTCAACTATCGATTCATTGCAATCTCAACTATCAGGTCAACTATATACCAGAAATTAAGATAATCAATGTTTGTTTCTTTATCTGGCCACATAGTTTTATTATCATTCTTTTGAAGTCCGTAGACGCTACTCCTCCTACTTCGTAATCTCTCTGATTATATCAAACAACTTATACATCTGCGTGTATGACTTGTACACCTCCGGCTCTGTCGCGTGCAACTTATCCAGTTCGCGCGATAGCTCGACAGCCCGCGCCATATCACCCTTTTCCTTCAGTTCACGGTAGATATGAGTCTTGTTGAAGAAAGCCTCCGTCTTCTCGTAGTTGGGAATGTGTTTCTTCAGTTCCTGCGCCACGGTATCATAGTCCGCATATTCTTTGCTCGATGGACCTGGCATATAATGCATCAGGAACCAGTATTCCGTACAGGGACTCGACTCCACAAAGATAATCTTAGGATTATCCTTCTTCAACGAACGATAATGCGCCATCTTGTCGTGGTTACCTTCAATCACATCCATATCTATCAGGCACAACACATAATCATATCCTGCGGTCACTCGTTCTTTTGCCAGATTTACAATGTCATCAATGTCCGAATGCTTTGGGATACCGGGCACCAAACTGAACCTGTAGCGTTCAGTTGTGCGCATATCATCCACATATCTATACTCCGTCAAGCCTTCACCGATGATAGCGATGCTCTTACGTACTTTTCTATTCACCTGTCTCATGCTCATAGTATTCATCCATATCCATATAAATACTGTCCAGGAAAGGCAGATTCACAAGCTTCTCTTGCCTATAAGCATTATAAACCGACAGCGTCTTGTGCAGGCCAAGGGAGGAAAGCCTTATCAGTTGCGTTTCTCCGCAATCATTCTTGTCTGTAAACCAAATCACATCCCTTCGGATATAATCCTCATCCAGCAGATTGATGTCATGGGTAGAGATAATCAACTGTCCGCTTCGCTTGCTATTCACCAGAAACACCTTGATAAAGTAAGATAGTAACTCATAGTGAATACTTGACTCTATCTCGTCAATCGGAAGAATGACGCCGTGAACCAACAGGTCATAAAGGATCGTAGCAAGCCCCATGTATCTCTTGGTCCCTCGCGACTCCAGTTCCTCGTCAAGTTCTTTATCTCCGTTACTGGTATGATGAACAAAGAACATTTCGTCCGAATGTAAAGTGCCTTTTTTTAGGATCTCTTCCTTTGCCTTTTCCGGCATGACCGAGGTATTCTTAATCACCAGTTCCATCTCAGGGGTAATGTTCACTTCCTCTTCACGGATAGCAATATCTGAGATGTTGAAGTCAGATGCTTTCAAGAAATGAAGGATGAATCTTTTTAACCGCCCATTTCTATCTCTAGTCATACGGCGTTTGGTAAAACCCATCAGACTACTCTGCGGATACATAATAGGAGCAATCTTTTGGGAGAAGAAATCATATACCAGATTCAACCTTGATTTCTCAACATTTGACTTTCCAAATGCAGCAATAACGGTACGTTTATTAAAGGTATTACCCTCAATAGCCTCTCTGCTTTTCTTTACCAATCCCACTTTGCCGCCAAAAACGATGTCTGTTGCATCTTTTTCAGGATTATACGTGCGCTTGTACAATAAAGTTGGCTGAACAGACGAATAAACCTGAAGTGTCTCCTCATAAATAACCTTGTTATCCAACACTAGATTAAGCTTATACTTCTCCCGGTTCAGATAGAAAGACATTTCAAACTGCGTCCGTTCCTTGTCCGACACATCATCAAGCAAGAAAGGCACAACTCCAATCTCGTCGCCTTTGTTCAAACCATCATTAACCATGAACTGAGAAAAGAAATCGAGTGCTTTCAAGATGTTTGTCTTACCTGAAGCATTAGACCCATAGATAAAGCCTATCTTCAAAAGCGAGACACCGTCAGCCACCTCTTCGGTATAGATATCACGAGAAGTATCATCATTCGTCGGGATAAAGCTCAGCGTCTGCTCATCCCTCAACGAATAGAAATTTCTGATTTTGAATTCCGCTATCATAATTGTTCAATATTAAACGACAGTTCAAAGATACAACATTTTTTCAAACCAACGATTTTATTTTTAATATTCGTTCAAATTTCACAAAGTATTAATATAAATTCTACCAATTTGTCATTTTCCTATCTGCTGGCAGCGTATTTGCCGTAGAGAAGAATAAAGGGATAGTCCGAATCCCTTGTCTAACCCGAGAACCTTGGACAAGTTCTCACAGGGCCTTAAAAGGAGCAGGCGTTAAGCAACCAAACCAATGGCAAAAAAGGATACTTACAAGTATGAACTGCACAATGGCCATAAGACGGTTTACGTGGGCACTACAAAAGACCCAGAACGTCGTGAAGCGGAGCATCGAGCAGATGGTAAGGACTTCACCAATATGACCATTATTGGGCGTCTCTCAACACCAGAGGGAGCGGGCAGGTGGGAGGAAGAGCGAATCGACACTTACAAGCGCAATCATGGAGGTGACAGGCCTAAGTACAATCGGAATGATTCCGGCAAGTAATCATTCTCTCACCTAATTCGGAGTGCTGCGACAACGGCACTCCTTTTTTTTATCTTCCCTGTGTCATTACATCTCCCTAACCTCAATCGTAATCCAACACCACACCACCACCTCCAAACGTCTAATCAGAAGATTAAAGTCAATGTCAATGCTACAGCTCCAACATCCTTGTCAATGCCAATCCCTCACATCCGACACCAATCCGAAACCGCCCCACTCCACTCTGCCATTTCGCGACCAAAACCGTACCGGCAAAACGTTTTAAGCGGTACAAACCACATCAAAATGCACATTTTGCACCAACCAAATCGTTTTATCGGTACGAAATAGCAAACTCAAGACATCCAACCCCTTTGCCAAAAAAATACAAAAGTCAATGTTATCCCCCCCCAGTCACACAATCGCACAACACTAAATCTCTAATACACCTCCCACCAAAAAAAACGGAGCCATCAAGGCCCCGCCTATCCTAACATAAAACACTACCGAACAATCGCCTCCTTGATGCACTCCACAATATACCGAACATCCTCATCCGTCACATAAGGACCTGCAGGCAAGCAGAAACCGACCTTGAACAAGTCCTCCTCCACACCATTTGTATAGACAGGAGCACCCGCATACACAGGCTGCTTGTGCATCGGCTTCCAAACCGGACGGCACTCGATCTTCTTGGCAAGCATAAACACGCGCAGAGCCTCCACATTCTCATTAGGCTGACAATCCGTCGTAGCGCAATCCACCGCATGGATTACACCTGCTGCACCACCTACAGCCGTCTTGAAGATCTCCTCGAAATCCTCCTCTAACTGCTCCAACTATCTCTGCAACCTACCTCCACAAAGGTTCTTATCAATGCCAGCAAAAAAATTCACCAATTATCTGACAGAGATAAATAGATAAAACTATGCTTTGTTGAAATCATAATACTTTTAACAGCCGCGCGATGAGAAAAAGAATTTTGCCCGCAGTGTATTCAACAATGAGGAGCTGAAACCGGCAAGATTCCATAATCATGAAGAAAAGAAATAATTCGATTTATCATCGCCTCACAGCCTCCTTCAAAAGGCTCACAACCAAGGCTTTGTACATCTATGCAAACCACAGTCAGAAGATCTATCGTCTCTTGAAATCATCAAAACTCATCTACGATTTTTTCAAACTTTGGAACCCTCACTGGCCAGATCTCCCAGATCTGCCATAGCCCCATCTCTTCTTCCAAGACTCCTCCAGTAATGTCAATGATGCATCTGCTTATCGTACAGCAATCGTATATTCTCACATAAGCACATGCAAGGCTGCCAATGTTGCCCCGAACATGGATGGAGGATATCCCGGGAAAGAGCCCATACTAACAGCGGAATCTGGCAGAACTCCTGCCCTACAACCGAAAAAAATAAATGAGTAGGTCCTTCTCGTGACCGACTCGGCCCAACTCGTATCGATTCGGTCCTAAATGCTCGATTTGTGCAATACGGGTGTCACGCCCGGCAATACCGCTTTCTCTATGACAAACTCTGTAACCTCGCATTGTATAGTCTCAATGCCAAGAAATTTTGCTTGGCAGACGCGATGATTGCCGCCGCCGTGGATGAAATAGATAGGGATTGTCGTTTAATGTTTTCAATATGAGCGAAGCAGCGACCAATCCCTTCAATTTCTGCATCCGACTCATCAAAATCTCAATTTCATATCTATTTCCGGTCGTTTCGGTCGTATTTTTTGTCTGTTTTTCATGACGAGGATACATTCCCCCACACACAAATTCCTCATTGATTTACGCTCCCGTACGATATCCACCAAGTCATTCCGCTGATACCCGTTCACATTGGAATTGATTTCAGATATAATTTCGAGGAACTAGTATTTAATTTTTAGACTCTTACCTTTGTTATGAGCAGTTTCACATAAGACATAAGACTCAATGTGAAAAAATAACAAAAAAAATAATAACTTTGACAAAATTAAAACGACCACATCGGAAGTTGTACACTTGAGAATGCTCCAGAAGGTACTTTTATGAGATATAGTAATTTCAGACTTTAATCCAGAAAATGTGTTATAAAAGTGTCTGCCCAACCTCGGCAAATATCAGTCAATTGACTTGGCGAGACAGATTGCAGGATTGTCATCATGCATGGTTTAATACAACAGCCTCAGATATGAGAAGCTGTTTTAATCATATGAAACCATCGGAGGTTTTTTACCGAACTGATTGGTGAAACAGTTGAACTTTCAGCTGCCCAGCGAATCTGGGGACTGATCGTAGAAGTCATCAACGTTATCGCAGAGTTCACCTCATGTGATCCGTTTGAGTTAATCCAAAATGTAATCAATAAAAACAATCAAATCATTGCAGTGAAAGAGGCGTTTGAGCGGCTTGACACCGCCGAGAATGCGGCATGAATCACTTGCGGAACTTGAGTAATACAATAATAGGTGATATGAACGTGGAATTTTTAGATTGCCTCTTCTTGGAGTACGGATATGATGTAAAAGAGAAAAACACATCATATAGAGTATATTTACTAAATCAAGGTATGTATCATGGAGCTGAAATCCAAATAATGGATGATGATCTTGATGCAGTTCCAATACTTGAGCGCTACTCTAAATTGGGATATCATGCAAAACAACAACGGTTTAAATCTATCGAACAGGCGGAAAGTTATTTGTTTAAGGGATTCTTTAATACACAAACTACCGCAAATGATATAAATAGAAGGTATGCGGAATTTGCAGCTAATCAAGTAAAACATTATGGTAATTCTGGAATAAAGTACCAATATATCAGTATGCCATATTCTCTATGTGGTGAAAGCGCAGAAGATACGATTAATGGAACTTCAGATATTATCTCTGCAATTAAAGAAGCAATCAATAGAAAAGGAGCACATCTTGTAATTGTAGAGGCAGCTGCTGGATTTGGTAAAACATGTACTGCTTACGAGGTTTATAAATCATTTTTAGATAGTAGCGATTATCAAAAACCCATTTTCACGGAATTATCCAGGAATAGAGATGCGAAGCAGTTTAAGTATATTCTTTGGTCTGAAATTGACAAAGAAAAAGATACAACAGCTAAACAAGAATTAGTCGTTTACAATATAAAAAAAGGAAGAATACCTCTTATTATTGACGGATTTGACGAATTGCTGTCCAAGAACATAGATAATGGGAAAGTCGGACAATTGAATGAGTTCGAGCAAGTCGAAACAATGCTTTCAACTATAGGAGATTTGCTGACCGACGACGCGAAAATTATTCTGACCTCTAGAAAAACAGCAATATTTGCAGGTGCAGAATTCGGTGATTGGATTGATTCTTACAATGGAAATTTTGATGTTGTCAGATTTCAACTAGAGAAGCCTAATATTAAACAATGGCTCTCAACAGAACGTTATGATGAAATCATTGGAAAAAATGTTCCTTTGGATAGTATTTCTAATCCCGTTTTATTAACTTATTTACGAAACATAAGTAAAAAAGATTTTAGTGATTTGTTAGTTTGTCCAGAAAGGATTACGGATAAATATTTTGAATATTTATTGAACAGGGAAAAAGAAAGACAAAATCTTATTATACCATGGGAACATCAAATGCTGATATTTGAAAATTTAGCCAAATCTTTTGTTTGTTTTGATATTACTGGTGAAAATAGAAGTTTTGTCAAAGAACTTATTATTGACTATAATAGGTCTCGTCTTTTGTATTATAAGGACTTAACACCGACAAAACAAACTTTGGATGAACTTGCTGATACACTTACAAATCATGCATTATTAGACAGAATCGGGAATAAAGATTTTATAACATTTATCAA
>ERZ1026862.1514-NODE-1514-length-13527-cov-66.007349_pt1 | contig 13527 bp, 9 predicted proteins | sample MGYA00380161_ERZ1026862 | MGnify/ENA primary metagenome ERZ1026862 (study PRJEB33269, sample SAMEA4719797) | human gut metagenome | biome: human-associated habitat; feature: organic feature; material: feces | place: Cameroon | collected 2013-10 ... | reverse complement strand
TGTTCATTTTCTTCCTTTGGAACAACAATTTCTTCTTCACTCGAACATGAAATCATGATAGTCAGTGAGACCGACGTGATAAATATGAATATTATATGTGATAATTTATTTTTACTTATGTTCATTGCTTAACACATTTTTATTTCCAAAGTTAGTGATTTTAGCCTTTAAGCCGCTATTGCACAACCCCTTTCTTTGGAAAGAACGTAAAATCAATAGTATTATTGCGATGATTGTACTTTTAGTAATCGCTTCACTCGTTGCACCGAACTTACTCCTTTACCACTCAACTTCGCGGTTGTTCCAAGGGTCTATACACCTCGACAAAAGGGTGTATAGGCCCTTAATTATATGGTGATATTCGTAATCTACATCTCCGCTTTCATCAGCTTTATATCCTCTGCCGTCAGCCCCGTCATATCCATGATAGACGCTTCATCCATACCCTTTGCCAGCATCTTCCTGGCAATTTCAAGGCTTCGCTGGGACATGCCTTCTTCTATTCCTTTCTGATATCTGTCATCCAGAAGGGTTCTTTCAACACTTACCGAATCCCAAAACTTGTCATAGGCTCTGAGCTCGGCATCCGTAAAGCCGGAAACTTCAAGATCTTCTACGGCTTTTCCAATCTCCGGATCATTGAGCAGGTCGGAAGGAATCTCCTTCGTGTTGGAATTGATTTCTGTCAGGAAACGGAGCCACAAGACCATCATGCGCTTATCGGCAATGGAATGAGGAGTGAACTTAGGGAGTTCAATGAAGGTGAAATGCAAGCCCTCGATGACCTTATTGCTGTCCTTATCGTGCACGATGCGGTAGTTGTGGATGAAATCTGGAGTATCATGCGCAAAGATATCATTCACAAGATTCAGGGAATATACTGGTTGGAGTTCGCTGTATTTTCCTCCCTTTTTAGCCTGGCTTACATAGAGCTTGGATGCATTGAACAATACTCGCTGCTGGAATGCGTCAGACCATTCCATCTGCATTTCCACGCAGAACTTCCTGCCTCTGACATCTGTGCAGAGTACATCCACTATGGTGTTCTTGCCCCCTTCGAGCTGGGGCACAAGCTCTGTTGGCAGATACTTGATTTCGCGTATCTGCTCCTCGTCGCTGAGTGGCAGAAGGGCGTTCAGAAGGCTGATCAGTCTTTTAGGATGATTGCCGAATATCTTCTTGAACGTGAGGTCTGCCTTGGGATCTAAGTACTTCATAACCATTCTGTTTAAAAACAATACCGCAAAGTTACGACTTTATTTCCAAACCTGCAAGCTTTTTCTGGGATTTTTTAAAGGTAAAAAAGTAAAAAGGTAAAAAAGTAAAGATTTAGTTTCTTCCTGACCAAAGAGGAAGAAAATTAATTGATCATCTGAAAAATAATTGTCAACCCATACTTTGCGGTTGTTCCAAGGGTCTATACACCTCGACAAAAGGGTGTATAGACCCTTTTCCCTATTGCATGATGTCTTCAGGTAGAAGTACCTTTTGTTGGTTCATTTTCAGATGTGGCGGAACAGGGTTAGGGTTCACCGAGGAAGTAGAGGATGTAGGAGACTTGCATCGGGGTGAACTCCTTGCAGTTCTTGCCGTAACCGGTGGCGGCGAGCTTCTGGAGAAGGTCGGGGATGCGCTGGATCCATCGCATCAGGTGAGCACTGGCTACCGCTGGAGTAGCATCGGGAAAATACAGAAGAGCTAGCTCTTGCTTGGTATAACTTCTTAAATCCATAGTTTTGTTTGATTTTTTAAGGGGTTTATGAATGAGGGTGCGGTTCATAAGCTACTGACTTTTGCATCGTAAGTCTCTGGCTTTTGAACCATAAGTCTCTGACTTTTGCACCGTAAGTCTTTGGTTTCCGTTTCGGAAGTAACTGGCTTTGCTATGACACATGACACTTATGACAGTGAATTCTGAAGATTTGCTCTCGCGCGGGCAGGCAGGAAAAATCAGGCCGAAAGTTCCTGCCTGCCCGCGTGCGAGGCGAAAAGTTGAAAAACTAGTGTCATAAGTGTCATAGTGTCATAATCTGACCAGTGGGAACCGATGGCTTGGGAACGGCTAGAACGGGGCATCATCATCGGATTGCGGCGAGTTGATGCAGAGGGATACCTGGTATGCCTTGATTTCCTCGGCAGTACGTATAATCGCCCTGTAACCACGGTTGTAGGTGGTGCGCATCTTTTCGAATCCGAGATCATTGAAAGCTCTGCCCAACTTGGTGCTGCTCAGCTTCTGAGAGATGTTGCAACTGATGATCTGCATCGCTCTGGCTATGGACACGAACTCCCCTGTCTCCGCCTCCGTTGGCTTTCGGAAGTAGAGATCCACAAGTTCCTGTTCTAGTCTGGGCGCCTCAAAAGCGCGGTTGTGCCGGTTCTGCTTTTCTATCTCCTCATCGGTGAACCAATAGCGGAAATCACTCTTGTAGAGGGCGTAAGCCTGGGCGTAGATGCCTTCGTAATTGAACGGATGCTCACGGGGCGAGAGGATGCTCTCTATCTCGTAGGGCAGCCAGCGACGGTTACCGGTAGGGTCGCTCAAAAACTCGGGATTGTTGCCCGTGCCGCAGAAGGTGTTGATATGCTTGCGCTGCTCGGCATAATGGCCGTATGCCGCTCTTTCGTTGGTATACTGCATCGTTACCACAGCCTTCAGCTGGTTCAGTTCCGACGGACTCATCGTGTCGAGCTCTTCATAACAGATGAGTGCATACTGCGAAAGGGCGATGATATCATCCTTCGTCATGCGCCTGGCATTCGCCTTCGTATAGAAGTATTGCTTCAGTTCCGGCGGCAGGAGATAGTTGAACCAGGTGGTTTTGTAGGCGCCCTGTCTGCCGATGAACACCAGGATGACATTGTTTACGGCACCTTCGTCTATCCATCCTGCTATCATCGCCACGAGCCATTTCCTGAGGGCTTCACTGAAGGGCATCACGGGGTCTTCCTTCATCTTTACCGTGGCAGCGAGTTCGGCAATATAGTCCTTATCACCTTCCTGCCAGGGTGGGAGATTCTCCAGATAATCGGTGAAGGGATTGTAGGGCGGGGTATAGTCGCTCTCGATGACATTGATCATGTCGCTCTTGCTCACCCTTGCGGTTAGCGACATGTTGCTCCATAGCGTATTCAGATCGCGGTCCTGGAGGATTCGCCATTTCTCCTTCTGATACTCGTAGCGCAGGGTGATGAGGTTGAAGCGGAGTTTGATATGCCCGTCGAGGAAGTCTTTGATTTCATCTACGGTGGCATAGGGAATCTTTCCGGTTTCTGCCTTCGCCTTCTGTGGGTGAGAGGTGTTGTCGTAGCACGATTTGAACACCTGTTCTACGTCGTCGTATTCGGGAAACTGCCTGATAGCCCACTGGGTGGCTTCTTTCCTGTCGTACCGTTTTTTTGCCATCATGTAGCCCACCCGCATCACATACTGGTTGTGGTTGCCGGGTTCGTACTTTATCTTTTCGTTTTCCAGCTTGGGTTTGACGATGTTCTCATAGTAGTCAGCGATGCGTTCCTGTTTCTTTTTCTTCTGTGCGGTCTTGAGCGTAGCGGAATGGAAATGGCTGATTTCCTCGGCGTTGAAGGCTGTGGCTTCAGGATTGAAATAGACTTCGGGGTCGTAGGCGAGTCCGCTGAGCCTTGTGATGTTCTTGCAGAGCGGATCGCTTTCCTTGCCGATGAGATGCGCGTAGTAGTCGTTTCCCATGGCGAAGGCGGCGGGATAATCCTCGCCTTCGTAGCGGTAGATGACGCGCAGTCCGTTGCCGCTCATGGTAACGTAGCAGAGCAGGGTGTGGGCATCGTGGCAGATTCTCTCTTTGAGCGAGTGCAGGGTGCCGTCATCCGGTTTTTCTGTGATGTGGTCGAAGTCGACCAGTGACAGATGTGTGAGGCTCCGGATGTTGTCCTTGCCTTTTCCGCCTTCGAAGATGCAGGCTACGGCGAAGAGGGGTGCATCGTGCTTGTACGACTTATTCCCCGTTTTCCGGTAAGACTCGGTGAAAAACCTGAGTTTCTCATCTTCCTTCATGAAGGTTACCAGGCCTTCCAACTGGCCAGGTGAAGGAATCTTGCTGGCCATGTTAATGAATGTACTGATGTTCATAATCTCCTAAAAATATTATATTGTTTATACAATATATGTATCGGTTATTCGTTTCCTTATAGGTAAGCAGATTGTTGAATCTGTTTTACATGGTGCAAAGATAATAAAAAGAAAATAAAAAAGAGTTCCCGTAGTGGGAACTCGTATACAATAATTATAAACATTTTTAAATTTTTAAAAAATGGAAATTAAAAATTTTCTTGCAGACAATAGCCGTTTCGGTGTTGTTCTGAGTGAAGTGATGAAGAACCATCATGTATCTGGTTCTGATCTGATGTCTTATGCTGGGATGCATAAGGAAAACGTTTTTACAATCTAAAAGGGTAAGGGCGATTATCGGCTCAGTGTTTATGTGAGGATTGTTTCTGCTCTTCGGTACTTTATCGAAGATCCGGCAGAATACGACCGAGTAAAGCAACGACTTATCGAAGCAGCCTTCGATGATGGTTACTTTTTTAATAAATAATACTTTTGAATTGGATTTTTAAATTAAAAAGTGGAATCCGGCCGTTGTCGGATTCCACTGATATCGTATTTTCACCCTGTGCGGGTGGAATTTTGCAGATACTTTATTACAGAACTTTCGTAAGTAAGCTCCACACGCCCTAAACAGGGCAGAAGGTGCTGTGGTATAAGTCCGTAATACTGGTTTGCAAGTCCGTTAGGCGTTAGGGAGATACGCAAGTCCGCTAGGCGTTCCTGCGGACTCTAACGCCTAACGGACTTGCGAGCTGTTGATTTATGACACACCCTCTTGTGGACCTTCAGCCCGTACTTGAACCACATGCGAAAGTTCAGTTACAAAAACAAGTAAGTCGGCAAAAGCTATGGATGGCGGTCTCCTTACCGCACTTTTAAGGGGGATGTGCAATATAATAACAGTTTTTTATCAAGATGCTAAATAAACATAAAATTCACTGCGTTTATGCGGAATAGTGATGTATTATAATTACCTTTGTAATTAAATATGCATCTGCATATGGCAAATAATAGACTGATAAAATGACAACAGACAATAAAGACAACAAACTCTCAATAGGAAGTAGCGATTATGCTGAGATACTGCGACACGCTGTCGCAGTAATTGAGCATGCACGGACAGAAATAGCCCGACATATCAATGGCTACGTATCTACCGCCTATTGGGAGATTGGTCAAATGCTTCATGAGCGCAAGATTGAAAGCGGGTATGGTGACAGCGTTGTAAGAAGATTGTCAGCAGACCTGAAAGAACGATACCCGAAGATGGGTGTTTCACCACGTCAACTTTGGAACATGAAGAAATTTTATGAACGTTACGCGGGACATGATGCAAAAGTGCTACGGAGCGTAGCACTTTTGCCGTGGTCGCACAATCTGCTACTGCTGAGCAAGGGATTTAATGATGCAACCACGCTATATTATGCTCAGGAAACTATAACCAAAGGTTGGAATCGTGACTTGTTGCTCAATGCCATCAAACTCAATATGTATGAGACACAGGCATTGGCACGAGTAGATAACAATTTCGACCGCACTCTTCCTGCCGAACAAGCGCAGTATGCCAACGAGGTGTTTAACAGCAGCTACAATCTTGGTTTCTTGGGAGTAACAAGTCCCATTCTGGAGCTTGAACTTGAAGACCGCCTTGTAAAAGCTATCACCCGTTTCCTTATGGAACTTGGTAATGGTTTCACTTTCATTGGCAACCAGCATGTATTGGAATACAATGGTAAAGAAAGTAAGGTAGATATGTTGTTTTTCCATCGTGGACTGCGCTGCCTTGTTGCTGTTGACCTAAAGATAGGTCCTTTCAAACCAGAATATGCAGGTAAGATGAACTATTATCTGTCTCTGCTTGACCGTCTTGAACGTGGTGCTGACGAGAACCGTTCTATAGGAATCATACTTTGTGCGGAGAAAGACCGTGTAGAGGTGGAACTCGCACTTGAAGATATGGGAAAACCTATTGGAGTGGCGGATTATCAGTTAATAGTACCGAAAGAGAAATTACAGAAAGTCCTTGCTGATGAGATAAAGGCATTTAGTGAGGAGAAAGAAAACAAAGAAACATTATAACATGGACATTCAAAGAATAGATCTGCATACATCCGCTTTCAACGAGATAACGCATCTCTATTTTATAAAAAACATTAAATTATAGTGTTGTGAAATTTGTAAAACAATAAACGCTTATGGATAGGAACGATTTCATAGAAACGCGCGAAGATATAGTCCAAAACATCAAAACGCTTTATTCTTACCTCGATGGTAAGGTGGACAGCGAGCATAAAGACTGGGCTATCCAAAGGATGTCCCAAGGGAAAAACTATGTCATAGAAGTCGTAGATTCTCAAATATACTTTGCTCCAAGTCGTTTTGTCGGATATGTTGACAACACGATGGAAAAGCATGAAGCCAACCCAGGCAATGGCACCGAGACAGACAACAAGATAAAGAATTTCTATCAGAAAGTACAGGATGTCAAACTTGATGCCTTGTTACAAAAAGCCATGTCTGAATACGGTATTGTTGTGGGGGCAAAGAAATATTGGATAAGCAAAGATACAACGGTAGACGATATAGTACGAATAGCGCAACATGGTGCAACATATAGTCCATTAAACATGAAATATGAGAAATACTGGCACATACAAATGCATCTTCCAGAAGGGAAAAATGGCACGGAAATAGATCCAACACTCATGCTGTTAGAGAAAGAGCCAGTGATTGGTACAGGAGAATGGGACGACAAACAGTGTGACAATTTCAAGCATATAGACAACGGAAACATTGTCCTGGTAAGAAAAGGAGGTCAGGCAATCGCCCTATGCCAAATCACAGGGGAAAATTTCACAGATCCAAATTTGTCAGAAAAGTACATTAACGAGAATTTCCGAAAGGTGCATATCTTAGCATGGGCAAACGAATACAAACAACCCCGCCCAGGGCTTTTCACCCAAGGAACATTCTCTCCCTGCGGAAAATGGACAGAACAGTATAAATATATAGACGGATGGCTCGAAAATATGAAAAATAAAGCTTTTACGAACAAGTGTGCCAATCTACTGAAATCCAAGCACAACATAATTCTTCAAGGTGCTCCAGGCACTGGCAAGACCTATAATACGGCAGCCATTGCGCTCAGTGTGCTTGGTATAGACGGAGTAGACCTTGACAATCACGATGAAGTAATGAAGAAATATGAAGAGTTGCAGGACGACCGCATATTCTTCACGACATTCCATCAGTCTCTTGACTATGAGGATTTCGTCGAAGGTTTGAAACCTCGCGTTCAGACGAACGAGAATGGCGAAAGTCTTGGCGTGACCTACGAGCCAGAAGACGGCATCTTCAAACGAGCATGCAACGCTGTGGTGACCGATGACAGCAAGGATATTATAGAGTGCATTGATGATTACCTGCAAAAGATAAAGGGATTTGAGAACCGTCGGGAAATACCTACGGTAACCGGGAAATCGTCGTTGTATGTATGGTGGAACGAAGGGAACAAGACCGTCAGCAGTAGAAGTACAAACTCTACAAGTCAACGCGAGGAAAGTTACTCTCCGTCTCCACTGAATATCGAGAAAATCAAGGCTCAAGCCTTGGGAAAAGGATGTGAGAACAATTGGCAGCAATATGCTCAGGCATTCATTGAAGCGGTCAAGAAAGAATATCACGCCAAGACAGACAAATCAGTGGTACTCATCATTGATGAGATAAACAGAGGAAATGTTTCCAAGATATTCGGTGAACTGATTACATTGCTTGAAGCGGACAAACGAGACAAAGGCAATCACCCCATAAAAGTGACATTACCATACTCCAAGACATTGTTTGGCGTGCCAAGCAACCTGTACATCATAGGCACAATGAACACAACAGACCGAAGTACGGGGACGCTTGACTATGCCCTCCGTCGCCGCTTTGCATTTGTGACGTTAAAGTCTGACCCGAATGTGATAGTCAAACATTATGAGAAATTGGGCAACGACGACTTGAAAGCAATAGCCATCGACTTGTTTAACAATATCAAAGCCTTCATCACAAATCCAAAACATCTGTGTGGCGACTTGTGCATTGACGACCTGATGGTGGGTCACAGCTACTTTATGGCATCCTCTAAAGAAGAACTACAATGCAAGGTGGAATTTGAAATAATACCCCTCATCGCTGAATATATCAATGACGGCATCTTGACCGTGAACGACCAAGAGAAAGAAAAGGCATTTGATGCCTGGGAGTCCCTCCAACCCGTGCAGATAGTAGACGATGAGGACGAAGATAATATAGACGAAGAAGACGAATAGAATGATACAACTCCAAGAACACGAACAACTATGCAAGAATGACTTACCCGTTGAAAAAAGCGAAAGGTACGATAACCTTCAACTCATTCAATGGGATAAGCCTATGGATAATAGTGCATGGGGGTACTATGCCTCATTCAAAATTGGAGCAGAATGGATTGACAAGCAAGAAGCATTGGTGGTTACGGCAAAACGGGGAATGGAGAAAATCGATTTCCTGCGCATGTTTATGACATGCTTCTGCTCTGACCTTGCGGTGGAATCGTTTTCCAAAATCTATTCCATTGATCAGGAGAAGCCTGCCATTGTAGCCCCTGCATTGAGCAGTGTTGTTAGTCCACTTATCGTGTTTCATTTCATAGGAGTGGTAAATAGGATCAAGTCGTTAAGAAAAGGATATGTTCTGCGCCAAGAGAACCTTAAGAAGGTGAAGGGGCATATCAAGATGCTCAAAAACGAACGCATCAATATCGCCGTAAAACGATACGACCGTATTTATTGCGAATACGCTGACTACTCAGTAGATACTCCAGAGAACAGACTGCTAAAGAAAGCCCTTGTCTTCTCTCAGAGATTTGTCGCCAAGATAAATCGCAATAATGTAGTATATTCAAAAGTCAACCAGATGGTCATGAAAGCACTATCGAAATTTGATTATGTGAGCGATGACATCAACATCAATTCCATTGGGCAAATACGCTCCAATAAACTCTATCGGGAATATGCGGAAGCCATGCGATTGGCCAAGATCATATTAAAGCATTTTGACTATAGTCTCTCAAATGTGGAAGCCACGGAAAATAGGGTCACGCCGTTTGTGCTCGATATGTCTTTACTATACGAACATTATGTGTACGGTTTGTTACATGAAGCTTATCGGGAGAAAATCAGTTACCAGTATCCGGGAGTAACTGGACTGCCAGACTTTTTATACAAGTCGAAACATTTCAATGCTATACTGGATACCAAATATATCCCTAAATATGAGAAAGGGACGCTTGACAAATACGTCGTTAGGCAACTGAGTGGCTATGGTCGTGATCTAACAATTTTGAGTAAGTTAGGATATGAAGAGATTGACGAAGACTCACCGACTCCATCTGTTCCGTGCATCATTATATATCCTAAGGAAGATGGAGATTCTGACAATCCGTTCAAAAGCAATAAGCTGAGAGAACTTTGCACGAGGCATCTAAAAAAAATCTCGAGGTTTTACAAAATCAGCATCTCTGTTCCAACTATTAGCAGATAAAAGAGAAAAATGTCGGCCTGTACGGTTGAAATTACCCAATACGCCTGTAAGGGCAAAAGTTTTGTACTGAAGTTTCGCAAGTAAGCTCCACACGCCCTAACAGGGCAGAAGGTGCTGTGGTATAAGTCCGTAATACTGGTTTGCAAGTCCGCTAGACGTTAGGGAGATACGCAAGTCCGTTAGGCGTTCCTGCGGACTTGCGAGCTGTTGATTTATGACACACCCTCTTGTGGACCTTCAGCCCGTACTTGAACCACATGCGAAACTTGAACTTTATTATACTTCATCAGATTGTGATGAGGTTGCAAAAGTAAACTGTGTCAAATTACTTTGGTTGTAACTTGACACAGTTTTTTTATATCCCCAACTCTTAACGCAAGAACTTTCCTGTAAGGCTTGCCTTGCAGGCAGCTACTTCTTCCGGGGGGGCGGCTACAACAAGATTGCCGCCCTTATCGCCGCCTTCAGGACCGAGGTCGATGATATAGTCGGCACACTTGATGACATCCAGATTGTGCTCTATCACTACCAGCGAATGGCCCCTTTCTATCAGGGCATTGAAGGCATGGAGCAGGCGCTTGATGTCGTGGAAGTGAAGACCCGTGGTAGGCTCGTCGAAGATGAAGAGCGTAGGCTCCTGTTCTTCCTTACCTATGAAGAAGGCGAGCTTTACACGCTGATTCTCACCACCCGAAAGCGAACTTGAGTTCTGACCGAGTTTGATGTAACCCAGACCTACATCCTGAAGCGGTTTCAGGCGGTTTACGATGATGCGGCAGTTGTCGAAGTCGCCCTCGTTACGCTGCAGCTTTTCATCGCTGAAGAACTCAATGGCCTCGTTTACCGTCATGTTCAGCACATCATTGACGTCTTTTCCGCCATAGCGAACCTCCAGGATGTCGTGCTTGAACCGCTTGCCCTTACAAGCCTCGCAGGTCAGCGTGAGGTCTGCCATAAACTGCATCTCGATGGTAACATATCCCGCACCCTTACATTCCTCACATCTTCCGCCTTCGGTATTGAAAGAGAAGTACTGCGGCGTGAATCCCATCTGCTTAGCCAATGGCTGGTTGGCAAAGAGGGCACGTATCGCATCGTACGCCTTCAGATAAGTGGCAGGGTTGCTGCGGGTACTCTTTCCGATAGGGTTCTGGTCAACAAACTCTACATGATGGATGCTCTTCCAGTCGCCTTCCATCGATGTATATTCGCCTGGGGCATCTGCAACGAGGTCTAGACGGCGACGCATGGCAGGATAGAGGATTCCCTTGATGAGCGAACTCTTGCCAGAGCCTGATACACCGGTTACACAGGTGAATACATTGAGCGGTATCTTAACATCGATGCCGCGCAGATTGTTCATCCGGGCTCCCTTGATTTCGATATACTGGTTCCAGGCACGATGGCTCGTTGGCGCCTTTATCTCCTCGTTGTGGGTAAGGTATTTGATGGTATAACTCTCCGGATATTCAGCCAGCAGCTTTTCCTGTTCAGCCTTGTCGGTGGTAGAATATTCTGATGACGGACCGGCGTAGACCACTCTTCCGCCCAGTCTGCCGGCATCTGGACCGATATCGATGAGATAGTCGGCTGCCCGCATAATTTCTTCGTCGTGTTCTACCACAACCACCGTATTGCCCAGTTGCTGCAGTTCTTTCAGCACCTTAATCAGTCGGGCAGTATCGCGGCTATGGAGTCCGATACTAGGTTCGTCGAGGATATATACGCTACCCACGAGCGATGAGCCCAGGTTGGTGGTCAGGTTGATGCGCTGACTCTCACCGCCGGAGAGGGTGTTGGAGAGTCGGTTGAGCGTAAGATAACCCAGACCAACATCCAGGAGGAACTGCAGGCGGTGGGTGATTTCGGTGAGCAGACGCTTGCTGATTTCCTTCTCATGCTCCGAGAGTTCCAGTTTCTTGAACCATTCGCTCAGGTTCACAATCGACATCTCAACCAGTTCGGTGATGCTCTTTCCGCCAATCTTCACATAGTTGGCTTCCTTCTTGAGTCGAGTACCATGGCAGTCAGGACAAATTGTCTTTCCACGGAATCGGCTCAGCATCACGCGGTATTGTATCTTGTACTGGTTCTCCTTTACCATTCTGAAGAAATCGTCGATGCTCACCCTTTCTTGCGGTTTACGTTTCTTCTCGCCAGGCAGACCGTGCCACAGCCAATCCTTCTGCTGCTGAGTCAGTTCGAAATAAGGCTTGAAGATAGGGAAGTCGTATTCTGCAGCTCTACGGATGAATTCCTTGAGCCACATACCCATCTTTTCGCCTCGCCAGCAAACCACACATCCGTCATATACGCTCATCGAAGTGTTCGGGATGACGAGTTTCTCATCGATGCCTATTACGCTGCCGAAACCTTCGCAGGTAGGGCAGGCTCCGAGAGGGGAGTTGAAGGCAAACATATTGTCGGTAGGCTCTTCAAACTGCATGCCGTCAGCTTCGAACCGGGTAGAGAAGTCGTAGCAGATATTGCTTGGAAGGAAGACGAGGCGGCAGGCTCCATCTCCCTCATAGAAGGCAGTTTCGGCAGAATCCATCAGTCGGCTGATATCATCCTTCTCATCGCTTACCGAAGCACGGTCGATGACCAGGAAGATTTCTTCATCCTTCTGCTGCATTCTCTTTCTCAGTTTGTCTCCGCTTACTTCCAGCAGTTCCTTGTCAGCCTGCTCCATGAAGTCTTCTATGCGCACGAATTCACCTTTTATATATATACGCGCGTAACCTTCCTGGTTGTACATCTCCAGCTGTTTGCCCAGACTGCGCCCTTCGATGACATGGATAGGGGCGAGGATGACAAACCTGGTACCCTGGGAATACTGTCGGGTGCAGGCGAGTACATCTTCGGTAGTATGGCGTTTCACCTCTTGTCCGCTGATAGGCGAATAGGTTTTTCCGATGCGTGCGTAGAGCAGTCGCAGGTATTCGTAGATTTCGGTGTTGGTGCCCACGGTAGAGCGTGGGTTGCGCGAAATCACCTTCTGTTCGATGGCGATGGCCGGTGGCAATCCCTTGATGAAATCACATTCCGGTTTACTCATACGTCCCAGAAACTGGCGAGCGTATGAAGAGAGCGACTCCACATAGCGGCGCTGGCCCTCAGCATATAAGGTATCAAAAGCCAACGATGATTTTCCCGATCCGGAGATACCCGTAATGGCAACAAACTTGCCTTGAGGTATCTTCACATCGATATTCTTGAGGTTGTTGGCTCTTGCCCCTTTTATTTCTATATATTTATCTTTTGGCATATTCTTTTTTTTTACCTTTTTACCCTTTTACCCTTATTCATGGTGGTAAGGCTCACCTTTTATAATAGTACATGCGCGATAGAGCGCCTCGGTAAAGATAAGGCGCACCATCTGATGCGAGAAGGTCATCTTGGAGAGGGAAATCTTCTCGTTGGCGCGGTCGTAGACAGACTGTGAGAAACCGTAAGGACCGCCGATGACAAAGACGAGCCTGCGGGCAGTGGCCTGCTTGCGCTCTATCCATTTGGCAAATTCGATGCTTCGGAATTCCTGTCCATGTTCATCCATCAGCACCACGGTATCCGAAGGCTGGAGGAGTTTCAGAATCAGTTCTCCTTCCCGTTCCTTCTGCTGCTGTTCGCTGAGACTCTTGGTGTTCTTGAGTTCAGGAATGGTTGTTATGTTGAAAGGCATGTAATGGGTGATGCGTTCAGCATAATCCTTGATGCCCGCAATGAAATGCTTGTTTACGGTCTTTCCGACCAGAATGAGTTCTGTCTTCATTTTCTTCCTATACACTTGAATTCTTCACTCTTCGTTCTTCACTTCTTCTCGTCCCTGTAATATCCTGTTCCTATTCTTTTCGGATTCTTCGGGAACCAGCCTT
>ERZ1026862.1510-NODE-1510-length-13556-cov-8.969928_pt1 | contig 13556 bp, 7 predicted proteins | sample MGYA00380161_ERZ1026862 | MGnify/ENA primary metagenome ERZ1026862 (study PRJEB33269, sample SAMEA4719797) | human gut metagenome | biome: human-associated habitat; feature: organic feature; material: feces | place: Cameroon | collected 2013-10 ... | reverse complement strand
GCCCTTACAGGGCGTAGGCGTTTATGCATTGATACCCAGGGCGTTGCCCTGGGCTTTGGACTGACTGCCCTTTCAGGGCGCTCCTTTTCGCGCTTTGTTCGTTTATCATGTGCGCATGCTTCGCCACTTTTTATTTGGCTCAAAAACGCGCAGAAATTTTTCTGTATTTTGAACACCCTAGCCGTGCATGCCTCATGTGCTGCTTGCTGAAATACCTAAAAAGTGCCGATAAGTCGTGGAAATCTATGTATTTTCGATAGATTTCCACGACTTATCGGTACTTTTTTTAGGAAAATACGGGTACCATCAGGCCAACTCTTATTTTACTTAAACAAGTCTGCCATTGTAACTTGGCAGTGAATATCGTCTGAATACCCGCCAGGGGCAAGTCCAAACGACGTAATCATTGTGATAAGCACCGTCTTTTCCGTACCAGTTTCCCTGATGAACGTTTCTCTGCGGTTGCGCAAACGGCAGTCTTCCTCTTCGGTGATGACGTATGGTGCGTTCGTGTATTTCATTTCGCAGAGATTGATGGTATCGTCGTTCCTGTTGATGAGCATATCAATTTGCGCCCCTTTCGTCAGTGTCTTTCCTGTGGTGGGGTCTTTCGTTCCCTTGTAACACCAGGAATGAACGCTGCTGACAACGGCAGAGAAACCGAGCGCTTCTTTGATTTGCTTGATATGTTGCATACAGACGCGTTCAAAAGCCCGGCCAGCCCAGCTGTAATGGATGGAAGTGTTGGCCGACGACGACCAGAAATGTTCATCGCCGTTGACGTTTTCAGAGATGAAATCGAAGTAAAACAGCGTGTAGTTGTCAATGAGTTGGAACGTTGCGTCCTTCGTTTTCTTGCCGATTGCCGTAAACTTTCGGATGAAGCCACATTGCTCAAGTTCTTGCAGTGCTTTTGAAAACTCCGCGTTGTCCGGAAGTTTGGAACTCTTCAGCAAATCCTCTCTTAGCAATCCCTGTTTTTTCTTGGCCAATGCCGTGATGATGGCGATGTGGTGTCGTGGCTTTTTAAACAGAGACACATATAGAGCGTTAAATTCCTGTGTCAGTTCTCCGCCTGGCTGGAAAAACATGCGGTCGAAATTTTGCGCAACGCTTTGTCCCTTCTTCAGAAAGCTCCAGTAATAAGGTATGCCGCCCATTGCCATATACGCCTCGAGAATCTGTCGGTCTTTGTAGCCCATGTTCTTGACCTCGCAATATTCCTTACACTCTCTTAGTGTGAAAGGTTGCAGCAGCACTTGGCAGGTCAAACGGTTGTGTAGTCCGCCATAGTTCATTACCACGTTGTCGATAATCCATGAAGTGGCGCTGCCGCAGATAACGAGAATGAGGTCTTTCCTCGTTGAGGCCCAGGCGTTCCAGAAATGGTCGAGCGAACGGACGAAATTCGATTTCGGAGTGTCCATCCAGGGAAGTTCATCTATGAAGATCACCTTCTTTTCCCCGTCTTCTGGAAACGTGCTCAGAAAATTTCTCAGTAATCCGAATGCCTCCAGCCATGTCTTTGGCATGGCGCACTTCTCCATCCCCGCAAGATACAGAGATTGTCGAAAGTCGCTTAACTGTTGTTTGCGTGTGGCTCCATATATGCCAGTATGTTGAAAGATGAATCGGTCTTTATATGCCTCCCTGATGAGAAAGGTCTTACCAACGCGACGCCTTCCGTAAACAGCCACGAATTGCGATTCATCAGAAGAAGCCAATCCGCGAAGCGTCGCCATTTCATATTCTCTGCCTATTAACATGATATATTAGCTTTTAGAGGATTGTCAATGGGTTGACAGGAAACTTCAGGATGTCTGTGCATCCCGGAATCTCCTCGTTTCTTTCTGCGAAGATACTAAAAAGTGCCGATAAGTCGTGGAAATCTATGTATTTTCGATAGATTTCCACGACTTATCGGCACTTTTTTTAGAAATATACAACCTCAACGACGCTCACAATAGCTCCCATTGTCGCATCTTAAAGCGTTGAATAATAATGGAAAAGCGTGGTTGGTCTGCGAGGTGAATGTAAAAAGTTACGGAGATTGTAAATATTCTCCGTAACTTTTTACATAAGTAGGTGTACAGGTCTGTAGGTGTTTCGTTGAGACAAGAGTCAACAAGCATTGCTGCATGCTCTAACCGATATTTGAACGAATATACATCGTCATCGTCCTTTGCGGCGAAGCACTGTAGCTCACTTTGCTCGCAAAGTGAGGGGGACGAATATTATGGCGAACACGTCGCAAAGGAGCGGCTATATAGCGGACTTTTGGCATTTTCGCGACGTGTCCGTGGCCCTCACTTTGCGAGCAAAGTGAGCTACAATGCTGGCGCCCCATCCTACGCCCCCGAAATTCCTTAATTCGAATATTTTTTAAGCACCTCCCGCCTCCCCATTAAGTCCGCCCCTCATGCCAGCCACAGATACCCCGCCAATGCAATTTGCAGGGCGAAGATGATGGGGATGCCATATCTAAACTTCTTGTGGCGCGTCTTATGGTGCCATAACTTCATGCCCGCCCAGGCACCCACACTTCCGCCAACGGCCGCCATCATCAGCAACGTTGCTTCTGGAATGCGCCATTTCGCCCGCTTCGCTTTAAGTTTGTCGATGCCAAATGTTATCAGCGTGGCGACGTTGATGGCCAGAAGATAGCAGACGAGAAGTCTGTATTGTAATTCCATGATAAATATAGTGTTTGGAAATCATCCGATATGCTTCGCCAGGAAACGTTCCATAGCGCGGTAGAAGTCAAAGCGGTTCTCCTGGTTGTGGAATCCGTGTCCTTCATTGTCCTTCACCATATATTCCACCTCCACGCCGCGTTTCCGCAGCGCCTCCACCATCTGGTCGCTCTCCGCCTTGTTCACGCGCGGGTCGTTCGCCCCTTGCGCCACAAAAAGCGGCACACGAATTTTGTCAGCGTGCAGCGCTGGAGAAGTCGCCGCCAGCTGTTCCTTGTCGGCCTCAGGGTTGCCCACCTGTTCATACATCATTTCAAGCATCGGGCGCCAGTAGGGCGGAATCGTCTTCATGAAAGTAAACAAGTTCGACACCCCCACATAGTCCACGCCACAGGCATAGAGGTCTGGCGTGAAAGCCACGCCCGCCAGCGTTGCATATCCGCCGTAGCTCCCGCCGTAGATGGCGATGCGTTTTCGGTCGGCAATGCCTTTGCTGATGAGCCAGTTCACGCCGTCGGTGATGTCGTCCTGCATCTTCAGTCCCCATTGCTTATAGCTCGCCTCCAAGAACTGGCGGCCGTAGCCCGTGCTGCCTCTGAAATTCATTTGGAACACCGCATAGCCGCGGTTGCAGAGAAATTGCACCTCCGAACTGTAGCCCCACGTGTCGCGTGCCCAAGGGCCACCGTGCGGGTTCACCACCACCGGCAACTGCTTCGCCTCCTCCAATGTCACGCCGTGTGGCAGAGAGAGATACGCTTCGATGTGTAGGCCGTCGCGCGTTGTGTAAGTCACGTCGTGCATCTCCACCATCTCCTCCTCGCGAATCCACGGCGCGGTGTCGGCCAGTTTCGTTGCCGTGTCCGTTGCCACGTCATAGAAATAATAGCTGCCGCGTGTGCGGTCGTTGCCCACATAAATAAGCGCGTGCGACTCCTCCTTGTCCGTGTCTGCCATGCCGAAGCGGTAACCTGGGAAATGCGCCTTTATGCGTTTCCGCAGCGCCTCCTCCTCAGCGTCGAAGAAATGGCGCACTGGTTCCTTGTGGCCCGTGCAATAGACCGACAAGAGTTTCTTGCGTTTGCGCGAATAGCTGATGCTCGAGATGTCGTATTTCTCATTTTCATACATCACTTCCAGTTCCTCACACGTCCGTGGGTCCATCAGCGCCAGCACCACCTTGTCGCGGTTCAAGTTTGTGGCGGCATACACCAGACGGTTGTCGGGTGTGAACTCCATGAAATTAACCATCTCCTTGAAATTCGTCGTCAAAACGGGGCGAAACTCCTCATCCTCCGTGTCGCGGTAGAGAATCTGCGTGTTCACGCCGTCAACGATGGCCGTCACGGCCCGCAGTTTCCCCTCGTGGTCCGTCATCCATCCCTGCCAGTTTCCAGGATTCTCCGCCAGCAGCGTCAGTTCCCCCGTTCGGATGTTCAAGCGGTAAGGGTCAAACACCTCCGGGTTGCGTTTGTTCAGTCCGATCATCACCTCGTCGGGCGTCTCTTCCAGGTCGTCAATCAGCGACGTTCTAACCCCCGGAAAGTCCGTGTATGCCCGTTGGTCGCTGCCGTCGATGTTCACGCCGAAGAGCTGATAGTTTTCGTCGCCCCCCGTGTCCTTCATATATAAGAGGCGTTCGTTGTCGGCCCACATATATCCCGCCACGCTGCGCAGCGTTTCGCTCGTGACGCGCACGGCCTCGCCGCCCTCAACGGGGCGCACAAAAACATTCATGCGTTCCTCGTAGGGCGCCATGAAAGAGAGGTGGCGTCCGTCGGGCGAAAGTTGGAAGGCCGCTTCCTGCGAATTGCGGAAGAAATCTTCAAGCGGTATGCGGCGCACGGCAGTGTCGGCCGCAGAGAAATTGTTTGCTGTGTTCATATTTTGTGTGTTGCTGATTTTGTAAGTAGGTGTCTTTTGGTGTAGGGGGATTGAGAAATTAAATGGTAAAAAGGCGGCATGTAGTGTGGGAAAGCCCAACAATCCATAGCCCGATTGTCAGCGGCCCTGCGCGGGCCCAGCGTGATCATAGCCCGATTGTCAGCGGCCCGGCACGGGCTGAAAGCCCAACAAGTCCAGAGCCCAGGGCAACGCCCTGGGTGCCATGTCCACATTCCCTACGCCCTGTAAGGGCAAAAGTAAAAGCCAACCGTTCGCCCATACTTTTGCCCTTACAGGGCGTAGGCGTTTATGCACTGATACCCAGGGCGTTGCCCTGGGCTATGCACTTGCTGCCCTTTCAGGGCGCTCGCGGCGATGGTTGCGGCGCACGCTGCCCCTGAAGGGTAGGGTATTCAAAATTTAGAAAAAATCAAGATTGGTAGAGAGGCGACAGCTGCCCCTGTAAGGGGCTCATATTTAGGGTAGGGGCTTGCCCCTACCTCTTGAGGCCGATTTATGAACCTCGCCCCTGTAAGGGGCTCATATCTCGAATCTTATTTGCGGCGCCAGCACTGTAGCTCACTTTGCTCGCAAAGTGAGGGCCACGAACACGTAGCGAAAATGCCATAAGTCCGCTTTATACCCGCTCCTTTGCGATGTGTTTGCCATAAAATACGTCCCCCTCACTTTGCGAGCAAAGTGAGCTACAGTGCTTCGCCTCAGACCTCCGTCGCATGTCGGTTGGCTCAAAACCGCGTAGAAACATCCTTCGATTTTCAACGCCCAGCCTTCCGCCATTACTTTTTCTTCTACAAACTTAGCGATTTTATCCGATTCCCAAGGCAGCCTCGCCTCATTTTCTCCCCGTCCATAAGAAAAAGTCATCTACTCGCGGCCGCAATTCGTGCTGCTCGCGGCCGCGAGTAATGCAACCTTCGGCCGCGAGTTGCATTACCTTCGGCCGCGAGTAGATAACCTATCAATATTCTCGGGAAATCCTCCGCGGTCTCTCTTCGGCCGCCCTTCCTTCTGTTCGCTCCTCGTCGTCCTTTCCATGTCGCCCCGCTTTTTGCCCATTATCTGAAAAATCATGCCATTTAACAAAAAAGTAACATGTAAATTTGTTTGTTGAGAAATATGTTGCTATCTTTGGGACGAAAATGCGGAGGCATTCACGTTGTTGAAGCGAGAAAGCGTATTTAACGATGTGTGAATGAATGAGTTGCATGTTAGTCTTAGTCTCAGAACTCTCATTAAACGAGCTGAGCTGCGTGTGGCAAATTCTTGAAATAATTAAATAGATGGTTTCTGATGTTAAGTCTCTGAAGTTGTCTTGCAAAGTGAATGTGGCATAGTGAAAACGGATATGCGGTTTCGGCAGCATATTTTCATGGATATGGTTGCCGATCTGACAAAAAGACGTTTTTCGCATGAATGTTGCATCACATTGCAATAAGACAATGGAAGTAAGTGCTTTTCCTCAACCTCCAGTGAGACGGGATGTAACCCTGTTGCTGGCCGCTCCATAATAAAGCGTGGACGGTTCTTCCGCATCAAGATGGCGGAATATGTTTGCAACAATGTTTCATTTTTTGTTTCGTTCGTCCATTTGCCCTTTCGGGCGTTTGGCGCAACGCCATAATAATGTTATGCATTGGGGGATGCATGCTGCAAGACCAGCAGACGCGCCGACGGCAAGTCTGCGTTGATGCTCCATGACGGGGCGGAGATGCAAGACGGGCGGTTCGGCTCCTATTATTATATAAGGTGTGCTGACGTTGCGTAGCCGTTATGGAAAAAGAAAATGATTTGGGGCTGGGCATGCATTGCCTCGCTCTGAAACTTAACATAATCAAATCTACAAATTATTTATTCACTAATTGTTTAATTCAAATTCTCATCTCACAATGAAGAAAATTTACAATTTTCTTGCTTTGATGCTGCTCTTCGTGGCAGGATCATTGTCAGCAGTTGCTGCTGAACGCGATTGGACCGTGTGGGACGTTGCAGAAAGCCAGATTGAGACGCCGCAGAACGGTATGTTCGTGGTGCTTCAGCAGGGCGGCAACAAGGCTGGCTGGTCAAGCAATGGCTATCTGAATCCCTCTGGTTCCTTCAAGGCAGCCGTTGATGCTAGCTGTGTTTACGAACTCGTAAAGGTTGGCGAAGACGCGCAGGGCGATAACGTATTCGTTCTGAAAAACTTCTCCAACAAACAGTACATGTACTCTGGTGGTCACACTTTGTCTTATGGCGAAGCTTTCCAGTGCACCATTTTGAAGGGTGAGGCTGGTTCGACCGACCTTCGCCGTTTGATGGATGGTAACGAAAAGCAGCCAGATTCAGAAGGTAACGACTGGGTGCTCGCAGGCAAGTTGCCAGAAAATGGTGAAAAACCTGATTACCTCTGCTATTGGGGTTGCCCAGCTTACTCGAATTACAGCGACACCAACAACTGGCGAATCTTTGCAGCCACTCCTCATCAGCCAACAGCTGACGAGAAATTGGAGACCGTCTACAACGAAGTCTTCAAGAATGGTTTCTCAGATATCGAATTTGCTGTAGGTGATCAGCCGGGTAACATCTCTCAGGACCTCCACGACAAGATCGAAGCTGCTTACAATGCAGCCAACGACGCTATGGGCAACGACGCTGTTTCTGCGGAAGCCAAGGAAAAGATTGTTCAGGACATTCTTGATGCTCAGGAAGCATTGGCCAACGGTGGCCGCATCATGCTCGTTCCTGGTAAGTACTACATGTTCATCAGCCAGCGTTCACAAGACGGTATGTTTGATACGGGTGTCTCTATGAAGTGTACGAAGGACAAGGTCGCTGTTGACGTTCCTCCAACACTCAACGATGCCAAATACTTGTGGACTGTTGAAGATGCAGGCAATGGCCAGTACTACATCAAGAACTTTGCAACCGGTCGTTATGCCGGCAAGCAGGGTAGCACTTCTTCTACGTTCCCAACCATTGAAGGCGCAACTGTTAAGTACAACGTTGCTTTCAATCCTAACGGCGAAGCTGCTGGTTTGATGTTCAACATCACTGACGAAGGTGGCAATATGTGGCACTGTGATGGCGGTATGAATGTCGTTCGTTGGCAGTCGAAGAACGGACTGGGTTGCTTGTTCGCAATCAAGGAAGTTCCTGGTGACGTTGCAGACCAGCTCACCGCTATTGTTGAAAAGGCTCGCTTCATGAAGAAGTATCACGCTTTGGTTGATGAGGCTAAGTCTACTTCAGAGAAGTATAAGCTTAATTCTGACGTAACTTTCGACGACAAGTATGCTTCTGCAGGTCTTGTCACTTCGTTCGAAAAGTGCAACGCAACTGAACATGGCGAAGGCGCTAATAATAACGAGAAGAGTCCTTTCGACGGCAACCTCGGCACTTACTACCACACTTTGTGGTCAGCAGACGTTCCTGGTGAATACCACTGGGCACAGGTGAACCTCGGTGACGAGCCAATCCAGAAGCTCTTCCTCAAGTTCTCTCAGCGCCACAACAACCGTGGTGGTAACCCAAGCCGCATCGCTCTCGTAGCACCAGCTGAAGCTGACGATCCTGAAGGAGCATGGACAGATACTTTGTTCAAGGACACTGTTATCTACCAGTATGGAACTAACTTCCCTAACGGTTTCATCGATAGCACCACAACTGTTATGCGCATTGATTTGGGCAAGCCAGTTCAGAAACTCCGTTTCGTGGGTCTCCAGACTAAGGTTAACCACATCCACGGCCTCGGCCCATGCTGGCACGTATCAGAATTGCGCTTCTACAAGGACGGTGGTGACAACCCACGTTACAACATGATTCCTGAAGAAGTACGCCAGAAGTTGGCTGACGCCATCGCCAACGCTGAAAAGCTCGCTTCAGACAGCTCTGCAACTCAGGCTGACTATGAAGCTTTGGAAGCCGTTATCAAGGAATTCAACGCTGCATATCCTGATGACACTGAACTTCTCGAACTCTTGAAGGACGCTAAGGCTCAGGCTGAAGCTGAAGGCATGGTGGGCACTGCATGGGGTTACTTCCCAGCAGATGCACAGAGTGGCTTGAAGACAACGGTTGACAATGTTTCTTCTTATGTTGAAGCTAACTCTCCGTTGAGCCTCACTGCCATCGCAGACCAGTTGAAGGCGCTCCGCAGTGCAATCAGCACGTTCAACAGCAAGTTGATCGTTCCTGAAGACGGCGCAATCGTTCGCATTAAGAGCGTAAGCCAGAATCAAAACGGCGACCAGAACGGTCAGTATGGTAACATCGTATATGCTCGCAACGCCGACACTGTTGCTAACGTTTACTGGGGCTATAAGGACGACGAAAACCAGAGCACTCGTTTGAACGCTGTATGGCAGCTCAGAAAGCAGGCCGACGGTTCATTCGTTATCAAGAACTTGGCAACCGGTCTCAACATCGCCAACTTGTATGACGGCGTTGAAGACAAGGACGAAGTGGAGCTCTCACAGCGTTTGAGCTCAACTAAGGAAGATTCTAAGTTCACCCTCGTTTCTGGTAAGCTTCCTGGCGTATTCAACATCCAGTTTGTTGAAGGTCGCTACATGAACGCTGATCCAAGCCACAACGTGGTTAACTGGAGCGGCAGCGATGCAAGCTCTTTGTTCGTGTTCGACGAAGTTTCTTCTGATGTCGTTGCCGACGGTATGACTTACAACGTCAAGGCCAATGCTTATCAGATTGTTACGATGCCGTTCGACATCCAGTATGTAGAACCAGCTCCTTACAAACTCCTCGGACAGAAGGACGGTAAGGCTCAGCTCCAGCTCTACTCTGAGTCTGAAATCATCCCGGCTGGTACTCCGTTCATCGTTAAGACTGCCGAAGATATCAACTATCTCCAGATCGGTATCCAGGCTGCTGATGCCAAAGAGCTTGCTAACGGTACTTACGTTTACGACCACGTCAACCAGAATGGTATGGTGGGTACTTTGAACAAGCTGATTGTTAATGCTGGTCTCGGCTTGCTCCTCGACGGTGTGATCAAGAACTCTGTTGACAACACAACTGTTGACGCCAGCACTGGTTACTTCGTTGAAATCCCTGAAACGACTGAAGATGGCGACATCGCGCTCAACATCGAAGACGTTATCAACGGTATCAACAACGCAGTGGTTTCTAACGCTAAGGGTGGTGCCATCTACACTATCTCTGGTGTGAAGGTTCGCGCTAACTCAACTGTAGGTCTTCCTAAGGGTCTCTACATCGTTAACGGTAAGAAGGTTTACGTAAAGTAATCACTCTCTGAATGTTAATGCATTTTCAATAAAAAGGGCGCTCCGCATTCGCGGGGCGCCTTTTTTGTTTTCTGGGCCGCCGTGGCCTTCGGCGGCATTTTGCTTCTTTTTCGTGCCGCATGGCTCTATAAAATCCCTTTCAGAATTGTGGATGTGAAAAGCAAATTGTAACTTTGTCCTGAAATTGAAAAACCTGAACCAGACGGGGTAGTTAAGTAGGGTTTCAAAATCCAGAAAAAATCTCCGCGCGATTTTTTAGCCAAATAATAAGTGGCGAAGCATGTGCACATGATAAACGAATAAAGTGCGAAAAGGAGCGCCCTGAAAGGGCAGTCAGTTCGTAGCCCAGGGCAACGCCCTGGGTATCAGTGTGTAAACGCCTACGCCCTGTAAGGGCAAAAGTATGGGCGAATGATTGATTTTTACTTTTGCCCTTACAGGGCGTAGGGTATGGGAATATGGCACCCAGGGCGTTGCCCTGGGCTGTGGACTTGTTGGGCTTTCAGCCCGCGTATGGTCGCAGATAGGGCTTTTCCGTACAATCTTCATCGACTCAATATTCCCATTTTGAACACCCTACCTTTTAGGGGCAGCGGTGTTGCAACCGCCATGCTATTTGGTCAAAAATCGTGCAGCATTCTCTGTAATTTTCCCCCCACCCACAGTCTGATTCCCTAAACCGCCCCTGGCGTGAATGCACGACGGAGGCCTTCTTATCACATCTTTTTATGTATGCAATTATCTTAAATGCAGTCGCCGTCGTTGTCGGCAGCGCTGTTGGTGCTTTGGCGCGTAAGGGAATACGCGAGAAATACATCACCGTTCTCAACACCGCTATGGGCCTTGCCGCCATTGTACTCGGCGTCAATGTGGCCATGGAACACATGATCAAAAGCCACTATCCCGTTCTCTTCATCTTCTGCCTGGCCATCGGTGGGCTCATCGGCACTTTCTTGAAGCTCGACCAGCATTTGGAGCGTGCCACGCGCCGCGTTTCCGGCGGTTCCAATCTCGCAGAAGGCATCACCACGGGCGTCTTGTTCTGTTGCGTCGGAACGCTCTCGATGATGGGCCCCGTGTTGAGCGCCCTCTTCAACGACAACACCTATCTTATGACGGCCGCCACGCTCAACCTCGTGACAATGGTTGTCGTGGCCTCCAGCTATGGTTTCGGCACCGCCATCACGGCCTTCTTCGTCTTTGCTTGGCAGGCCAGCATCTACGGCATTGCAAAAGTTTCTGCCTCCTTCATCTCTGAAGAACTCATCGCGGAGGTCAGCATCGTCGGAGGCGTTTTGATTGCCGCCGCCGGCCTCGGCGTGCTCAACATCAAGGATTGCAAGACCATCAATCTGCTGCCCGCCCTCCTCATCCCCATGCTCTTTTTCCTTATCAAAGGATTGCTGGGCCTTTGATAGTTGGCAGCAACGGGCAGTCTGATGATGTAGCGTAAAATTTGGAAGCGGAAAAAGTATGGAAGCAGTCAACTATAGTTATAAAAGAATCCTCGCCATTGCGTTGCCCATTCTCGTTAGTGTGTTGATGGAGCAGCTCGTCGGCATGACCGACACGGCCTATCTCGGACGTGTTGGGGAGGTGGAATTGGGAGCCGCAGCTCTCGGCGGTATCGCCTATATCGTGGTGTTTATGCTCGGCCTCGGTTTCAGCATCGGTGTGCAAATCATCATCGGCCGCCGCAACGGAGAGGGCGCTTATACATCCATCGGCAGTGTGTTCTATCACGGCCTCTTCTTCTTGCTCTTCCTTTCCCTCGTCTTGGTGGCGTTCGTCTTTTTCTTTGGCGACCGCTTGATGGACAGTCTCATCAGCTCTCCCGAAATCGCCAGCGCCTCAGATGTCTACCTGACGTGGCGCATGGTGGGCATCCCCTTTGCCTTCATCACCCTCGTTTTCCGCGCCTTTTATATCGGCACCACCAACACCCGCACACTGACGCTCAACTCCCTCGTCATGGTGTTGAGCAACGTTGTCTTCAACTATGTCTTGATCTTCGGCAAATTCGGTTTCCCGGCTCTGGGCATACAAGGTGCGGCCATCGGTTCGGCCTTGGCGGAAATCGTTTCCTTCCTCTTCTTCCTTGTCTATACCTCGCGGCGCATCGACTGCGCAAAATATGCTCTCAATGCCATGCCGCGTTTCCGCTTTGGCATTCTGAAAAAAGTGTTCGATTTGAGTGTGTGGATAATGATACAGAATTTCATGTCGCTCGGCACGTGGTTTATCTTCTTTCTGGCCATCGAGCATCTCGGACAACATGATTTGGCCGCCACCAACATCATTCGCAACGTCTCTGCCTTCCCCTTCATGACGCTCGTGGCCTTCGGTTCCACCATTTCCACCCTCGTCAGCAACTTCATCGGGCAGGGAAACGACGACAGCGTGATGCCCATGATACACCGCGTGATGAAACTCACGTTTCTCATCCTCGTGCCCGTCATTCTCCTCATCGCCACTTTCTCATACAACGTTTTAAACATCTTCACCGATGACGCGGCGCTCATCCGCCACGCCCAGGGAGCCCTTTACGTGCTCCTCTCCTCATACGTCTTCAGCATCCCCGCCCAATTGTGTCTTCATGCCGTATCTGGCTCTGGAAACACCAAGGCCGCGTTCGCGATGGAGTCGGTCAGTCTTTTGATTTATACGGTCTACGTCTTCGTGGCCATCTTCCATTTCCGCTGCAGTCTGCCCGTATGTTGGCTCAGCGAGTTTGTTTATTCCATCCCCATTTCCTCCCTGGCCTATTTCTATATGCGCAGGGGCTTTTGGCGGAAAAAGGCGGCGATTTGACCCGTCGGGAAGCCCGGAAAAACCGCCCGTTTCGACTTTTCCCCGTGACTAATCGGCTGATTTGTTAGGCATTCTCATAAAAATGTGGCGCGTAACCTTGTGTAATTCACGTAAAAATCGTAATTTTGCAACGCTTTTCTGATGGGCCGCTGTCGGGATGAGAGTTCCCCGTTACGCCCACAGACGAATAACATAATAAATTACCAAAAGAAAAAATGGCAGATTTAATTAAAATCGCTGAGGAAGCATTTGCTACGGGCAAGTCATTCCCCGAATTCAAGGCTGGTGACACAATCACCGTAGCTTACAAGATTGTCGAAGGCAACAAAGAGCGCGTTCAGCTCTATCGTGGCGTTGTCATCAAGATTTCTGGTCATCAGGATAAGAAGCGTTTCACGGTTCGCAAGATGTCTGGTAACATTGGTGTTGAACGTATCTTCCCAATCGAATCTCCGGCTATCGAAAGCATCGAAATCAACAAGTATGGTAAGGTGCGTCGTGCTAAGCTTTACTACCTCCGTGCCCTCACTGGTAAGAAGGCCCGTATTAAGGAACGTCGCGTAAACGTTGCGAAGGAAGCTTAATAGCCCATCTCACTTGTACACACTTACACTTACAATCGCCTGTGTTTTGCATCCCTGCAAAACATCGGCGATTTTTTTGTTTCCACGAAAATGCAAGAAATCCGTTGAACGCCGATGGGCCGAAGTTTATAGAGATGCTTTGTCTGAAATGCAGTTCGCAACATGATGCTTTCAAGTTCTTTGCCATTGGCTTTCGCCCGCCGCAACGCCTTATTTTACAAATTTCGCGCTCGCTCGCTGCCTTATTTTGCAAGTTTTCTTTCGCCGCAACGCCTTATTTTACATATTTCGCGCCTCCTCACTGCCTTATTTTACAAGTTTTC
>ERZ1026862.1509-NODE-1509-length-13557-cov-7.514368_pt1 | contig 13557 bp, 9 predicted proteins | sample MGYA00380161_ERZ1026862 | MGnify/ENA primary metagenome ERZ1026862 (study PRJEB33269, sample SAMEA4719797) | human gut metagenome | biome: human-associated habitat; feature: organic feature; material: feces | place: Cameroon | collected 2013-10 ... | reverse complement strand
ATATTGTAGTAATATAAGAATAAGAAAAGGGTAATGGATATTGGTTTATGTCGGTTTGATGGCTACCGATTTGTGATTTTACACAGCAATAATGGAATCCTAAGCTAATTCCGATTAAGATGTCAAATAACCATTTTCCATGGAAATTCAACAACCAACGAAAAGCCAAGAGTATGAAAGAGAAAATAGGGACACAATACGGCGCCAAGGAAACTGGTATTTCCGTCCATGTATGCGTACCGCTCGTATAAACAACTCCAGATTGTTGCTCAGCATGAAGAGAATGGACTTTTCGATTGAACAAGACAGCTGTCCAAATATGCAGATGCTCATGCGTGTCAGTTTCGATGAAGGACATTTTGTCCCCTTTCCACCTATAGAATGTAATATAAAGAGCAATGCCAATAGCGCACCACTTATACATTTCCAGTTGGTTAAGTATAGGTATGCTCGAAAAAAAAATTATTTTTATTAACTCCATGAGATACGGAGCTGTAAGTAGAAATAGTGAAAACATTATTCCCCATCCTACAAGAAGTATTTTTCTATTCATGTTTTTTTTGTCTATTTTCGCGCAATCTAAGTATATCGACTATAATAGGAGTGGGACATTTGGCATATTGAACCTTATCCTTTTTCGAGAGTTCCAATGTAATAAACGTAATTCCATCCTTTTCATCAATTATATTTTCAAATTGTCTTCTCTCTAATGTCATATAGTTGTCTCTTCGATTAAGCAGAATATTAGAGTTTTTATTGTGACTTATTACAATACTATTAGATTTCTTTTTTATCACCAGAGAAGGATACTTTCTGATTTCCCTATATTCTGTAAGATATGTAATAAGAGTGTCGGAATTGACATATACAAATAATTGTTCCTCAGACATTTGTTTGTTGTCATCCTGAATGTGTAGTTTAATAGAGAGCCTTAGAAAAGCAACTATACATAGAATAGCGATAGTTCCAATAGCAAAAACAATAAAATGTTTTTTCTTCATATAGAGTTATTTCATGTAGTTAGAAAATGATTTACTATTGATGATATGGTTAAGTACTTCGCTTACATTAACCATATTACCTGATTGTTTAAATCTAAAATAGACAATATAAAAACGTAAGTCATCAGAGAAAGAAGCATCTTCAATTTTTTTGTTGGAGATAACAACCGCTAGCATTCTATCATCCAAACTTGCGCCAGAACCAAGCAGTGTTCCAGTCTTAGCATAATAGTAATATGTGTCAGGTAGGTTCGTAATTATTTCTTTAGCTGTTCCCTGTTTTACACATTCAGCCATTCCATTATAGAGATTTCGTTGGTAGAATTTGAACATATCCTCCTGCGATTCTAAGTCGCCATCCCTACCTCGCCAATTTTCTCTAAAAGGTATTCGGTTAGGAATAATAGTAGCATGAAAATCTGGATGAAGAGAATATAATTTTCCATACATCTCAGCCATTTTTAATGGTGTAATTGCTAATGGATATGACCCCAGTGTATATTGTCGAAGCCTTTCCGCTGGAGTTAATTCTTCTAACAAATAATCAAGAATACGTGAAGATTGTGGAAATACCCATGGGAAAACTCCCGCAATCTTGTCTTTGGACATTCCCTTTGCATTAGAAAAATTGAGACCTGTAAAAGATAATCGTAGAGTATCAGCCTCAGCAATGTAGGTTGGCATACTAAAATTAGAAGCCAGGCCTTCCAAAAGAAGGTTGTTGGCGCTATTTTCCTCTTTAGGTGTTGTGCGGAAAGTGTAGACGGAACGACCGCCGTCAAAGGTGAATTTTGGATAGTCTGTTGTATTTGCTAATCTGAAATGGTTATTTATATCTGTACTTCCGTTAAGTGAGCCGTAATGCCCGATATAGGTTACAAGGGCATTATAATAGTTACTGGATTGAGCGAGATAAAATATATTATTAACCCATCTTTGTTCAGCATATCCAAAAGCACCATCCTCGTCAGAATATTTTGATTGAAAAGGTTTCTTGTATTTATAGGAGGGTCCATATTTATATAAATACGTACGCCATACACCCTTGGAGTCTTGTTTTTTTAGAATAGAATCGTTTGACTGATAATATTCAGGAGATGGGTTCATAAGTTCTAACTTCTCCCATGGAAAGTCAATGGATTGTGAAGTTACCGCAGCATAGGTTATAGGTTTTAATGAAGATCCTGGACCCGGGCTTAAAAGGCAAAGGTTCATGTTACCAAAGAAATTTAAATCTTCTTTAGGATTTGGATTTAGATAACTATATTTTACTCTCTCATAAATTTTATCCTCTTCATTCGGGTTTAGCATATAGTTTCGCCCTTTATAATCAGCCATTACGCGAACATTACCATGTCCATCCATTGCTATCACTGAACAAACCTTCCTGGTGTTTTCAAGGGAAGTATAAACATTTGACGTAAGATTCTTGTCAAGCGTAATAACAATAGAATCTTGTTCTTTGCTATAGCAATATGAGGCTAAATCAGAAAAGTCTTTAAGCCAATAGCACTTTTCTTTAAGTGGGTAAAAGAATTTGCGCTTTCCATTAATCACCATGTTCTTAACAAGTATATCCTCTTGTGGAAGTCCATATCTATATGATTCGGAATATCTCCCATCTTTAGATACTACTTCAAGAATATCCCCTGCCGATATGCAGTAAATCGGCAAATCAGCTACATAATCAGATGATTCGGTATGAAGAGTACTTCTGTGGGTTATAGTTTTAGTATTTACATTTGTAGCGTCAACAATACCAACTTGTGAACCTTCTGGCACCCACGATGGCGGGATGCCATAAATCGTATATCCATTTTTCTCAATTTTGAAAGCCCCGTTCGATGAAGTCCTTACATTTTCAGAATAAATGTTGTCAGTCCATGCGTTAGCATCAAGGTCCGGATTCTTTAGGCTATAGAAACCATTATTCAAAGCAAACTCGTAATGTGTACGCGTTGAATTAAGCTTTAGATGTATTATGTTAGAGATACTATTGCTCCGCTTTAAATTGTTTCTGTAAGCATTATACATAGAAAGTGTAAATTTGCTTATTTCTTTTTTGTCGTACAACTCTTTAACAGATTGCGTTAAACTACCTTCACCCCTCTCGTTATCTAGGCTGTCCATTAAAGAAGCCAAAGACTCCCCATCTACAAGCTTTGTCCGAACCTTAATATTACTTGTTGAAAGATAGGCATTTATTAATGATAGGTCTGACTGACATCGATTCATCATTCTTGTGAGATTGTATTCAGATGCATCATTTCCGTTGCCGCCGTCATTTTCTCCATAAAGGGAGGCGTATTTGTTTCCAAATAAGCCAACGAATATGAAGATTAAAACAAATATCGAAATAAAGACATGGATTCGATTTTTAGCAAAGATTATCATACCACGTTCAATGTTTGATGCTGTCTCGTAGTCTTGATTCTGGGAACTTGTCACCAACATTACAAGCCCCAGTAATACAACAAACATAAACATTGTGATGCGTGCGTTTTGACTTAAGAAGGGGAAATCCTGACCAAAGAAAATCATTCTATTGGTGGCGGCCATCCATACAAAAGTCATTTGTATAAGAAGCAAGAGACCTACTGCATACGCAACACTTCTACTTGCTACCGAAGAATAGTTTGCATAGAACAGAAAAACTATGAGGCTTAAGGATAAGAGAACTATTATCGCAGGAAGAATCGATGAAATTTCCCCCACAACATATCGTGAAATAATCACATCGCTTATTTGTGTGTTCCAAGTTACTCCTTTCTTGAAATGCGGAGAGAGAGAGAAGATACCGTCCTCCAATACACGGCTGGTGCCTCTATTATTATGATATTGAATAAACCATTGGTTTTGTGATGCTTCAAGCACACGAGTACTATTTCTGTCTCCAATGTCTTCATGTTCCATAATTTCACTAACCTGTTCGGTATGAACCAAAGAGCGGTATTTGAAATGTCTTTCATGTTCGAGGACACCTCGTCCTAATATGTAAAAAGAAACAGACATTAATGGTATTAGGAGTAGAGAGCATATAGCCCATTTCTTCTTCGACTTTATCCAAAAATAAATAAATAGGATTAAGCTGCCCAAAATTGCAATGGTTGTAAAAAACAATCTTGATGGCGTAACAAAAGAATTGAAAATGCGTGTTGTATCATCATAAGCATAACCAACGAGCTGTGGTGAAAATATGATTGATGCTCCAAGTAAAACAAACAATAATACCCAAACCATAAAGGCTAAAGCTTTGTTCGTTGTTATAGAAGAACTGCTTTTTAAATAGGCATATAAATGTATAATGTAATATACACACGCAAAAATTATGAACATAATGGCATAACCAGGGTCTCCTTTGCATAATAGTGCAGATGATAAGAGAACATTTGCAATACGCCACTTATAATTAAGACCTTTAAGAGATATATATTCACAAAGAATGAAGCAAATTACTGGAGCAAATATGTTGGCAAAGACACCAGAGGAAATGACGGATGCGAGGACTGTAACTCCCCAACAAAGACTATATATAAACATATTTGCCGTAACCTTCTTTAGAACAAAGCGATTACCGAACCTTGTTGCAAATAAAATTTTGTTCTCAAAAATAATAGATAGAATAGTGAATAGCATAAATCCTAACAAGGCAATTATGGTATTTACCATTGCATTGTCTGACCATGCATTTTCCATTCTGTATCTTTGAAACACATTATATGTAATATCTGCTACAGGTGGGAAGACTGCAATTCGCCATAAGAGGAATAGACGAAACACAAAAATAGGAATAACAAACAGCCATATAGTAAAAACAACACCTGCTTTATATGCATCTCGATAATATAGCTGTGTTGAAAGAAAAGCGAATAAGCAGCAGATAGAAATAATCAATATAATGAAAAAACTCGAAACAAAAATAACAGGCTTATCAGTAACCGGGCTAGTTTTTCTTAAATCGCAAATTTTCACATGCCAGATAGCACCGTTTTTAGCCATCAATGTGTTAGGCTCTAAATCCGCCCTCTGCCGGTCGTCTATAAAGTTGGGATTAAATGGCACGTCGGATGTAGAAACCTTATAATTTAATGTCCCGCTGAATCCGAATGAATTTTCTGGTAGATGAAAAAGGTCACAATAAAAGGCTTCTTCTACATCCGATTGTAATAATCTTTCAGAAGAACTCGAAATAGCCAGTATTTTTCTTTGGCCATCTACAAAATTTTCTTCAGAAGCACTCCTTGGAAAATTATATAAATAAGGGAATTTAAAACGAAGTTCGATATATCCATCTCCTCTGTTATTGAAAGAAATAGGGCGAGTATTTGTCGAGTATTGGCCTATGTATATACAATCACTCGAAGATAATTTCGCGATTACTTTTTCCTTCTTGTCTTCGTATGTTACTCCATCACAGATAAGCCCCATGGCTTCGAGTGAATGAGGAAAAGTGATATAAAATTTATTATCATTAGGTGCTCCCTTGTACTCACGGTTGCGAATTAGCGTGACATCTCTTAGGTGTTCTACAAGTTCTTCTTCCTCAGAGTTGAAGGAAACATTCTTATGTATGACATCATAAAGGTTGTAACTGTTCTTTATTCGTTGATTAAAGGCTGAAGAATACTTGTTTATATGAGGACCGTTTTCAAAAGAGATAGTAACTGCCATACTGTCAATCCTACTAAGGAGATGTCTTTCATTAACTTCGCTAAAGACTATCGTGCATTTGAGACTATCACCGAAAGAAACTGTATGGCTAAACTGGGGTAATGATGAACCATTAAGTAAAGTATCATGTTCAAATTTGGGAGAGGACATGTATAGAGGCTGGTCGTAAATGCTCGCAACGAGTAGACATGAAGAGTCGGAGGGTAAAATTGACATCCGACCTTCAAAAGTAGGATCATCATAAAATGAATTTGTCTTATCATCTCCAATTAGGAGAATGCTGTCTTTAATGTCAAATCCTTTTAGCGCAAGCACATTGGCATCCGCATTACTGTAAACCCTAGAATCCCTTGGGCTTAAATAATTTAAAGTAACCAGAAACGAAGCAATCGTTGTTATTAACCATGGGATGATTAGTGTTGCCCTTTTATATGTTTTTTTCTTATTTCTGCCATATTGCAACGCAAAACACAGGAAGATGCTTGCTGCACAAATAAAAAAGTAAAAACTAAAATTTAGGGGAAGCCAGATATTAAGTAAAGATGGTATACCTATTATTAATCCGCACAATATAGCAAGTACGGTTATGCGAATAAAATTCTTGCCCATGTTCATTCTATTGTAAGTTTGTATCCAAATGCGACAACTTCTCCTTTAAAATTGTTTTCTTTCAGTATGTCATATACCGCTATGACTTGATTTGGAACTGTTGATGGGTCGCGATTAAAAATCTTCAAATTTTTCCACTGAGTAGTGTTGCCTACAAGGTAGTCGACAGCATCTCGGTTTCTTTGCAGGAGATTGGTATCATTAGTTTCTTTCATAAGGCAATCAATAGATGTTGAAGCGACATTCCATAGCAGGGCAATAATTTCAGACTTTTTATTATCGTCCAAAGGAAATTCTGCTGTCGAAAAAATATGCGTCCATTTATTGCAATATAAATCATGCAACGCCTTCACCCATTGAACCTTATCTTCAGAGAGGTTAACCTCTCCAATCTTATGCATGTCATCTTTTCTTTTCCTACATAAAAAAATAAACATGACCGCAATTACAATTAGTTCAATTACAGCAATAATTGAAATTATATATATGGTATTCATCGTCTTACTGCTTTTGAAATTGGTATTTCAACATCGTTCCCCAAAAGTTGAAGGGAGTAAGGAAAGAGGCTCTCAAAAAGTAAATCAGAAGTTTTGGAAGTTGTAATGTCCTTATGTAATGGCCAACAGGTTTTGTCAGACCTTAAGTAAAAATCATCACCGTCAAAGTAGATGTAATATTCTTGGTCTAATTCAGGGACATGGTTATTCGAGAGGATATATGAGTTACCAGAGATGTAGAAACGGGTATTGGGTCCAAAACACCTGATAGCTACGCCATGTTTCATTATGTCGTTTGTAGAGCAGACTGTTTCGGCTTCCTTGCGATTATCTTTGTTATCTTGTGCGGTGGATGGATTATTGACAAGTTTTACAAAGCTTTCAGATATTTCATCATCAGGGAAGATGTGCTCAAATGTTTTACTTATTGATTCGACTATTGAAGAGATTATACTTTTCCTTTTTTCTGGGTCATTTTGAATGTTTCTTGACTTTAAAGATTCGACGCGGGCATCAACATCAATGGATGTCCCTACTAGAGATGCAATATTAATCGTTTGTGGCTCTCCGACCATGTTGGAAAATTTGCTAATTTCAATGGGAGTAATTGGTCCATAGAGGCATCCTTTTTTTGCCTCGTCTTTACTATAGTATATTTTTACATTTGGGAATATAGTCTTGATATCTTCATAGACTTCGTTGTATAATAGCTCATATAGAAAGGCTCTACCGCTAAGCACTACATGGTCAAACTTTAAGTTTTTAACTCTTCCAACAATTTCCTTAACAACCAAGCGGTTAATTATATCAGAAATGATATTAAAATCATCCCCAATAGGACCTGCCGATTCAATACGTTCTATTATTGTTTCAACAGAAATGTTGTCTATGTCGGAAATACGCGATAGTTGAGCTAAAGTATTAGTATATGAACTCTCTCTCTTTATATTTTCAATAGCTTGTTCTAGACGGTACAGCATAGCGGGCTCAGCTTTCATAAGCTTCTCCATTATTTTTTTTCGATCCCTGGACAACACGCCTGCCAAATGAGTAACATAATTATCAAGGATGGCATATGATAATACGTTTCCCGCACCGACAAAACCAGTTCTGAAGATGCTTTCTGCTTGGGCAGCAGATTTTACATTAACAACAGAGAAGTCTGTTGTTCCCTTACCAATATCAATAATCAAATATCGACCAGCCTCTAGTTTTCCTTCTTTTTTGTTTATCCAATTTAGTAATGAGGCATCACTTTCAGAGCAAGTTCTGACTTCGATGATAGATAGATTCATTTCTGATGGAATTTGATTCAGGAACTCCTTACTATCAACATATTTTTGTATTGAACGAACGAAGTCGGACACTTCGTTCTGGCACATTACATTTGGCAGTAATAATGTTAAACGAACAGCCAATTGCTTTTGTTTCGATTCTATATCTTCTGCTATGTGATATAATGCTTCGTAGAAAAACCTCATTACCATTCCACGATGAAGGGTCTTCATGTTTACTCCGTTGGGATTTACATCAGTTAAGTATGAGATTTTTACATTCGGTATTCTTTTCCCAAATTCTTTTTTGTCTCGCCTACTTATAAAGGAAATTAAATGGTCGTTTTCTGAAGGTTTTGCGACAATCTCTTTCTCATAGTCGAAAGTCTTAAGTGAAGAACTGTAATTTTCCTTTGAGGGGGCAAAAAATACGCTTCTAAACAATCTAGTATCATCATCCTGCTGGTCGTATTCATTCGGTCGTATTGAAGTAATGTTATAGAAATGTCTTGCACAACCTTTGAAAAGTTCTACAGGCTGTGGTTGGGTGCCAAAATCATTTCTATATATCATCATTTGACTTGCCTCTGAACCGAAATCTAAAACGACGTCATAAGTTTGCGAGTTTGGTGCGCAAACCACTTGTACCAATCCGCTATACTCCTTGTAATGGATGTTCACTGTATAAACATCTAAATTGTCTTTGTTGTTGGATGGGTCTAACAATATGACATTATTTGCGCTTTGAAGAATTGTAAGTTTAGTTTGGTTATTTTCAGACGGAATCAATGTGCCGTCTCCATTGCCTTCCTCATAATAAAAATGTATGTCTGTATCGTTAGCGACAATACGGGTTAACGCTATTTGCTTGTCATCCTTTTTTCCTGTATATGATACAAGAGATACATTCTTTTGTAACATGATGAGTTCATCCTGCGCATTTGTGTTTTCTCTTAAAACTTTTGTCGCAGGATTTTTATTCTCGGCAGACAAGTGTAAAACATATGCTCTTGCCCCGCTTTCAAAATAGAAATTATATATTGCCATGGATTATTTTTATTTACATTCGATATACTTTAGTACGGGATATTGTTCAGATTCTAATTCATCTATTTTATTTTTGTATGGATGGCTGTAGCTGTAAAATTCAATATAAGTAATTGAAGAGGTGTTACTTAAATGCTTATAAAGCTCGTCGAGAATCAACCCTTTATTTAATTTGTTTTTGTAAGAGTATTCTGCGATGGAATCATATTCAATAGTTAATGGTCTTTTCTCATCAAAGGCAAATAACTGTTCACGAATACTTGTATGGGAATTGGTCCTAATCAAGTCTTTGATAAAAGATGGCATATCAAAACGGAACAACTTAATTTCTGATGCTTCGGATGCACTTTTCCCATGCAGGGAAGCTCTAAGGACAATAGTACAACTTTCTTTAGGACGTAAAGTTACACCTGTTGAAAGATTGTCGCACTCATCCCAATTGATAGCATCAATATTGACTTGATTTTGTTGAGAATAAAAGCATTGAACATTGATGCTTTCATTTTCTTCAATGATAAGTTCTCCATCTGATAGGAGATTATCTATAACATTGAAAGTAAAAGGCAACGCGTTATCTTTATTTTGCACAGTCGCAATAGTGTCACATAGCGTATTTTTTTCCTGTGGCGTTATTGGCCAATATCGCTGTGCTATAATGACTAAAGCAAAAAGAAGAAAGACTGAAGAGCCTAAAGCTGTTTTTTTACGATTATTGGTAAAAAAAGTATGTAAGGCTTGTAAATTCAAACACTTAAAATAGGCCTTTTTTTTTATCGGGTCTCGTTCCTCAACTTTATTCTCTCCATCATCGTTGTCTGATTCATTTTGGGCAGAGTCAAAAGAAACAAGGATGGATTTATCTTTAGCTAAGCATACGTGTTTTTTGCCACCGCTTGATGAAAGTTCAACATTGAATTTTATAGACAGTGTACCAGTAGAATGGTCATATAGAAAGAACGTATCAAAAGCTGTTTTGATGTCGTCAATATCTGTATCATTTAGCTTTAATTCTTTACTACAGTACTCAATTATTTCTTTATAGCTAACATTTTTTTTTAAAGAAAATCTCAGAATATCATGAATATATTGCTCGTAGATGCTATATATTTCCGATATGTCCGAATTGACACCTATAACGAGACCAGCGAAGAAATTTTCGCTGGACTCGTATTTCAGATTTATATTATCTTCTATTTGAAATTCCATAATCTAACGTCTTTGGGCTCTTGTTACATCGCCGAAGAACACCCCAACCTTACCATTGGGTTTTACGATAGCGTAAACCTTATAGTCTTTAAAATCAATATCTTCTTTTTCAACAACCTTACCTTCTATTGTGGGCGCACTCGGATTGATTATACGATAGGTTTGCTTAATTCTGATAGTAGCACTCCATAATTGGCAACCATCGGATAGGTTACGTTCGAAATGGAATCCTTTGGTTCTAGGATCTTTGTCTCCCACAAATCCAACAAAGCGCAATTCGTAAACTCTAGCATTCGTTAGAGAACCTTTAGACTGGGCTTTGAGACTAACAAAATAGTCGGACATCTTCCTTGTCTTAACAACTTGTCCGTGAGGGCCATTAGTCGTTTTCATAATTCGTGGAGCTTCATAATAATCCCAAAACAGTCCAGGAACCCTGTTGCGGATAATATCATTCTTTTGAGCATTAGAAACACTCCCTGGCTGTCCAATGCTTGTGCCGACAGCTACAACGTAGTCACAGAATGTTTTTGCGCGAATATTTACTTGTTTAATGATTGCGATAATATTGGTGCTATTAATTCCGTTCTGTGCGCAAACAATAGTGCTGCAAATAGCAAATATGCCAAATAAAATTATTTTTTTCATAATGCATTTTTTAAAAGTTCCACCTAAGACCTAATGAAAAATCAAGAGAATTGGCATCATCAAGACCTGCCACAATGGTATAACCTGAACCGAGAGCAATGTCTAAATCATCGCCTACAGGTATCTGGAAATTGAGCGCAGGACGTAAGGCAAATCCCCATTTAGAAGAATCCTTATAGTAATAATTCTTGTAAACGGGCTTATATACAATCTCATCAGGAATATCAGGCAGAGACATATCTTGTTTCTCATACGAATAGAAACTTCTAGAATATGCTGTATTCATGTAATGTAAACCCTTAGCATATGCAGCACCTATACCCAACGAAAAACTCATCCATTGGTTGACGGCAATTCCACCTTGAACGAGAAACAATGAGCGCCTTGTATAGTGCTTGGCTTCATCGAAGGGGTCCATTATGTCTGAGTAAGATGTAGAACCTGGATAGTCAGTATATGAGGATTTTTTGTATCCATTGGTTATCTCAGACTCATAATTTCCAATAGTTACAGACGCTGTTGCTGATACCTTTACCAAATCTAGCTTCTCCATTGCTCTGAAGGTGTCGAAATTAGTTGCTATAAGAGCACCAATGGAAAATCTTGAATCTTCAAAGGTATATAGACCAGATAAGCCAAAATTGTATTTCAAGCTGTATAGCACATCAAGTTGAAAGTATTGGTCGAAATCATCAAAGTCAAAGAAGTTATATTTGTCCTTTTTGTACTGTGTAATTGAGACAGGTAAAGGTTGAGGATTTCCTTGTTGACGTAATGTCAAATTAAAATATCTTGGTTCTTTAGAATAGTTTCCTCTCAACTGTCCTTTAAGATAAGGAGGATTTTCATTAAGAGTAATATTGAGTCCTTTAGTTGATTCGTATTCAAAAGGTGATGCAAAATACTCGCCATATGTTTCTCTACCAGAGATGCCGGGGTAATATTTAACATCGCGGTATTTAGAGACTAGCGAAACTTTCCATTCGCCACCAGAATATGGAACAGTAAGATTTGAGTTTCTACGGTCTACTTCGAATTGGTATTCTCTACGCATTTGTGGACGAACAACATTAAGTGGGGTGGACAAGTTTAAATCAAGTATAGAAACTTGCTTGTCAACGCCATTAAACCTGACAACAAATGATATATTCTCATCCTTAATAATGTAGTCCTCACCAGTGGCATTCTCTCTTGAAAGAGTTCCATTGACACTCCACCTACGATCTGATGCGTCTGTAGTGGTTTTCTTGATACTATTAGTATTGATATGGAGCGTATGATTGACGAAGTTATTATTAAGGTCAGATTTACTATAACGAGCTAAAAATGACTCAAAGTCTGACTCCCTTCCATTTAAACGGAAATAATGTTCTCCTTTGAAATCAGACGCAATAGTTGAAGCCGTAGTAGGCAACTCATCGTCATTCAAATACGATAGAAGCGAAAAGAATTCACCTAAAGAATTTTCGATATGTTTTTTTATCTCATATTCATTTTGAGCAAATGTTAATGCCGGAAGCCCAAAGATTATAAATAAAATTGCAATCTTCTTCATGACTATTTTATAATAAAGGTTTTGGAAGATAAAAAGGTTGAAGTAACGGTAGCACCATCAATAACTTTTGTAGAAACAACATGGTATGTAAGCGTGTGACTTCCTGGAGTTTGATTAGTAAGTTGATAACGAAGGATAAAAGGCATTTCTGTTTCTTTAGCAATTTCCGCATCATCCCAGGTGTATACAACATAATTAACATTTTCTCCCAATGTTGGGACAAATACAAGGGTCTGTCCATTGAGATAGTCATAGTCTACAGCTTGTTCATCTTCATAACATGAAGAAAGTAAGACAAAGGAGAAAAGTAATAAAAAAGATTTTTTACTCATAATGTTATAAAAATAAAGTGTTGCGGAATTAAGGATAAAAATAAATGTATATGTAATCAAAAAAAATGTCATAAGTATAAAAGATTTTTAATCGTAATAACCAAGATTATCAAGCGTTGTAATGATTGCCTGTGCTCCGCTTTGACCAGCAGCTTTTGCCTTTTTTGCGTAGCGGTCAGCATCATCATACTCATTGTTATGAAACATTGGCATCGGAAGCCATTTGTCCAAAAGGAGCTCAAATGCAGAAATCTGTGCATGGGTATTCTTCGGATCTTTTACTCTGAAAGAGAGCATAGAATTAATGCTGAAAACATCTGCATTGCCCTCATCGTAAGTAGTCAACAATGTTGTACTGCACATTGGTTCCTTTTGTACCATGCCAGTAACATCAAGCTCTTCACGACCATTAGGGCGACGGATAACACAACCGTCAGCATTCTGCATTTCATCTACAGGAATGTACTTGCCACTGTCTTTGTCGAAATACAGAATATTGAAAATTCTAGATCCTTCCAAAAAATCGATGGTTTCACAGAATGAATATTTTAGGGCTCTTCCGCTTTTCAAAAGAGTGGCTCTAAAGGATTGAATTCAATTTTTTTAGTTATAAATTGTATTCCAGAATCAGCTATTAAATGTTCCATATAAGAAGTCTTATTTAAGTAACTGTTCAAAATTAATTTTATAAATATGAATAATTCACGAATAAGTTCG
>ERZ1026862.1507-NODE-1507-length-13572-cov-17.437671_pt1 | contig 13572 bp, 8 predicted proteins | sample MGYA00380161_ERZ1026862 | MGnify/ENA primary metagenome ERZ1026862 (study PRJEB33269, sample SAMEA4719797) | human gut metagenome | biome: human-associated habitat; feature: organic feature; material: feces | place: Cameroon | collected 2013-10 ... | reverse complement strand
AGCATAAGGAGAAGAAGAATGGCCGTTTCGAGGATATCACACAGAAAGTGCTCACAGGCATCAGTGCAATAGTTACGTCAAAGCCGCAGCCCGCGAAAGCTGCGATATACAATATGAACGGACAGCGTGTGGATGATAGCTATCATGGTCTTGTCATCTGCAATGGTAGGAAATATATATCCAAATGAGGTCTGTAAATTCTGTGGTGTGATTCTTCTGTATTGACAGCCATGTGGCAAGAGATGTGTAAATAGAAAAGCCAAATGTTTCATGCAAGTAAAACATTTGGCTTTTTTGATGTTTGAGGGATAGATTCCTACAAACGATGATGGCGATATCAGAAAGTAGCGATATTGCACATATTCGTTGATTCTTATGAATTCAGAAGTTCCTCTATTTGCTTGGCGATATTCTCAAACTTCTCGGTAGGCTCAAAGCGGGCAACAACCTGACCTTTCTTGTTGATGAGGAACTTGGTGAAGTTCCACTTGATGTCGGCACTCTCCTTGTAGTTGGGGTCAGCCTCGCTCAGCATCTTGTCGAGGACAGGGTAGAGAGGGTGTGACTCGTCCCAGCCAGCGAAACCTTTCACCTCTTTGAGGAACTTGTAAAGAGGAGCGGCGTCATCACCGTTTACCTTTATCTTCTTGAAGCGTGAAAACTCTGTGCCGTAAGTAAGCTTGCAGAATTGATGAATACTCTCGTCGGTACCGGGTGCCTGCTGACCAAACTGGTTGCAAGGGAAATCGAGGATTTCAAAACCTTGTGAGTGATATTTCTCATAGAGATTTTCCAGTTCCTCATACTGTGGGGTGAAGCCACACTTCGTGGCTGTGTTGACGATGAGCAGCACCTCGTTGGCATACTCCTTGAGGGAAACGTCCTTTCCCTTTCTGTCCTTGACAGAGAATTCGTAAACGGTTCTCATTTTCTTTATGTATCTTTTTATAGTTTTAATCTCAGTTATCGTATCTTTAACGAGTGCAAAGATACGATTTTTCTTTCATATGTGTCTATAGTTACTGATATTTTTTTATAAAAAAATCCGGGAATTTCACAATCCCCGGATCACTTTGAATATTCCTTTCGTTGTTGAAGGAAAGGAGTATTCAAGAATTAAACTATCATTTAACTTTTCTAAGAACTGGTGCAAAGGTACTGCTTTCGTACAGAATCAAGGTGTAAATTCTCGTTTTTTTCGTGCACCAGGTATAAAAAAGTGTTATTACTTTGAATTTTCTCTATATTCGCTTGGAATGATACCCATTTCCTTTTTGAATACCTTTGAGAAATACTTAGGATCGCTAAAGCCCAAAGAGTAGGCGATGCTGCTAAGTGTTTCGTCGGTATTGCAGAGCAACTCGGTGGCACGCATGATGCGGATGTGGCGTACGAAGTCGATAGGCTTCATACCCACAGCATTCTTGATCTTGCCGTAAAGCACGCTGCGGCTCATACCCATGGCTACGGCGATGTCATCGATTTTGAGGTCGGGATTGCTCATGTTCTCATTAATGAACTGTACGATCTTCTCGGTCAGAGCGTCCTCTTCCGTCATGCGCTTATTAGTAGCCGGGCTTCTGTTGTCGCCCTGTCCGGATGCTGTCTGTGGATATTCGTGCGTGATATGGAATTCGGCACCCTCGGCTCGTTGTATCTGTTTCAGCATGTCTTGCTGCAGGGCATGACGCTGATTGATGACAGCCTCGATGCGTCCCTTGAGGTAGGTGGCCGAGAACGGCTTGGTGAGATAACCGTCCACACCTTCCTCGAAGCCTCGCAGGTGGTCTTCCACACTGGCTTTAGCCGACAGTACGATGATAGGAATATGGGCGGTGTTGGTGTCCTGCTTGATGTAGTGTACCATCGTGAAACCGTCCATTACTGGCATGGTGACGTCGGTAAGGATGAAGTCGGGCATCTTGTTTCTTGCCATTACCAAGCCTTCCTTGCCGTTTTCGGCAAGCAGTACATTATAGTCTGTCTTGAGGATGGTGAAGAGGAACTGGCGCAGGTCGGGGTTGTCTTCAACGACGAGGATGGTGATGTCCTTTTCCGCATGTTCTGTTTTGTCGTCTTCTTCTGTCTCTTCTACTTCCTTGAGATAGCCTTTGGCTGTCTCGTCGCTGATGCTGCCGTTGTTCTCGCTTGACACGAATGCCTGATCGCTTCCTTCGTCAAGATAGAAGTCGCTTCCGTTGTCAAACTTCAGCATCTTGTTGAGCATATTGAGCATCTCCTTGGCATTGCGCTGAACCATCTGCAGCAGGCTGCGGCTCTCGGTAGAGAGGTTATCCTCCTTCTCTAACACCTCGTCTATCGGACCTCCGATGAGCGTGAGTGGAGTGCGAAGCTTGTGTGAAGCCTTGCTGAAGAACCTGTTCTTCATCTCGTTCATCTCGTGGTTGATGCGTTCCTTCTGCTGCTTGTTGTATGTGATGAAACACAAAGCCGTAACACCGGCAATGATGAGGATGATGAGCAGCTTGCCCCAGATGCTTTCCCAGAACGTCGGTTGCACGTCGAGTTCCAGCGAAGCCACGTATTTGCTCCATTTGCCATGCGTATTGGTGGCGATGACCTTGAGCACATAGTTGCCATGCGAGATTCGGTTGAAGCCGATTCGGTTCTGTCCTCGAAGGTCGATCCATACGCCTTCGGGGGTATTTCCGTCGATGCGGTATTTATAGAACTGCTGGTACTTGCGTGTATAGTCGAGTGCGGCAAAGCTGATGGACAGGTTGCGTTTGTTGGCTGGGATGACTATCTTCTTCTGGTGCAGGATAGGTATGTTCTCGTTGCTTCCGTTGTAGTGCAGCTCAGTGAAGATAATGCGGGGCTGATAGTCGGTCTGCTTCAGTCTCGCGGGGTTGAACGTCAGGCTGCCCGTAGCAGTGCCTACTGTGATGTTGTCGGTTACAGGGTCGTGAATGGGGCGTGCCTCCGAGAAGGTCATGTTGAGGTCGAAGTCGTTGGGACCGAAGACGGTCAGCTTCTTTGTCTTGGGGTTGTATTTATCGACACTCGACTCCCTGATGAGCCAGATGTTGCCACTGTTGTCCTCTATCATGCTCTGCACATTTCCCTCGCTGGTATTGATGAAATTGCAGTATCTCACCTTCAGATTGTCCTGCAGCAGGTTTTCGCTTGTTATCTTGTCGAGGGTTCCTCCGATGCTTGATACATAGGTGTCGCCGTTGGAACGCATCAGGATGTAGTTGATGTCTGATGCGGTGAGCGATGTTGTGTCGTTCTCCCTGTAGGAAGTGGTGTGGAATTGTATGTTTTTGGAAGGGTGCTTTTCTTCCTTGAAGGTGACGAGGCCGCCTGTGGTTCCGATGAGCATTTCGCCACTGGCGGTACAGGTGATTCTACGTACTTTACTGTAATATTTCTTTGGCCATCTCAGTCCGTTACGAGGAGTAAGGAATGTGATATTGCCCTGTGGGTCTTCACGCATAAGTGCCAAGCCTCCTCCGTATGTGGCTACCCAGATGTTGCCCTGTCGGTCGCTCACCACATCATAGATGCTGTCGCCCGGGAGGGAATTTCTGTCGGATGCATTATAGCGGAAATGGCGCATGGTGTTTCGGTCATACAGATACAGTCCGTCGCCGTCTGTGCCTATCCACATTCTTTTCTTTATGTCTTGATAGATGGCATAAATACCTGAGCGTGAGAAGGGTGTCTGCTTCTGGCTGATCTGTCCGTTGGACTGCAGATAACCAATCTTTTTGAAGTGGCTGTCGCTGATCTTGAGGTGTCCCGACTTGAAACCATCCCAGTGGAATCCGTTGTTAGTGTAAGCCATGGCTCTTACTTCCGACTCTCCTTCTTCGAGCTTGGTCATGCTGTAGTTGTGGAACTTGAAGTTCACCTGCGTCAGGTCGTGTATGCCTACCAGCCAGAGTATGCACTGATCTGAAATGGTGTACTTCGAGATATAAGGTACATAGCTGTTGCCTGCCGAGTTGCTTCTCAGCATATAGGGAACGAGCTTGCCCGTCTTGCGGTCATAGTAACTGAAGGTGCCATAGTTGGGAATGGTCCACAGCGTGCCGTGCTCGTCTTCCATGATGAAGAAACTGTTGCTTGTGGTACGGTCGGCTGGTGTGGGGGCGTCGGCATAGAGCCATCGGGCGTTCATCGTCTGAGGATTGATCACTGTTACGCCCTGTCCTTCGGTAAATGCCCATACCATGTTGTGCCTGTCTACGTAGGCTTTCTTCACTTCTGCTACGGGCTGGTTGGGATTCTGCACACTGATGATGTCGGTCTTGAATGTGCGTGGATTGTACACTACGAGTCCTATATTGGTAGCGATAATCAACTGATAACCAGTATTCTTCAGCTCGTTGATGCGAGTGACGCCTGCTGGCATGGGAATCCAGGAGAGATGGTTCTGCTTGTCGTAGACTGCCACCTTGCCATCAGTCGTGGCGAGGAAGATGGTGTTGCCCACTTCTCTGAACCACTTGAAGGGCGTAGAGGTATGGAAGTTCTTGCCGTAGATGAATGTTCCCTTGTCGGTGAGAATCCATTCACGGCCTCGCTTGTCTTGCTTGATAAACCATACGTTGCCGCTTCGCAGTCCTTTTTCGCCCACCTTGATGAGCTCGGGCTTCATGCTCTCTATGTCCTTTCCTTGACCTACACGAATCAGGAAGTTCTGTTTGTGAGTCGTAATCCAGGTGTGTCCATTGGCGAGTGGATATATCTGACTCGACTCCAAATGGATGCCGAAACGCTCGCAGAGCATCGTGCCAACCTTGATGAACTGGCATTGGTCGGTATCGAAGATGTATAGCTTGCGGTCGAAGGTGACTACCCATACATTGTTGTCCGGGCTTGGGAAGATGGCGAGTATGCGGTTGGTACTCATGATGTCGATGTCGTCGGGCTCGTCACGGAATGTCTTGAAATGATAGCCGTCGTAATAGGACAGACCATTCCAGGTGCCAAACCACATCAGGTTGTCGTAGCCTTGTGCCAAATCGGAAATGGAGTTGGCGGCAAGTCCATCGAGGATTGAAAACTTTCTGACATCGCAATAGGGTTCTGCTGATGAAAAGATCGTTATAAATGATAGTATAATAAATAAATGTAAGCGTTTCATGCTTTTTTAGATAAAATTTGCCACAAAGTTAGGCATTAAACTTGACATTCCCAAACATTTTAGGGAAAATCCGCTTTCTAATAGGGATTTTTCCTTAAAATAATCTACTATTCCCTTTGCCCGAAGAAAAGAATAAGGTATCTTTGCACCAGAATTTAATAAACTACTATTGATATGAAAAAAGTATATTCTTTGCTGACAATGGCTGTGATAGCAGCCATGTCGCTTACATTGACCAGTTGTGACGGTGACGATTATTGGGATGATCCTCATGGTTGGGATGACCCTTATGGTTGGTACGATCATTATGACGACTGGGGATGGAACAATGATGATTGGAACAATGGCTCACAAGGCGGTTCACAGAATAGTGACCTTGTGGATATGGCACAGTTGCTTACAGGCGAATGGTATGGACCAGTAACCTATTCTTATCTTTCTGATGACGGACAGTCACGACAGACGGATGAGTTTTATGCCGATATGAAGTTCTTCCAGTATGCCTACTCTCGTGATGCGTTGAGTGGAGAGGGAACAGAGGAGGATTATGTCTACAATGATGACGGCTCTGTGGCTGATCAGCAGCATCTGGAGTTCAGTTGGTATATCGACGACAATTACGATATTTACATCAAATATAAGAATTCGGGTGCAACGTTTGTCATGGATTATGGTTCTTCACAGACTGGCTTCCACTTGGGTTATGAGAAAGGTCATGAACAGGATACTTTCTGGGGCTACATGATAGGTACGGGAAGCGTGAAGGGTGATGTGATTCACATCGACTTGGAACGTGTCAACCAGACCAGTCAGGCCAAATCCTTCGGTTCTTCCAAGGCAAGTGAGAAGACAGTAAAGAGTTCTTCTTCGTTTGGCAAGGGTGCGACCATCAAGCCTCTCAAGGCAGACTCTTCCCGACTGATTAGAAGATAAAAAGGTTTTGACCTGTACGGTTGGAATTACGCAGTACGCCTGTAGAAAGGGCAGAAGCTCATAAAAGCAGCACGCCCTGAAAGGGCAGAAGCTCTTAGCCCAGGGCAACGCCCTGGGTTATTATGTTCGCAAACTTGTCGCCCTGTAAGGGCAAAAGCTTTACTAATTGCCGAGAATTTTAAAGCTTTTGCCCTTACAGGGCGCCTTGCTGACAGCCTTTATACCCAGGGCGTTGCCCTGGGCTAAGAGCTTCTGCCCTTTCAGGGCGTGCTGCGTAATTCCAACCGTACAGGTCGAAAGGTTTTATTCGGAGTTAAAGGAGATTTTCCTTTAACTCCTTAACAAATCTCCGTTTACTTTTCAATATTTTTCCAGTCGCTGAGGATTTTTTGGCTTTCTACATCTCGCTCGATATTGTCGGGCAGATTGCAGAAGAAGTCGATGCCGGTCTTTGCTTCCAAATCCTTGATGCTCATGGTGTAATCAGACAGCTTGTCGTCTCCATGATATACATTGGTGTGAGGGAACCACATGCCGATAGACTTGTAGTAAGCCTGTCCGTTAACCATCTTCTTGACGAGGACAGCCACAAAGAAATACTTCGGTACGATGAGCTTTCCCTGTATGCGCTTCAGAATGTGTTCCTCCTTATCGATGGTTCCACCCTTGCAAACATACATGGTGTCTTTAATGTTTTCCTTGCCGAGGAAGTTATGCAGATAGTTCTCCATCTTGATCCAAATACCTGAATATGGATGGTCTTTATGGCTTCCGTTAAACACTGCGTATTGTGGCTGCATATTGGTAAGATAGAATGTCTGATAGTTGACAACGGAATTGTACAGACGGTCGTTCGAAGGACAGATGTGTCCGTGGTCAAAGCCTGAACTGTAGATGTAGTCTTTCTCCCATCTGTTAGAAGAAGCCAGTTCTGGATCGTTGGGATATTGGTTGTCCTGGCTGTAATAACGTTTTATATTATCGGGATTGCCTTTGTTCTTATAGGTGATGATGTAGCAAGACCAGCGCTGCGATTTCTTGTAGCAATCCCATTCTACCGCATAGTTTACATTGTCTGGGTCGTACTTCTTGTTGTTGCCGTCACGATAAACACGGATAATGCTGTTTCCGCCTTTCAGTTTAGGAAACTCCAGTCGGGTGACAGCCTTGTCGGTTGTTACCTCGTTCTTGTTGGTGTTGATTTCATTCGAACCATTTCCGTCTCCGTCGTCGCTGCTGCCGCAGGCTGCCATAGAGAGTACAGCGAGGAGAGCGAATAAATAAATCTTGATTTGTTTCATACCTTAGAATGTCAGATGATGAATAATAAATTGTAAGGAATAATCTTAAATAAGAAAGAGTGGGGTGATATAGAAAAGGTAAAAGGTGCGCTCTAACGCATATGCAACTACGTTAGAACGCACCTTCTATCTCGTATTGATAATATATCCTTATATATAAAAAGGTATATTACTTCTTCAACTTGCCGTAACGGTTCATGAAGCGGTCAACGCGACCAGCTGTATCAACGAGCTTGCTCTTACCTGTATAGAATGGGTGAGAGGTGCTTGAGATTTCAATCTTTACTACTGGGTAAGTCTCGCCTTCGAACTCAACAGTGTCGTTGGTCTTGCAAGTTGACTGTGAGAGGAACATGTCGCCATTAGACATATCCTTGAATACTACTGGACGATAGTTCTCTGGATGAATACCTTTTTTCATTTTGTTTTTTACTTTTATTTGGGTTATTAAAATTAGACGTCATGGGGATGTTCTTCGCATCATTTCATGTCCTTGCGGTGCATGCCCATTATAGCCTTTTGACTTAACAGGGTGCAAAGTTACGACTTTTTTTCCTTTCCTCCAAATCTTTCTACCTGTTTTTCTTTCTTTTACTCTGTTTTTTATTTTTACAGATACGTTGCCCAAGTTGCGGCCCTTGTTTTGGGCACTCGTTGCCCGTCTCGTGGGCAATGGTTGCTCGTCCCTTGTTCACCAGCTCCCCATCGCGTGTTCATCGAGGGACCAAGCGATGGGCATTGCTCGAAACAAAAATCCCCATTGCCTGATGAGAGGCAATGGGGAAATATGAAGTCTTCAAATATTGTTTACTTGATGATAACAGTCTCGCCGAGAGTCAAGGTGAGGTCGTCGATGAGAACATCACCGCCTGGCTTCTTTGTGTTCATGATTACGATACAGTATTTGCCATCTGATGGAATGACCAAATCCTGCTCAACAAGTTTCCACTCTGTATTTGTGATATCGTTGATGTAACCAGAGTACATGTAGTTGCCAGCAGGTTTATTTTCTGCTGATATTTCAACAAAACCAGAATTTACTGATGCGCCTGTTGCAGTAGCTGCTTTTACGTAGTACTTAATCTTATAAGTACCTGCTTTGAGCTCCATTTCCTTGTAGCCAAGACGCTTGTTGGCTGAAGAAGAACCACCTACCTTTACAGAATACTTGCCACTATGAGCATCTGTGCTCTGAGTGAGAGTAGCATTACCTGCTGTAGAGGCAGTCTTCCAGTTGTTTGGCTTGCCGTCTACCCAAGTCTCGAAGTCACCATTAGGTGTTGTTGTATCGCCAGTAGAAGGAGTGTCTGGAGTCTCAGGCTCTACAGTAGGAGCACCTTCCTTAACAGTCAATTCCTTTATCTGCCATGTACCTGATTTAGCCTCGCATGCATAGTGGAAAGCGATAACGATGTTCTTCTTTCCCTTGTAAGAAGCAAGGTCGTAGGTATATGTAGACCAAGTCTTCCAGTCTGTTCCCTCGGTCAGAGTACCTGTGATATCGGTCCATTTTGTTGTAGCAGGATCGCCTGTGTAGTTTTCTGTGATAAGTATTTGGTTCTTTACACCTTCTGTAGGAACACCATTGTAGGTAGCATAGCGCAAGATATAAGATAATTTCAAGGTTGCTCCCTTTGATGTAGAGAGGTCAATAGCCTTAGATACGAGGTAGCTCTCTGAAGGTGTTGTTACCTTACTTGTGTTGTCATAACCAGTAGCCTTGGCATAGCCATAAGAATCAATGATCCATGGAGTACCCTTTATGGTCTTCAGAGTAAATGTACCGAAGCTCTTGCTGAAAGTCTCGTTGATGTAGCCGTCTGCAGGTGTATCAGGAGTAGTTGTTCCACCTACGCCATTAAGAGAAACGATATAGTTTCCTACAAGGAACTCTTTGGTGCCGTTGTAGCTGTCTACCTTACCGCAGATAATAACCTCATCACCTTGCTTCAAAGCATCTTCTCCTGTAAACTTGGTGCGGTTAGGACCGGCATAGCCATTGTAAACACGGAACTGGTTGGTAGGAGTACCGTCATCTGAAATGTAATATTTCAAGCTGCCGTATTTTGCATCGAAACTGCCCTGATCTACAGACACAACCTTACCCTTCACGTATACCTCAGTCTCAGCGCTTCCGCCTTCATCAATGTACTTTTCTACACCTGCCACATTGAATGGGTCTGCAGCAGTACCTGTACCTGTAGGCTGAACTTCTGGAGTTTCATCCTCTGTAGGCATATTGTAAGGAGCTGGAACGTCCTCGCAGCTGCTGAATGTTATGGCTGCCATAGCCAAGAACAAGCATGAATAAATGAACTTTTTCATATTGATTATTCTTTTTATAGTTTACTACTTGAGTTAGTTTTAGTTGATGGAAACGATATAATTTCCACTGTTGATTTCCGGTGTAACACCGTTGTAGAGCAAGAGCTTGCCGCAGATGACAACTTTCTGTCCCTTCTTGATCAAGTCCTTGTTGGCCTCGGTGTACTTATCCTTGTTGAGGTAGTAGTTGCGGAATACCTTGATGGTCTTGGCAGGATTGCCAGTTCCGTCAGCATTCATACCCTTGCCGTCTACAGAGATGTAGAAATCAGCATTACCATACTGTACGCTTACGCTTGGCTCAGAACAGATGATACCTTCTGTATAGACATTCGCCTCGGTAGTCTTTCCGTCGTTGATCAGCTGGATGGCTTCCGCTACGGTGTATGGACACTGTTCTGTTCCCTTGGCTACCTTCACGTCGTCTGCTGTGCGGATAAGAATCTGCCATGTGTCGTTCTTGCTTCCTGCATAACGTGTGAAGATACCTGTAACGTTCTGTGGACCTTCTGGCAGGAGAGCATTAGCAAACTTGGCGTAGGCAGAAGTGCGAACCACCAGATTGTTGGTGCTGATGCCAGAGAATCCGCGGTTTACGCAGTTGGCGTTGTCTTTGTCTGCCGCAGCGGCAAACACCTTCTTGCCGGCATCGGCGAAGGTTACGCCCTCTATTCTCATCAGCTTGCCTGAGCAAGACTTCAGATAGTCGGCATCCTTGATCTTGGTCTGGTCGAATACCTCAACCATTGCCTCAGCCTTGGCCTCGTCGGCCTCGCCGATAATCTTGTAGTGCTTCTCCCATACGTAGCGGTCTACCTTACCGATAGACTGAGAGCCCTTGTTGGTATTGGTATAGACACCGCCCAACTCAGCCTGCTTGCCGTATCCACCGATGTAGAGGCCCTTGCAGTCGATAAGCACTTGCTGACCTACAGGCAGTTCGCCATAGAGTCCGCTCTTGCCGATGCAAACCAAGATACCGCCCGTCTTGTCCTGCAGGCAAATCTGATTGTAGAGGTTGCCTCCGAGGTCGTTGCCGGTAACGATACCCAATATCTTGATGTCCTCGTCCACCTGCTTGTACAGGCCGCGGTCTATCTGTGTGGCATATTTCTCCTTCAGTTCGGAGATGGTGATGACATTGGTAGCCTCCAGTTTGTTGTTGCCGATGGCAGGGCCGGTATAATCCTTTTCTCCCACGGAATCAGCATAACCGTCGCCCATGCATGAAGCTAAGAGCAGGGCAGCAAATGCCATTGCGATATATTTTAACTTTTTCATATCTTTCTCTTCTTTTAGAATCTGTATGATACCTGGAACATTCCGTTGGTTCCGAATACGTAATACTTCTTAGGGTTCTTAGAGAACTTGTAGACGCGATCCTTGGCCTCGTTTTCCTTGTTGAGGGTATAGTCGCTTCGGCTCTGCTCGTAACCACCTGAAACAATCTTGCGGTTGTTGAGGATGTTGGTTACCATGAGGTTGAAGTTCAGACTGCCGTGCTTGAGGCGGATACTCTTGCCGATGCTTCCGTCTACCATCCATCCGCCGTGACCCTTAGCCTGGTCAACAGAACCTGGGAGAGGCTCGTCGTTGAAGAGCATGTCGCGGTTCTTCAGAGAAGACTTGTAGCGATAGCTTGGTGAGTATGACAAATAGATGCGGTCGTACCAGTTGGCGTTGAGGTTGACGAACCATCCGCTCTTATGGAAGTCGAGTGCGAGGCTACCGATAGTCAGAGGAGTTCCGCTCTCGCGCATGTCCTTAATATATGCGTAGTCCTTAACGACCTCAGCCGACTTGGAGAGCATGTAGTTCACGTTGGCATTGTTGATGTTCTTGGCGTCGCTGATGGTTCCGATGGCCTTGAAATTAAGGAAAGAAGCCACCTTGAAGTCGAGGCCGGCCTCGATGCCGTAGTATTCTTTCTCGATGCCTGTCATGCTGAGGTAGGTGAAAGAGTTCTCGTCATCGTTGTAGAAGTTCTGCCACTCTGTCACGTGGTCGAGGCGGCTATAGTATGCGTTGACGTTGGCGTGCATCCAGGCATTCTGATACTGATAGCTGAACTCGCTGCTGAACACATGCTCGTCGCCAAGGTTGAGCACGTAGTCGTTGCAGATCTCAGGAGAGATGAATGCAGCGTTGGCCATTGGTGGACGCCACTCGTAGCCTACACCAATCTTGAAGACGTGGCCCTTGCCGGCATCGAAGTTGATGCTACCCTTGGCACCGCCCTCACCGAAGCGTGCTATACGGCTGTTGCCCTCAGAGTTGTTGGCAGCCATACCGTTGCGCATATAGCCATGACGACGCATGTTGGTCTGACCGAGCTTGCCGCTGATCATAGTCTGGAAACGTCCCATCTCAGCTGTGTAGGAAGTCCAGAGCAAGCCCTTCATCACCTCAATCTTATAGTCGTAACCGAACTTGTCGCCTTCGTAAACGAGCGATCCGAGGTTGTTGGGTCCTGCTGTGTTGAGGTCGTACTGTACTCTTGGGTCATCGGCAGGATAGGTGCCGAGCGCATAAGTGTTGATGTTGTGGAAGAAGGAAGCACCGAGCAAATCGTCCATGGTCTGATAGTGACGGTTGCTGTTGCTGCCCAATACCAGTCCGCCCACGAGAGTAGAGCGCTTGGTAACCTTAGCCGACAGGGTGGAAGCCATGTTGACCATCAGGTTGTCGCTGTGCTTGGCCTGGATGAAGTAGAGTGCATCATGGCCCTGGTTGGCAGCCTGAGTGTTGGCATAATAGAGTCGCTCCCAGTCAATCTGGCGGTTGGCCTTGCTTGCTGTCCAGTAGTTGTAAGAGTTGTACCAGCTCTGGAGTGTAGACGAGTTGTTGCCCAGCGCGTCAGCATTCCAGATGTCGTAGTAGCTGCTTGGCAGGTTCTTCCAGTAGTCTGGCTGCGGATTCTCGGCATTGGCATAGTTGAGCTTGGTGCTCTTGTACATAGAGTACTTGCCAAAGACAGAGGTGGTGAGCTTCATCTTGTCGTTGATGTTCCAGTCCCATGTGGCGATGGCTGATGGCGCAAAGTCGTTCACAACGCGTGAGTTGCGCTTGTGGCCATTGTAGTAGCCCCAGTATGGGTTGTAATAGTAGTCGTTGGCGAGCCAGTAAGTCTCGTCGGTTGCTGCTCCCTGTGTAGAGCGCTCTGTAGGATTGCCCCATGTGGTGAAGCTCAGGGAGTGACCGTTGTCCCACTTCTTCTGCACACCGAAGTAGTAAGACAGCGCATTGTAGAAGGTTCCCTCTACATAACCGCGGTTTGCCCAACGATAGGTAAGACCTGCTGAGATGGCCCATCCCTTGTCGTTGAGTCCACTGCTATAGGTATAAAGACCACGAAGTGTGTAGTTGCGGTTGGCAACTCCCACAGAAGCATAGTGGCCAGTCTGCATGCTTCCGGCGCGGAAGTCATAGTTGTTGCTGCCTCCCATACCTGTCATGGAGTAGTTGTTGCCCTCGAAAGGCAAAGCAAAGTCAACGTTTCTTGAGAATCGGTTCAGACCTCCGATGTTAGAGAAGCGGAACTGACCAGACTCCATGTCGTTCATGGGAGCACCATTGATGTACACATCATTGTACTTCTGATTGAAGGCACGATAACGGAAACGCACTGGCGAGAACAGGTAGCCTGCCTCTGATGCGTAAACATTTGAGTTAGAATTCAGAATGGTGACGTTCTGTGACATATCGTCATCCTCACCCAACTGTGCTTCGGTGAATGTGAATGCATTCTCGTCCAATCCCTTTGCTATCTTCTGCTCGGTGGCGTTCTGAGCGAAGAGCAATGGGCTGTAGCAGAGTGCAATCATTGCTAATTTTACCTTTTGTTGCATAGTCAATAGTTTAATTAATATAATGTGAGTGCAAAGTCTGTCTCTTATA
>ERZ1026862.1504-NODE-1504-length-13589-cov-6.748411_pt1 | contig 13589 bp, 10 predicted proteins | sample MGYA00380161_ERZ1026862 | MGnify/ENA primary metagenome ERZ1026862 (study PRJEB33269, sample SAMEA4719797) | human gut metagenome | biome: human-associated habitat; feature: organic feature; material: feces | place: Cameroon | collected 2013-10 ... | reverse complement strand
TTATATAATTGAAGATAAAGATTTACCTAGTGGAGTAAATCTGCACGATTATATAAATCCGAATACTGATTTGGAGACACTTAACTCCTATGGTATTTTTCTTCGTAGTCAGCCTGACATTGGAACTACAAAGCGTAATTATTTGCTCATTTTTTCAGCAGATGACTTAAAAAATGAGTCAGTGTTCGCTGATGCAATTCTTCGTGAGAGTTCATTGATTCCAGACGATGCATTCAGTTCTGTTATTATTTGCAAAGAGTACTTTTCTGAAGAGGAGATTGAAGCTGATAACAATTTTGTGCAGGAGCAGCTTCCTGATAAACTCATATTAAATACTGGATTTCACAAAATCGTAAAATCTGCGGATGTTGCACATGCATTCTCAGGAGAAAAAATGGTAGATCGATATTATGATTTATCAGATTTGTTTATAGAGTATGATTTTTGTAATGATGTACATTCATCGACTGAGAAAATGAGAACAATTGTGGCGTTGGTTGATAAGTTGTGTGAATTACCTTTAAGTAAACGAGTATTGTTTTTGAGTGACAAATACCAGAAGACTTGTCATCATGAAGAGTCATTGTTTCGTAATGCTTATCTGAGCATAGCTGCTTATTTAACTATACATAAGCGTTACTTGTTCGATATTCCATCGGATTTAACTTCTGGTTTCAAAGAGAAGCTAAATAGCTTTCGTGATCCTGTGAATTGTTATGCATCTGATTATGTTAAGTTGCTGCAGAATCCTTTAAGAATAGGGTTGCATCGTGCCGGATCATTAGCTGATATGTTTATTGGTTATTACGATTCAGATGATGCTTCCAGCAACAGAACAAGGATTACTATTGCTCAGTGGGATGCAGCAGTTAAGGAAAATATGGTTGTTTTCAATGAGGATGACAAATGCGAACTTGCAACCTACGGCATATTTGATATTGAACCACTTTCAATTGAAGATATCTATGGTATTACTTCAAGCGATTGGGAGATCGCTTCTGCAGCATTAAAGCCATTAACCGATCTGTGTGAAACGATTGAACAGAGTGTTCTTCATTCGACAGGCCAAAAAGTAGATACACCAATTATGTGTACGAATCTCTTGCTTTTTAAGGTAGGGGATGCAGTGAAAATTGGCTACATTACCGATTGTGATGTTAAGATCAAATACGGAATTAAACCAGTTGATCCTAAGTTTCCACCATTTAACTACGAAGTCCATTCATTAACTGAGATCACAAATGTGCGAGTCGGTATTGATTGTAATGTTTGCATTCGTAGATTAATGCAGAATGCAGCTATCAAAAGTGTATTTTTTGATACTCCGCGACTGAAGTCCGACAAAGGTATTTTAGTGTCGTCATTACGAGTTAATACACAAAAGTTAGGTGCAATTGATGGATTGACTTTTTCAGACATTGGAATCTGGTCCGCAGTAACTAGACAGTATAGAACGAATGAAGTTTCGTTCTTGAATAAATATATGACATTCACTTCAGCGAGGGAGTGTGGTCTGTTAACTTATTTTGGCGGCCCTCACCAGGGAGTGTCGACCAACATTTTGTTAAAGACAAAGACGTGGAGGTAGTTTATTTTATGTTTGCAAATGAAACACCGGAAAATATTATGGAGATGAGCATTGATGATGTGCTCACATTAGTGAAGGATGATCCTGATTGCAAGCTACCGGCACCAAATATTCGTCTTAACTACATTAAGATGTTATACGATGTTTTGGGTTATTCATTAACCCCAGATGTAGCTTTAGCTTCAATTTCTGCTGCACAGAATCAACTGATTATTGCTCCGGCTGGTGGAGGTAAAACTACACTTGAGCAGATCAAGGCTGTGCAGATGAAACTGATTATGCCTAACAAAAGAGGTAACGGAAAATTATCAGGGGATGCAATTCTTTGCTTAGTATACAATACTCACAATGTTGCAGATATGAAGCAGAAGCACAAGGATTTGGTCACTCGTGTAAAAATGGCTGTAAAAGGTACAGACTTTTTAGATGATCGAATTAATGCATATACTATGCACAGTTTCTGTGAGTTTTGGAGAAAACAGTACGTTGCTCAGCTAAATTTGATTGGTTATACATTGCTCGAGGATGATGAGTCCCTTGCAATGATGTCAAGATCAATACGAATAGCTTCTAAGTTGCTTAATGCTACTTATGAGGTTAGTGAGAAAAACATGCTTGCCTTTTACAATCTGTGTAAAGAAAGCTTAAAGACTCCAGATCAGATGGTCAATACCGATAAGTTTCAGGATTTAAAGCTTCCTATAGACTTTGTTGAGACTTGTTTTACAAGATATGAGGCTTCAAAGAATTTGAAACATAAGTATGATTATACTGATATGCTTGAGAAAGTGTATTGTTTGCTTAGAGATAATGAGAGTGTTCGTAAAAACGTGCAGAAGTATTATGAGTACGTTATTGCTGATGAGGTACAGGATTTTACACCTCTAATGTGGAAGATCCTGGCACTGCTTGTTGATAATGGAACACCATTAACTTGCATTGGTGATGAGGACCAGCTGATTTATTCTTTCCGTGGAGCGGAGATTAATGAGCTTCTTCATTTTAGTACAAACTTTTCAGGTGGTAAAGTATTCACTTCTACGCAGAATCGTAGATGTAGAAAGGCTATCATTGATGAAGCTAAGTTCGCAATTGGAGAAAATAAGTTACGTTTTAATAAACAGATTTTTGGCATTAAAGATGGAGGATCTGTTGAACTTATTCCTTACAATTCCATTGATGGGCAGATCATTAATGTTGTTGAAAGACTGAAGAAGATGGATTCTGATGAGCAGCATAAATCAGTAATTTGTTTTCGTGAGCAGAGTGGGGCATTATTACTTACTGATTTACTTGAAGAGAATGGTATTCCATTCCATTCGCTGCAAGGAACCAAACCATTTTCTCATGAGCTGTATAAACACGTATTAGATGTGCTTAATGCATTGGATATGGCTTACGAGAGACGGTATTGTTTGAATCTTTATAAAGTACTTCCTTGTAAAAAGAGTGAAATTTTTACTATTTTTGGTTTTGATCAGGAAAAACGTAGGTTTAGTCGAGATGAGCAACATAAGCATTTTGCTGAGTATGATTACGGCAAAGTCATGTCTTTTTCCGGATTTGAGAAAACTCTCAAGAGATTAATTGAAATTTCAGTTAATATCGATAAGTTGCCAATGAGCTCCTACATTAACGAGCTGATAGATTTAATCAAGAAGTATTTTTGGGATTACAAGAAATCCCTTAATGCTCAGAAGAGTTCTCAGTCTTTCGATGATATTTTTGAGGAAAGAGTGCGAAAGTATTTTTATACTAACAAAACGTTTTCGGAGTTTTCGGAAGCACATTCAAGAAAACTTCGAATTTGTAGTAATAACAACGAGATTAAGGCTGGCGTTACAGTATCGACATTTCATGGTTTAAAGGGGTTAGAGTATGATCACGTCTATGTATTGTTTATGGATGATGATGTTTTTCCTAACTTTGATTTAATTAGATCGCGCCAGTACCCAAAAGAGATTGAGCAGCAGCTAATGGAGAGCGAAACTCGACTCTGGTATGTAACAATCACTAGAGCGATTGACGATTTGCATATTTACTATGCTAAGGATAATCCTAGTAGATATGTGACTCGTATTCTTCAAAGGAATTCAAAGTCTTTACAAGAGATCAAGAGTTCAAGCAATAATGAATCTCTGGATCACCTCAGCGATGATTTATTTAGCTCAGATGATTTTGATTTTTCAGAATTAGATGACTCTGAAGGCTCCAGTGAACAGAGTACAAATGCTTCATCTAGTGAGACAGATGACTTTGCATTTGATGAATTAGATGATTTTGAGTCATTAGATTTATCAACTACTCCGGTTATTGAGGAGAATCACGGATCTGCTTCAGAAGCTGACTCAGATAGTTCCGTTTTAGAAGCAAAATCAGAGATTACTGAAAATGTTTCTCAGAATGGATCAAGCAGTACATTAACTATGAATTCATTTCAGGATAAGAAACCAGAAACAAACCTTAATCCTTTCCTTGCTCAAGTATTACAGAATCTGGAGCAGGAAAAATAACGGAGGTATACATGAAAAAGTTATCTTTATTCGTAGCAGCCGGGTTACTTACCAGCACTGTGTGTGCTGGTATTTCTCCTGCATATTCTGTAGACAAGTCAAGGACAGCGGTAGTAGCAGAAGCTACACTAGCAACGGATGTTGATACTCGAAACTATGAGATCATACCATTAAACTTCAAAGGCCTGCAACATCTGTTTAATCATCAGGATCCTTTAGTCGTAAAAATGTTTATGACATTTGAGGAGCTCACTCCAGTTCAAACTGCAGTTGACGATACAAATGTGATTTTTTCTGAATGGCAGGAGTATGATACAGATCAATTGAACGTCTCAATCCAAGTATCCAACGATTTTGGTGAGGTGAACATTGATGTGGTTCGCGAATTGCTCAGTGCTTTTACTAAGCATTCTGAGTGGTACAATTATCATTCAGGATGTTTGGATCGCTACGAGTTTTCTAATGGTTATATTACAGTAAATGCATCGAAGGATAATAGTATGATCAATATTGGTTTATATTTAGACGGGTATGCTATGGATGATTATTTATCAGACAAAGCTGTTAAATATGTTGTGGGATAGTTGGGGTGAACTTATGGATTTTTATAGTATTCTCAGTGAGCGTAATCTTACTAAGATCTTGCGGCGTGTTGAATATAGCCCGCCCAGCTTTAAGGGATGGCCTAAGGTCTGTGAGTTCTTAGAAGATATAATCGAAAATAAAAGATCAGTATATTTAGAGAGTGATTATGATGTTGACGGCCTTATGTGTGCACTTGTGATTCAAGATGCATTGCGTGATCTTGGTGTACAGTGTCTTACAACATATCATTATCGAAAGAGAACACATAATATTGATCGTGTTGCTATACAAGAGTGTGTGCAGGGGCATTACGATTATTTTATTGTAACGGACACAGGATCAAATGATATTGATTTGATTAAGCTTCTGGTATCAAGAGGGATTAAAGTAATAATTCTTGATCATCATCAGGTTGAATTTACTTATGATGATTATGGCGAGAATGTTGCAATGATTAATACAATGATCGAGAACAGAGAAAATGATGTTTTTCGGTTAAGTGCTGGAGCATTATGCTTTTGTGTTATGGATCTGTTGTATCACAAACTCGGTAAGTGTACTCCAAAGGGATTAGCAGCATATGCTACAGTTAGCTTATTTGCCGATGTGATGGAGATGACAAATGAGTTAAATCGTGCGATCTATTATCTTGCAACCTCATTAGATGATGATGAGATGCCACAACCTTTGATGTATTACCGCAATTCGTACAATAAATTTAATGCCCGTTTTATAGGATTTTGGTTCAGTCCTCGTATTAATGCATGCTTCAGAGCTGAACAATTTGACTGCCTAAATAAACTGTTTTTAGATGATTCTGATGCAGTAGTTCGGGCTTCGTGTATTGCCAGAATAAATACAATTTATGAGGATTCCAGAGAAATGGTTGGGCGTGCCACGGATATTATTGTTCCTCATGAAATGGAGAATTTTGTTGTTGCTGATCTGTCAAGTGTTAACAAGTACATTGATGTTAATTCTAACAAGCTATGGAATTACACTGGATTAATTGCAAACCAGCTGGCAGATAGGTATTCTAAAACAGCTTTGGTTGTATGTGATCGGCAGACGTACTTCAAAGGTAGCGTTCGTGATTTGTATGGTAGAGACTTTCTAACCATATTTAAACAGTTATGCTATGCAGGAGGGCATAATGCAGCATTCGGAGTAAAGATAAATACACTAGATTATGATGATTTTCTTTGTAATCTGAGGTATACCGATGAAAATTATGCTATGCAATTGATTAAAAATGAACCAATAATTATCGATTGGAAGTATGCATCTCCGGATGAGGCTATGCTGCACGATATGGCTACATATAACGAGTTTGCTGGTTTAGGTATGCCAATCGCATTGATTCGAAGAAAAATGGTAGGTGCAATAACAGAACGAAAAACAAATTATAATTATAAGTATGATTGGAATGGTGTAGAAATACAGAGCAACTCAAAAATTCCATTTGGAAGAACTGTTCTCATGAAGCCATTCTTTTCTTGGAAGCTGAAAATAGAAGTTCAGAGTTAGGAGTAGTGATGAAATCTATAATTATCATTAGTCCACATTATCTTGAGTCTGTTTTTAAGGAATCTAAGAAGTATTCCTTTATGATACATGGCTATGGCACCGCACAAAAGGCTAGAAATAGTTTAATATATGCAAATCTGGAGGAGATTCTTGGTTTTGCTTTGGTGTATGATACATTGCCATCTGCAAATTCGAAAGAGTTTAAAGATATTGTGGAGTTTGCACGTTTGTGTAATAGTATGAAGAGCAATCGTAAGTTTTTGGTTGTCACTAGAGGTAATGCGGCTGAATTAGGTGCATCACTGAAAGAGTTCAAGAACTTACGATTTTTTGTTGTTCAGAATCTTGAGTATATCACTGACGTAGTGATTAACAAAAATGTATTCGGAAGCATCCTGTTAGATAATTATCAGCCATATGAGTTACGTAAAGAGGAGAAAGTATCTATCAATGACATTGAGAGTACGACATTGAGCTTTACTCCGTGTATTCCGGGTTATTTGTTTGAAATTTTTACTAAAGTTTTAAAGTTAGAGACTGTAGAGGATACGGTTTTGTACGATAAATGTTACTTAAAGTACAAAACAATTAATCCAATTGTTGCTGATCTCAGACGTATTTTCATTATGGAACAATTTAGTGAAGACACATCTGATGAGGAGGTTTTGCTGCTAAAGCAGTTTGAAACATTGGATGCAAAAATGCATGGGTTATACTCTGTGTGTTTGGATATGATTAAGTATCATGATACAGCAGAAATGGAGGTACAAATTGGAAATTAAAGATTTTGTACAGACCCCTTCTGTTTTACAGATTTTTGTTGATGAAGCAATACTTTATATTGCCGATCAGGTTTTTATACTGGAGCAGTACAAGTTTTGCACAAGGTCTAGTATCATCTCTGTTTTTAGTAATCAATTTGAAGATCCTGTTCTTGATGTATCAGAGATTAAGCGAGATCCTTTATTTAAAGAAATTGAGGATCGATTTCATGTTTTGCTGCGCGCTGACGGAAAAACAGTGTATGTTTATTATCCAGCATTTGCAACAATTAATAAAGATGCTATTGAGCTTGCTCTGGGAAAATTCATTGTTAAGTATGCAATATTGACACCGTTCAATTTTGGATTACTCGAAGGAGATCCAGAGTGCACAAGGTTTAATCACAAAATTATGTTTAAGCGGATATTAATTGAAGCAATCAAAATGCATGCAACAGATATTCATTTCTGTGTAGAGCATCCAAGTCCTGATGAGGTAAATTATCCAATCAAATGCCGCTGTAACAGTGATCTTGTTAAAATGGATCTCTTCAATTTGACAGCTGATCTAAATCGATCAATCATTAGTTCTCTTGTTGAGAATAAAACTAATGCAAACAGTTTAGATTTGATAACACCGGCCGGTGTTACTGCATTGGCTAATGATCCGTTAGGTGATGGTAACCTTGAACTACGTGTATCAGCTAACAAAGTTTTGGATGGTTGGCATTGTGTTATCCGTATACAACAAAAAGAAACATTTACTTTCACACTCGATAGTTTAGGGTTTCACGAGCGAGTCGTAGATGCTATGAAAGAAATGCTGACAAAAACGTCAGGTATTTTACTGTACGTAGGCGCAATTCGTACCGGAAAAAATACTTCTGCTTTTGCATTAGCTAATGAGTTAGTGAAGCAACCATTGAAAATTGTTAGCTACGAATATCCAATTGAAGCTTATATGCCTTTTACTCAGATTGATTACGGTGGGGATACAGAAATTTTGTTAAATGCTGTACGTTTAGCAAAAAAGCAGGATGTAAATGTAGCATTTATTAACGAGATACCAAATAAAGAGGTTGCTTTTGCTGTGCAGGATTTAGTAAATTCGAGCATTTTCGTTATCACTACAATGCACGTTGATAGAATATGGCACCTGCCATATAAACTTCGTGAGTATTATGGTGATGAATATAAAAACATCATCAGTCAGTTAAATGGTGTTTTTGCACAGAAAATGTTTAAAGTTCCATGCAAGAATTGTCAGAATGAGAAGCTTGTGAGTGACCTTGAACCTCGTTTTGCTGAATTTTTAAGAAAAAGAGGTGCTGTTTCCTTAAAGGTTAGCGAAGGATGTTCACAATGTAATAATACAGGATATGTTTTTGGGGCCAATCAGCCTTATGTTGAATTTTTAATATTCAACGATGAAATTAAAGAAAAACTTCTTGCGTGTGATCAGCCATACGAGATGGAGCGTGTGCTAAAGGACGAGGTTTTTAAAAGAGACAGTTCTTTTGAGACTTTTATGTCTGAAGCAGTTATTAAGGGGGATCTTAGCCCAGACGCATTATACAAGATTTTGTAGGAGGTAAGCTATGGTAACAAGAAAATCAAGAGTTCAGCGTAACACATCAGCTAACATACATCAGAGGAGCAAATCTGGTTCTTCAGAACCAGATATTCAGAATCATTCTGTTCCCACAGATGACAAAAAGACAGAAGCATTAACGAGTTCATTAGGCCAGTCAGTTACTGATATTATGAATGATTCACAGGTAAATGACGAGCCTGTTTCTGCACCTGTAGAAATGAAACCGGCTGCTACAGAATCAGTGGTAAAAGCTGATTCTGTTGCAAAGATTAAGAATCCTGTGTTGAGTTATTCGGTAGAGTCATGTAATGAATTTCTCAATTTTGTCGCAGAAACAATTGGTGATTCAAAAATACCTGCAGTAATGAAGGAGTCCCAGATCACAGCACAGAATTTATGCTTGACAGCGCTTCTTGCTGGATCAGCAGAGGACAAGGCTCCATCTGATTTTTTAGTACCAGAAGCAAATGTAACGAGTGGTGATGTAACAATAGATATTTTGTAGGAGGCATAAATGAGTACTATAAAGAATGTAGTGACTACTGCAACATGTTGCGTAATCACAGCAGCACTTGTTACAGTAAGTTACCCACGTATTGCTTATATCCAGGAAGCAATGAAGACATTTAGGAACACAAAGCAGTCTGTAGTTGCTGTAAATTCCGAAATTGCACAAATAGATTCGGATCTTAGTACTTATGGGGAGAAGTATGATAACAACTCTTTTTCAAGTAATGAGGAGTTGGCAAAAGTCATGGCAAATCTCGGAGGTGCAATATTTGTTAGTGTTACTGCCATAGCAGAAGATGCTGGATCCGATATTGACTGTGCAGAAACTGCAAAGCTCGATGATGTAGTATTCTTTAGCAGCACAGCGACTAAAATGAGGTTTAAGTACACTGTAAAGGATTTGGCTAAGTTTACTGCAGCGTTAAAAAATTCAGCAGTTCCTGTTATCAGTTGTTCTTTGAATGGTCCGGAGTCGGTTGCTGAAGTCTCAGTGCGAACAGTTGCTGGTGATGGAGCAACAATCAATTCAGACTTTAATACGGATAAGCAACGCAACGGTAAGGATATTACTAACGAATTATCAAAATCAGAGAAATCTGATGGTCTTCAGGTTGTAAAATAAGGAGGTCTTTATGTTCAGATATTTTTTAGATTTATCAAATAAAGTTACTGGTATGTATTGTAAAGATGACTTGATTGTTGGTTATGAAACTTATGATTATACCAGTAACTCTGCAGATACAATTTATGCACATCTTGCAGGTGTCACGATAGATGAGCTTATTGTTACGGTGCATGGAGCCATATCAAACGAAGCAAAGGAAAATGCTGTTCGTGTAGGGGCTTTGTATTTTGAAGAGTCCGTAACTGACATGAATTGTATCAAGCATATAGCAGAAGTATTGAAAATACCAAAATGTTCGTTTTATGAGTGTGGTGGTTATTATGGTCTTCTTTCTTCTGAATTAAAACGAGCAACCGGTGATGACTCAAAAGCATCAGCTTTTGTTGATCAAGCAGGCAGCCACTGTACTATTGTTGGAGTATCAGAAGATTCTTCACTTTCAACATTTGAAGTTTGTACGTTGGATTACTTACAGCAGACGGCATCAGCATTTTGCAATAAGTTGATCATCAAGACTCTAATTGATGTTAAGATGGAGAGTTTGGATTTTATCACAAGGCAATTTAGCAACGCTGATCAATTTAATGATCCGGAAGATGTATCAACTATTTGTATGTTTGCTGCATTTGCCTTTCTTGAAGAGACTGCAGCATTTGAAATTACGGACAGTAACTTAATCAAACAGGTATTGCGAAATAATACTTCAAAAGCAAAAAAGCCTGCTACACTAAAGAAGCAGCCAGTAGTCCAGAAACAGCCTGAAGTTGTAGCAAAAGAGAAACCAACAAAAGCTCACAAAAAACGTGAACAGAAGAATGTTGATCAACAGAATGAGAAGAGTAAGAAGCCTAAGTTTGGCTTCTTATCGAAGTTGTCTATTTTCTTTGCATTTTTATCTGCATTTTCAATGGTCGGATCTCTTTATGCCGAGAGATATTGCAATAATCAGGTTCTTGCAATTACAAAGCAGCTAGAAGATGTGAATGCTTTGAAAGCAGAGAAACAAAGCCAACTGGATGCATTTAAAGATGCAGAAGCTGCATCAGATGAAACAAATTCTGTATATGCAGTTGTTGATTATCTCACATCTGCAGAAGTTGCTGATAAATCTGTGATATCAAAGGATCAGAGTGGTATAAAGATTACAGCATCCTTTGACAAAAAGAAGGATGCTGAAGCATACGGAAAGCAGTTGAAAGAAGCTTTCAAAGATTCATCATTTTCGGTAGATGATATTACTAACAACTCTTCAATTTTTGAAAATTCCGGCAAGTATGTTTACACGGTGGAGTTGTCACAGCTTTAGAACACTGGCCGGTATTTTGAGTTATGCATACTATATTTATTTGTAGGAGGAGAAAATGAGGATAGGTGAGTTTTGGGGATTACCAGCTCCCATGCTTTTGCTGGTAGTTCAAGATGAACGGAAGTTGTGTGAATTGCTTTCACATGCTCCCAATGATTTTAAGACAGAGCTATTATTTTTGAAGAAATCTGTTAGTTTGTGTGAGTATGAACTGGTTCCTTTTGATGAAGTAAGCACATCACTTGCTCCTACATTGCGAGTAGTTAATGGGGAGGTACAAGGACAATCAGAAATTATCAGTGCTCAACTCCTTAATGAGATTTATTGGAAAGTCGTGCGTAATCTAGTAAATTCTTTGGTCAAAGGAGAAAAGAAGAAAATTACGAAAGATCTCCGGTCCGCGGTAACACAAAGAGTTAAAGAGTTTTCTTTTAGCGTTAGTGATGTTGATCGGATTGCAAAGAAAATTGCCAGGAAAATACCTGATGGTTCTGTGGATATTACACAAGCTGTCAAATTGTTCAATTTAACAATGAAGGTGCCAAATTGTATTGTGGTTGATGGCAATACTGTAACACTTACTGGCTTACAGAAGAACTTTTGGCAGTATTATCTGGATCGCATAGATCTAATTCAGAAGTGTATTGATGCGTGCGGGTCCGGCGTGGTAGAAGAAGAGTTGATATTTGGTAATTCGTTCTTTTATCTTGTCGATGGAAAGCGTAATAAAGTGTACGATATCGTACGATCTTTGTTTTATCACATTCGTGATCGTCGACAGGATCCGGGGTATTTACTAAATACAATCGCTGAGTGCAGGCATGGAATAGATCAATTTAAGCAGTGTTTCGCTAAGTATGTTAACGCTAGTCACACTAATAACGCTATTGTGACGGAGACGGCTGCGTATGCTAGATTTGCAGAAAGTAGTCAAGCTTGTATTAACTTTTTCGATTCTTTGCTGAGGAGTGGTTCTCTTGAACTGAAGTATGTGAGCACTACTGATCTTGAACAGATGGTTTATTTATTTGAGAGGATCAATCAGTTTTGCCAGTCAGGATTTACTGATTTGTGCTCAAGGAGAACCATTGGTGACTCATATAATGAGTTAAATGCAATTGGTATTTGTGGAATTAATGATAACTCATTGGATTTATTTTACGACGCTATCAGTAACAAAGTATTCAATGAGATTATTAATGTTGAAAAATCGGAAGAAGAAGTAAAAGCAGTTTATCACGATCTTGATGATATTGATGCTCTGCTTGATACTCTGATTCCAATTGGTGAGGTGCTTGTATGAACGATTTAACTATTATTGATGTGTCAGCTGTGGTGTATACCGGGTCGTTGTCATCCTTCCATGAAGATAGACGATTTTACGGATATCCTGTAGGTGGTATTCATTATTTAATGCGACAGATAGCTATTGCATTTACAAGTGGAGATTTTGTCACATTGTGTTTCGACAGCCCCTCTTTTAGAAATGAGTTGAATCCGAATTACAAATCTGGACGGGTACGTAACCAAGAAGTAGTCAGTCAGATTGAAACATTGTATGACGGACTTATGCGTTGTGGAATAATGTGCGAAAAGTTTGATGGTTTCGAAGCAGATGACATTGTTGAATGGGCTGCTGCTCAGAATTGTGGTAAGTTTTCTAACATTACGATTATTGGTAATGATTACGACTTATGCCATTCAATTCGGCAAAATGTGTTATTCAAATCAATTGCTAAAGGTGTAGGGTGCATCTATCCAGCAAACTTTTCAGAATCTGTAGATCCAAGCGGACCAACATTGTTTAACACTATCAGTGCTAAAAAAGCATTGAAAGGGTGCAGGTCTGATAAGATCTCCGGGATTAAGCTTGAAAACGGTATGAGAGGTTCCGAGGTCTATGCAGCATATGTAAAATTTTTGCAAGATAATTATCTTGCTGGAAAGTATGAACTAACAAGTAGCTGGATGCAGTTACTTGCTTTTGCTAAGAAAAGTGGACTGTTTACTCAACGTGATTGGGAAGCTTTATGTAAGAACATCAAACTTGTATACCCAGCAGAGTGTCCAGAGGGTGTTAAAATTCACCCATCTGCAATGGCTGGTGTAAATAAGGATGAACTTGCACATTTCTTAACAATGTACAATGATCAAGAGTCCTTGAAATGTCTTGGCTTACACAGAGTGTCTTTGTCAGAAGATGATAAACAAAAAGTACGTGACAAGGCAAGAGCTATCTGCAGTGGAGAGTATGCTGCTGACAGAAACTTAGAGAGGGAATCTCTTGTTAATGTGTCCACACTTGAACTGGATAGTTTTACGAGGGATTTTTAGGTGAATGACATGATTTTAGGATTTGAGCGGTTAGACCACTTAGTTGCTGTGTCTGCGATTAAAGCGTATGACAAGAGAAGTAACTTCCTTATTCCAGAGTGTACAATGGAAGTTCACTTTAGTGACTATGTTAAGTCGCAGGTACATTTAAATGTTTCTGCAGATTTGTATAATCGACCATTATCAATTTATGTAAATTCACTCAGATATTTGGAAAAGAAAAAGGCAAAGTATGCGGAGTGCGCT
>ERZ1026862.1499-NODE-1499-length-13628-cov-13.842260_pt1 | contig 13628 bp, 12 predicted proteins | sample MGYA00380161_ERZ1026862 | MGnify/ENA primary metagenome ERZ1026862 (study PRJEB33269, sample SAMEA4719797) | human gut metagenome | biome: human-associated habitat; feature: organic feature; material: feces | place: Cameroon | collected 2013-10 ... | reverse complement strand
AGAGCAAAGGACTGAAAATCCTTGTGTCCCCGGTTCGATTCCTGGTGGCACCACTCCTCCTTTCATTAGTCCAGTTCTTCTTCGGAAGTCTGGGCTTTTTTTTATGTTCTCATCCTTCATAAGGATCTTGCAGATGATATTTGGAATCATCCGACAAACATAGGGTATTATTGATTACGACTAGCCTGGAAGGCTGTACACATCGCTTGCGATGTAGGTAACCGGGGGCAAGCGTAGCGTAGCCCTCGGTAAGGAATGTCTCTTTGACAATAGCCTGGAGGGCTTTACCTCGACATTCAACACTTGCAGATAGCTCTAAAATCTTTTATTTAGCCTAAAAACTATCTGAAGTTGTTTGAGTTGAATAGTTTGTATTTGTTGTCTTAAAACCACAACCCACTTTGTCTATGCTTTAAATAAAGAAAAACAACAAATAGAACAAATATTACATATACAACTTCAGATTGTCTTTAGGCTATTGATTTTAGAAAATATAGTTGAATCCTGCAAGCTATATAATTGGATAAAACAAGTATCCCAGTACCACTTTTAGTACCACTTAGGTGGTACTGGAGTTTACATTAGGTGGTACTGGAGTTTCACCTAGGTGGTACTGGAGTTTCACCTAAGTGGTACTGACAATGAAACTAATAGTCTTTTTTAAGGAGGTTAAGAGCTATTTTTATCTATTGCTGTCCGTTAATACCTTTTATGCTCTAATAGTTTTAGTTGCCAGCAATAAGCAACAATAGAAGTATAGCTACGATAAAGGATAATATCCGTTAACTCATTGAATGAAAGCTACTTACTACACTTCTGTACCTAAAATCACCAATTTCTGCTTTGAAATAGGTTTTGTTATTGTGATTATTAGGAAAATCCACTACAAATACTAAACACAAGTACTGCAATAAAAATAAAAAAAGTATGTTAACACACTTTGTTAGGTAAGTTAACATACTTTCTTTTGGCAACAAAAGCTTTTTTTATACTTCTTTATTCTTTAACTAGACATGCGTCGAGCATGTCGGTGATGGCTTGCTTATCAAGTTTCTGACCGATAAACACAAGCTTCTGCATGCGGTCGCCGTAGCGCTCATCCCAGTCGCGCACCAATCCTGGTTCACGCTTCATAAGGTCTGCCAACTCGTCTGCAGGCATTGTTGCATACCATTGTCCTGCATTTGTTAGCTTCACCTGTCGTCCTGCCTGTTCAAACAAGTAGCAAGTCTGTTGCTCATCGTTGAAATAGCAGATTCCCTTGCAGCGAATAATGTTCTTTGGCCATAAGCGAGCTACGAAGTCGTCGAATCTGCCAAGATACATTGGCTGTCTACGATAGTATACAAATGTACCAATGCCATACTCCTCAACTTCGCCACCTTCGTGGTCGTGATCATGATGATGGTGATGATGGTGTTCGTGCTCATCCTCATGGTCGTGGTGATGATGCTCGTGTTCATCATCATGGTCGTGATGATGATGCTCATGTTCATCATCGTCCTCCTCCTCATCGTGATGCTTTTCAATCTCGCTAATCCAAGTTGCTGAAGTTGCTACTGAGTTGAAGTCAAACATATTGGTGTTGATAATCTTGTCGAGATCTACATCTCCATAGTCGCAATCTATAATTTCAGCCTTTGGTTGCAAACCACGAATAATCTGATGAAGCTTTTCGCGGTCGGCAGGCGAAACCTCGCTTGCTTTATTCAGCAGAATCATGTTGCAGAATTCTATCTGTTCTATCAGCAAGTTCTCGATGTCGTCTTCCTCAAGATTCTTTTTCAGTAGGTCGTTTCCGCCATCAAATTCGTCGAGCATACGCAGCGCATCCACCACAGTTACTATGCAGTCGAGCTTAGCGATGCCATGCTGTATGAATTCTGGTCCCATCGAAGGATACGAGCAAATGGTCTGTGCAATAGGTGCTGGCTCGCAGATTCCGCTTGCCTCGATAACTATGTAGTCGAAACGCTCCATATTGGTGATGTCGCGAAGCTGACCCACGAGGTCCATCTTCAGCGTACAGCAAATGCAGCCATTCTGCAGAGCCATCAGCGAGTCGTCTTTTTGGTCTACAATGCCACCTTTCTGAATTAAGTCGGCATCGATATTCACTTCGCCGATATCGTTGACGATAACAGCAAACTTAATACCGCGTTTGTTTGTTAGAATTCTGTTTACCAAAGTAGTTTTGCCGCTGCCAAGATATCCTGTGAGCAGCAGCACTGGTGTTGTTTTCATAATGCTATTCTTTTTATGCCCTTTCCGACAGTTCGAGCCAGCGCATTGTCTTCTCGTCGAGCTCGTCCTGCAGTTTAGGCAGTCTTATACTTTTTTCTGTTATTTCGTCAACGCTTATCGTTCCCGAGCTTAGAGCTTCTTCTATGGCTTTCTTCTCTGTTTCCAGCTGTTCGATGTCTTTTTCCAGTTGCTCAAACTCTCTCTTCTCCTTAAACGACAGCTTCTTGCGCTCTGTGGTGTTATTGCTGTTTGTTGGCTTCTTAGCCACCTTTGCCTCAGCCTTTGGTGTCTTTTCAGCCTCCTCTTTAGTCTGCAACTTCTGCCATTCGCGATATTGTGTGTAGTTGCCAGGGAAATCCTTAATCTCGCCTTCGCCCTTGAAAACCAACAAATGGTCTACCACCTTATCCATGAAATAGCGGTCGTGGCTCACCACGATTACGCAACCAGGGAAATCCTGCAAATATTCTTCCAACACCTGCAGAGTTTGAATGTCAAGGTCGTTGGTTGGCTCATCGAGCACAAGGAAGTTTGGATTCTTCATCAACACCGTACACAGATACAGCTTTCTTCGTTCGCCACCGCTTAGCTTATACACATAGTTCTGCTGTTGCTGAGGTGTGAACATGAAATACTGCAGAAATTGTGCTGCCGTCATGTGTCTGCCCGAACCCAGGTCGATGTATTCTGCAATATCTTTTATCACATCGATAACCTTCTGTTGGTCGTCAAACTTCAATCCCTCTTGCGAAAAATATCCAAACCTCACTGTGTCGCCGATGTCGAATCGTCCACTATCTGGAGCCACCTGTCCAAGCAGCATTTTTATGAAAGTCGACTTTCCCGTACCGTTGTTGCCCACGATACCCATCTTCTCAAATCGTGCGAAGTTGTAGTAGAAATCCTTCAGTATCACCACCTCGTGGTCGCTGTCGTTGAATGATTTCGACACATATTGGCATTCAAAAATCTTAGAGCCAATATACACATTGCTTGCCTTCAGTCTAATCTGTCGCTCCTCGATGCGCTGTTTTGCCACACGCTCCAAGTCGTAGAAAGCTTCCTCACGATATCTTGCCTTATGTCCGCGAGCCTGTGGCATACGTCGCATCCACTCCAGCTCTGTGCGATAAAGGTTGTTAGCTCTTGCAATCTCAGCTCTGCGGTTGTCTATGCGCTCCTGTCGTTTCTCCAGATAGTAAGCATAGTTGCCACGATATTGATAAATTGTGCGATCATCGAGTTCCAAGATGATATTGCACACACGGTCTAAGAAGAATCGGTCGTGAGTAACCATAAGCAACGTCTTGTTGCCACGATTCAGAAAACCCTCCAACCATTCTATCATGTCGAGGTCAAGGTGGTTGGTAGGCTCATCCAGGATTATGAAGTCGGGCTCTGTGATTAGCACATTCGCTAATGCCACACGCTTCTGCTGTCCTCCTGATAGCTGTCCCATAGGTTGCTCCAGGTCTCTAATCTTCAGCTGTGTCAACACCTGCTTAGCCTTCAACACCTTTTCTGGGTCGCCATGATGATTAAAGCAAGCATCCAGCACCGACTCGTTGGGGTCGAACTTTGGTGTTTGCTCAAGGTATCCTATCTTTATGTCGTTGCGATAAATAATGTCGCCGTTGTCGTGACCTTCTTTTCCTGTCAATACAGAGAGTAGGGTAGTCTTGCCTGTACCGTTTTTGGCTACAAGACCAACCTTCTGTCCTTCTGCTATAGAAAAAGAAATGTCGTCGAATAGCACATCTGCACCAAAACTCTTGGTCAGATGTTGCACGTCGAGAAATGGAGTTTGTGTTGCCATGATTCTTATTCCAGCGTTTTATTTATGCTTTCTACATAATCCAACACTTCATCGCGTCCAAAGGCTTTCTCGCTCGAAGTAATAAAATAAGGTGGAAGCTCCTCCCAAGTGTCCTTCAGCGCATCCATCCATTTCTTGGCATTCTCCTTTGCCTTAGGCATGCTCACCTTGTCGGCTTTGGTAAAGATGATAGAGAAAGGCACACCGCTTTCGCCCAACCAGTCTATAAATTCGCGGTCTATCTTCTGTTGGTCGTGTCGCACGTCGATAAGCACAAACAGGTTTATCAGCTGTTCGCGTTGCAAAATGTATCCCGAAATCATCTGCTCCAACTTCTTCTGCACACTCTTCGAGCGCTTAGCATATCCGTAGCCAGGAAGGTCTACCAAATACCATTGGTTGTTGATGATGAAATGGTTTATGAGGAGTGTCTTTCCTGGAGTTGCTGATGTCTTGGCCAATCCTTTATGGCGACACAGCATGTTTATCAAACTTGATTTTCCTACGTTCGAACGCCCTATGAAAGCATACTCAGGCTTAGTGTCCTTAGGGCACATATTCACGTTAGGGGCGGAGATTACATATTCCGACTTTGTTATTTCCATATTTAATATTGTGTATTTTCTGCAAAGTTAATAAAAAAAACATATTTGGATAGATAAATGAATAGTTTTTTGTAATTTTGTGGGCAAATAAGAAGTAAATATGAAACAGATAAATTGGGGATTTATAGGATGTGGAGAGGTTACCGAGAAAAAATCCGGTCCTGCTTTCAATAGTATTGAGGGGTCACAGGTGGTAGCCGTAATGAGTCGTTCTGAACAAAAGGCTCGTTCGTATGCAGAACGCCATCATATTAGAAAATGGTATAAAGATCCACAATCGCTTATTGATGATCCCGACGTAAATGCCGTATACATAGCTACACCTCCTTCAAGTCATGCCACCTTTGCAATTATGGCCATGAGAGCAGGTAAGCCTGTATATGTAGAGAAGCCATTGGCAGCAAGTTACGAAGACTGTATACGTATAAATCGTATATCTGAACAGACGGGCGTACCTTGCTTTGTGGCTTATTATCGTCGTTATTTACCTTATTTTCAGAGAGTAAAACAGATTATTGATGAAGGCGAGATAGGAAAAGTGATAAATGTACAGGTTAGATTCTCTGTACCTCCACGCGATCTGGACTATAACACTCCTGATAAATTGCCTTGGCGATTGCAGCCAGATATTGCCGGAGGTGGTTATTTCTATGACCTTGCTCCGCATCAGCTCGACTTATTGCAAAATTTCTTTGGTGTGATAACTCGCGCACATGGATATTGTGCTAATCGTGCTCACTTGTATAAAGCTGAAGATACAATATCAGCAGTCTTCATGTTTCAAAATGGATTGCCTGGCTCAGGTAGCTGGTGTTTCGTAGGTCATGATAGTGCCAAGGAAGACCGTATTGAAGTTATTGGTGATAAGGGCATGGTGTCGTTCTCGGTATTTAACTATGAGCCTATTCATCTCGTTACAAGCGAGGGTGATAGACGCATCACGGTTCCTAACCCACCATATGTTCAGCTACCAATAATCACCGAGGTTACTCGCCATCTTCAGGGCATTGGAGTTTGTGAGTGTACTAGTGTTAGTGCAACTCCTGTGAATTGGGTAATGGACAGAATATTAGGCAAATACTAATTATTGATGAAGAAATACTCCATCCTTTTTTGTTTGCTATCTTTGTTGGTGTGCTTGCCATTTTCTGTCTTTGCACACCATGATTTAGGCAATGCTACAGACAGCGTTGCATCTATCGCTATTGTAGATAGTTTGCCTGCGTCGGCAGAAGGTTTGCCTATGCCTGTGGTGAAAAAGAAGAAGAGTTTTCTGCGTCGTCTGCATGATAAGCTGAAGGATTTTTCACGTGTAGATACTAACTATATCGAGAAGCAGAAGTATAATTTCACAGCTATGCTTCAAAACACCAACACCTTCGAGCGCTACGAGCTTATTAGCAAGAGCGGACAAACCATCGACTTCGCTCCCGAACCTTCTTATAAGATTGGTCCTTATATTGGCTGGCAATGGATTTTCCTTGGCTACACCATCGACTTCACCCACCTTCGCGGTAGCGACAATCGTCAGGATTTTGACCTCTCGCTCTATAGCAATCAGATAGGCGTCGACTTGTTTTATCGCAAAACTGGCGACAACTACAAAATTCGCTCCATGCATCTTGGCGACGATGTCGACACTCGTGCCATGGAGGGAGTAAACTTCGATGGCTTCAAAGCAAGTATCAAGGGCTTTAATCTTTACTATATCTTTAATCACAAAAAGTTCTCATATCCAGCCGCTTACAGTCAGAGCACCATTCAACGTCGCTCTGCTGGCAGTCCGCTCGTTGGCATTGGCTACACCAAACATTCCACCGACATCGATTGGAACAAACTTCAACGCCTTGCCGAAGACAAACTGGGCACCGAAATAGCAACCACAAAGATTGATTCTGCCCTCATGTTCGACAAGGCAGAATTCATTGATTATTCCATTTCGGGCGGCTATGCTTACAACTGGGTGTTTGCTCGCAACTGGCTCTTTGATGCCTCGCTCTCGCTGGCTGTTAGCTACAAGCGTGCCAAAGCCGATGTTGCCAATAGCGGCACTTTCCTTCGCGATTTCGATTTTAAGAATATTAATCTTGATGGTGTTGCTCGCCTCGGACTTGTGTGGAACAACATGCGCTGGTATTATGGTGCAAGTGCCATCTTCCATACTTATAACTACAAGAAGAAACAGTTCCGCACCAATACCATCTTTGGTAGCGTGAATGTTTATATAGGATTTAATTTTTGGTAATTCCAATGACTCGTATCTATTCTTTTTTATTTCTCTTTTTTCTGCTTTCCGCTCCAAAGGCTTATGCCTTCACCAAGGTCTCTCCAAAGGCTTGTTCTTATTCCTTGGCTGATGTCGATTATAGTAAAGCAGACTCAACAAAGGTTGTCAAACTTCTGCGTGAAGCCTCTCGCCTAAAATCGTCCACCAATTGGATGACCTATTTTGGCAAACAGTTCTGTGGTGTGCCCTATGTGGCTAAAACTCTCGAGCGCAACAAGACCGAACGATTAATCGTCAACCTCCGTCAACTCGACTGCACCACCTTTGTCGAAACCACTCTTGCACTTACACTCTGCGCCAAGAATGGCAAAACATCCTTTGCCGACTATTGCCACTATCTGCGCCTTGTGCGCTATCGTCAGGGTCGAGTATCTTACCCCTCTCGTCTGCATTATTTCACCCAATGGATAGACGACAATTCTTCGCTTGGCTTTGTCAAAGAGGTCACCTCGTCTTCTAAACCTTTCACGGCGCTGCAAACCCTCAACATCGATTTCATGACCACACATGTCGACCTTTATCCGATGCTCAAGGGTAATAAGTCTGCCATTGCCGAAGTCAGAGCAGGCGAAAAAGCCCTCAATGGTCGCAAGTTTCGCTACATCCCCAAACGTTCCATCGATAACTCCTCGTTGCTCCGTCGCACCATCCACGATGGCGACATCCTCGTTATGCTCACCAGCAAGAAAGGACTGGATACCAGTCATATAGGCATTGCCGTTTGGCATAAAGACGGACTCCATCTTCTCAATGCCTCTCAGCTTCGCCATAAGGTTGTGGTCGAATCAAAACTATTCCGCGATTACATGCTTTCTCAGAAATCGCAGACCGGTATCAGAGTGGTAAGAGTGATGTAAATACGCAAAAATCAACGAATTAGTTTTGACATGTCGTGATTTTTGTATAATTTTGTACCAAATTTATAAAACATGGGAATATTTGGCTTTTTTAATAAGAAAAAAAAGGAAACGCTCGACCAAGGTCTTGAGAAGACCAAGCAGAGTGTTTTCAGTAAGTTGACACGTGCGATTGCTGGTAAGTCAAAGGTTGACGACGATGTGCTCGACAACTTAGAGGAAGTTCTTATCACAAGTGATGTAGGCGTTGATACCACTTTGAAAATCATTGAGCGTATCGAAGAGCGTGTGGCTCGCGATAAGTATGTTTCTACATCAGAGCTCAACGGCATTCTTCGTGATGAGATTGCTTCTCTTTTGAGTGAAAACCATACTGAGGATAACGACAACTGGGATTTACCTTCCGACCACAAACCATATGTTATTCTCGTTGTTGGAGTTAATGGTGTAGGCAAAACTACCACCATCGGCAAACTCGCTTATCAGTTTAAAAATGCAGGCAAGAAGGTTTATCTTGGTGCTGCCGATACATTCCGCGCAGCTGCAGTAGAACAACTTTGTATTTGGGGCGAAAGGGTAGGAGTGCCTGTTGTAAAACAGCAGATGGGTTCCGATCCTGCTTCCGTTGCTTTTGATACCCTTCAGAGTGCTAAGGCTAATGGCGCTGACGTAGTTTTGATTGATACTGCCGGTCGTTTGCACAATAAGGTTGGACTCATGAACGAGCTTAAGAAGATTAAGGAAGTTATGAAAAAAGTACTTCCAGAGGCACCTGATGAGGTTATGCTCGTACTTGATGGCTCTACTGGTCAGAATGCATTTGAACAGGCAAAACAGTTTGCTGCCGTGACTCAAATTACCTCACTCGCCATAACCAAACTTGATGGAACTGCCAAGGGTGGTGTTGTTGTAGGTATTAGCGACCAACTTAAGGTTCCAGTAAAATATATCGGTCTTGGCGAAAAGATGGAAGACCTACAGCTGTTTAATAAGCGTGAGTTTGTTGACTCACTCTTTAACAACTAAATTATAAGATGAAGAAAAATCAGATAGACTTTGTAACATTAGGATGCTCTAAGAATCTTGTAGACAGTGAAGTGCTGATGAAGCAATTCGAAGTCAACGGATATCATTGTGTTCACGACCCAAAACGTCCACAGGGGGAGATTGCTGTTATCAATACCTGTGGTTTCATTGGTGATGCTAAAGAAGAGAGTATTAATACTATCTTGGAGTTTGCTCAGCGTAAGACCGAAGGTAAACTCAATAAGCTATACGTTATGGGCTGTCTTTCACAACGATATAAAGATGAGTTGGAGATAGAAATCCCTGAGGTTGACAAATATTATGGCAAGTTCAACTATAAGCAGTTGCTAACAGAATTAGGAAAGGCTGAAGTGCCATCATGTAATGGTATGCGACATCTCACCACACCACGTCATTATGCTTATGTTAAGATTAGCGAAGGTTGCGACCGTCGTTGTGCATACTGCGCTATACCTCTTATAACAGGTAAGCATATTAGCCGACCAAAGCAAGAAATTCTCGATGAAGTGAAGAGAATGGTTGAAGAAGGCGTGAAGGAATTTCAAATTATTGCACAGGAACTCACCTATTATGGTGTAGATATTGATGGCAAGCGCCATATTGCTGATCTTATTTCAGATATGGCAGATATAAAGGGCGTAAAATGGATCCGCTTGCATTATGCTTATCCAAACCAGTTCCCTATGGAACTACTTGATGTGATGAAGGAAAAAAAGAATGTATGTAAGTATCTTGATATAGCTCTTCAGCATATCTCCGACCACATGCTTACCGCCATGCATCGCCATGTGAGCAAGAAAGACACCATGGAGCTAATTGAGGCTATACGCAAAACGGTTCCTGGTATTCATATTCGAACCACTTTGTTAGTTGGTTTCCCTGGTGAAACAGAGCAAGATTTCCAAGAACTCGTCGAGTTTGTAAAGTGGGCACGATTCGAGCGTATGGGAGCCTTTGCTTATTCTGCCGAAGAAGGCACATATAGCGCTGACCATCTCAAAGATGATGTTTCAGAAGAGGTAAAGCAAGCACGATTGAGTAAACTTATGGCTATACAGCAGCGAATTAGCGCTGAGGTGGAAGCTGAAAAGGTAGGCAAGGTGTTGAAAGTTATCATCGACCGCAAGGAGGGTGACTATTATATCGGACGTACAGAATTCTGTTCGCCAGAAGTAGATCCAGAGGTTTTGATTAAGGCTGATGGCAAAACTTTGCGCACAGGTTGTTTCTATGATGTAGAGATAACATCAAGCGAGGAGTTTGATCTATACGGAAGAGTGGTTTAAAGCCCCTTACACCCCTCACACCCTTTACCCCCTCACACTCCCCCTCCAACCTCGTTCGATGTCGTTTCTACGACATCGCTCATCCATCTCACTCACCCCTCATTCTTTAATCTCTTTATATTAAATTATGAATAATAAGGAACTAATAGCTGAACTGGCACAACAGACAGGATATTCTCAGACCGACACTCAGAAACTTGTCCGCACATTAGTCGATGAAATGGGAAACCGTTTTACCGATGGCGATAGTGTATACCTTAATAACTTTGGAACATTCGAAGTTAAGAAACGTATGGAAAGGGTAGTCGTAAACCCTGGTACACAACAAAGGATGCTTGTGCCTCCAAAGCTTGTACTAAACTTTAAGCCTATAGCTTCAATCAAAGAAAACTTAAAGAATGGAGGAGCACAAGATGAGTAAAGTGTCGATAGCTGAACTTGCTTCGGTATTAATGGAGAAGCACGGATTGAAGCGAACAGAGGCAGAATTATTCATACGTCAGTTTGTTGGTGTTATCAATGATGGGCTAAAGAGTGATAAGTCGGTAAAGGTTAAAGGTCTTGGTACTTTCAAGGTGCAAGCTGTGAGCGCTCGTAAGAGTGTAGATGTAAATACTGGCGAAGCTATTGTTATAGAGGGTAGAGATAAAATTACGTTTACTGCAGATACTGTTATGCGTGATCTTGTAAATGCACCTTTCGCACAGTTTGAAACTGTGATTGTTAACGATGGCGTAGATTTTTCAGAGATTGATGCTAAGCATGAAATAGATAATGTTGAAACTCAAGAATCAACTCCTGTAGCTGATGTGAAACCGAAGCTTGTTGAAGAACCTACAACAGCTCCTGTTGTTGAATCAATGCCTGTAGTTGACCATACACCAGTTGTTAAACCAACAGAAGAATCTGTGTCAATTATAGAAGAAAAACTTGATTCTACTGTAGAAGAAAAGCCGGAGTCTATAATGACTGACACTCAGACAGAAGTTGAGAGTCAGCCACAATTTATTGCAGAAGATACCCCTCCGGTTGTAGTTGCAGATGATTCTGTTAATGCTAAAGAAATAACTTCTGTCAACGTTGAGGAAACAACTTCTAAAGAAGCTGATGAAACAACAAATGACGATGTTGATGATAAAGCCAAGTCGTACAAGAATACTATTATTATTCTTGCATCATCATTGGCATTTGTAGTAGTACTTGCTATAGTAGGATTCTTCTATATGTTCTCGCAACTTGAGAAACGCGACAATCGTATTGAGCATCTTGAGGCGCAGACTGCAAATATGGTGGACCGCATGATGAAGACTCATGTTCCAATGTCAGCAAAGGCAGAACAAAAGATTACACCAAAACCTACTAAGGCTGAAACTGAAGTTAACATTATAACAGAAAACGAAAAGAAGATTGAGGCTGCAGAAAAAGCTGATAAGCTGAAAGAAGAAAAAGTGAAAGAAAAGAAAGTTGTTGAAGAAAAGAAACCTACCACTATTTCTGCTCCATCAGCTTACGATAACGATCCACGTGTTCGCACAGGTGCTTATGTCATCACAGGCATTGCCAACACCATTACTGTCAAAACAGGTCAAACCATGTCTTCTCTCAGCAAGACCTATCTCGGTCCAGGTATGGAATGCTACCTCGAAGCTGTCAATGGTGGCAATCGCGAACTTAAAGCAGGAGAAAAAATCAAAATCCCAGCTCTCAAAACCAAAAAGAGCTTGAAGAAATAAAAAATCAAAACAGCCTCACTCCCTACTTCTTGGGGGTGAGGCTGATTCTTTTATACATCATTATCCATGCTTTCTCGAGAAAATACTCAAGTTGTCTGATGGCTTAAACACCACCTTGCTATGCGCTTCGATAGTTATCTTCTCCTTTGTCTGTGGATTAATACCCTGGCGTGCTGGCACTTCCTTAACAAAAAATCTACCGAAGTCAGGAATCGAAACCTCGCCATCACCTTCGCATATATTATCAGCTATTGCGCCTAATACCATGTTCACATAAGTTGCAGCATCAGCCTTCGAAATGCCTGCTTTCTCTGCCACAGCGGCAGCAAGTTGAGTTTTGTTCATTTTGTTTATTTTTAAAGATTTAGATTACAAAAGTAACAATAATTATCTAAAATCCATCATCATCTCCCTAATATTTTTACTACCTTTGCACCGTATAATTTATTTTAATACCATTATTTCTCACACTTATGCATTTAGCAGAATTAATATTCTTTGGTTGCTTTACAATATTTGTCATCGCAATCCTACTTCTTGACACTCTCGTCATTGATAAGAAAGCACACGAAGTTTCTATGAAAGAAGCCGGAATCTGGACTGCCGTTTGGATTATCCTTGCCCTCTTGTTCTCAATCTTCCTATGGTTCCATGGCGACTTAGTCCATGGCATCAATAATTTCAACGACCTGCAAGCAGTCACCACGAAATATGCATCCCACATCAAACTCAATCCCGACGACTTCGAGTGGAGCCTACAGCAATATCGCCACCACATGACCATATCCTACATCTCTGGCTATCTGCTCGAGAAAACGCTCTCAGTCGACAATCTCTTCGTCATGATGATGATTTTCACCTCCTTTGGTGTTAGCAAAAAGGAATACCAGCATGTGCTCAACTGGGGTATCTTTGGAGCCATCGTTTTGCGCTGCATATTCATTTTTCTTGGCTCAGCCTTCGTCACTCGTTTCTCTTGGCTTCTCACCGTCTTTGGTCTATTCCTCGTGTATAGTGGCTTCAAGATGTTTTTCGAGAAAAAGAAAGATGAAGAAGTCGATGTTGCCAACCATCCTGTAGTAAAATTCCTATCGAGCCATTTCCGTGTCACAAGCGAATTCCAGGGCGACCATTTCTTTGTGCGCAACGCCGGCAAACTCTTCATCACCCCTCTGTTCATCACCGTTGTCTTCATAGAGTTTAGTGACCTTGTGTTTGCTTTCGACAGCATTCCTGCCATATTCTCTATCACCATAGACCCTTACGTGGTGTTCTTCTCCAACATCTTTGCCATCCTCGGCTTGCGAGCCATGTTTTTCCTTTTGGCAGGCGTAGCCGACAAGTTCTGGCTCTTAAAACCAGGAGTTTCATTCCTCTTGCTCTTCATAGGTATCAAGCTCCTCATCCACGACTTCATCGAGATTGATGCCGTTTGGTCATTGGTTTTCATAGTCTTAGTCCTCGTAGTCAGCATCGTTGGTTCGTTGCTTATAAAGAAAAAGACGGCTTGATGTCTAAGCATAAAAAATATCTATCACATCTATCACCTTTAATCGCTTTATAATCATTCGGTTTTGCGAAAAGTGATAGATGTGATAGATGTTTTTAAACGTCTTAGACGTATTTATTACCTCTCGTTCCTATAACCTCAATGACAAATACACATACCCTTTATTTTTTATTTGCTCATTGTATATTACCTTAATTCCGCAACCCTATAAATTTTAACTTTTATAACATCCTGAGCAACAAA
>ERZ1026862.1490-NODE-1490-length-13684-cov-4.974760_pt1 | contig 13684 bp, 8 predicted proteins | sample MGYA00380161_ERZ1026862 | MGnify/ENA primary metagenome ERZ1026862 (study PRJEB33269, sample SAMEA4719797) | human gut metagenome | biome: human-associated habitat; feature: organic feature; material: feces | place: Cameroon | collected 2013-10 ... | reverse complement strand
TGCCCGGCCTACAATGCCAGCGTCCCCCAGTCCAGACCGTAGGCCCGGTAAGGCGCAGCCGCCACCGGGCATCAGGACGGGAACGCGGCCTGAACGCTTTGCCGGGCGGCGCTGCGCTTGCCCGGCCTACTGAGCTTGCACCGGCCTGCCGTACCCCAGGCCCGGTAAGGCGCAGCCGCCACCGGGCAAGCGCACCCTACTTAACTTTCGTTGACAATTTCCGGGCGCTGGAAACGGCGCAGCTCGCGTAGCAGCCCAACCAGCAGCACACCGACAAGCGCCAGCGCCCAGCCGCTGGCGCTGGCGGATGCCGCCGGCGTCATCACCGCCCCTAAGCCGCCGAGCAGCGCCGCGCCGATGGCGTCGCCGGTGACGTTTTGCGCGGTCCACAGACCGTTAATCCGCCCGAGCATATGTTCCGGCGTCTGGGTCTGGATCAGGGTGTACTGCAGCAGCGAGCTAATAGCGCTCAGCCAGCCAAACAGCGCCAGGCACAGCGCGCCCAACGCCCAGTGCGGCATCAGGCTGAACAGCGCAATGGCGACAAACGATCCCACCGTGGTCGCCAGCATCAGCGCGCCCGGCCGCACCGTCTGGGCCAGCTGGCCGCTGGTCAACGCCCCCAGCGCCGCACCGAGCGGAATAGCGGCGTACAGCAGGCCAATCTGTCCGGCCGACATCTGCCAGCTACCGGCCAGCGCCGGATAGAGCACCCGCACCGCGCTGGCCATGGTCAGCAGACCGCCAAGCAGCGCAATCCCGCCGATAAGCGGGCTCCGGCAGAGGAAGGTCAGCCCCGCCAGCAGGGAGCGCAGCGGATGCTCGCGCGGCTGCGGAGGCGGCGGCAGCTGCGGCAGACGCAGCAGGGTTAAGGTGGTGATAAAGGTCCCCGCCGCCGCCAGGCCGAAGTTCCACGCCACGCCGCCGGTGGCCAGCAGCAGGCCGCCGATCATCGGCGAAATCACCGAGCCAAGGCGCACCGTCAACATGGTGATGGCCCCGGCCTGCATCAGGTTTTCCCGTCCCACCAGCGCCGGGGTCGCCGCCAGCAGCGCGGTCACCCCCAGCGAGGCGAAGAACCCGTCCCAGATCCCCAGCAGGTAGATCGCCGCCAGCGACGGCTCCGGCAGCAGGGCGTTCAGACACAGGCCGACAAAGCCCACGCCGCAGGTGCCGCGCGCCAGCAGGATCAGGCGTTTACGTTCATAGCGGTCAGCCAGCACGCCCCCCACCATCAGACCAACAAACATCGACGCCCCGGTCAGCGTCACCGACAGCCCGACCTGCCAGGTCGAATGGGTCATCATCTGGATCTGCACCGGAATGGCCACGCCCAGCAGGCCAAGCGACAGAATAGAGATAAAGCGAGCGATAAAAACGGCGCGAAACGCCGGGTGAGTTTTCAGCAGGCTGAGATTGAGCAGCCAGGATTGTCGGTTCATTACAGCGCCTTGTCGTTATTTTTAATACCCTTTTTACTGTGGGTCATGCTACCATAGCTGAATAAAATCGATAACGATAATTACTATCATTATCATATCAGGGATGTCAGTTATGTCGTTTTCTACGACCGCGGTACGCTCTGTCGCCGTGCCCGGATTGTTGCTATTACTCGCCTTAGCCGCCGCGCTTAGCCTGACCATCGGCGCCAAATCGTTGCCGATCGGCACGGTATTCACCGCCTTCAGCGGAACCTGTCAAAGCGCTGATTGCACTATCGTGCTGGACGCGCGCCTGCCGCGCACTCTGGCCGGTCTGCTGGCCGGCGTAGCCCTCGGCCTCGCCGGCGCGCTGATGCAGACGCTCACCCGCAACCCGCTGGCCGACCCCGGCCTGCTGGGGGTCAACTCCGGCGCCAGCTTCGCCATCGTCCTCGGCGCGGCGCTGTTTGGGATCACTTCCCCACAGGAGCAGCTGCTGCTGGCATTCTGCGGCGCGCTCTGCGCCTCGCTGCTGGTAGCCTTTACCGGCAGCCAGGGCGGCGGTCAGCTGAGCCCGGTGCGCCTCACTCTCGCCGGGGTCGCCCTTGCGGCGGTACTCGAGGGGCTGTCCAACGGCATCGCCCTGCTCAACCCGGACGTCTACGATCAGCTACGCTTCTGGCAGGCCGGTTCGCTGGATATCCGCACCCTGCAAACGCTGAAAATTGTCCTGCTGCCGGTAGTGGTGGCAGGGATCGCCGCCCTGCTGCTGAGCCGGGCGCTTAACAGCCTGAGCCTGGGCAACGATACCGCCACCGCCCTCGGCAGCCGCGTCGCCCGCACCCAGCTGATCGGCCTGATCGTCATCACCGTCCTGTGCGGCAGCGCCACCGCCGTCGTCGGCCCCATCGCCTTTATCGGCCTGATGATGCCGCATATGGCGCGCTGGCTGGTGGGGGCCGATCATCGCTGGTCGCTGCCGGTCACCCTGCTCGCCACCCCGGCCCTGCTGCTGTTTGCCGACGTGATTGGCCGCCTGCTGGTGCCCGGCGAACTGCGGGTATCGGTGGTGAGCGCCTTTCTCGGCGCGCCGGTGCTGATCTGGCTGGTGCGCCGCCAGCCGCGGGGAGGTGGCCTGTGATTGCCCCGTCCCGCCGCCTGATAGCCAGCTGTCTGCTGCTAATGGCCGCCAGCCTGCTGATTTCCCTGCTCGGGCTGGCGCAAGGCCCGGTGCCCCTGACGATTGACCAGGTGTTCTCGGCGCTGTTCGGCGATGCGCCGCGCAACGTCGCGATGGTGGTGAACGAATGGCGGCTGCCGCGGGTGTTAATGGCGCTGCTCATCGGCGCCGCGCTCGGCGTCAGCGGCGCCATTTTCCAGTCGCTGACCCGTAACCCGCTCGGCAGCCCGGACGTGATGGGCTTTAACACCGGCGCCTGGAGCGGCGTGCTGGTGGCAATGGTCCTCTTCGGCCAGAACCTGACGGCGATCGCCCTGGCGGCGATGGCCGGCGGGGTGCTGACCTCGCTGGTGGTCTGGCTGCTGGCCTGGCGCAACGGGATCGAAACCTTCCGCCTGATCATTATCGGCATCGGCGTGCGCGCCATGCTGGTGGCATTCAACACCTGGCTGCTGCTGCGCGCCTCGCTGGAGACCGCCCTTTCTGCGGGCCTGTGGAACGCCGGATCGCTTAACGGCCTGACCTGGGGTAAAACCTGGCCGTCGGCGCCGCTGATCCTGTTGATGCTGGTGGGCAGCGCCCTGCTGGTTCGCCGGATGCGACTGCTGGAGATGGGCGACGATACCGCCTGCGCGCTGGGGGTGCAGGTCGAGCGTTCGCGCCTGCTGCTGATGCTGGTGGCGGTGGTGCTCACCGCCGCCTCGACGGCGCTGGCCGGGCCGATCTCATTTATCGCGCTGGTGGCGCCGCATATCGCCCGCCGCCTGAGCGGCACGGTCCGCTGGGGACTGACCCAGTCGGCCCTGTGCGGCGCGCTGCTGCTGGCGCTGGCCGATTACGGCGCCCAACGGCTGTTTATGCCGTGGCAGCTGCCGGTTGGCGTGTTAACCGTCAGCCTCGGCGGTATTTACCTTATTGCATTGTTGATTCAGGAGTCCCGCAAAAAATGAGTGCTGTCCCCTCCCGTTTGCGCGGCGAGCAGTTAACCCTGGCCTACGGGAACAAGACCATCGCCGAGTCGCTGAACGTGACCATCCCTGACGGTCACTTCACCGCCATTATCGGCCCCAACGGCTGCGGCAAGTCGACGCTATTGCGCACCCTCAGTCGCCTGATGACGCCCGCCAGCGGCCACGTCTGGCTCGACGGCGCGCAGATCCAGCAGTACGCCAGTAAAGAGGTTGCCCGCCGCATCGGGCTGCTGGCGCAGAATGCCACCACCCCTGGCGATATCACGGTGCAGGAGCTGGTGGCCCGCGGGCGCTATCCGCACCAGCCGCTGTTTACCCGCTGGCGCAAAGAAGATGAAGAGGCGGTGAACAAGGCGATGCGGGCGACCGGGATCAGCGATCTGGCGCAGCAGAGCGTCGACACGCTTTCCGGCGGCCAGCGGCAGCGGGCGTGGATTGCGATGGTGCTGGCCCAGGAAACGGCGATTATGCTGCTGGATGAGCCGACCACCTGGCTGGACATCAGCCATCAGATCGACCTGCTGGAACTGTTGAGTGAGCTGAATCGCGAGAAGGGCTATACCCTGGCGGCGGTGCTGCACGATCTTAACCAGGCCTGCCGCTACGCCACCCACCTGATCGCCCTGCGCGACGGCAAGATCGTCGCCGAGGGGGCGCCGAAGGAGATCGTCACCGCCGATCTGATTGAACGGATTTACGGCCTGCGCTGCACGATCATTGAGGATCCGGTGGCGCATACGCCGCTGGTGGTCCCGCTGGGCCGCCGGTAATCTCCTCTTTCGCCGGCTTGCGCTACGCTGAGCCGGGCTACCTGCTGTAGCCCGAACTCAACCGTTACCCCAGAATCTCCCTGACCACCGGACCGATGGCCTCAAAGGCCTGCGGGGAGATGATATCGACGTGGGCGCAGTTCTGGCTGAACACCTCCAGTTCCCCCACCCACGGGCCCCATACGACCTGCGGATCCATCCCCTCCTGCCGCGTCTTCTCCGCCACGAACAGCGTCGCCTTGCCGTCAAACTTCGCGCTGTGGGCAGAAGTTAACAGCCGCACCGCATCGGCATAGTTGCCTTCGATGGCGCTGAACAGCTCGCCGGAGGCTTGCCCCTGCTGGGCGGCGAGGAACGCTTCGCGCTCGCGGTCGATCTCCGCCAGTACCTCGGGATCCAGCCCGTTGGCCTCTTTCTCCGCCCAGTTTTGCGTCTCCGGCGGCCAGGTATCCAGCAGGCCGAGGAAGGCCACCGCTTCGCCGCGCTGGCGCAAGCGGGCGGCAATCCCCTGGGCTAAGGTGCCGCCCAGCGAATACCCGAACAGGTAATAAGGGCCGTGCGGCTGCTGCGCCAGCAGCGTGCGCAGATGATGCTCGCACACCTCATCGAGGCTGGCGGCGCTGGCCATCGGCCCCTGCGGGCGCGGCGACTGAATACCGGTAATCGACCAGCGCGGGCTGAGATAGCGCGCCAGCACGCTGAACTGCCAGGCGAAGCCGGAGGCGGGATGGAAGCAGAACAGCGTCGGGCCGTCGCTCTCGCGCAGCGGCAGAAGCGTATCCAGCCCCAGGCGCTGGGCCTGCTCATCGCTGAGATCGGCGGCCAGCAGCGCGCTCAGTTTGCCCACCGTCGAGGCCACCATCACCTGCCCCGGGGTCACCTGCCGCGCCAGCTGGCGGCTGAGCTGTGCCGCCAGGCGCATCGCCAGCAGCGAATGACCGCCAAGGGCGAAGAAATCGGCGTCGATATCGTTCACCTCGCAGCCCAGCAGCTGGCTGAAGGCCGTGGCGACAAGGGTTTCCATCCCGGGCTCCGGCGGCCGGCCGCTGCGCTCCCCGCCGAGGGTCGGCAGCGGCAGCGCTTTGCGGTCCAGTTTGCCGTTGGCGCTCAGCGGCAGCTCAGCGAGCTGCATCAGCACCACCGGCACCATATGCGGCGGCAGCTGTTCCGCCAGCCGCGCTTTCAGCGCCGCGGTATCCAGCGGCAGGCCGGAGTCAGAGACCAGATAGCCCACCAGCTGTCGGGCATCGCCGCCGGTCGCCGCCGCCTGGTTGAAGACGCAGGCGTGACTCACCGCCTGCCCCACGTCCGGCAGGGCCGACATCACCCGATCAATCTCGCCAAGCTCGATGCGCTGCCCGCGGATCTTCAGCTGATCGTCGCTGCGGCCAAGGTACTCCACCGCGCCGTTCGCCAGCCAGCGCGCCACGTCGCCGGTGCGATACATCCGCTCGCCGGGGGCAAACGGGTCGGCGATAAAGCGGCTGGCGGTGAGATCCGGGCGCCCCAGATAGCCCTGCGCCAGCTGGATGCCGGTGAGATAAAGATCCCCCGCCACCCCCGGCGGCACCGGGCGCATCGCGGCATCGAGAATGCGCAGCCCGGTGTTCCACACCGGCCAGCCAATCGGCACGCTGCTGCCGGTCACCGCCGCCAGCTCAGATCCGCAGGCCGGGTACCAGCTGACGTCCACCGCCGCCTCCGTCGGGCCGTACAGGTTATGCAGCGGCGCGCCGGTTAAGCGCTCCCACTCGCGGCACAATTCCGTCGGCAGCGCTTCGCCGCTGCAGAATACCCGCCGCAGCGTGCGGCAGGCAGCGACGCTGTCGGCATCCAGCGAGGCGACAAACGCCGCCAGCATCGACGGCACAAAGTGGGTGGTGGTCACGCCGTAGCGGGCGAAGAACTGCTGCATCGCCTGCGGGTCGCGGTGCGCCTCCGGCTCGGCCATCACCAGCTGCGCGCCGGCGATAAACGGCCACCAGAATTCCCACACCGACACGTCGAAACTGCACGGCGTTTTCTGCGCCACCACGTCGTCGGCAGATAACGGATAGCGATCCTGCATCCACAGCAGGCGGTTGACGATGGCGGTCTGGCCGACCATCACCCCTTTCGGCCGCCCGGTGGAGCCGGAGGTAAAGATGATGTAGGCGGTATGGTCTGGTTTTGACAGCGCCAGCGGCGCGTCATCCCCGGCGGCCAGCGGCTGCTGGTAGCAGAGGCTTTCCAGCCCCGGAATATCGCTGAAGCGGGCCAGCTGGTCCTCCGTGGCGATCAGCAGCGATGGCCGGGCGTCTTCCAGCATCATCCGCAGGCGGTCGTCCGGGTAGCCGGTGTCCAGCGGCAGCCAGGCGGCCCCCGCTTCGACAATGCCGTGCAGCGCCAGGGTCAGGAACACCGAGCGCGGCAGGGCCACCGCCACGCTGTCGCCCGGCTTCACGCCGCGCTGACGCAGCAGCTGCGCGAGCGCCACCACCTGCTGACGCATCTCGCGATAGCTGAACTGCCAGCGGGCGTCCGCCAGCGCCGGCGCATCCGGGGTCTTCCGCGCCTGGTCGGCCACCAGCGCGCTGAGGGTGGTGGCAGGCAGCGGCACAGCGGTATCGTTGACCGCCGCCAGCCGGGCCAGCTCGTCGGCGGAGAGCATCTCTGCTTCGCCGCAGCGCAGCGCCGGATCGGCGGCGAACTGCGCCAGCAGCGCGGTCAGTCGCGCCATGTGGCGACGGAGCTCGGCTTCGTCGTACCGGGCCTTGTTGGCGAGGATCTCCAGCGACAGCCCGCCGGTCTCATCCGGGAACAGCGCCAGCTCGAGATCGTTGACCGGGCCGGTGGCGAGGGTGTGGGTCACTGCCTGCACACCATCGATATCCAGCTGGTAATCAAAGACTTTGACGTTCAGCACCGGGCCGAACAGCGGTTCGTCCCCTGCCGCTTTGCCGCTGTCGCGGACGATCTGCTCGGCGTCATAGCGCTGATGGCGGCGCATCTTTTTCAGCTGAGCGGCGAGGCGCATCGCCAGGTCCGCCAGCGTCTCCCGGGCGTCAATATGCACCGCCAGAGGCAGGACATTGAGCACCGGCCCCGTCGAGGTCAGCGCGGCTGAACCCATCCGGCGCATAAAGATAAAGCCCGCCGCGTAGTCCATCCGGTTGCACAGGCGGCCCAGCCACAGCGTGGTGAGCGCCAGCGCCAGATCAGCGGGCTGACACTGCGGCGCATGGCCAGCCAGACGGCGGAAGGCGTCGGCGTTCATCTCCAGCTTCATCCGCCAGATATCGCTCCCGGCGGCGCGCCCGCCCAGCGGCGCGGCAGAGAGTGAGGCAGGCGCCGGTAACGCCTGGCGCTGGGCCTGCCAGAAAGCTTTATCCCGCTGCCAGGCCTCGCTGCCGGCGTAGCGCTGGTACTCGTCCACCACCTCGGCGAAGGGGGTGAAAGGCGACTCAGGAGTAGCTTCCCCCCGCTGCCAGGCGCGATAAATGGCGGCGATCTGCCGGGTTATCGCCGGGAAGCTGAAGCCATCCACCAGCAAGTGGTGATAACGCTGATACCAGTACCAGCAGTCGTCGCCGACGCGCAGCAGTTGATGGCACACCAGCGGGTTGCCGCCGTCGACGCGCAGATCCTGCGCCAGATCCGCCTGCATCCGCTCCGTGGCGGCGCGATGCGGATCCGGCGCCGTCCGCAGGTCAATGATCGACGGTTCGCCAAAGGTGCGGTCGGCCGCCAGCCACTGCCAGACTTCCCCCTCCTCTTCCTCAAAGCGCAGGCTGAGGGTGTCCGCCTGCTGCAGACCGGCGACAATCGCTTTTCCCAGCAGCGTCGGGTCGAGGGCGCCGCGTAGTTCAACATAGTGGGCCACGCTCCAGGCGCCTGGCAGAGTGGAGAGGCGCTCGGCCATCCAGATCCCCGGCTGCGCGGCAACCAGCGGTAAACGAGTGGTCATTGTCAGCTCCTTATGACGCATGATGGGCGGGGGTCAGTGTCGACCAGTTGGCCGCCAGCCAGGCGTTGCAGGCCTCGGCCGACTGCGGGGGGCACACCACCGTCCAGCCGGCAGGCAGGTCGCAGTGCGCCGGCCACAGGCTGTACTGCTGTTGATCATTGCGCAGAATGTAAAACTGCCCTTGCGGATTGTCGAAGGGGTTACTGAATTGCATATCAAACTCCTGTCGTAAAACGCGATGCTAAGGGTGCGACAGCAGAGGCTGCCAGAGCTGGATAAGCCCTGCCGTCAGCCCGCCGCGCCAGCAAAGCGCATCATGCCCGCCGTCAACCTGACGCCAGAAAATCGTCTGCTGTGTTGTGGTGAGTTGCGCCAGTAGCGCCTGGTTCGCGCGAAAAATAATCGGTTCGCGTTGGCCCGCTTCCAGCCAGATGCGCAGCCCGGCCGCGGACACCTCACCCTGGCGAAGCTGTTCGCCGATAAAGCCCATCCCGCGGCCATCACGGTGCGGCCACCAGTAGGAGCCTGACTGGCTGAGCACGCAGCCAAAGCGCTGCGGCCAGTTGAGAGCGGCGAACATCGCCGCCAGACCGCCGAAGCTTTGCCCGGCCACCACCGTCCGATCCGGGCGGTCGCTGAACGGGGCATAGCCGTGGACCAGCGGCAGGAGCTCCTCCTGCACCGCCAGCCAGAAATCGCGGTGACAGGGCAGCTCAACCCCGCGGCGCTGGTTGTCGATCGCGTCGATCAGCAGGTAGACCGCCGGTGGCAGTCTTCCCTCGCGGGTCAGGGCGGCCAGCGGCGACCACACCGGCATGCTCTCGGCCCAGAACTGGCCGTCGAGCAGGATCGCCAGGGGCCGCGTTTGCGGGTCGACAGCCTCGCCGGTGGTGTAGATCCAGACCCGGCGATGGTTGCCCAGACGCGCGCTGCGCCACTCAAGGCAACGGGCGGCAGGATGCGCCTCATTAAGCGGGTCCCAGCCGGGCTGCGCGGGGGCCTGCGGCATCTCCAGGGCGGACACGCCATGGCCGCGTCCGCCCCGCCAGCTGTGCGGGTTCAGCGGATCGGCTATCGCCCGCGGCAGCAGTTTGCGCCAGCCTTCGCGTAGCAGCGCGCGGTCGGGCGCATCAGCGCTGAACACCTCAGGGGAAAAATCATCGTCACGGTCGGAGGGAATAAAACAGTAGCTGCCGCGCCAGGTCGGCGACAGCGTAGTGCGCCAGAACCAGGCGTCGGTCCCGGGGAGACGTTGCAGCGATTGCGGACGCGCATTCTGATGGTGGTCGGTCACGCCGGTGATATAGAGCCATACCCGACGATGGGGAGAGCAGGTTTCATCCCCCGCCGGGTCCCGCCACCAGAACGTTACCTCGATGGCGTCATCCACTGCGCGGCACTGCGGCCCCCGCAGGGTTTGCCACCACTCCTCGCTTCCTGTCCTTAACATTCTGTCATTAACCCTATGTATAGCGTGACTTTTTTAATTAATTGTCATTATTTATTGATAATATTATTGATAACTATTTGCATTTGCAATAGCGTATTAGCGCGCCGTGGGAAGCGCGTCTTTTATCAGAACATGTCAAATCGGGCTTATTCAGCCAGCGACGGAGTGCCTTTGCCCGCTTTTGGCAACATTTATGCCGCCTCCCCTCCCGGTGGGAAGGGGCGTTTGGGGAACGTGGCGACAAAAAGCAGGAATAACAATGAATAACAGGATCAAATCCCTGGCCTTGCTGGTCAATCTGGGAATTTACGGGGTTGCTTTTCCGTTAAGCGCAGCGGAAACCGCCACCGACGATAAAAACAGCGCCGCTGAAGAGACCATGGTGGTCACCGCCGCCGAGCAGAACCTGCAGGCGCCGGGCGTCTCCACCATCACCGCCGATGAGATCCGCAAACGCCCCCCGGCGCGCGACGTCTCGGAGATCATTCGCACCATGCCGGGAGTCAACCTGACCGGCAACTCCACCAGCGGCCAGCGCGGCAACAACCGCCAGATTGATATCCGCGGCATGGGCCCGGAAAATACCCTGATCCTGATCGACGGCAAGCCGGTCACCAGCCGCAACTCCGTGCGCCTTGGCTGGCGCGGCGAGCGCGACACCCGCGGCGATACCAGCTGGGTGCCACCGGAGATGATCGAACGTATCGAAGTGATTCGCGGCCCGGCCGCCGCCCGCTACGGCAACGGCGCCGCCGGCGGCGTGGTGAATATCATCACCAAAAAAACCGGCGATGAGTGGCACGGCTCATGGAACACCTATATGAACGCCCCGGAGCACAAGGATGAAGGCTCCACCAAACGCACTAACTTCAGCCTCAGCGGCCCGCTGGGCGGCGATTTTAGCTTCCGCCTGTTCGGTAACCTCGACAAAACGCAGGCCGACGCCTGGGATATCAACCAGGGCCATCAGTCCGAGCGTACCGGGATCTATGCCGATACTCTGCCGGCCGGGCGCGAAGGGGTGAAAAACAAAAACATCGATGGTCTGGTGCGCTGGGAATTCGCTCCGATGCAGTCGCTGGAGTTTGAGGCCGGCTACAGCCGCCAGGGCAACCTCTACGCCGGCGATACCCAGAACACCAACTCCAACGACCTGGTAAAAGAGAACTACGGTAAAGAGACCAACCGGCTGTACCGCAACACCTACTCGGTTACCTGGAACGGCGCCTGGGACAACGGGGTGACCACCAGCAACTGGGCGCAGTACGAGCGCACCCGCAACTCGCGCAAAGGCGAAGGCCTGGCCGGGGGCACCGAGGGGATCTTTAACAGTAATCAGTTCTCGGATATCGATCTGTCAGATGTGATGCTGCACAGTGAAGTCAGTATCCCGTTCGACTACCTGGTTAATCAGAACCTGACGCTGGGCAGCGAGTGGAATCAACAGCGGATGAAGGATAACGCGTCCAACACCCAGGCGCTGTCGGGAGGCGAAATTCCGGGTTACGACAGCACCGGCCGCAGCCCGTACTCGCAGGCGGAAATCTTCTCGCTGTTCGCCGAGAACAACATGGAGCTGACCGACACCACCATGCTGACTCCGGCGCTGCGTTTCGATCATCACAGCATTGTCGGCAATAACTGGAGCCCGTCCCTCAACCTGTCGCAGGGCCTGTGGGATGACTTCACGCTGAAGATGGGCATCGCCCGCGCCTATAAAGCGCCGAGCCTGTATCAGACCAACCCGAACTACATTCTCTACAGTAAAGGCCAGGGCTGCTATGCCAGTAAAGACGGCTGCTATCTGCAGGGTAACGACGACTTAAAAGCCGAGACCAGCATCAACAAAGAGATTGGCCTCGAGTTTAAACGCGACGGCTGGCTGGCGGGCGTCACCTGGTTCCGCAACGACTACCGCAACAAGATTGAAGCGGGCTATGCCCCGGTCTATCAAAACAATAAAGGTACCGATCTCTACCAGTGGGAAAACGTGCCGAAAGCGGTGGTGGAAGGTCTGGAGGGAACGTTGAACGTTCCGGTGAGCGAGACCGTCAACTGGACCAACAACATCACCTATATGCTGCAGAGTAAGAACAAAAAGACCGGCGATCGTCTGTCGATTATCCCGGAATACACGCTGAACTCCACCCTGAGCTGGCAGGTTCGCGATGACGTTTCGCTGCAGTCGACCTTCACCTGGTACGGCAAGCAGGAGCCGAAGAAGTACAACTACAAGGGTCAACCGGTCACCGGCAGCGAGAAGAACGAGGTTAGCCCCTACAGCATCCTCGGCCTGAGCGCGACCTGGGACGTCACCAAATACGTCAGTCTGACCGGCGGCGTGGATAACGTCTTCGACAAGCGCCACTGGCGCGCGGGCAACGCCCAGACCACCGGGGGCGCCACCGGCTATATGTATGGCGCCGGCGCCGAGACCTATAACGAATCGGGCCGCACCTGGTACCTGAGCGTCAACACCCACTTCTGATAGCGGGTTCTCCCTCCCCCGCCCTTGCTGGACAAAGGGCGGGGGCAACCGCGGTAACCTTATCCTATGCGCCACCATCGCACCGTTTTGCCTCTGGCCGGCTATACCATCCAGCAGATCGACTTCGACCCGGCGACTTTCCAGCCTGAAGATCTGTTCTGGCTGCCCTATCACGCCAGCCTGACCGGGTGGGGCCGCAAGCGGCAGGCGGAGCACCTGGCCGGACGCATCGCCGCGGCATACGCCCTGCGCGAGGTGGGGGAGAAACGGCTTCCCGCCATCGGCGATCGGCGCCAGCCGCTGTGGCCCACGCCCTGGTTCGGCAGCATAAGTCATTGCGGCCAGCGCGCGCTGGCGGTGATCGCCGATCGGCCGGTGGGCGTCGATATCGAGCGCCGGTTTACCCCACAGCTGGCCGCGGAGCTGGAGAGCAGCATTATCAGCCCGGCGGAAAAAACGGCGCTGCTGCGCAGCGGCCTGCCCTTCCCGCTGGCGCTGACGCTGGCGTTTTCGGCAAAAGAGAGTGGGTTTAAGGCCTGCGATACCGACGTACAGGCGGGCGTCGGTTTTAACGATTTTACGCTGGCTGCAATAAAGGAAGGAAATCTGCGTCTTCGGCTCTCCACCGTGGAGTATCGGCTGCAATGGATTCAGGCAGGGGAATACATCATCACGCTCTGCGCGCCGTAAAAAAACCCGCGCGGCATCCCGCACGGGTTATCGGTTTTAGACGGCGAAAAATCAGCGCATTTTCTGCGCCAGCTCCGCGACGGAAGCGGCATCGAAACCGTGGTGTTTTCGCAGCCAGCCGCGATCTGCCGCCGCCGCATACTCACCATCCGGGATCCCCAGACGTTTGAGCGGGATACCCACCCCAGCCTCAGCCAATACTTCCGCCACCAGGCTGCCCAGCCCGCCGTTGACGTTATGCTCTTCGACGGTGATCACCGAGCCGCACGGCCGGAGTGCCGCCAGCAGCGCCGCGGTATCGCAGGGTCGGATCGACGGCACGCTGACCACTTTCGCCTGGATACCGAGGTCGGCAAGCTGCTGCGCCGCCTCCACCACCTCATGCACCGTCGAACCGGTGGCCACCAGCGCGACGTCCTCGCCTTCGCGCAGGGTCAACACGGCGCCGGGAACAAAGCGATACGACTCGTCAAGCAGCTCCGGCAGCGCCTTGCCATCGAGGCGAATATAGACCGGCCCCTGATAACCGATGGCGTAATCAATAATCTGCCGACATTCGCGCGGCGAGGACGGGGCGAAAATCTGGATATTGCCGAAGCCGCGCATCACCGCCAGATCGTCAATGGCATGGTGGGTGCTGGCCAGCGGGCCGTAGCTGGCTCCGGCGTTAAGGCCAAACAGCTTGACGTTGGTGTTGTTGTAACAGACATCCACTTTGATTTGCTCATTGGCCCGCGAGATAAGAAACGGCGCGGCGTTACAGGTCAC
>ERZ1026862.1487-NODE-1487-length-13698-cov-34.444184_pt1 | contig 13698 bp, 10 predicted proteins | sample MGYA00380161_ERZ1026862 | MGnify/ENA primary metagenome ERZ1026862 (study PRJEB33269, sample SAMEA4719797) | human gut metagenome | biome: human-associated habitat; feature: organic feature; material: feces | place: Cameroon | collected 2013-10 ... | reverse complement strand
TGCCTTACAAGCAGAGGGTCGGCGGTTCGAATCCGTCAGCGCCCACAGGGGTGTTTTTCCCTGTTGGTCATACTTATGATGAGCGGGGAAATTTTTAGAGGGCGTTTAGCTCAGCTGGTTTAGAGCATCTGCCTTACAAGCAGAGGGTCGGCGGTTCGAATCCGTCAACGCCCACTTCTAATGAAGGTCTTTCAACGAAAGTTGGGAGACCTTTTTTTAATTAAAGCTAAAAAATATCGTTTTTCGCTGTTTTCTCAGATTTATTCATTAACTTTGCACCCTATATATAATACGTATTAATATGAATTTAGATTTATTGACTGCCATATCGCCTATAGATGGTCGTTACAGGGGAAAAACAGAGCAACTCGCTAACTATTTCTCAGAGTATGCTCTTATTCGTTATCGTGTTCGAGTAGAGATAGAGTATTTCATTACTTTATGTGAATTGCCTTTGCCACAGTTGGCTTCTTTCGACAAGTCGCTGTTTGAGCGCTTGCGTGATATCTACCGTAACTTTGACGAAAATGAGGCTCAACGTGTCAAGGACATTGAGAAGGTAACTAATCACGACGTAAAAGCCGTAGAGTATTTCATCAAGGAGGAGTTCGATAAGATTGGTGGATTGGACGACTATAAGGAGTTCATTCACTTCGGTCTCACTTCTCAGGACATCAACAACACCAGTGTACCGCTTTCTGTCAAGGAGGCTTTGGAGGAGTGCTTCTACCCACAGGTAGAGGAACTTATTGCACAGCTCCAGACTTATGCTGACGAGTGGAAGGATGTGCCTATGTTGGCTAAGACTCACGGACAGCCTGCGTCTCCTACACGTTTGGGTAAGGAAATCATGGTTTATGTTTATCGTCTTACCGAACAGCTTGAGTCTTTGAAGGCTTGCAAGTTTACTGCTAAGTTTGGTGGTGCTACTGGTAATTACAATGCCCACCATGTAGCTTATCCGGAGTATGACTGGAAGGCTTTCGGCAACAAGTTCGTCAGCGAGAAGCTCGGCTTGCAGCGTGAACAGTATACCACTCAGATCAGCAACTACGATCATCTCGGTGCTATCTTTGATGCCATCCGTCGCATCAATACCATCATCATCGACTTGGACCGTGACTTCTGGATGTATATCTCTATGGATTACTTCAAGCAGAAGATCAAGGCAGGAGAGGTTGGCTCAAGTGCTATGCCACATAAGGTAAACCCTATCGATTACGAGAACAGTGAGGGTAACCTGGGTATTGCCAATGCCATCCTTCAGTTCCTGGCTCAGAAGCTTCCGGTAAGCCGCCTGCAGCGCGACCTTACTGACAGTACCGTGCTCCGTAACATCGGTGTGCCTCTCGGTCATAGCGTCATCGCTATCCAGAGTACCCTGAAGGGATTGCGCAAGCTCATCCTCCACGAGGAGAAGTTGCAGGAAGACCTGAATAATACCTGGGCTGTCGTAGCTGAGGCTATTCAGACCATCCTCCGTCGTGAGGCTTACCCACATCCATACGAGGCTTTGAAGGCATTGACTCGTACCAACAAGCACATGACAGAAGAGACCATCCATGAATTTATTCAGGGCTTGAACGTCAGCGACAGCGTGAAGGCTGAACTGATGGCTATCACTCCAAGCAATTATACGGGCATCTAAATACTACCGGCTTCCTCCAGGGCAGCAATAGCATGAAGATATTCAACATAATATATTTATAATTATTTTTTTTCATTAACCCGGCCGTGAGGCTTAAATTAAGATTTAAAGAAAATGGATTCAGAATTCGGAAACAAACCTCAGGATCATGCATCTGAGAAAGAGAACACCCGAGAGGGCTACAACCCAACAGGCGGTTATCAGAAGAGTTATCGTCCAGTAGGTCGCACTCAGCGTCCACGTATCAACACTCATCGCTCTTCATTCAGCAGCGATAGAAGTAGTAGTAATAGTGAAGGCGGCTTCCGTCCAGAAGGATTCGGAGCTGGCTTGCAAAGCTCTAATACCGAGCGCCCACAGCACAGCGGATACCAGAGCCGTGGCGGTTACAACAGCAACCGTGGTGGCGGTCACCGTCCTCAGCAGGGTGGTTACAACAATGGTGGCAGCTATGGCCGTCCTCAGCAGGGTGGCTACAACAGCAACCGTGGTGGCTATAATAGTAATAATGGTGGCGGTTACGGTCGTCCTCAGCAGGGCGGTTACGGTCGTCCTCAGCAGGGTGGTTACGGTCGTCCTCAGCAGGGTGGCTACGGTCGTCCTCAGCAGGGTGGTTACGGTCGTCCACAGCAGGGTGGCTACGGTCGTCCTCAGCAGGGTGGTTACGGTCGTCCACAGCAGGGTGGCTACAATAACAACCGTGGCGGTGGCTACAACAACAACCGTGGTGGTGGCGGTTTCCGTCAGCGCACACCAGGTTATGATCCTAATGCAAAATATAGTCTCAAGAAGAGAATCGAATACAAGGAGGAGAACTTCGACCCTACAGAGCCATTGCGCTTGAACAAGTTCCTCGCCAATGCTGGTGTATGCTCACGCCGTGAGGCTGATGAGTTCATCCAGGCTGGTGTTGTTACCGTTAATGGTGAGGTGGTAACTGAGTTGGGTACCAAGATTCTTCGCACCGATGAGGTGAAGTTCCACGATACTCCTGTTTCTTTGGAGAAGAAGGTTTATGTATTGCTCAACAAGCCTAAGGATTACGTTACCACTAGCGATGATCCTCAGCAGCGCAAGACCGTGATGGACCTCGTGAAGGACGTTTGCCCTGAGCGTATCTATCCTGTTGGTCGTCTCGACCGCAATACTACCGGTGTACTCCTTCTCACCAACGACGGTGACCTGGCTTCTAAGCTGACTCACCCTAAGTTCCTGAAAAAGAAGGTATATCACGTACACCTCGACAAGAACCTTACATCTCATGATATGGATCAGATTCGTGAGGGTATCACTTTGGAAGATGGTGAAATCAAGGCAGATGCTGTCGAGTATGCTGACGAGCACGACAAGTCACAGGTGGGCATCGAGATCCACAGTGGCAAGAACCGTATCGTTCGCCGTATCTTCGAGAGCCTTGGCTATCGTGTAACTAAGTTGGATCGTGTACAGTTCGCTGGATTGACCAAGAAGAACCTCCGTCGTGGCGACTGGCGCTTCCTTACAGAGAAAGAAGTAGACATGCTCCGCATGGGTGCTTTTGAATAAAACAGAGTAATAAACAATGGAAAAGATTAAAAGAACTAAGGTTGTAGACGTGCTCAAGAGCACTGCCTACAACTCAATCGTGAATGTAAAGGGATGGGTACGTACCCATCGTAGTAGCAAAGCAGTCGATTTTATCGCTCTTAACGATGGTTCTACTATTAATAATATTCAGATAGTAGTCGACCCATCAAAGGTCGATGAGAATCAGCTCCGTCAGATTACCACTGGTGCCTGCATCAGCGTAGTAGGTACCTTGGTAGAGAGCCAGGGTGCCGGTCAGAGTGTTGAGATTCAGTGCGAAAGCATCGAAATCTACGGTCTTTGCGGCAACGACTATCCAATGCAGAAGAAGGGACAGAGCTTCGAGTACATGCGTCAGTATGCTCACCTCCGTCTCCGTACCAATACCTTTGGTGCTGTGATGCGTATCCGCCACAACATGGCGATGGCTATCCACACCTACTTCCACGAGCATGGATATTTCTATTTCAATACTCCTCTCATCACTGCCAGCGACTGTGAGGGTGCAGGTCAGATGTTCCAGGTTACAACCAAGAACCTCTACAACCTGAAGAAGACAGAGGATGGCAAGATTGACTATTCTGATGATTTCTTCGGCAAGCAGACTTCACTGACCGTTTCTGGTCAGTTGGAGGGTGAGCTGGGTGCCACAGCACTCGGTGCTATCTATACCTTCGGTCCTACCTTCCGTGCAGAGAACAGTAACACACCTCGCCACCTGGCTGAGTTCTGGATGGTTGAGCCAGAGGTTGCTTTCCTGGATATGGACGGTTTGATGGAGTTGGAGGAAGACTTCATCAAGTATTGTATCCGTTGGGCACTGGAGCACTGCAAGGACGACCTCGCTTTCTTGAACAAGATGATCGACAAGGGCTTGCTCGCTCGTCTGGAGGGCGTATTGAATTCAGACTTCGTTCATCTTCCATATACAGAGGGTATCCGCATCCTGCAGGAGGCTATCGCCAACGGCAAGAAGTTTGAGTTCCCATGTGAGTGGGGTGATGACCTGGCTTCAGAGCACGAGCGCTTCCTCGTAGAGGAGCACTTCAAGCGCCCAGTCATCATGACCAACTATCCAAAGGCTATCAAGGCATTCTATATGAAGATAGACGAGGAGGAGAGTGGTTTCGGTGGCAAGAGCGGTCAGACCGTTCAGGGTACCGACGTATTGTTCCCACAGATTGGTGAGATCATCGGTGGTTCAGTCCGTGAGGAGAGTTATGACAAGCTGATGGGTGAGATTGAGGCTCGCAACATTCCTATGAAGGATATGAGTTGGTATCTTGATACCCGTAAGTACGGTTCATGTCCACATGCAGGTTTCGGTCTCGGTTTCGAGCGTTTGATTCTCTTTGTAACCGGTATGCAGAACATCCGTGACGTGATTCCATTCCCACGTACACCAAAGAACGCAGAGTTCTAAATCTCTGTCGTCATAAGATAAAGAGGGTGTGTCATAAGTTCATGACACACCCTCTTTTTTCGTCCCACAGATCTCACAGATTCCCACAGATTTTTTACATTTAAAAGTCACGCAGATATCGCAGATGACGCAGATTTTTTTACTTTTTTACCTTTAAAAGTTCCCACACGGATCTCACGGATTAATACCACAAAGTTTTATACATAGGCCAAACGTCAAATTGTGGAACAGGAGTAAGCTTGGCGAAATGGTTCTTCTCATAAAAGGAAACAGCACTATAACTATTCGTATGTAAAGCATTAACTGTCAAGAATATACAGCCAGAAACTTTTTGATTTCGTGCAATATTTGCTATAAAATCAATAAGAGTCGATCCAATTTTTAAGTTTTGATAGTTTTTGTTTACCGCTAAATATGTAATTTCCAATGCCGGGTATGTACATTTTTTCTCAAACCGTTCGCGAAAAGTGTTTTCTACAAGAGGTAATTCTGTACCCGCTGCTCCTATTCTCATATCATCAAAATCATCTTCCGATAAATCTACGGAATCATTTGATAAAGAAAATAATGCAATTACATCTCCCTTTGGTTTAAAACGTACATAATAGGTTATACAAAAATGACTATGTGAACAAGCTGATAAATAATCATGAATGAAATCATCCATCTGTTGATTGCCACTTTCGAATGATTTCAAACTGTCATATTCATCAGCTACTTCAATAATCAGTTCCGAATCTTTATCCATAACTAGCGCACAATAAATTTAACTTTCCAAGGACCTTTTGCAGCAGGTTCCTTCCAATTTTCCTTTGCAACCATCGAATCGTGAACAGCTTTGCGCACAGCCTTAGCAAATTCACCTTTAATCAATGGCTTTGGTGCATTAATACCTAACATCATAATCTCATCTCCTTTATTTAGTTTATATCTGCCGTCAAAATTACTCATTTTTCTTGAAACCACCAAGAAACACGAGAGAAATCTGCAAGTTATCAGCCAATTATCCGAAAAGCAGCCCTTTAAAAGTCCCACAGATCTTACAGATTCCCACAGATTTTTTACCTTTAAAAGTCACGCAGATTTCACAGATGACGCAGATTTCTTTTACTTTTTTACCCTTAAAAGTTCCCCAGGCGGTCCCAGCCCGCAAAACATGGCGAGGGAAAGAAGCAAGCTGTCCCCAGGCGCAATAAAGCCAGAAGCAAGCTGTCTCCAGGCGGTCCCATCCCGCAAAATATGGCGAGGGCTTTGATGCCCCGCCAACCTTAGAGCGAAGCGGTTCTGAGCACCGGAGGGCGGTTACATCCTTCCCTTCTGAGAAGGGAAGGCTTGGTTAGGATGTGGAGCCCTCCTTGGCTAAGGAGGGACGGGGTGGATCGAAAAGCTCCCTCTTTGGCAAAGGAGGGACGGGGTGGATCGAAAAAACACCTCTTTGGCAAAGAAGTCCCGTCTTCTTCGGAAGCCCGCAAAGGAGGAGTCTCGGGGAGGATCGAAAACCTCCCCCGGAATAACACTTTTGTTTTTCGACAGAAAAACAAAAGCGAGGCTTCTTTCACAAGAAACCTCGCCTAGGACACAGGTAAGCACTGCTGCTTACCACGAACTTGATTGTGTCATAATAATAATAATATATGAAATGTGCTATATATCCTAAATGTTATTTAGCAATCATGATAGACACACGGTTCTTGTCATTCTCTGCGAATGGCTGAACACGAGCACCCTTTGACTCTTCCGTGATGCGCTCAGCAGGAATGCCGTAGCGCTTCTCCAACATCCATACAACGGCTGCAGCACGCTTGGCAGCGATGCGGTCGTTCACTCTGTCATTACCAGTACCCTTGTCAGCATAACCGGTAACAACAACCTTAGCCTCAGGATACTTCACCAGGAAGTCGATGACTTCGAGGATCTTCTTGTTTTCCTTCTCAGAAATCTTGTTAGAGTTGATGGTGAAGAAGATATCACGACGGATTTCCTCAACCTTCTTCTCAACTACTGGTGCTGGAGCAGGAGCTGGCTCCTCAACCTTCTGAACTGGTGCTGGAGCTGGTTCTGGTTCTACTGGCTTCTCCTTCTTGGTAGCACTCTTGCCCAGGTTGATGCGAAGACCAGCCAAAGCATTGAAATACCAGTCAGGGTTACCTGCCTTCTTTGAGTTGTACTTGTCAGAAGTAATATTGGCATTACCCTCCAACATCAAGCTGACAGACTTGCTAACCTTGAAAGCCAACTCAATACCGGCACGACCGTAAGGGCGAACCTTGGTACCATCCCAGAGATACTCCAGGTTGTAGGCATTCATATTCTTCATGGTTGCAGCCAACTCATTCACCTCGTCGTTATCCCAGGCGATGTTGGCACCTGCACCAGCGAAGGCAGTAACGTTCAACACACGGTTAGGGTTCCAACCGCAGAAGAGGTTGCTGAGGTTGAACATGAAGTCAACACCAGGAGCTACATACTTGAACTTATAATTAGCGTTGTAAGGAGTCTCGCCCTTCTGAGCGTAGAATCCTGCCCAACCGCCCTTGCTCTGCCAGCCGTTAGCCTGCAAGCGCATGCCGAATACAGGAGAGAACTGGTAGCCCAAGCCCAACTGTACGTTAGGAGAGAGCAAGTCACCGAACTTAGCCTCACCGAGTGTGTACTGAGCACCGCCCTGGAGGTCCAGGAAGAAATGCTTGTTGAATGTATACTCATCACCGTTCTGGTCGGTGTAAGTAGCCTGTGCCATGGCTGATGTTGTGCCGAGGGCAAGCAGGGACGCAGCGAATAAAGATTTCATTGTATTCATAATCATTTCCTTTATTAATTAATAAATAATAACACTATGAGTGTAGCTTATTTTGTCAACAATACCTTGGTTGTATCTTTGCTGACATCAATCACCTTGGCAGGAGTTGGTTTCACAAATACGAGCAGCGCACGGAGTGTGTCACCGTGTCCCTTGATGTAATGCACCTGTACAGAATCGCCCTTCATCATCAAGCCATTGTTGTACTCAGCATCCATCAGATTGAATATCAGCGTATCCTCACCATTGTATAGCTTCATGCTCTTTACGGTGTCACCCAAGTTACTTGTCTCAACCTGGGTTACCACGCCGTCCATGTTCTTCAACTTCTCCTTGCAGGAGGTGAGCGAACCAGCCAAAAGTGCCACTGAAGCAAAAGCTATCAGATACTTTTTCATTTTCATCATTCGTTAATTCTAAAAAAGGGGAGCATCCCAGCTTTGGGAAGCTCCCCTTTGGGTATGTTTTAAAGCTTCTAAATTACTTTAGATTCTTTATTATTCAGCACGCTTTACTGTGAATGGCAACTTGTAAACGTTCTTGTGACCGAATGCGTCTGTCATTGTCAATACCAAAGTAGAAGCTACGTCAGCTGTTGGGTTAGTTGCAGCAGACTGCTTTGCGAATGTAATCTGACCATTTGTAACAGTTGCTGTGTAGTAATCCTCAAGCAAGCTACCGTTAGAAATCAACTTAGCATCAATCTTAACGTACTTTCCGTAAACCTTTTCAGCAGAAAGTTCACCACCGAATACTGTGTTGTCGAATGAGTTGTGAGCAACCAAGCAATCGAAGATGTTGTCGATAACAGTCTTAGTGCTACCATAAGTAAGAACGTTAACATCCTTATGACCTGTAACCTTGCCATTTCTGTCCTTGACTTCGTACTGCTTCCAGCTGTATGTCTGAGCTGTTTCAGCCAATGGGCAAGCGAATACTGTCTGAACAGTCTCTACGGTTACGATGTAATCCTCATTAGGTTTAACTGAGCTAATCTGACCGTAGTTGTAACTGATAGTAGTCTCGTGCTTTGTCTCGTTGTCGATCAAAGCGACACCAGCATCGTCCTTAGCGTTGCTTACATTAACCTTCCAAGGAGTAGCAGTTACATCAAGAGCATTCTTGTAGTAGTTCTTGCCATTCTCAGCCTTCAAGGCAGCGTTAGCGAAACTGATAACGAAGTTTGTATTCAAACCATTGATAGCCTGATTCATATCCTTGTAACCTGTAGCAACATTTTCTGTTGTCCAAGCGTCAGCAGCAGGATAGAGGTATGCTGTGTAAACACCATTGTTCAACTGGTTGTCCTTCCATTTGTAATTCATGAGAGCCTTTGTAGTCTCAGCTGTAGGCATAACCTTAGTCAAACTTACAGAGATTGTGTTAACTGTCAAGTTCACACCATCCTTGATAGTACCAGTAGCAGTTGCACCGTCAGCCCACTTTGTCAAGTCAGCAGCAGCAACAGAGAACTTAGCGAACTTAATCTTGCTGTTATCATCAGCAGCAGCACCCTTATTGTCCTTAGCGTATGATACGCTAGCGTTAATCTTAACACCGTTAACAGTTACCTCAACAGTAGAAGGAAGAGTAGCACCATTCTTCAAGCTACCAGAGATTGGCAACCAACCTGTCTCCATAGTCTCCTTACCAGTAGCAACGAGGTTACCAGCAACACTAGTAGTTGTAGACTGTGCACCAACATATACACGGAATGGACGACCCTTCTGCTCTACGAGAGTACCATCATAGTTGACAGCGAAGATACGGAACTGAACTTCATCACCAACCTGACCGTTGATCTTAATGTTGAGAGTAGCTTTACCATTACCGTTTTCAACCGCAACAACCTTGTTAAGGTTCTTATATTCATAAGAATTCCAAGCGTTCAACTCAGAAGCGTCAGACTCACCAGCGTGCTTGTCATCACGTACTACGTAGAAACGATCAGCATCAGCTACGTTCTCAAAGCTAACCAAGATGTCCTCATCATTAGCTGCATAAACAAGATCAGAACCTGTTGGCTTAAGCTCACCAAGAGTCTTCCAATCTTTAGACTTAGCCTTAACCTTTACGTTTTCAAGAGATGTTGCACCTACATAAGGTACTGTACCTCTTACAGTCATATCGTATGTTGAAACAACATAACGGTTTGCAGCATCAGCTACAGTCTCAGCCTGGCTAGCTGTGTTGTTTACAGCAACAGCATAAGCAATATATTGTCCATTTTCAGCTTTCTGCGCTACTTTATCAGCCTTAACTCCGTCCTGCAACTGAACCTTAACAGTCCAAAGACCAGTCTCAGATGCACGGGTAGTAAGAAGGTTGTCATATTTCTCTACGTCAACAACCTTAATCAACTTATCCAAGTTGTTACCCTTAGAGTCAATCAACTTGATCATCTCTGGAGTAATCTTTGCGTTAACTGGGTTGATGCGAACCAAGAACTCAGATGGGAAGTTGACAGAAGCATCCTTTACGTATGATTTCTGAGGAGTTGCACTGTGCTCACCCTCCAAGTCATCCTTTTCTTTAGCACCGAATGTATAGTTTGCTGGGATTACACCTGTTTTGAAGTTAAGAGAACTTTGTCCGTTCCAAATTGTGTTACCATCCGTTACATTCCAAGAACCAATCAAAGAAACCTCAGTTACAGCAGTATACAAAGCGTTGATACCACCCTTGTAACCATTAACAATCTTAGTCAAGTTAGCGATACTATCAGAAGTAGCCTTGTTGATAACATCAGACAAAGAATCCAAAGAATTCTTGAGCTGAGTAGCTGTTACGTGAGACTGAGCGTTCAAAGCCAGATTCTTCAACTCCTTATCCAAACCTGCAATCTTTGTCAAAGCTGCGTTGGCAGAATCCTGAGCAGTAGCAGCAGCTGTAGCAGCATTAGAAGCAGCAGTAGCAGCGTTAGAAGCAGCTGTAGCAGCGTTAGCAGCATCAGTAAGAGCCTTAGCTACATCAGTACCATTCTTAGTAGCGAGTGCCTTTACTGTGGCAATCTCTGTGGCGTTGGCACCAGCCTTTGTCAAAGCCTCCTCAGCCTTTGTAGCTGCGTTCTGTGCAGATGTAGCAGCATTGTTTACCTGAGTTTTCAATGCCTCTACGTCAGAAGAAAGAGCAGCCTTGTTGACTTGTTCCTGTAAGCTGTTGATGTCATCATCATAATCCTTACAAGAAGTAAATGTACTTACGGATGAAAGTGTCAATACACCCATAAGCAGCGCGCTTAAATACTTTCTTTTCATACGATAAAATTTAATTAAAAATATTAATTGTTAACTTTAAGTTCTAAACTTTCTCTGTACTATCTCCTGCGGGGAGATAGTACACTTTTCTGGCTGTATCACATTATCATATAATAGAGAAAGAAATGTTTCTGCCAGAGAAATTTTAGAAAATAAGCTGACAATTCCGTCCTTTCTGTAGGCTGGTATCGTCATGATAAGCAACGAAGAAGCAAAGCTCTATGCCAAATTAAGAGAAGAGCAGCCAAAGACATTCAAGATATCACAGACTGCAAGAAACTTGTAGGGTATCGTAATATATATAGAATTCGTTCAGGAGACTATAGAGCACTATTTACTCTAGAAATTGAGTTTTAAAAGTCACGCAGATTGCGCAAATGACGCAGATTTTTTACTTTTTTACTTTTTAAAAGTTCCCCAGGCGGTCCCAGCCCGCAAAAAATGGCGAGGGCTTTGATGCCCCGCCAACCTTAGAACGAAGCGGTTCTGAGCACCGGAGGGCGGTTACATCCTTTCCCTTAATGGTTAAGGGAAAGGCTTGGTTAGGGATTAAGGACCCTCCCGCAGGGGAGGGACAGGTGGGGCAAAAAACACCTCTTTGGCAAAGGAGGGACGGGGTGGATCGAAAAAAACTGACGGGGTGGATTGAAAAAAAACTCCCTCCTTGGCTAAGGAGGGACGAGGTGGATAGTCTTATCACTCAGACAGATACTTAACTATCCAAGGTTTCAATTCAGGAATGTCTACTTCTATCGTATCCCATAGACTTTCGGGGTCTATGGTATAATAGCCATGCACAAGGACATGGCGCATCCGTTCAATCTGACGCCAATTCACGTCAGAATGCGAATTACGAAATTCTGTTGAAAGCATATAGACAGCTTCGCCTATTACTTCTACCAATTTGGTAAATCCATAAAAGATAAGCTTATTCTTCTTTATATCTTCAAAAGTATATTGAGCATGATACTCCTCTATACTTTCTATCGCTTCAAGAATATGCTCTAACCTTCCCCTATCTCTAACTTTTTCTCTCATAAATCAAGAATTTATCTTGGTTGGCTGTTTCTTGAGCAAAAGGGAGGAGACGATTAGCCTCTACTATATCCACCTTGCGATGAAGCAAGTCTTCCAATTTCAACATAATACCAGCTATTTTCATCAGAGAAATTCGATTATGCTGACGATCATACTCTACAAGAATGTCTATGTCACTATCAGTTGTTTCTTCTCCTCGTGAGCATGAACCAAAGAGCCAAGCCTTTGTTATTGGCTGACCAACAAAGAAATCTTGTATCTTTGGAATCATATTTTGTACATTCTTACTAATCATAACAGCGTAATTTGATTGGTTTTAATGAAGTTTATACCCCATTTCTCTGTTCATTGTGCAAATATAAGGGTTTTCGGTGAAACTACCAAATTTTTAGAAGAGTTTTTGCTTCATGTCCTAATCTCACGCAGATTTCTCTTGCAGCCCTGCAGATTTACTTTCTTTTAGTCCCACAGATTTCACAGATTCTCACGGATTTTTTACCTTTAAAAGTCACGCAGATTTCGCAGATGACGCAGATTTTTTACCTTTTTACTTTTAAAAGTTCCCCAGGCGGTCCCAGCCCGCAAAACATGGCGGGGGCTTTGATGCCCCGCCAACCTTAGAGCGAAGCGGTTCTGAGCACCGGAGGGCGGTTACATCCCCTGTCCCCTGAGGGGAAAGGGGCTTGGGGAAAGCGGTGGAGCCCTCCTTGGCAAAGGAGGGACGGGGTGGATCGAAAAAAACAGCACTGCAGGGCGGTTACATCCTTTCCCTTAATGGTTAAGGGAAAGGCTTGGTTAGGGATTAAGGACCCTCCCGCAGGGGAGGGACAGGTGGGGCAAAAAAACACCTCTTTTGCAAAGGAGGGACGGGGTGGATCGAAGATTACATGACGACGCAGGAATCTCTGCGTCGGGACGTAGGAAAGATTACGTCGCCATGTAGAAGTGGCTACGTCGGGACATAATTTTGAGGTATCTATAAGGAATTATATCAGATACTTTATGAATTTACCACCTTTCTTATACGCACACGAAAAAAGTTTTTTCGTGAAAAAAGTCTCAAAGTATCATCTTTTCGAAAAATTTACGATATAAATATCTGATACACAATAAGATAAAAGAATGATACTTTTTGGATTACTTTACAAAAAGTATCATAGAAGTATCATAAATTTGATAGAAGTATCATAAAAACCGTCATTGAAGCATCACAAAATCGCCTTAAAGCATCATGCATAATAGCGAAGCTGCCGACTCGCAAGAAGTGCCCAAAAATCGTCCGACGTTTTGGGCAGTCAGTGCCCACCATACGGGCAATGAGTGCCCGTTACTTGTTCTCTCAATGCCCGACACTTGGTCCCTGAGTGCCCACTTGACGGGCAGGGACAGACCGCTTAATGGTCTCTAACAGACCACCTTATGTGCTGTTATTCCTAATCCTGCTTGTCAATCTTTTCTCATATTCCTATTTTGTGTTTACATTCTTTATATCTTGGAAAAATAGACACTTTCAATTTTATAAAACTGAAATAGTAGACACTTCTTTTTTAGCCTTTTAAATCGACTCAAAGCCGAATTTCATGATACTTCTTCCGGATTTATGATACTTTAATGATACTTCTTGTAAAATAATCAGAAAAGTCTCATTCGTGTATATTACAGAATATCAGTTGCTTATAAGAATATTTCACAAAATAATGATACTTTGATACTTTTTCTCAAAAAAAACTTTTTACGCAGGAATAAATATGGAGGAAACTTTATGCCACATCCTTATGCGTTTTTATGTGGAGTCACGCAGATTGCGCAGATGACGCAGATTTCTTTTTACTTTTTTACCTTTTTACTTTTAAAAGTCCCCGAAAAGCTTGCAGGTTTGAAAATAAAGTCGTAACTTTGCGCTATAGATTTAAAAACAGATGGTTATGAAGTACTTAGATCCTAAGGCAGACCTCACGTTCAAGAA